>Ga0228698_1000051_pt1 | contig 114398 bp, 98 predicted proteins | sample McNCre117_Aug_MG_FD_178015 | JGI IMG/M metagenome (GOLD analysis project Ga0228698, IMG submission 178015) | Freshwater microbial communities from McNutts Creek, Athens, Georgia, United States - 1-17_Aug_MG | ecosystem: Environmental > Aquatic > Freshwater > Creek | place: USA: Georgia... | reverse complement strand
TACTGGGGGCCACGTGTAGCAGATGGTCCCGAGCCAACACATGGGCAATCTTGCGCCCGCCCCAAGCCGCATGGAGTTGGCGCAGCTGTACCACGGCTTGCTCCAGGGTATCTGCGCTTTTGTGGGGTGAGCTAGCCGGGCGTCTGCTGCGGTCTTGCAGCGCATCGTGTGAATCCTGCGAATTGCGACCAAGCCACTTGTATGCAGTCTTGCGGCTGATACCAAAACGCTCGCATAACTGGCTGATGTTGGCATCCGCTTGGCGGGCCATCAACACAAACTCTTTACGACTTTGCTGCACGGTAACTTGCTCCCAAGGCATGGCTCTCTCCATCCAACTTGATGGAAAAAGTGTCACCCATGTCTGCGCACAAAGTGTTACCTATGTCTCCGGTCCATACACCCCCGTCGGGGTAAGGGGTGCCTAATGCGGACAGCCGATTTTGTTTGTTCGCTTCGGCTACGGCCTTACAAGCGTAGCGCACACCTCACTCGCACGTTTTCTTTGCGCGCCAGTACGTCTCTCGGCGGCTAGAACTGGTGGAACAAAACCTCAGAGCGCAATAACGGTGGCAACGCCACGCCCGTAATTCCGTATTCGGCGCGCAACAACCAAATTGGCTGTTAAGGCTCCCCTTTCACCCCGGCGGGGGTGAAAGGGGCGGGGGGGATAGGGGGAAATACAAAAGCCCCGCAGGGAAAGAAGCAACAACAAACGAAAACCTCAAGCCAGCAAGCCCCAACCAATCTCGGTTAAATTCAAAGCATGTTGTCATCCGCCCGGCCGCACAAAGCCAAGCCCCCCACATTTTCCAAAGCCGAGTTCCGCACTGCCCTGGGCATGTTTGCCACCGGCGTAACCATCGTCACCGGACGCGCGCCTGACGGCACACTGGTAGGTCTTACCGCCAACTCGTTCAACTCGGTGTCCATGTCGCCCCCGCTGGTGCTGTGGAGCCTGGCGCAGAGTGCGGGTTCCATGGCCGCGTTCAGTACAGGCTCGCACTACGCCATCAACATCCTGAGCGCCGACCAGCAGGATCTGGCGCGCCAGTTTGCGGCCAAGGATGTGGACCGTTTTGCCGGCGTGAAATACCAGCTAGGCATGGCCGGCGCACCCTTGATTGAAGGGGCTGCGGCCACGTTTGAATGCTTTAACCGCAGCCGCTACGAAGAGGGCGACCACGTCATTTTTGTGGGGGAAGTGGAGCGCTGCGAGACCCGTTTGGGTGCGTCTCCCCTGCTCTACCACGGCGGCAAGTTTTACGCCGAACATCCGCTATAAGCGCAACGGTGGGCGTTGCCTAGTAGGGCAGAAATCGCCCTTCTAGCTGCCCATCTTGCTTTCAGCATCGGTCAGCGCGCTACGGTACGCACCGCAACCAATCAACAAGTCATCACTCAGTGGTAGCACATACGACGACTTGCCACGCACGTCGCCAGTGGCAAGGTTGATGATGTTGTATTCCACCCAGCCCCCACCTTGGGCGCAGCGGCCCCAAGCGTCGTCCAGCAACTGCTGGGCGTCCACTCCAGGGGCATCGAACAAACTGGTGCCCACCCGATTGATATCCGCACCCATGATCCGATAGACGCCACGGCGATCGAACACAAAGACGTACAAGTCACGGTCCACAAAACCACCGTGTTTGTCGTGGAATATTTTGGAAGCCTCATCAAAACCGACGGCACTCACCAAATCGTGGGCTTTCTGTGCCAGCGCCAGCGCTTCATCGGCAGTGCCTTGACGCAACTTGATGTAGGTCACGGCGTTTTCCAACTGGCGTGAGCGCTGCATGAGGCGGCTGGAGCGGTGTGAGGTGCGATCCACCAGGGCCGAGTTTTCAACGGTCACGCGGTCCAGGTCGCCCACCGCTTGCACCACCTCCGACAGCGCGATGCTTTGCTTGGAACTGCCGTCTGCCATGCTCTCCACGTTGATGGCAATCTCGGAAATGCCTGCCACCAGACTCGTCATCATGGTGCCAACCGACTGGATTTCGGTCACGGTTTCGCTCACGCGAGATGAAGACTCTGCAATCAGTGTGCGCACTTCGCCCGCCGCGATCTGGCTGCGCCGCGCCAGGTTGCGCACTTCAGCAGCCACCACTGCAAAACCCTTGCCTTGCTCACCTGCGCGGGCCGCCTCGACCGCCGCATTCAAGGCCAATAAATTGGTCTGAAAGGCAATGCCATCAATCGTCCCGATGATTTCGCGCATGCGCTCCGAGGTGGTCTGCAGCGCACCCATTCCGTTCACCGTGCGATTCATCAATTCACTGGCGTGGCCAGCCTCGGCATGCAGGCTCTTGGTCATCATGCTGACCTCTTGGGCAGCCTCGGAGTTGCGAGACACGGTGTCACTCACATGGCCGACATTGGAGGTTGCCTCTTCCAAGCTCACCGCTTGCGACTGTGTGCGCTCAGAAAGGGAGTGACCGTCTTCCACCAGTTGGGCACCCACATGGGTAACCATGCTGGAGGCGCTGCGCACATCGGCCACCAGGGTGGACAACACATTGAGCATGTTTTCAAACTCTTTGCTGATTTTGGCCAGCTCATCGCTACCCGGCACTTCCACATGCACCGCCAAATTGCCCCGTGTACCTTCGGAAATTGCAGTGTTGAGCGCACGGATGCTCATCATGGTCGCAACAGAAAAACACAGCATCAGGTACATCACCAGCAACAAGCCTACGGTTGCCAAACCCATCAGAATGGTGGCCAGCCAGAAGGAGCGCTCTTGTCGTTCTAGCAGCATGGCGCTCAGCGTCTCGGAAGCTTCCTTCCGGAAGACACGCCCTGACTCCAGAAGCTTGCTGCCAGAGTCCAACACCGCGGTAGCCGCGTCAGGAGACGCATCGGCGGCGGCGGCTGCCCGTACCTGCTTGGTAAAGGCCAACGTTTCAGCAATGGCGCTGCGTGCGCTGGGGGGCAGTATTTTTGCTCCTGCACGCTCGATGGCATTGAGGTTTTGCTCCACCGACTGCGCATGGGTCTCCAACAAGCCCGCCATACTGATCATTTGCGCTGCATGCGCTTGCTTGTCCGCCGGATGGGCAAGCCAAGCCGCAGCCTGGGCACGCGTGGTACTGACCGACTCCAGCCAGACAATGGCTCGCTGGGTCAGGATGTCTTGCAAGAAATAAGTAGGCGCCAGGGGATCCAGCACCAACGCAGACTCCTCACCTATCAGACTGATGAGCTTGTACAAGGCGTCCACCAGTTCGGTGTGTTTGGCGTAAGCCGCATCCTTGTTGGCGTCCGGTGCGTTGGTCTGCAAGTTGCCCACATTGCTTTGCACCATGGCCCAGGTCGTACCCCATGCTGACTCCGGGTGCTGTTTGAGCCATTCATCCACCGCTGCCGATTGGGCTTGGAGCTTCGCCAGTGTTGTCGCACGCTCTTTGTCAAACTCCGGCTTACCGGCCAACAGGCTGTCGGTGCGCAAGCGCTGCACATCGGTGAGCACCTCTGTCACCAACTCCACAGCCTGGGCGCCTTTGACTTCCGCGCTAGCAATCGTGTAGTCCGAATACAAGGTGGCCATCTGAAAGTAGGTCACGACCACTAGTGGCAGGCCCAGCATCAACGCCATGGTGGCCAGCTTGATGGGCATGCGCAAACGCTGCATCAGACCTATGCCTGGCCCCAACCAACCTTGGGTGCGATATTGAGAATTCTCTGAACTCATGTTTATTGGACGCTCCAATGGTGCTTCACCCGTGCATATTCACCAAATACTAACCCGTTTGCGACTCAATGCAGCGCCAAAACGCGGTCGATCTCGGCCTTTAACCGATCAACATCCAGCGGCTTTGCCAGGTACCCGTCTGCCCCTGCACGCTTGTAGCGTCCAGCCTCACCGGGTTCATCATGCGCGGTGGCCATGATGATGGGCAAATGCGCTCCGGTGGTTGCTTCCTCTGCGCGTATGGTGGCCAAGGCTTGCATGCCATCCATATTGGGCATCATCACATCCATCAGCACTACATCCACCTTGATCTTGGCAAGGCACTTGAGGGCTTTCTCGCCGTCGTTAACCACCATGCCAGTGTGGCCCAGTTGCTGCAACAGACCCACCAACATGCGCTGGTTGATGATGTTGTCTTCTGCCACCAGCACTTTGAGTGGTCGGGTCGTCATGCATTTGCTCCGATGAATTGTTGCCCTGATTGTTGCATCAACTCTGCGCAGTGCAGCGCGGCTGCCTCGAAGTCCAAATCGGCCATGGCTGCGTCAAGCGCCTGAGAGGTTTGCGTCGAAAAGTCAGGCGCTTCCATCTTCCATCGGGCGTGCAATTCCAGTGCGAACATGTCTGCACCTTGCAGGGCCTGCAGCAGTGCGTGCAGTTGCTGTGTCGATGCCTCGTCCAGGCTTGGCGCCACTGGATGGTTCAAGGGTGACTCTGTCTCTGGCGAGCGCAATCCACCGGCCACCAACTGCAAATCAGGCAATGCCCGTTCTATCGCCGCGACCAGCACCTGCTCGGCTGCCTGATAGCCGGGCAAGGGGCCACTGGCAGGTAGCTGCGCCTCGGCTTGTGCCGCCGCAGTAGCCAATGCGCGCAACCCCACAGTGGCGGAGAGTCCTTTGAACGCATGCAATTCGCGCCGCATGGTGGCCCAATCTGCCAGCAAGGTCCACTGGGCCAACTGCGGAGGCAATGCTGCGGCGTCTTCTATGAATGCAGAAATCGAGCGCAGCAGCAGCGGCTTGTTGCCCCCCATGCGGGCCAACGCAGCGTTCACATCAACCGACGCAGGCCACTGTTGGCCAGCACGCTCCGGGTCGTGTGGAAACGTCCCACGGCCAGCATCGCTAAGCCGCGCCCACCCGGTAAGCCGCTGCAAGGTTTGCACCAGCTGGTGAATATCAAACGGTTTGCCAACGTGGTCATTCATGCCGGCTTGCAGGCACTCCTCGCGGTCCGACTCCATGGCATTGGCGGTCATGGCAATGATGGGCAGCTTGGTAAAACGTGCGTCCTGGCGCAACAGGCGCGTAGCGGCCAGCCCGTCCAACACCGGCATTTGCAAGTCCATCAGAACGGCGTCAAAGCCGTTGCCTTGCTTTTGCAAGGCCTCGATGCCCACCGCACCGTTTTCTGCCAGCGTCACCTGTGCCCCTTCGGCGCTGAGCAGTTCCTGCGCCACCTGCCGATTGATCGGGTTGTCTTCCACCAACAGTACCCGCATGTCCTGCAGTGGCTTGGCATGCATGGTCAAGCGTTCGGGCGCGCCGTGCTGTGCGCCCGCCGCAAGCTCCAACGCCTGGGACAACATCGCACCGGTAAACGGCTTGAGCACCAAGCCGTCCGTCAGGGACTGATCCAGGCCGCTGCGCGCACCCAACGCATCCCGGCTTTGGCGGCTCAGCAAAATCAAGGCGGGCGGTTTGTGGCCACCATACAAGCGGCGCACGCCGCGCAGCGTGTCCCATCCGTCCATGTCGGGCATGTGGGCGTCCACGAACACTGCATGCAATGGCGGGTTCGCGCGGTACAAGCTTTCGCCGAGGGAAGCCAGGGCATCGCTGCCAGACGCCACCTCGACCACATCCCAGCCCATGGCGCGCATCATGGCCGCGCCACACGCCCGCGCAACCGGGTTGTCATCCACCAGCATCACGCGCGTGCCAGTGGGTGTGGGCTCCTTGGGCGCCAGCAAAGCCGCCTGGCTGATGTCCACCACTGGCATGTCCAGCATGAAGCTGAAAGTGCTGCCCTGTCCGAGTGCGCTGCGCAGTTGCAACTCGCCCCCCATGAGCCGGATCAGCCGGGTGGAAATCACCAGCCCCAGGCCTGTGCCCCCAAAGCGCCGCGTGGTGTTGGACTCGGCTTGCGTGAAGCCTTCAAAAATGCGCCCTTGGTTTTCTGGCGCGATGCCAATGCCGGTGTCCTCCACCTCCAGCAGCAGCTTGGCGCGTTCAGGCGCACGCGACAGCAGCTTGCAACGGATCAGAACTTGGCCCTGCGAAGTGAACTTGACCGCATTGCCGCCCAGGTTGATCAAGATTTGTTTGAGCCGCATGGAATCGCCCACCAGCTCATGCGGGATGGCGGGGTCCATATCAAACACCAAGTCCACATCTTTGGCCCCTAGGTTGGAAGACAGGATGACCGCCACCTCACCCAACAGCTCTTCCAGCACAAAGGGTTCCGGATTGAGCTGCATCTTGCCGGCTTCCACCTTGGAGAAATCCAGGATGTCATTGAGCAAGCCCAAAAGGGACCGCGCTGCGCCTGCGGCCTTCTCGGCGTAGTCGCGCTGGTTGGCTTGCAAAGAGGTGTTACGCAAGAGTTGCAGCATGCCCAGGATGGCATTCATGGGCGTGCGGATTTCGTGGCTCATATTGGCCAGGAACTGGCTCTTGGCCACGCTGCTTTGCTCTGCCAATTGCTTGGCTTCGCGCAAGGACAGCTCGTACTCCTTTTGCTTGGATATGTCGTACACCATGGCCACATGGCCCATCGCGACACCCTGCGCATCCAGCAACGGGGAGAAGATCAGGTTGGCCTTGAAGCGTCTTGCGTCCTTGCGCACCAGAGTCCACTCCTGCTCCTGGCGGATGGCCATTACATGGTCCAGCACCTCGGCGGGCGTGGGTTCACGGCCCCATATCAGCTCCAGCGTTTCGCGTAGCGCGCCCAATTCGGCAGCATCAAAAAAGCGCCCCAGTGCCGGGCTGTCCATCAGCTCCTGTGCGGAAAAGCCGAGTAGATTCTCGGCACCTTTGTTGAACAGGCTAATACGTTGCTCAGTCGTCAGCGTCATCACCCCCACCGCGGTGGCAGAGTCCAACACGCTTTGCAAGGTGGCCATGGTGCGTGCGAGGCGCTGCTCTGCATCCGTGGAGGGCACCGAGTTGGAAGCACGCCGCGCTACCCAAGCCCCCGCCACCGCGGCAAGCGGCACAGAGGCGTATAAAAATAAGTCAGCCAAACGGTCAAGCAAATCGTGTCCTTTGTAGAGCCATCAGCCCTGTTCCGAGCCAGCACACACGATCCCTACCTGGAATGGCAGCCGGCGAAGGCTATTAACGCAAAGTTTCGTTAATAACCGGTGTCCATGCTGTTGCGCACCGCTGTCTGCGCCACGGCGTCCAAGGCACCGTCCACAAAAGCCTGACCAGACAGGAGGCGCAACTTGCCATTGGCCACCAGCTTGTCGCGCAAACGCCGAGACATGGATTGGGTGGTGCCAAACACCCCGGTAAACAAAAACAGGGTTCCGTGCGGGCTGGCCCATGTCAGTTGCATGCGCGCCCATTGCCCGTTGTTCCACATTTCCACCCAAGAGCCCAGCGGCAACTCTGCAGCAGCATCCAGGGCCGGTGGCTCGATTGCTATCAGCATCTCGGGCAGCAGCGGCTCGTTGGAGGTTTCGGGCAACACCGAGTCGCCGTCCAAGCCCACGAAGTTGGAAGCCGCAGCCTCCTCCGGCGCCATCCAGGGGTTGCCGTCGTGCGCAGGCCGCTCGCGCTCATGTGCGGGGCCAGCGCCAACTTGCGTGGAGGCGCTGGGCACCTGGGCCGAAGGCCGGAACACCTGCTGGTGAATCCCCATCAGGGCTTCTAAAAACTCGCCACTGCGCGTACCCGGGAAGTGAATGGTCTCTAGCCCCTCACGCAAGGTAGCCAGCAAACGCGGCACCAATCGGGTGAGTTTGGCCGGGTTGGCGTGGGCCAAAACGGGGTGCGCGCTCCACAGCAAGGCGGGTATCAGCGCCTCAAATTTTTCAGCGGACGCAGATCCGGCGCCTTGTTTGATGCGCGCCTGCGCCACCACCTGCGCCCAGGGGCCGCACAAGAAGTCGATCACCACGGCTGGAACCTGGCCCGAATCCGGGTGCGCCTCTATGCTCCGGGCCACTTTTTCGGCCAGCAGGTTGCGGGCCTCGGCGTGGCGCAATACTTCGACCGCGGTATCGCGGTTTTGCTGCGTGGCACGCGCCGCCAGGGCCCATTCGTTCTGAAGTGCGTGCAGCTTGTCTTCAAACGCCTCGGCAGAGGGAGTCTCCGACCGGTCCAACGACTGCAGCGTGCTCTGCAAGCCTTGGTGAAAGACATCAAAGCCGGTTGCGGACTCCGATTCAAACGCCAAACTCTGGTGGGTAAGCGCCTGCAACAGACGCCGCGCCGGGTGCTGTTTGTCGGTGAAGAAGCGCGGGTCCACCAATGCCAGCCGCAACAGTGCAGGCTCCATATCGCGGATGACCTGGCGCACCGGCTCTAACAGCTGTGGCGCATGCGCCATGTTGTCCACCATCAAGGTCATCACCTCCAGGCTGAGCGCCTGGGCTACGTCTTTGGCCTCGCGCCGTAGCGCCTGGCGCCGGGCTTCCAAGCTGCTGCCTTCCACCTCTTGCGGATTGAAAACTCGGCCCCGGCGTTGCTCCAGGCTGTGCACCACACGGTCCACCTGCTTCATCTCGGTGAGTGCCTCCAGGGCGGCCGGGAGCGTAGTGTCGTAATCCGTGTGCGCTGTGTCAGCGGGAGCCACTGCACCTTCAAACTGCTGAGAAAACTGGGCCGCGAACTGCTCCACCCGGCTGGCCGCGGGGCTTGCCGTCAGTTCACCCGACAACAAACGCCGCAACTTGTCCAGCGTCAGCACGGCCTCGTTTTTACCCGCTGCCGGAGCAACACCCGGGCTTACCGCGCCAGCGGGCACAACATTGGCCGTCGCGCTCTGGGTCATGGCATAAGGTGCCCCCACCACGCCTTCCTGGCGCAGGCGCGCGATCAATCCCGCATACAGGGCACGCAACTCCTGCCCCAGGGTGTTGGACATTGCGTTGACCCACAGAGATTGGACGCGGTATCCCGCCTGGGTTTGCGCCACCACGTCTTGCAGTGCCAGCACATACGATTCAGGGCGCAACGCATTGGCCTCGGGCTGCACCTGCGGCAACCCCAAGGCGCTGCTCACCAGGGTATTAAGTTCCGCCAGGCTGGACTCGGTTGCCAGCGTGACCACCTGCTGCACCCGCGCCAACGTAACCGTGCTGTGCACCTGGGACTCATCCATCAGTTCGAGCTGATCGAAATGCACCCCGACCGCCGACTCTGCAACCGCGCTCTTGCCCCCGCCCACCGCAGCGAAGGCCTTCAGCAGAGCCTGCGGATAGGCCTGACGCAGCAGGCGTTCATGCGTGCGCAACAAGTTGGCGGCCTCGGCAAAGCGATCGCGCTCCTGCAAATCGCGTGAGGTCACCTCCTGGGTTTGCAACGCCAGCCGCGCCGAAGCGATCAGCTTGCCCATGAGCACCTCACCCTCTGCAGCAGCCTGTTGAACCACGGCGCTGTAAAGGGCGCGTGGGCGGGATGCTGCGGATGGGGCGTTGGGGTCTTGGGGCATGGGTGCTGGCTGGCTTATTTGAGGGCTTTGTAACGCATGCGCTTGGGTTTGGCACCCTCTTCACCCAGACGCTTCTTCTTGTCGGCTTCGTACTCTTGGTAGTTACCGTCAAAGAAGGTCCACTGGCTGTCGCCTTCGGCGGCCAGGATGTGGGTGGCAATGCGGTCCAGGAACCAGCGATCGTGGCTGATGACGAGCATGGTGCCGGCAAATTCCAGCAGCGCATCTTCCAGCGCGCGCAGGGTTTCCACGTCCAAGTCGTTGGACGGCTCATCGAGCATCAGCACATTGCCGCCGGCAATCAGGGTCTTGGCCAGGTGCAAGCGTCCACGCTCACCACCGGAGAGCATACCCACCTTCTTTTGCTGGTCGGAGCCGTTGAAGTTGAAGCGGCCGCAATAGGCACGGCTGGCCATCTGGAACTTGCCCACGTTGAGGATGTCCAGGCCGCCAGACACGTCTTCCCACACGGTTTTGTCGTTGGCCAGGTCATCGCGGTGCTGGTCCACAAAGGCCATCTTCACGGTGCTGCCGATCTTGACGGTGCCCGAGTCAGGTTGCTCTTTACCGGCAATCAGCTTGAACAGCGTGGACTTACCCGCGCCGTTGGGGCCGATGATGCCGACGATGGCACCTGCGGGGATCTTGAAGCTCAGGTTGTCAATCAGCACGCGGTCGCCGAAGGACTTGGTCACGCCCACAAACTCGATCACTTCATGGCCCAGGCGGTCGGCCACGGGGATGAAAATTTCGTTGGTCTCGTTGCGCTTTTGGTATTCAAAGTCGCTCAGTTCCTCGAAGCGGGCCAGACGGGCCTTGCTCTTGGCCTGGCGGGCCTTAGGGTTTTGGCGCGACCATTCCAGTTCTTTCTTCAGGGCCTTGGCGCGGGCTTCTTCGCCCTTTTGCTCGGCTTCCAGGCGGGCGCCCTTTTGCGTCAGCCAGTCGGAGTAGTTGCCCTTGTAGGGAATGCCGGAGCCGCGGTCCAGTTCCAGAATCCACTCGGCGGCGTTGTCAAGGAAGTAACGATCGTGGGTAATGGCCACCACGGTGCCGGAATAGCGCTGCAGGAACTGCTCCAGCCAGTCCACCGATTCGGCGTCCAAGTGGTTGGTGGGCTCGTCCAGCAGCAGCATGTCGGGCTTGGAAAGCAGCAGGCGACACAGGGCCACGCGGCGCTTTTCACCACCGGACAGCACGCCGATGTTGGCATCCCACGGGGGCAGGCGCAGCGCGTCGGCGGCAATTTCCAGTTGGTGCTCGGAGTCGGTACCGGCGGTGGCGATGATGGCTTCCAGCTCGGCCTGCTCGGCGGCCAGGGCGTCAAAGTCAGCATCTTCCGCACCGTAGGCGGTGTACACCTCTTCCAGGCGGGCCTTGGCGGCAAACAGCTTGCCCATACCGGCTTCCACGCTTTCGCGCACGGTCTGCGTCGGGTCCAGTTGGGGTTCTTGCGGCAGGTAGCCGATGTTCAAACCCTGCATGGGGATGGCTTCGCCTTCGATTTCCTTATCCAGTCCGGCCATGATTTTGAGCAAGGTGGACTTGCCGGAACCGTTGGTGCCCAGCACGCCGATCTTGGCGCCAGGGAAGAACGAGAGGGAAATATCTTTAAGAATGTGGCGCTTGGGCGGCACGATCTTGCCGAGCCGGTTCATGGAAAAAACGTATTGGGCCATTGCGGTGCAGTCTGTTGGAGAGGGGTAAAACCCACATTATCGACTGCACACCGCCCCCAGCGGAACCGGCCCTGCTTGCCGAAGCGCGCAAGACGCCTTATTCGGGCGTGCGGTTGCGGCTTTGCAGGTCGTTTTTGAGTGCCGCCTGGGCCACGGCGTCCAGCGCCTTGTCCATCACGCGGCTGTCCGACACCAGGCGGACGCGCCCGGCTTCTTTCATCATTTCCAGGGTGTGGCGGGTCATGGAATGCGCGCTGCCCTTGCCAGAGATGAACATGAACAGGCTGCGTTGGGGGCTGGCCCAGTGCAATTGGGCGCGCTGCCAGTCACCCTCCACCATCAAATCGACCCAGGCACCGCTGGTCAGGCTTTCCACCCGCCACACGCGCCGGTCACTGCCTTCTTGCATGGGGATGCCCGCAGCCACCAAGTCCAGGTCGCTGGCATCGATGTAGCCGGACTCAGCGGCTTCGCGCTCGCCCACCCAGAAGCTGTCCTGCTCGGAATGCTGTGAGGCGACGGACAGCATCGAAGCGCCCGGATCGGACAGGTCAAACATTTTTTCCTGGTGGTTGATGAGGCTGTCAAAAAACGCCACCATGCGCGGCTGCGGATAGGAAATCAAGGCTAGCCCGCGCCGCAGCGTAAGCAGCATGTCGGGCACCATTTCCACCAGGCGGCTCTGGTTGTTGCGGATCAGATGGGGCTGCACGCTCCACAGCAAGTCGTCCACCAGCGCAATAAAACCGCCAGGGTCTTCCGAGCCGTCGGCGCAGTGCAACTGGGCTTCGGCAACTACCTGGGCCCAGGGGCCGCGCAAAAAGGCAGATACCGCATGGGGCACCTGAATGCCTACCAGCCGCTCGGCCAGCATCTTGCTGTGAAGGCGCGCCAGCATGTTGCGCTGCTCGGCACGCAGCAGCCCACGTGCGGCGTGGGCTGCACGTTGCTGCTGACCTGCCTCGGCGCGCGCCCAACCTTCGTCCAGCTGAACCAGAATGCGGGCAAACGAGCTGGCCTGCCCGGAGCCGGTGGTCAGCACCCGCACTGCGTTGTCGAATGTTTTCTGGAACACGTCATACCCTGGCGCACGCTCGTTGGAAAAGGCCAGGCTGCGGTGCGTCATGCGGTCCAGGAACACGCGGGCCGGGTGATGGCGTTCGCTGAAAAACCGACCATCGTGCTGCGCGAGCTTGACCAGCACCGGCTCCAGCGCCTGCAGACTGGCGCGCACGGGCGGCAACAGGCGGCGGTCTTTCATCAGGTTTTCCAGCATCAGCAGCACCACTTCGCGGCCCAGGCTTTCACCCAGGCGCTTGCGCTGGTCTTGGGCAGCCTGCTCAGCCAGCAGGTCTTGAACCGGCTGCACTTGTGTGCTGTGCCCGCCTGCCATCAGCTTGCTGGCCCGCTCAGTCAGCCGCTTCATCATCGGCTCGACGAGCTTCATGTCTTGCAGCGCTTCCAACGAGGCTGGAATGGTGGCCGCGAAGTCCACACGGTCGGCGGGCGGATTGGGGGCCAGCTCGCCAGAGAGCAGCGTGCGCAGTTTTTCCAACGTGAGCATGGTGCGCGCCACGGTGCTATCGGGTGCCTTGGTCGGGTTCCACAAGCCGCTGGTCTTCACCGGCGTCATATGCACCGCCTCCACACCCTGCGCGCGCAGCCACTCGGTGATTTCCCGGTAAAACAGCGCCAACTCCGCACCCAACAACCCGGAAGCCACGCCCATGATGATGGTCTTGGCTTTGTGGTCGCGGATAGGCTCGCTCAGCGTGGTGCGCAGAGCGTTGGCAAAGTTTTCCGGACGCAGGGGGTTGAGGTGCGCCTGCACCGACGACCAGCCCAGCAGGTTGCTCACCATGGCGTTGAGCTTGGGCAGCACATCTTCCACCGCGGTGTTGACCAGCTGCTGGCAGTGCGCCGCTTCCAAGTTGGCATCCAACTGGTTGGCGTCCAGAAACTGGAAATCGTCAAAGCGCATGGTTTGCCGCGCGCTGGTGTCCTCGCCGCCACCGCCGTATACGCCCTGGCGCAGATGCGCGGTGAAAGCCTGTCGCAATGCGGGGCCGTCGGCCAACAAGGATTCAATCGCGCGGCTGGCTGCGGGGTCACTGATCACAGCAGCCTTTCCCATGGCGGGCACCGTGGCGGCCTGCAGGCCTGTGAGCACGTCTTCCATCAGATGCTCACTCTGCTCTAACACCGCCTCCAGACAGGTTTGCAAATGGGGTTGGTGGTAACCGGACTCATTGGACACGCCCAAGCGGCGCAGCACGTATTTACGCATGGTGAAACCATTGTGTCAGTGGGCAGTGGCGCTGGCTAGTGCAGGCCGGTTCCCTTCACAAGAATTTACAACTTCAGCCCCAACCCACTGCTGCTGCGTGGCACAAATAAAACGCGATTCGTCGCCGCATGCGACAATACGGGCATTGCGGCGCTTCAGTTGCCCGCAATGCCAGCGCCTTTGCTGGGGGCCCAACAACACATTGCGCCCGTCTTTTGAATCCATCTGCCTTTGACTGACCGCCTGGCTTTGTGCTGCGCGGAACGGCCGGTACCCCAGCGCCTGGAAGGGCGCCACACAACCCATGAACTTTGAAGAATTGAACCTGGCCGCGGCCATTTTGAAAGCCGTGCGCGAAGAGGGCTACGAGACCCCCACCGCCATCCAGGCCCAAGCCATTCCCCTGGTGCTGGCCGGTCACGACCTGCTGGGCGGCGCCCAGACCGGTACCGGCAAGACCGCAGCCTTCACGCTGCCCATGCTGCACCGCCTGACCATGAGCCGCAGCGCCCAAAACAAATTTGGCGGCACCGGCATCCGCGCCCTCGTGCTAACCCCCACCCGCGAACTCGCAGCGCAGGTGGAAGAGTCGGTACGCACCTATGGCAAGTACCTGCAACTTAGCTCCACTGTGATCTTTGGCGGTGTGGGCATGAACCCGCAAATCAGCAAGCTCAAAAAGGGCGTGGACATTCTGGTGGCCACCCCCGGACGCCTCTTGGACCTGCACCAGCAAGGCATGCTGGACCTGGGCCAGGTGCAGATGCTCGTGCTGGACGAAGCCGACCGCATGCTCGACATGGGCTTCATCCACGACGTGAAGAAGGTGCTGGCCCTGGTGCCTAAGGAAAAGCAAAGCCTGCTGTTCTCCGCCACCTTCAGCGACGAAATCCGCGAGCTGGCCAATGGCCTGTTGAAGAACCCACAAAGCGTGCAGGTCACGCCGCGCAACACCACAGTGCAGCGCATCACGCAAGTGATCCACCCCGTGGGCCGTGGCAAGAAGAAGGCCCTGCTGGCGCACATCATCAACGAGCAAAACTGGAGCCAGGTGCTGGTGTTCACCCGCACCAAGTTTGGCGCCAACAACGTGGCTGAGTTTCTGGAAAAGAACGGCATCACCGCCATGGCCCTGCACGGCAACAAGAGCCAGGCCGCCCGCACGCAAGCGCTGTCGGGCTTCAAGAGCGGCGACGTGCGCGCCCTGGTGGCCACCGACATTGCTGCCCGCGGCATTGACATTGACGACCTGCCGCACGTGGTGAACTACGAGATCCCCAATGTCTGCGAAGACTATGTGCACCGCATTGGCCGTACCGGCCGCGCCGGTGCCGAGGGCGCTGCGGTGAACCTGGTGTGCCTGGACGAAGAAGGCTTCATGCAAGACATCGAGCGCTTCACCAAGCAAAACATCGAAGTGCGCGTGGTGGAAGGCTTTGGCCCCGAGGCCGGTGAGAAGGCAGAACCCATCGCCATGGGCCGCCAGACCATCTGGGGCGGCGCAGGCAAGCCGCCTAGCCGCGACGTGATGCAGGCAGCCGCCAAGGCCGCCCGCACCGAGATGCTGCAGCGCGTGCGTGACAACAAGGCCGCATCGGGCGGCGGCAATGGTGGCCGTGGTGGCAACGGCGGCCAAAGCGCAGGCCGTGGCCGCAGCGGTGGTAACGGTGGCGGAAATGGTGGCGGCCAAGGCACCCCCCGTGGTGACCGCAACGACCGCAATGGCGAGTTCCAGCCTCCCCGCCCACAAGGCCAACGCCCCGCACATGCGCAAGGCCGTGGCCGCTCCGGCGGTGGCATGGGCCAGCCCGCAGGTTTTGCCAGCGAGCCGCGCGCACCCCGCGCACCCGGTGGCCAGCCCGACCCCATGCGCACCAGCGTGGACATGATGGCCGAGCGCGGCGCACGCCGTAACTTCGGCGGCGGCAACCGCAATGGTGGTGGTGGCGGATACGGTGGTGGCGGTGGCTTTGGTGGCCGCCCCAGCAACGGCCCCCGTGGCCCGCGCGGCCCCGGCTCGTCCAACCGCTGAAAGAGCTAGCCCCCACGCTCCGCCGCTGCGCGGGTCGCGCCCCCCCGAGGGGGCGCTCGCGCCTTGGGGCGGCCCAGCGACGCTCGTCGCCAAACGACACAAAAGTAGGCCAAAATCGGAGCCCTACACGCGGCGTAGTCCATGCCGCGCAAAGGGACTCCAATAACGTGATTTACCTCATCTTGGTACTGGTAGCGCTCGTCGCTGCCGTGGTGGTCTACCTGCTCAAGCGGGGCGGCGGGGCGGGAGCAAGCCCCAGCGCCCCCGCCTCCCCGTCCTCCGCCCCCAAACCCATTGCCCCAGCCCGGCCAGGGCCTGTTGCGGCCAAGCCCGTAGCACCTGCCCCTGTGGCAGTGCCTGCGCCCCCGCTTGCCCCCGCGACCTCTGCAACGGCTGCCAAGCGCGCGATTGTGCGCACGGCCGACGTCCACATCAAAGCCATGCTCCAGGGATTTGAGTGGGCCTACAGCGCAGACCTCTCGCAGAACGAAATCTCGGAGATCGTGGATGTGCTGCAGCGCATCCCCCGGCCCCCCAGCGCCTTGCACAAGCTGGTGTCGCCTGAATTTTTGGCCAATGCCAACACGGTCGATCTGGCCGACATGGTGATTGCCGAGCCGGAGATTGCCGCCAAGGTTCTGGCGGTGGTGAATTCGCCGTTTTACGGTCTCAAGTCCCCGCTGGGCAGCGTGGGCCAGGCCGTTACCTTTTTGGGCATGAACACGGTGCGCAGCATTTGCCTGCAGTACATGCTGGACGAGTCCTTCCAAAGCAAAGACCCGGAAGTGCGCAAGATTTACGAACGCCTGTGGAATGCCAGTGCCTTTGCCAGCGAGCTGTGCTTCAAGCTGGCGCAGGGACTGCATCTGCCCGACGCTGGCGCACTGGTCACGCAGGTGGTGCTCTCGTTTCTGGGTCATGTGGCCAGCCACTCGCTGCTGTCCAAGGAAACGCTGCTGCCCATGATGAAAAAAGGCATGCTGGAACGCGCCCGTGTGGAGCAGCGCGAGCTAGGCCTGTGCGCTGCCGAAATTGGCAGCCTGCTGATGCGCGAATGGGCGCTGCCCGAGCCGATTGTTCAAAGCGTGCGCGCGATCGACCTCAGCCTGGTGACACCCTTTGATGCCGCGCAGCCCGAGCGTGTGAGCGCCGCGTTTTGCTATGTGTGTGCCCGCCTGGGCGAGCGTCTGGCCTACGGCGAGCTGAAAGACCTGGCCACGGTGGACTTGTACGTCGACACCAGTCTGGAGTTCTTCCAGCTGCAAACCTACTTGAAGGAGCCGCCGCTGGCGCGCTTGAATGACCTGCTGCACCAGCCCGATCTGGTGAGCGCCATCAATGCAATGGTGGTGGCCCAGCAGATACGCAAGTAAGTACCGGGTGCGCCATCAGCCTAGTTGAATAGCGCGCCCCTGGCGGTCAAACGGCAGGTAGCGGCCTATGTCGCCCTGCTTGATGCGGTCCACCATGGTCTGCAAAGCGCCTTCCACTTCGGCACTGCCCGGCGCAGTCTGGGTGCTGCCAGACAAGGCGGCCACAAACACCACGCGCCAGTCCAGCGCAAACTGACCGGCCTCCTGCACCAAAGCATCAAAAGTGGACAGCTCATCCGGGCTCTTGTCCACGCAGGCCGCAGGCACCAGCGCACCGCCCTCCCCCGCTTCAAATTCCGCACGCTGCGCGGCAGTGGCACCGTCGGGCAGTTCGGCGGTGGCAAACACCATCAGCAGGCGCTGCGGCAAGGGCTGGGTGCGCGCGGCTTGCAGCAGGTGGTCAAAGGTTTCGATATTCATGGGGTGGGGGCTTGGAAAGTGCTGAGGTACTGCGCCACCGTGGGACGGGTGCGGGCGGGTTTGCTGCGTGTGGCGGTGCCCAGACTCACAAAGCACAGGGCATGTTCGTCCGGCTGCAGTGCAAACAGGGTGCGCAGGCTGTGGGATTTGAGGGCCTTGCCGCTGGTGAGTGCCGAGCCAAAGCCCAGGGCAGTGGCCATGAGCAGCATGTTTTGCACGGCGCAGCCGGCAGAAATCACGCGCTCGGAAAAATCGATGTCGGCATCTCCGCGCACGTCTTGCACCACCAGCAGCATCAAGAGCGGTGCGCGAAAGGCTTTCTCACGCGCTTGCTCCACTTGCTCTGGCAATGCGTCGGCATCGCGCTCCAGCAGGGCAGCGGCAAAGGCGTCGCCCAACGCAGCGCGCGCGGCATCGGGAATCAACACAAAGCGCCAGGGCAGCAACTGCCCGTGGTCGGGCGCGTGGGCGGCGGCGGCCACGATCTGCTGCAGCTGCGCGGCGTCCGGCCCCGGTGCGCTCAAACGCTTGGGCAGGATGGTCTGACGCGACTGCATCAGGGTTTCAATCAGTTCGGTGGTTTCCTGCATGGGGCGCATGGTGGTGGGGCGATCAGGCATTGTCTTCCGTGTACGCCGGGTACGGGCCGGTGCCGCTGTTTTGCGCCAGCGCCGAGGGCACAAAGCCGCCCTTTTGCGCATCGAACACATGGATGTCGCCGTCTTCAATCACATAGTGCCAGCCATGCAGCGTGAGCCGCCCGGCCTCCACCTCACGGCGCACCATGGGGTAGTCCATCAGGCGCTCCAACTGCAGCACCACGGAGCGCTGCTCGGTGCGGCGGTAGGCCTCCGGGCCGGGCTGCACGGGCAGCAGGGCTTCTTCGGCAAGCTTGAGCCAGTCGATCAACACCACGGCCTCGGCGGGCGCACCTTCATACGCCGTGCGGATGGCGCCGCAGTGGCTGTGGCCGCACACCACGATGCGCTCCACATGCAAAGCGAGCACCGCGTATTCAATGGCGGCGGTGGTGCCGTGCAGGCCGTGCGAGCCGTCGTAGGGCGGTATCAGCGCGCCCACATTGCGCACGATGAACAACTCCCCCGGTCCCGCGCCCGTCAACAAATACGGAACCAAGCGTGAGTCGGAGCAACCAATGAAAAGCGTCTTGGGATGCTGCCCTTCGGCCACCAAATCCTGGAAGCGCTGCTGGTGCAGAGGAAAGTAGTCCGACTGAAAGCGCCGCAGGCGCAGCAGCAGCTCGTCATGTGCTGCGTCTGGCATGGCTACTGCACCAGAGGCGAATCGGCGGCGTCCAGCGCAATGCCTTCCACCAGCGCCTGCCCGACCAAGAGGCTCATGTACTGGTGCAAGGCCTTGGCGCGCGACTGCATGGCGAGCTGCGCAGCCACACGCTCTTTGACCTCTTCATATGCCAGTGTCTTGCCCTTGCGGCGGCTCTGCACATCGATGATGTGAAAGCCAAAACGGGTATGGATGAGGCGCGGATGCACACCCAGCCCGGCGCGCGAGTCGCTTTGGAAGAACAGCTCATTGGCAAGCTCGGGCGCACAGTCGTCCGGCCCAATCCAGCCCAGGTCTCCGCCTTGGGTACTGCTGGGGCAGTTGGACATTTCAGCGGCCAGCTTGGCAAACGCATCGACAGGCACGTCCTTGCCCAGCAGGCTGATGAGGGCCTTTTCGGCATGCACTGTGAGCGCGTGCACGTTCACACCGGGGGTGACGGCAAACAGGATGTGGCGCATCTGCACGGCCTGCCCAACCACGTATTGGGCTTTGCGCGCCTCGTAGTAGCGCTGGCATTCTTCATCAGAAGGCTGGGGTACTTGCACAGCTGCGTCTACCATGCCTTCGAGCACTTGGCGTTCGGACTCGCTGATTTCAGGCGCTTCGAGCACGGCTTTGCGGGGCAGCAAGCCGGCTTGCACGGCGTGTTGGCGCAGCAGTTCGGTGTAGGCGCGTTCACGCGGGGTGTCTTCGTCGGGCCTGTCGCTCTGCGCATGGAGGGTGATGCCGTTGATGGACGCCACTGCTTGTGCGGGAGTGAATTCGGGGGCATTGCTGGCTTTGGCACCGCAACCGCAAGTGCCTGTACCGCCGCAGCCGTGGCTGCTGGTTTGAGAGGTGTTCATGTTGCTTGCTTTCTATGGTTCGGTTGGGTTCGGTTTGACTGCGTTGGGTCGCCTGGGGTTGTGTGGCCGAGGTCAGCGGGGTGGGCGTTTCCGTCCGTGTCCCCCGCCCACTGCGTGGGCTCCTCCTTGACCTACCGGAAACGCCCACCCCACTGCCCTCGGCTGCCTACGCTGTTGGCATGCCACTGTCGAAGTCCCGTGCGCACCAACATGGTGGTGAGACACAGGACGGCGTGGCGCTCCGTTCCTGTAGGTAAAGGAGGAGGCCGCATAGCGGCCGGGGGACACGGAAGGAACGGAGTGCCACGTCGGCCTGTGTCCTGAAGCGATGCAGGCGAGAGAAAGGGCCTCCCGAACATTGCCAGCACACAAGGCTTCCATGACAGCTCCGAGCACAAACTCAATGAACGCTGCGGCTCAGAGGCTCACGCTCCACCAACCCGATACGCCGACTACGCACCAGTTGGTAAGGCCGCACCAAATACGCCACCGTGCCAAAGCCGCTCCACACATGCACCAGCCGCGTGAACGGGAAGATCAAGAAGATGCTCATGCCCAGGAACATGTGCAGCTTGAACACAAAACTCGCCTCGGCCAACAACTCCGGTGCGCCGGCGCGGAAGGTCACGATGTGTTGGGCCCAACCGGCCAGCTTCATCATCATGCTGCCGTCCAAGTGCTCGGCCGACAACGGAATCGTGGCCAGACCCAAAGCCAGTTGCAGCCACAACAACACCAAGAGCACGATGTCGCTCGTCTTGGAATTGATGCGGATGCGCTCATCGCTCAAGCGACGATGCAACAACAGACTCACACCAATAAATCCCAGCACACCAAAGAAGCCGCCCGACACCATGGCCAGCAACTGTTTGTTGCCCGCGCTGATGAAAGGCTCGTACAAGAAGTGCGGCGTGAGCATGCCCACCGAGTGGCCGCCCAAGAGGAACAGCACGCCCAGGTGAAACAGGTTGCTGCCCCAGCGCAACTGGCCTGCGCGCAGCAACTGCGACGAGTCGCTCTTCCAGGTGTACTGGTCGCGGTCAAAGCGCATCAGGCTGCCCAGCAGAAAGATGCTCAGGCAGATGTAGGGGTAGTAGCCGAACAGGAAGTTGTCGAGGTAAGTCATATGCGTGCTCCTTGGGCCCGGGCTTCTTGGGCGTTGGTGCTTTTGGCAAAAACAGATACGGGCGCGGCAGGCGCAATGGGGGCCGCCTGCTTACGAACGATGTGGATGGGCTGGGCTTCGCCGGGCTTGGACTGGCCTTTGGTGCTGCAGCCATCAAAGGCTTGCGGCTCTTGCCAAACCTCGTCCATGGCTTCGTCAGCCACGATGGACACGGCCTGCACGCGCTGGCCGCATAGCTCCAGCACCGCAGCCACCGGCGCGGCGTAGGGGCTACCGCGCTGCACCAGTGCACTGAATACGGCGGTGAGGATGTGGGCCATCTCGCTCAGGAAATCCGTGGCCAGCTTGGGCGGCTGGGTGGAGGCGAATTGCAGCAGCACGCACAGGTGGTCGGGCAGCTCGTCTTGCGCCATGTACAGACCGGCTTTCTCGTAGGTCTGCATCAGGTCGATCATGGCCGGGCCGCGGTCACGTGAGTCGCCGTGCACATGCTCGAACATGTGCAGCGAGGTGGCGCGGCCTCGGTCGAAGGTTTCCACATAGCGGGCTTCCACTTCCATGGGGTCCAGGCGGGTGAGTTCTGCGGCCAGGGCGCGCAGCTCTTCGCGGCGTGCAGCGGGGACCACAGCCTCTTTGTCGATGGCGTCAAGCACGTCGGGCAGGTGGGCGCGCAGCTCGGCGTCGGGGTAGCCGAGCAAGGCGCTCAGGGCACGCAGGGTGTAGCGGTTGTCTTTCATGTGCGTGCTCCTTAAACGTGCAATTTGATTGGGATGGTGCGGGGCTTGGTTCCACCAAAGAGGCTCGCCTCAGACGCGCCATCGGAGCAGCCATTGCCAAAGCTGAAGCCGCAACCGCCGCGCATGTCGAATGCGTTCTCGGCGTACTCGCGGTGGCTGGTGGGGATGACGAAGCGGTCTTCGTAGTTGGCAATCGCCATCACCTGGTACATCTCTTCCACCTCGGCCACCGTGAGGCCGGTTTGCTCCAGCACGGCCAGGTTTTGCTCCTGGTCCACATGCTTGCTGCGCTGGTAGGCGCGCATGGCGAGCATGCGTTCCAACGCGCGCACCACGGGCTGTGTGTCGCCCGCAGTGAGCAGGTTGGCCAGGTATTGCACCGGGATGCGCATCTGGGCAATGTCGGGGATCTCGCCGTTGATGCCGATGTGGCCTGCATTGGCCGCACTGGTGATGGGCGAAAGCGGCGGCACGTACCAGACCATGGGCAGGGTGCGGTACTCGGGGTGCAGGGGCAGCGCCACCTTCCACTCCATGGCCATCTTGTAAACCGGGCTGTTGCGTGCGCCCACCAGCCAGGCCTCGGGGATGCCGTCCTTGCGCGCCTGCTCAATCACCTTGGGGTCGTTGGGGTTGAGGAAGATGTCCAGTTGCGCTTGGTACAGGTCTTTTTCGTTGGGGGTGCTCGCGGCTTCGGCAATGCGGTCGGCGTCGTACAGCACCACGCCGAGGTAGCGGATGCGGCCCACGCAGGTTTCAGAGCACACGGTGGGTTGACCCGCCTCGATGCGCGGGTAGCAGAAGATGCACTTCTCGGCCTTGCCGCTTTTCCAGTTGTAATAAATCTTCTTGTAGGGGCAGCCGCTCACGCACATGCGCCAGCCGCGGCACTTGTCCTGGTCGATGAGCACGATGCCGTCGTCTTCACGCTTGTAGATGGAGCCGCTGGGGCATGACGCGACACAAGCCGGGTTCAGGCAGTGCTCGCAAAGGCGCGGCAGGTACATCATGAAGGTGTTCTCAAACTGGCCCACCATGTCTTTTTGCACCTGGTCGAAGTTGGCCAGGTTGGCGTCCTTGCTGCGCTTGCTGAATTCGCCGCCCAGGATCTCTTCCCAGTTGGGGCCCCACTCGATTTTTTGCATGCGCTTGCCGGTGATCAGCGAACGCGGGCGTGCGGTGGGCGCGGCCTTGGTTTCCTTGGCCGACTGCAGGTGGTCGTAGTCGAAGGTGAAGGGCTCGTAGTAGTCGTCAATCTGCGGCATGTTGGGGTTGGAGAAGATGCGCATGAGCAACTTCCACTTGCCGCCTTGCTTGGGCTCGATGGACCCATCGGCCTTGCGGACCCAGCCACCGTTCCACTTGTCCTGGTTTTCCCAGTCTTTGGGGTAGCCAATGCCGGGTTTGGTTTCCACGTTGTTGAACCAGGCGTACTCCATGCCAGGGCGCGAGGTCCAGACGTTCTTGCAAGTGACTGAACAGGTGTGGCAACCAATGCACTTGTCCAGGTTGAGCACCATGGCGATTTGGGCGCGTATTTTCATGTTGTTTTCTCCTTAGGCCTGGATCGTTGCGGGGGCTTCACCGTCGAGCCAATCGATCTTGCGCATCTTGCGCACCACCACGAATTCATCGCGGTTGGTGCCGATGGTTCCGTAGTAGTTGAAGCCGTAGCTGAACTGCGCGTAGCCGCCGATCATGTGCGTGGGCTTGGTCACGATGCGGGTCACCGAATTGTGGATGCCGCCGCGTGTGCCGGTGATTTCGGCACCGGGGGTGTTGATGATTTTTTCCTGTGCGTGGTACATCATCACCATACCGGGGTTCACCCGCTGGCTCACCACCGCGCGGGCCGCAATGGCACCATTGGTGTTGAAGAGTTCCACCCAGTCGTTGTCCACAATGCCGGCCACCTTGGCGTCGTCTTCACTCAGCCAGATCACCGGACCACCGCGATTGAGCGTGAGCATCATCAGGTTGTCGGTGTAGGTGCTGTGGATGCCCCACTTCTGGTGCGGCGTGATGAAGTTCAAGGAAATTTCCTTGTTGCCATTGGGCTTGCGATCCATGATGTCGCCCACGGTCTTCAGGTCCACCGGCGGGCGGTAGCTGGTCAGGCCTTCACCAAACGCGATCATCCACGGGTGATCCAGGTAGAAGTGCTGGCGCCCGGTGAGGGTGCGCCATGGGATCAGCTCATGCACATTGGTGTAGCCGGCGTTGTAGCTCACGGTCTCGCTCTCAATGCCGCTCCAGGTCGGGCTAGAGATGATCTTGCGCGGCTGCGCCTGGATATCACGGAAGCGGATCTTCTCGTCTTCGCGGTGGATGGCCAGGTGCGTGTGGTCGCGGCCAGTGATCTTGCTCAGTGCCTCCCAGGCTTTCACAGCCACATGGCCGTTGGTCTCGGGGGCAAGTTGCAGCACCACTTCGCAAGCGTCAATGTCGCTCTCGATCTTGGGCATGCCTTTGGTTACGCCCTCCGTGTGCACCTTGCCGTTCAATTCACCGAGTTGTTTGACTTCGGTTTTGGTATCCCAGCCAATGCCCTTGCCGCCATTGCCTACCTTGTCCATCAACGGGCCCAGTGCGGTAAAGCGTTTGTAGAGGTTGGGGTAGTCGCGTTCCACCACCGCAATTTGCGGGCCGGTCTTGCCGGGGATGAGGTCGCACTCGCCACGCTTCCAGTCCTTCACGTCAAAGGGCTGTGCCAGCTCGGCGGGCGTGTCGTGCATGAGCGGAGTGAGCACCACTTCTTTTTCAACACCCAAGTGGCCCACGCAGACCTTGCTATAGGCCTCGGCAAAGCCTTTGTAGATTTCCCAATCGCTCTTGCTTTGCCATGCCGGGTCCACCGCCGTGGAGAGCGGGTGGATGAAGGGGTGCATATCGCTGGTGTTAAGGTCGTTCTTCTCGTACCAGGTGGCGGTGGGCAGCACGATGTCGGAGTACAGGCAGGTGGTGCTCATGCGGAAGTCCAGCGTGACCAACAGGTCCAGCTTGCCTTCGGGTGCTTTGTCGTGCCACTGCACTTCTGCGGGCTTGGCATCGTCCACGCCCAAGTCCTTGCCCTGCACACCGTGCGTGGTGCCCAGCAAATGCTTCATGAAATATTCATGGCCCTTGCCCGATGAGCCCAGCAGGTTGGAGCGCCACACAAACAGGTTGCGCGGCCAGTTGTTGGGGTGGTCGGGGTCTTCGCAGCTCATCTTCAAGCTGCCGTCTTTGAGCGACTTCACCACATAGTCTTTGGGGTCCATGCCAGCAGCGGTTGCGTCCTTCACCACCTGGAAGGAGTTGGTCTGCAACTGTGGCGCGCTGGGCAGCCAGCCCATGCGTTCGGCGCGCACGTTGTAGTCGATCAGGCTGCCGCCGTATTTGCTCTTGTCGGCCAGGGGCGAGAGGATTTCTTCCACGCCCAGCTTTTCGTAGCGCCACTGGTCGGTGTGCGCGTAGAAGAAGCTGGTGCTGTTCATCTGACGGGGGGGGCGCACCCAGTCAAGTGCAAATGCCAGTGCGGTCCAGCCGGTTTGCGGGCGCAGCTTTTCTTGCCCCACATAGTGGGCCCAGCCGCCGCCGCTCTTGCCGATGCAGCCGCACATCATCAGCATGTTGATGATGCCGCGGTAATTCATGTCGGAGTGGTACCAGTGGTTCATGGCCGCGCCGATGATGACCATGCTCTTGCCCTTGGTCTTGTCGGCGTTGTCGGCAAACTGGCGTGCCACGGCAATGATCTGGTCGCGCTTGACGCCCGTAATCTTCTCTTGCCATGCGGGGGTGTAAGGGGTGTCGTCGTCGTAGTTGAGCGCGGCGTTTTCACCGGCAATGCCACGCGCCACGCCGTAGTTGGCAACGGTCAGGTCAAACACGGTGGCCACCAGCGCGTAACGCTCTTCACCGGCTTTGCCGAGCTTGATGCGACGCACGGGCACCTTGCGCACCAGGATGTCGTCCACTGCAGCACCTTGCTTGTTGGCGCTGAAGTTGGGTGTGTCTATGCCGCCGAAATACGGGAAGCCCACGTCGCCGATGTCATACGCACTGCCCTCGCCTTCCATCAGGCTGAGCTTGAGCTTGACCTCTTCGCCGCTGCGGGCTTCCTTGTCTTCCAGGTTCCACTTTCCTGTGTCCGTGCGGCCTTCTGCGCCCCAGCGGAAGCCGATGGAACCATTGGGCACCACGATCTTGTCGTTGGCGTCCAGTGCCAGCGTTTTCCACTCGGGGTTGTTGGCCTGGCCCAGCTTGCCATTGAAGTCGCTGGCACGCAGGTAGTGGCCCGGCACCAGCACCGTGCGGCCATCGGGCAGCTTGCGTTCTTCCAACTGCACCAGGTTGGGCATGTCGGTGTAGCGGCGCACGTAGTCGTCAAAGTAGGCGCTGCGCTTGTCGAAGTAAAACTCTTTGAGGATCACATGGCCCATGGCCATGGCCACAGCGGCATCCGTGCCCTGCTTGGGGTGCATCCACAAGTCAGCCAGCTTGCTGATCTCGGCATAGTCCGGCGTGATGGCCACGGTCTTGGCACCTTTGTAGCGCACCTCGGTGAAGAAGTGGGCATCGGGCGTGCGGGTCTGGGGCACGTTGGAACCCCAGGCGATGATGAAGGTGGAGTTGTACCAATCGGCCGACTCGGGCACATCGGTCTGCTCGCCCCACACCTGCGGGCTGGAGGGTGGCAGGTCGCAATACCAGTCGTAAAAGCTCATGCACACGCCACCAATCAGCGACAGGTAGCGGCTGCCTGCGGCATAGCTCACCATGCTCATGGCGGGGATAGGCGAGAAGCCGATCACGCGGTCCGGGCCGTACTTTTTGGCGGTGTACACATTGGCTGCGGCAATGAGTTGGTTCACCTCTTCCCAGGTGCTGCGCACCATGCCACCGAGGCCACGCTGTTTGACCCATTGGGTGCGGGCATCGTTGTTTTCCACGATGCTGGCCCAGGCGTTGACCGGGTCTTTGGCCACTGTCAAAGCGGCGCGCCATTGCGTGAGCAAGCGGCCGCGGATCATGGGGTATTTGACGCGGTTGGCGCTGTAGAGGTACCAGCTATACGAGGCACCACGTGCGCAGCCACGGGGCTCGTGGTTGGGCAGGTCTGCGCGGGTACGGGGGTAGTCGGTTTGCTGTGTTTCCCAGGTGACGATGCCGCCCTTGACGTAGATCTTCCACGAGCAGGAGCCCGTACAGTTCACGCCGTGGGTGGAGCGCACGATTTTGTCGTGGGCCCAGCGGTCGCGGTAGGCGTCTTCCCAGGTACGGTCTTCCCCGGTGGTGACACCGTGGCCGTCGGAGAAGCTTTCTTTGGGGGCCGAGAAGTGGCTCAGGCGGTCCAGGAAGTGGCTCATGTGGTACTCCAGTTTGAAAGCGGTAATTGGTTTGTTTCTGTTGTCATTTCTGTGTGCATTGCTTGCCTGCTTTGGTGGGGGCCGATGGCAGCGGGGTGAACGTTTCCGTCCGTGTCCCCCGCCCGCCACAGCGGGCTCCTCCTTTACCTACCGGAAACGCCCACCCCACTGCCCTCGGCTGCCTGCGTGGTTGGCATGCCGCTGCACAAGACATTGGGTGCATCGGTTGCGTTGCTCGCAGTGGATTCATTTGCTGCTCCGTTGACCTTTGCGCACCAACGCGGTTGGCAGACACAGGACGGCGTGGCGCTCCGTTCCTGTAGGTAAAGGAGGAGGCCGAAGGCCGGGGGACACGGAAGGAACGGAGTGCCACGTCGGCCTGCGTCCCGCACGATGCAGGCGCAAAGTGCCTCGCCAGCCAGTGTCCAGAAGCAACACAGGAAAAAAGCGCGTTCATGGGTTCTTGATCTCCGCACCAGCACGCAGATAAAACCACCAGTTCAGCAACAGGCACAGCGCGTAAAAGATGGCAAATCCGTACATCGCAATCTGTGGCGTACCAGCCTTGATCTGCGCACCAATCACCACCGGCGCAATGAAGGCACCGTAGGCCGCAATCGCAGAAGTCCAACCCAACACCGGGCCCGCTTGCGTGCGGTCAAAAATCACGCCGATGGTGCGGAAGGTGGAACCATTGCCAATGCCGCTGGCCGTGAACAACACCAAGAACAACGCCATGAAGGGCATGAAGTACTGCTCTGGCGTGGCCGAACCATAGGCCAGCAACATCACATAGCCCACCGCCACCGAGGCCAATACCATCACAGCAGAGATGGCCTGCGTCACGATGGAGCCGCCGATCTTGTCGCTCACCCAGCCGCCCACAGGCCGTACCAGCGCACCGATGAAGGGGCCAATCCAGGCGTAGGTCAAAGCGGATGGCGCATTGGGGTTCTTCAGTGTGTGTTGCATCACACCGGCTGCATCGGGCACATGGCTGATGCCGAAGATGACGGTGATGGACAGCGGCAGTGCCATCGAGAAACCGATGAACGAGCCGAAGGTCACGATGTACAGCAGCGTGAGCGACCAGGTGTGCTTGTTGCCGAAGATGGCGAACTGCTTGGCGATGTTTTCTTTCATCGCGCCAAAGGCGGCCAGGCGCATCACCATCAGCGTGCTGATGACGATCAGCGGCATGGCAATCCACATGTTCAAGATGCCCAGGCCGGTGGGTGCTGGCAGGTACAGGTACAGGCCCAATCCTGCTGGCACAAAGGACAGTGTGTAGAGCCAGATGATCTTGATGAACGCGCTGATCGTGCCGCCCGAATCGGGTGTCACGGTCTTGAGGTTGTTCATGCCGAAGAAGGCAATCGCCGACAGGGGGATGAGCGAGAGCAGCCAGGCGAAACCAGCGTTTTGAATCCAGGTGGGCGTGCCCGCCTTGATCTTGCCGAAGATCCAGCCGCTGTCTTTCACCAGCGTCATCGCGTCACCGCCAATGCCACCAAACAGGCTCATGGTCATCACCAGCGGGATGACGACTTGCATGGTGGTCACACCGAAGTTGCCCAGACCCGCATTCAGGCCCAGCGCTGTGCCCTGCAGGCGTTTGGGGAAGAAGGTGCTGATGTTGGACATGGAGCTGGCGAAGTTGCCGCCGCCCACGCCAGACCACAAGGCCATCAACTGAAATGCCCACAGCGGCCACTCTTTGTGCTGCAGCACGATGCCGGTGCCAAGGGCGGGCGCAAGCAGCATGGCGGTGGTGAGGAAGATGGTGTTGCGTCCACCGGCCACGCGGATCAGGAAGGACGCGGGGATGCGCATGGTGGCACCGGCCAGGCCGGCGATGGCGGTGAGCGAGAACAGCTCGGGCTGGGTAAACGGGAAACCCAGGTTGAGCATCTGCACGGTGATGATTCCCCACATGCCCCAAATGGCGAAGCCGCAGAGCAGCGCGGGCACCGAAATCCAGAGATTGCGGTAGGCAATTTTTTTGCCCGTGCTTTCCCAGAACTTCTCGTCTTCCGGGCGCCAGTCGGCAATGTCTGCGCCGGTGTTTGCTTGGGTGTTCATAGTCAACTTTCTAAGGAATAGTTTTCAGGCTTGGGGCGCGAGGGCGTGCTCGTTTTTGCCCATGACTTCGCGGCTTCGCACTTCGGTCCAGTACATCCAGATGAGCGAGACCCAGACCACGCCGTACATCAACATGAAGGCGCTTGAGCGGATGCCGGTCAGGTCCATCAGCGCGCCAAACAGAATGGGCAACACAAAGCCGCCCAAGCCACCGGCCAGGCCGACGATGCCGCTGATGGTTCCGATGTTGTGGCTGTAGTCGTCGCTGATGTACTTGAAGACGCTGGCCTTGCCGAACGCAAACGCAATGCCCAGGATGAACATCAGCGCGGTGAACAGGTACACGTTCAGGCCGATGTGGAAGGTCTTCATGCCGTTGACGGTCATGATGCTGAAATCGGTTTGCGGGTAGCTCAGCAAGAACAGGCACACCCAGCTCACCCACAGCACCCACCAGGTCACGCTGTGCGCGCCGTACTTGTCGGACAAGATGCCGCCAAACGCACGCAGCACGCCACCGGGCAACGAGAAGCAGGCAGCCAGCAAGGCGGCCACGCGAATGTCCAAGCCAAACTCGCCCACGTAGTACTGCACCATCCACAAAGCAAGCGCCACATAGCCGCCAAACACGATGCTGTAGTACTGGCAGTACTTCACCACCTTGGGGTCTTTGAGCGCCTTGAGCTGCTCTTTAAAACCGATGGTGGGCGGCACCAGGTGGGCCGGGTCGCTGTAGCTGAACAACCAGAAGAGGATCAAGGTGCCCAGCATGATGGCCGCATACACCTGCGGCACCATGGTCCAGCCAAAGGCCACCAGCAGCACGGGCGCAATGAACTTGTTGACCGCCGAGCCCGAGTTGCCCGCGCCATAAATGCCCATGGCCGTGCCCTGCTTGTTCTTGGGAAACCAGCGCGCCACATAGGGCGTGCCCACCGAGAACGAGCCACCGGCCAGGCCCACAAACAGGCCAATGGTGAGGAAGTGCCAGAACTGCGTGGCGTAGCCCATCATCCAGATGGCGGGCACGGTAATGGCCATCAGCGTGGCCATAACGATGCGGCCACCGTAGCGGTCCGTCCAGATGCCCAGCGGCACGCGGATAAGCGAACCGGTGAGCACCGGTGTGGCCATCAAGAGGCCGAACTGGGTGGAATTGAGGTCCAGCATCTTCTTGATCGGGATGCCGATGACGCCAAACATCATCCAGACCATGAAGCAGACGGTAAAGGCCAAGGTGCTGACGATCAGCACCGACCAGGCGCGCTTGGAGTTATTGATTTCGGTAGCCATGCTTTCTCCTTGAGATGCCATGACTGTCGGCCTTTAGGCCCGTGCTGAATATCCTCCCGAGGAACGCTTGTGCCGTGCAAAAAGAACTAGGGCGCCGAGTGGCGCCCTAGTTCTAAAGTAGTACTCCCCCGCCCTATTGGCTTGTGGTTGATGTGCATCAACTCGGCCTTTGCGTTTTGACTGTGTTTTATGACTGGTGGAGAATGACTTTTACCCAGTTTGAACACATCGACAACGGACACATGAGCACAACAACAAACAACAAAAACACAGTTTTGCCACATCGCATAGAGGGCCGTATCCAGGTGATTCGCGGTCTGAGAGTGATGATCGACGTGGACCTGGCTACGCTGTACGGCGTGGAAACCAAACGGCTCAACGAACAGGTCAAACGCAACCGGGAACGCTTCCCTTCGGATTTTTTGTTCCAGCTCACTGCAGCGGAGAAAGCCGAGGTGGTCGCACATTGCGACCACCTCCAGAAGCTCAAATTCTCAAAGGTGCTGCCCTACGCTTTCACCGAGCACGGTGCGATTCAGGCGGCCAATGTGCTGGCTTCCAGTCAGGCAGTAGAGATGGGTATTTACGTGGTTCGCGCCTTTGTGCATTTGCGCGAGGCGCTGTCCAGCCATGCCGATGTAGCCAAGCGCCTGGCTGATCTGGAGACGAAAACTGAATCACTGGAACTGAACCACGACACCTTCAGTCGCAATACCCGGATTCAGCTGCGCCAATTGTTGGATGCTGTACGGGAACTCACCGCACCACCCGACCCGCCGAAACGGCCTATCGGGTTTGTGACGCCCGAGGACAAGTCCTAGCGCATCAACCCAAGCCGCGTCCCGCCGCGTATACGGCCACTTGCACCCTCGACGTGAGGCCCAGCTTGCGGAAGATGTGCTGCACATGCACCTTGACGGTGGTCTCGGCAATGTCGAGTTCACGGGCTATGGCCTTGTTGCTGTCGCCACGGGCGATCAAGGCCAGAATTTCGCGTTCACGCACGGACAGGGACTCCAGCGCGGCATCGTCTTGTGCGGGCGCATCGGGTGCCAACGCGGCCACTGCCTGCTCGGCCTGCGGTGCCTTGGCACGGAAGGCGGTGACGAACTTGGTCATCATGTCCGGGCTGATCACGCATTCACCGGTAAGCACTTTTTCAATCGAATCGCAGAGTTGTGCGGTCTCCACTGTCTTGAGCAAATAGCCATCGGCCCCGGCCAGCATGGCGGCGGCCAGGTCGTCTTCGTTTTCGCTCACGGTGAGCATGAGGATGCGTGCTTTGGCATAGGCCTCTTTCAAGGCCGGGATGCCGTCCACACCGCGCACGCCAGGCAAGTGGTTGTCCAGCAAGATCACATCGGGCTGACTGCCCTCGCAGCAGCGCAGAGCCTCGCCCATATCGGCCGCCTGCCCGGCAATCTGAAAGCGGCCGTCCTGCGACAGCAGCGCAATCAGCCCACGGCGAAACAGGTTGTGGTCATCAACGACCAGCAGTTGGATGGGGTTCATGGGCGCTATTGTCGAGGCAAAGCGCCAGGCGCTCAGCGTTCGATGACCACGTCCTCCTTGGCCGTGGAGCAGCAGGGCAGGAAGAAGCCCGCGTCAATCTCACGCTGGCGAATACCACCGTTGTGCTCCATGTGCACCGAGCCCGATACCAGCTTGGTCTTGCAGGTGCCGCATTCGCCTTCACCGCAGGACGACGGGATGTGCAGCCCCGCCTGGCGCATGGCGCCCAGCAGTTTCTCGTTGCTGGCGACCGCAATGGTCTTGTCCTGCTTGGTCAGGTGGAGCTGAAAGGTTTGCACGCCGGGCGCGGGGCCTACCGGTGCGGCAGCCTCGGGCGCTGCAACGCTTGGAGCAACTTGCGGCGTGCCGCCAAAGTCTTCTTCAAAGTACTGGTGCGCAGGCACGCCAAGCTGGCCGCTCAGTGCGCGCACGGCTTGCATGAACGGAGCCGGGCCGCAGCACATGATGCGGCGCTCTGCCAAGTCGGGCACCACCATGGACAACAGCGCTTCGTTCACCCGCCCGGCTATACCGGCATGGGCCGCATCGTCCGCACGCTCGGGCAGGAAGAAGAGGCGGAAGTTGGGCGTGGTCTTGGCGCGCCAGCGCAGTTCGTCTTCAAAGATCAGGTCTTTGGTGGAGCGGCTGGCGTGGAAGAACACGATGTCGGGGTACTTGCGCGCATCCGACAGCGTACGCACCATGGACATCACCGGCGTGATGCCCGAGCCACCGGTAATGAACAGGTATTTGTCGCCCGGCTGGCCATCCAATTTGAACTTGCCACTGGGCCCCATGGCGCGCACGGGCGTGCCGGGAGTCAGCTTGTCGTGCAGCCAATTGGACACCGTGCCGCCTTCCACGCGCTTGACCGTCACCGAAATCGAGTGCGGCATCAGCGACGAGGTGGAGACGCTGTAGCAGCGGTTGAGGTTGCGCCCGTCGATGTCAAAGTCAAACGAGAAATACTGCCCCGCCATGAAGCTGAAGTAGCGGTCCTCGCGCGAGCGGAAGGTGAAGGTCTTCACGTCATGCGTCTCGGACCGCACATCCACACAGACCATGTCCTGGTCGGTGTCGCGGTCCCAGTAGGGGATGTGGTGGGCGCTGGTGAGCATGGCGTTTGCGGGTGCGGTTTCAGTAGCCATGGGCTTGCAACCTTTGCACGTACCAGGTCGAGAAGCGGTCCAGTTCCTTCTCGGCAAACGGCGAGTAAGGGCCGGGCTCGTAGCTCGGGTCGGTGGCACCGGCCTGGGAACGAGCCACCAGATCGGCGTCCTGGTTGGTGGTGGCGATCCACACTTCGGTGAGCTTTTTCAGGTCATAGTCCACGCCCTCCACCGCGTCCTGGTGCACCAGCCACTTGGTGCGCACCAGGGTTTCGTCGGCCGAGAGCGGAATCACGGTGGCCACCACTGCGTGGTCGCCCATGAAGTGGTTCCAGCAGTTGTGGCCCCACAGATGGGTGTCGCCCAGGTCTTTGCGCGTCATGCTCCCCAGCAGCTTGGAGCAGGCCGCCTTGGCGTCCAGCGTGTGCGACTCACCACCGCACGCAATGGCCAGGCGCTGGGTGCGGAAGTTGGTGTCACAGTCACTCAGGCGCGCCACGGTGGATGACAAATGGCCCTCGGCTTCCCAGGCGCGGGTTTGCGCCTCGAACCCGGTCACATGCTTTTCGGCCGCCGCGCGTTTTTCGGCGTTCATGCCCGCAGGGTCAAAGCCGAAATCCAAATCGATAAACGAAACGCACAACTCCGGGTGGCTGCCCGCGCAGTGGTAGCACTCGCGGTTGTTTTCGATGGTGAGTTTCCAGTTGCCTTTTTCCACCACGTCCAGTTGGTAGGCCACCTTGGCCTGGCGCAACCCGTAGGGGGCCAGGCGCTGCTCCATGGTCTCTTCCAGGTACGAGACATCCTTGGGCGGGTTGGGCGACAGGCACACATAAATCAGGCCGCCAATCGACTTGGCTGCAATGGGCTTGAGGCTTTTGCACGACTTGTCAAAGTCCACGCCCATGTGCGGTGCGCGGGCCAGCGCACCATCGAGCGCATAGGTCCACTGGTGGTAGGGGCACACCAGCTTGGACAGCACGTGGTTGCCCTCGTTGAGGATGCGTGCGCCCCGGTGGCGGCACACGTTGTGGAAGGCGCGCACCTGCATGTCGTCGTCGCGCAGCAAGATGATGCTGGAGCTGCCGATGTCCAGCACTGTGGAATCGCCCGCTTCGGGGATTTCGCAATCCAGGCCGACGCTGATCCACTGGTTGTGGAAAAACACCTTCATGTCGGCCTCAAACACGTCCTGCCGGGTGTACAGCCCGGCAGGCAGGCTGTGGCCGCTCTGGCGCTGGGTCAGCAGGTTGGAAATGGCGGATGACGCAGCAGGCTGCAGGTGGATGGGGTGAAGTGGTGCATTCAAGGTGGGCTCTCCTAAGATAACTGTTTGTCATGATAGAAACCCATGCTCATCTTGACAACGGCATTTTTTGTCATGTTTTGCAGAACTAAATATCATGCGAACTGTGTTGCAATGAACCACCATGCCCATCCGTAAAGGTTTTCCGTCCCTCAACGCCCTCGTGGTGCTGGAGTCCGCCGTGCGCCACCGCAGCTTCACCGTGGCCGCTGCCGAACTGGGGGTGACCCAAACCGCTGTCAGCCGCCAGGTGGCGCTGCTGGAGGAAGAACTGGGCGTGCCGCTGTTTGTGCGCAAGCACCGCGCCATTGAGCCCACGCCACCGTGCCTGGTGCTGGCCACGACGCTGGCCAACAGCCTGGCCAAGATCACCGAGAGCGTGGACCTGATACGCGGCACCGGCCTGCAGCGCCCGGTCACTATCGGGGCAACCCTGGGCATTTCTTCACTCTGGCTATTGCCCCGTATTGGCGAGTTCCGCAAGAAGTTTCCGTCGGCACAAATCCGGCTGCTGTCACAAGACTCGCGCTTTAGCCTGGACAGCGGAGAGGTGGACGTGGTGGTGCGCTTTGGCACGCCGCCCTTTGACGATGGCCAGACGCTGGCCTCGCGTTCTGATGAGGTGTTTCCGGTGTGCTCACCCACGTACCAGAAGATGCTCAATGAAGCTGGGCATGTGTTTCCCCAGGGCGCGGACCTGATTGGCCAGGACATTCCCGAGCGCTCGTGGTTCACCTGGAGCGACTGGTTTGTGCGGGCGGGTGTGGGCAGTGCCAACAGCACGCCATCGCTGTTTTTCAGCCACTACACCGAGGTGCTGGAGGCGGCCCGTGCGGGCAATGGCGTGGCCTTGGGCTGGGGGGTGTTGGTGGATGCGTCCCTGCGCGATGGATCGCTGGTGCGCCTGGGTGAAAAAGGGGTGCAGGCAGAAAGCCGCTACAACGTGGTGGTGCCTTGGCGGCAAAAGCCCAACCCGATCCGCGACGTTCTCATTGACTGGCTGGCCGAGTGCCTGAGTCGGCGGTAGCGCAAGCATTGCGGGTTGGACAAAACGAGCCGCGCCCGGCGGCTCGCTGTGTGGGCACTTAGGCCACCTTCAACACGACCTCAATGTTTCCGCGGGTGGCGTTGGAATAGGGGCACACCTGGTGCGCCGCAGCCACCAAGTCTTGCGCAGCCGCAGGCTCCATGCCGGGCAGATGAACGGTCAGTTCCACCGCCAAGCCAAAGCCTTGGGCGATGGGGCCCAGATCAACCGAGGCGTCAATGCTGGCGTCGGCAGGCACGGCAATCTTCTTTTGGCCCGCCACAAATTTGACCGCGCTCAGAAAACATGCCGAATAGCCCGCTGCAAACAGCTGCTCGGGGTTGGTAGCTGTGCCGTTGCCGCCCAGCGATTTGGGGGGATTGAGTTGCACATTGAGCATGCCGTCATCAGACAGCGCGCGTCCATCGCGGCCGCTGGTGGTGTGGGTTTTGGCGGTGTAGAGAACCTTGTCGAGTTGGGTGGTCATGGGCATTCCTATGCAGGTAGAGAAAAATGGAAAAGCGCGTCGCGAATCGCAGGCATAAGTCTATGACTATCCATTTCAGCAATCCAATCGAACGTTTATATGAACGCCATAGTCTGGGCCGGAGCGCCGCCGGACGTGCAGCCTCTTAGGTCTTACGGACCACCCAATAGGTGGCACCCATGGAACCGTACTTTTCTACATGCTGCAGCTCACCGCCTTGCACCACCACGCCACGGGCGTCACTCACGCAAATTCCACCAACACGTCCCCGGTCTGCACCCTGTCGCCCTGCGCCACCTGAATGGAGGCGATCACGCCGGTTTGCGGGGCGGTGATGTTGGTTTCCATCTTCATGGCTTCCAGCACCAAGAGAGAGTCACCGGCCTTGATGCTGTCCCCAGCGGCTGCAATGACCTTCACCACCATGCCCGATACCGGGCTGCGGCAGGCCTTGCTTTCATCGGCCACGCTGCGGCCTGCGCCGCTGCCTTTGGCGGGTGATTGCGGTTGGGCGCTGGCGGCGCTTCCGGCCAGACGTGCAGTGCCCACCGGGTAGGCGGGGGGCAGGTTGGCGTGGTCTTCCGGGGCCACCTCCACTTCCACGTCAAAGGTGCGGTCGTCCAGGGTGATGCGTAGTTTCACGGTGCTTCCAATCAGTGTGTGTGGTGCGATGCGTGGGTGCCCATGCGGCCCACCTGGGCCCAGGCGCTGGAGTGCACCAGCCGCACCTGACGGATGCGCGCACGCACGCCCAGATACGCCGCCACGGCGGCCGAGATAGCCAGCATGTCTTCTTCGCTGACCGGCGTGGGCGCGGCAGCGGCCTTAGCGGCGCTGGCTTCAAGCGTGCGCACCTGCAGCTTGAGGGTGGCTAGCTCCTCGCGCACGGCATCGAGTGCCTGCACGCGTTCGCTGAGCGCGGCGATTTCTGCGCGCATGGCATCCAGCAGCGCGCGGGTGTCTTCGTTCATATCGGTCATGGCCTGCGTCCTAGAGCGGCATGAGGCCGTGCTTTTTGTGTGGGCGCGGCACGCGCTTGATGCGCAGGTATTCCAGCGCCTGCGCAATGTGGCGGCGCGTGTGCGCGGGCTCAATCACCGAATCCACCAGCCGCTGCTCGGCGGCCACATAGGGGTTGGAGAGGGTGTCGCGGTAGTCCTTGATCAGTTCAGCGCGGCGTGCGGCCGGGTCAGCAGCGTCGTTGATTTCTTTGCGGAACACAATCTCGGCCGCGCCCTCGGCGCCCATCACCGCAATCTCTGCGGTGGGCCAGGCAAACACGCGGTCGGCGTCCAGGTCTTTACCGCACATGGCCAAGTACGCACCGCCATAGCTCTTGCGCAAAATCACGGTGATCTTGGGCACGGTGGCGGCCGAATAGGCAAACAGCAGCTTGGCACCGTGGCGGATGATGCCGCCGTACTCTTGCTCCACGCCGGGCATAAAGCCGGGCACATCCACAAAGGTCACCAGCGGGATGTTGAAGGCATTGCAGAAGCGGATAAAGCGCGCGGCCTTGTTGGAGGCATTGATGTCCAGCGCACCGGCCAGCACCGAGGGCTGGTTGGCCACAATGCCCACCGAACCGCCGCACACCCGCGCAAAGCCCACCACGATGTTCATGGCGTGGCCCGCTTGCACTTCCAGAAAATCGCCACCGTCCACCACCTGCGCAATCACCTCGCGCACGTCATAGCCCTGCTTGCTCTCCTCCGGCAAGATGGCCTCCAGCGCCGGGTTGGGCTCCACCGAGGGGTCGCCGTCGAGCTGCGGCGGGTCTTCCAAGTTGTTGGACGGCAAGAAGCTCAGCAGCTTGTGGCAGAGCTGGATGGCGTGGTGGTCGTCTTCTGCAATGAAATGGATCACGCCCGAATGCACCATGTGCGCATCGGCCCCACCCAGCTCTTCGGCGCTCACGTCTTCGCCTGTGACCTGTTTGATGACCTGCGGGCCGGTGATGAACATCTGCGCCTGGCGCGTCTGGATGATGAAGTCGGTGAGCGCCGGGCTGTAAGCCGCACCGCCCGCACAGGGGCCGCAGATGAGCGAGATTTGCGGCACTGCGCCGGACAACAACACATTGGCATGGAACACCTTGCCATAGCCCGAGAGCGAGGCAATGCCCTCTTGCACACGCGCGCCGCCCGAGTCGTTCACAAACACAAAGGGCGAGCCCGCACGCAGCGAGGCTTTCATGATGTCGGCCACCTTGATGGAATGCACCTCACCCGCCGAGCCACCGGCCACGGTGAAGTCCTGGCTGGCCAGGTGCACCAAGCGCCCGCCAATGGAGGCCGCGCCGGTCACCACGCCATCGGCAGCGAGTGCGTTGCCCTGCATGCCAAACAGCGTGGCGTTGTGGGTGGCGAATTGGCCCACTTCGTCAAAGCTGCCCGCGTCCACCAGCTCGGCCACGCGCTCGCGCGCCGTCATGCGGCCGGCCTTGCGTTGCTTGGCTTGCTTGTCGGCACCGCCGCCGAGTTCGTTTTCCGCCTGGCGGCGGCGCAGTTCTGCGATCTTGTCTTGCATCACGGTCATGGTGGTTCTTCTTATTCGGTAACAGGAGTGACCGACACGCGGTGCGAGCGACCATTGAGCTTGACGTCGTAGGTCACCGGCGTGCGCACGGCCTTGTCGGCAGGGGCTGCGCCCTTGCCATCGGCAGCGGGCTTGGCGGCTTCGGGGTCGCGGCCCAGGTTGAGGGGGCCAAGGTCCCGCTTGGCAAGGAAGCTGGCCGCCACCTGCGGGAACATGGCGTAGGTGAGCACGTCTTCTTCGCTGCCGTTAAAGCCGGGCAAGGCAGCGGCTGCAGTTTGCAGCGCCTCCCACTCGGGCGTTAGCAAATCGGCCGGGCGCGCGGTGATAGCGGGCTTCTTGGCCTGGGCTTCGGCCAGGGCCAGCACCTCAGGATCGCGCTCGCCGGGGGTCTTGCCGTAGTAGCCCAGCATCAAATCTGCAAACTCGCTGGACAGCACCTTGTAGCGGCCCATCAGCACATTGAACACCGCCTGCGTGCCCACAATCTGGCTGCTGGGGGTGACCAAGGGCGGAAAGCCCGCGTCTTCGCGCACGCGCGGTACTTCAATAAACACTTCTTCCAGCCGATCACCCGCGCCTTGCTGCTTGAGCTGGCTTTCCATGTTGGAAATCATGCCGCCCGGAATCTGGCTGTCAAAAATATCGGTCTCCACGCCAATGATGTTGGACATAAAGGCCTGGTAGCGCGGGCGCAGCGCGGCAAAGTGGTTCTTGATGCGGTGCAGGCGGGCCTTGTCCAGATTGGCCTGAAAGCCCGTGCCATCCAGCATGGCCACCAGGCTCTCGGTGGGATTGTGGCCTGGCCCCAGGCTGAGCGAACTGATGGCCGTGTCCACACAATCGGCCCCGGCTTCAATCGCTTTCATCAGCGACACCAGCGTCACACCGGTGGTGGCATGGGTGTGCACATGCACGCGCACGCCGTCGCCGCAGCGGGCCTTGATACCTTTGACGATGTCATATGCGGGCTGCGGTTTGAGCAGCGCGGCCATGTCCTTGAGGCAAATGGAATCGCAGCCCAGCTCCACCAGGCGCTCGGCCATTTCTACAAAAGTTTCGGTGGTGTGCAGGGGGCTCACGGTGTAGCAAATGGTGCCCTGCGCGTGCTTGCCGTTGCGGCGCACTGCGTTCACCGATTGCTTGATGTTGCGGATGTCGTTGAGCGCGTCAAAGATGCGAAATACATCCATGCCGTTCTCGGCAGCTTTGTCCACAAAGCGGTCCACCACGCTGTCTTCGTAATGGCGGTAGCCCAAGAGGTTTTGCGCGCGCAAGAGCATTTGCAGGCGCGAGTTGGGCAGCAACTGGCGGAACTGGCGCAGGCGCTCCCAGGGGTCTTCGTTCAGAAAGCGGATGCAGGCGTCAAAGGTGGCACCGCCCCAGCATTCCACCGACCAATAGCCCGCCTGGTCAATGTCGGCGCAGGCCGGCACCATGTCTTCCATGGCCATGCGGGTGGCCAGCAGGCTTTGGTGCGCATCGCGCAGGCACAGTTCGGTGATGTCAATCGTTTTGCTCACGGCGCTCCCTGTTCTTAGGTACGCGACGGCGCAAAAAACAAGGCACCTGCCCGGCCCGCCCGACGCGGTCAACACCCGGCACAAAGCCTAGGGTTAACCCTTGGATCTTACTGCTGGGGAGTTACAAGCGTGCGTCAACTTGCACGGCAGCCAAGGCGTCCGCACTCAGGCCCATGGTGCCCAGGTTAACGCCCGACACCGGGTGCGCCGGCAGGGTCAAGACCACGCGTGTGCCCTGCCCTGGCTGGGACTGCACCTGCACCGTGGCGCCAATGCGGGTGGCGCGCTCTTGCATGATCTTCATGCCCACGTGGTTGCTCTGGTCGTGGTGACGGGCGGGGTTGTCTGTGCCAAATCCCAGCCCGTCGTCGCGCACCTCAAAGCGCCAAGCCTCGCCCTTGTGCACGTCCAGAAACACCTGCGTGGCCTGGGCGTGTTTGCGGGTGTTGGACAAAGCCTCTTGCACCACATGCAGCACCTGCACCTGCACATCGGCGGGCAGCGGCAGGCCTTCGCCTTGCACCTGAAAGTGGGTGGGCATGCCGGTTTGGTGCTTGAACTTTTGCAGCGTTTCTTGCAGCGCGGTTTCAATGTCCACGGTGTTGGTGCGGGTGCGAAAGTGCACCAACAGTTCGCGCACGTCGTTGATGCTTTCACGCAAGCCCGCATCCAGTTCGTCCAGCGCGGTCTGCACCTTCTGTGCCTCGGCTCTTTGCGAAGCACTGCGCAGCAACTGCACCTGGATTTTGAGGAAGGCCAGAGACTGCGCGATGGAGTCGTGCAGCTCGCGCGCCAGCAAGGCGCGCTCCTCGCCCACCGCGGCTTCGCGCTCCAGGGCAGCGGCGCGCAAGCTCTCCAGGCCGCTGGCCAGGTGACTGGCCAGGGCGTCGAGAAGGTCGCTTTCTTCGGCCGTGAGCTGCACCGTGCTGCGGAAGAACAGGTCAATCTCACCCAGCAGCCGCTGCTGCAGGCGTATGGGCACGCTCACCAGGTTTTCGTAACCCGCGCGTGCGCAGTGGCGCATGGGCGTGGCGTCCACGCTGAGGATGGGGATCACGCGGGTGCGCGCATCGGGCTTCAAGCTGCCGCAGGCGCAGGCCCCGGCAATCAGGCTGCGCTCGTCTTCGGCCATGTCGTGCGGCAGGCAGTCGGAGGCCAGCATCAGGTAGCGCTGGTTGGCATCGTCCGACCAGCGCACCGCCACCGCATCGGCCTGCATCACCGTGCGCACGCGCTGCGCAAAACCGCGTGACAGTTCTTCAATGGAATTGGCACTGGCCGTGAAGGCGCTGATTTCATACAGCGTGGCCAGTCGCGCGCGCTGCGCCTCAATGTGCTGTGTCTTGGCCTGCACCTGCGCCTCTAGCCCGGCATACAGGGTTTCCAGCTCAGCGGCCATGCCGTTGAAGCCCTGCGCCACCTGGCCAAATTCGTCTTGCGTGTCCACCTCCACGCGCGTGCTGAAGTCGGCCGCCTGAATGCTCTTCAAGCCCTTTTGCAGGTTGTCCAGCGGGTTGATCACATACAGGTAGCCGGTGTAGAGCATGATCACCGCCCCGGCGATGGCAAGGGCCATCATCACAAACTGGAACAGGTTGAGGATGGCGGTGAGGCGCGAGAGCTGCTGCTCGATGGCCAGCACCAAGCCATCCACCGCCTCCACAGTGTGTGCAGTGGCAGCCAGCGAGGCATCCACATTGGGCGGCGTACTGCCCGTCCACATGCTGCGGTTGGTAGCCCACAAGGCCTGCACCTGCGCGAAGTGTTGGTTCACCTTATCGTCTATGGGCATGAACAGCGGGCGGCTGGGGTCGCCGTTTTTGAGCAGTGCCAGGCTGTCATCAAACTGCTTGACCAAGTCTTCCACCAACTGCGGCGAATGCGTGGACTGCGCCGTGCTGGCAAGCCGCCAGGTTTGCATGCGCAGACGCCCCGCCTCATTGGTGGCCGCAGCGCCGCCTTCGAGCTGCCAGGTCACCCACAGCGTAAGGCCAATGGAGGTGAGCGCCACGATGAGCAACACCGCGCCAATCGACACGAGCTTGGTGGAGAGCGAGTACTTGCGGGGCATGGTGGCGCGGTGGGTGGAGGTGTGGCCTTATGCCGTGGCGTGCTGTGCTGTGGCGCTTATCCGCGTACAAACAAGGTTTGCAGCGGCTCATCGCCCACTTGGCGGCTCCAGTGGCCGTGGACGGTGGGGTCAAACGTGGCGCCTTCAGGCAGCACGTCGGCGGAATAAAAATGCTCGCCCGCCTTGAAGATGCGCGATACACCGCCCTGAATGCCAATCTCCATCTGCCCTACCAGAATGAAACACCACTGCGGCGCCCCCGTGCAATGGAAGCTGCTGCGAAAGCCCACCGGGCTCATGCGCAACTGAAAACCACCGGACGCAAACACCTGCGACAGCATGGACTGCGGCGTGCCCTGGTCCAGCGGAATCTGCTCCTCACGGAACTGGGCGCGGCCATCGGTATCGGTGAACAAAATGACTTGGGTGAAATGGCTCATGGTGGGCTGGTCTGGTTGGGTCTCTGATGGGACAACCATTCTGCCCCACAGCCTGCGTTGGCTCGGGCTTTGCGCCACAATTCCCGCCATGCGACTACTACACACCATGCTGCGCGTTGGCAACCTTCAACGCTCCATCGACTTCTACACCCAGGTGCTGGGCATGCAACTGCTGCGTACCTCAGAGAACCCGGAATACAAATACACGCTGGCCTTTCTGGGCTTTGAAGCCAACCCGGCGCAGGCCGAGATCGAGCTCACCTACAACTGGGGTGTGGAAAGCTACGATATGGGCACGGCCTATGGCCACATTGCCCTGGGCGTGGAAGACGCCTACGCAGCCTGTGACAAGATCAAGGCCGCAGGCGGCAACGTGACGCGCGACGCAGGCCCCGTCAAAGGCGGCACCACCGTGATCGCTTTTGTGACAGATCCAGACGGCTACAAGATAGAGTTGATCCAGCGGGACGCCTGAAAATCGCTTGCATGCATATTGACAAGCGCGGTGCGCTGCTGGTGTTTGGTTCGGCAGTGGCCTGGAGTTTTGGCGGGGCGATTGCCCGTTTTCTGGATGTAACTGACAGCTGGGTGGCCGTGTTCTGGCGCTCCACCTTTGCCTGCGCGTTTTTATTGGGCTTCATGCTCTGGCGCGAAGGCATGCACGGCACGCGCAAGCTGTTCGTCGCCATGGGCTGGCCCGGCGTGGGCGTGGCCCTGTGCTTCGCCACCGCATCCACTTGCTTTGTGCTGGCCCTCTCTTACACCACCGTGGCCAATGTGCTGCTGATGCAAGCCGGTGTGCCTTTGATTGCGGCGCTCTTGGCCTTTGTGCTGTTCCGTGAAGCCGTGTCGCTGGCCACCTGGGCGGCCATTGCCTGCGTGATTGCAGGCGTGGGCATCATGGTGTCGGCCTCGCTGGGCGGCGCAGTGTCGCCCATTGGTGACGGGCTGGCGCTCTTGATTGCCGTGGTGTTTGCCTGCGCCACCGTCATTACCCGCCGCCACGCGCATGTGGTGATGATGCCCGCCGTGTGCCTGGGTACCTTCATTGCCGCAGTGGTATCGGGCAGCATGGTCCACAGCTTTGGCGTGAGCGCCAAAGACCTGGGGCTGCTGTTCCTGTTTGGTGCGGCCAACCTGGGCCTGGGCATGGCATTGTTTGTGACCGGCGCGCGCCTGATCCCCTCGGCCCTGGCGGCACTGATCGGCATTGCCGAGCCCGTGTTGGGCCCGGTGTGGGTGTGGCTGGTGCATGGCGAGGTGCCGGGCGCACGCACCCTGCTGGGCGGCACCGTGGTGTTTCTGGCGCTCACGGCCCACCTGGCATGGCAGTTCCGCACACAAGGCCGCCCGGCCCCTGACGCAGACACTTTGCCGCCCGGCGCGGCCTGACACTTCCCAAAAAAATGCCCCTCTGCGACGTGTGTCGGAGGGGCCATGAAACCACGCCGTTGCAAAGCGTGGGAGTTTGAAAGCTGCGCTTACTTCTTGAGTGCCTGCGTGGCGCGGGCCAGTTCGGTCACGCGCGCCCAGTCGCCCGATGCCACGGCGTCGCCCGGCACCAGCCAGGAGCCGCCCACGCACACCACATTGGGCAGGGCCAAGAATTCAGGTGCGTTTTGCAACGTCACACCACCGGTGGGGCAAAAGCGCACATCAAAGAAGGGGCCGCTCCAGGCCTTGAGCATGGCAGGGCCACCCGCTTGCATGGCGGGGAAGAACTTGAGTTCGGTAAAGCCGTCTTCCTGCGCCATCATGATTTCGCTGCCACTGGCCACACCGGGCAACAGGGCCAGACCCGCATCGCGGCAGGCTTGGCCTACGGCGCTGGTGTAACCCGGGCTCACGGCAAAGCGTGAACCGGCGTTGGCAGCCGCTTGCGCATCGGCTTTGGAACGCACCGTGCCCGCGCCCACGACGGCCTCGGGCACCTCTTTGGCAATGGCTTCAATGCAAGCCAGCGCCTGCGGGGTGCGCAAGGTCACTTCCAGCATGCGGATGCCACCGGCCACCAAAGCGCGGGCCATGGGCACAGCGTGGGCCACGTCGTTCAAGACGATGACCGGAATCACCGGTGCGTCGGTCATCACTTGCAGGGCGGTGAATTTTTGGGCAGTGGTCATAGCAAATCCTTGTTCAAAAAATGGTTCGGGTATCCGGGGTGCCGGAATTAGAGCCAGGTGCAAGCGCCTTGCTCGGCGGCCAGCGCATTGCGGCGCATGTTGGCAAACAATTCGCGGCCCATGCCGATGCCATTGGCGGCGCGCAGAGCTTCGGGCATGGTGGCCAGGGGGCGTGCGGCCCACTCGGCCGGGTCCACCAGGGCTTGTACGGTCTCGGCGGCGGCGTCCAGGCGAATCACATCACCATCACGCACTTTGGCCAGCGGGCCACCGGCTGCGGCTTCGGGCGACACGTGGATGGCGGCAGGCACCTTGCCGGATGCCCCGCTCATGCGGCCATCGGTCACCAGTGCCACCTTGAAGCCCTTGCCTTGCAGCACGGCCAAGGGCGGCGTGAGCTTGTGCAGCTCGGGCATGCCATTGGCTTGGGGGCCTTGCCAGCGCACCACGCAAATCACATCACGGTCCAGCTCACCGGCCTTGAAGGCCACGTGCAAAGCCTCTTGCGAATCGAACACGCGGCAAGGTGCTTCGATCACATGGCGGTCGTCTGGCACGGCAGAAATCTTGATCACGCTGCGGCCTAGGTTGCCCTGCAAAAGCTTCAAGCCGCCGCTGGCGCTGAACGGGTTAGAAGCCGGGCGCACCACGGCTTCGTCTTTGCTCTCACCCGCATCGTTCCATTGCAGCGTGCCATCGGCTGCGGCAGACGGGATGCGCGAGAACTCGCGCAAACCGCCGTCGCGCACAGTCAGCACGTCGGCGTGCATAAAGCCTGCGTCCAGCAACTGGCCGATCACAAAACCGGGGCCGCCTGCGACCTGGAACTGGTTCACATCCGCGCTGCCATTGGGATACACGCGGGTCAACAGCGGCACTACATCCGACAGGGCCGAGAAGTCGTTCCAATCAATGATGATGCCGGCCGCACGGGCCACGGCCACCCAGTGGATCAGGTGGTTGGTGGAGCCACCGGTTGCCAGCAAGGCCACCATCGCATTGAGGATGCAGCGCTCGTCCACCAGCTTGCCGATGGGCGCAAAGCGCTTGGCCTTGGTGATGCTCAAGACCGAGCGCACGGCCTCGCGGGTGAGTTCCTCACGCACCGCGTTGCCGGGGTTGATAAACGCTGTGCCGGGCACATGCAGGCCCATGGCTTCGAGCAGCATCTGGTTGCTGTTGGCGGTGCCGTAGAAGGTGCAAGTGCCGGGGCCGTGGTAGGCGGCGGACTCGGCGGCCAGCAGTTCTTCGCGGCCCACCAAACCTTGGGCGGCTTTCTCGCGGACCTTGGATTTTTCGTTGTTGGACAGGCCCGAGGTCATGGGGCCTGCGGGCACAAACACAGTGGGCAAGTGGCCAAAGTGCAATGCGCCTATCAAGAGGCCGGGCACGATCTTGTCGCACACGCCCAGCATCAGCGCGGCGTCAAACACATCGTGGCTCAGGCCCACGGCGGTGGACATGGCAATGGTGTCGCGGCTAAACAGGCTGAGTTCCATGCCCTCAAAACCCTGTGTCACGCCGTCGCACATGGCGGGCACGCCGCCGGCCACCTGCGCCGTGGCACCGTGCTTGCGGGCCTCGTCTTTCACCACGTCGGGGTAGTGCTGCAGCGGCGCGTGGGCCGAGAGCAAATCGTTGTAGGCGGTGATGATGCCGATGTTGGGCGCCTTCTCGGCCACCACCTTGAACTTGTCGCTGCCGGGCAGCGCGGCAAAGGCGTGGGCTACGTTGGCGCAGCCCATGCGCTCGGCGCCGGGCTTGCGCTGCGCCGCCGCTTCCACTTGCGCCAGGTAGGCACCGCGCGTGGGCGCGCTGCGCTCGGTGATGCGACGGGTAACGGCTTCTACAGCCGGGTGCAGTGCGGGAGTGGATGTGGCCATGGCGTGGTTCTCAAAGAGGTTGTAACTAAATTACACATCGCATGGTAACTGGGAAACACGGGCTTGTGAATGCCCGGAGTTACCAGTGGGGTACAGAACCGCGTCACGGCGGGGACACGGTGCCGCGCCAGGTTCACAAAACTTTGCCAAACCCTTGCCGAAGTTTGACCATTTGGGGCGCCTGCAAGCGTTGCAATAGGCGGGGGCTGCCCCTATCTGCCTGACGTTTGGCTTGGTTGTTGCCATGTTTTCAATGAGGAGTCTTTGCCATGCAAAAAACCCCGATTGCTTCCCTGTTCCGCTGGAGCGCCGCTTCGCTATTGCTTGCCACCTCGTTTGTAGGTGGCTATGCCTATTCGCAGCGCAACGCTGTAGACACTGCCCGGGCGGACGCGCCGCCCGCCATCAGCGCGCCCGCAGAGCGCGCGTCGGTGAACGCAGACTTTGCGGATATCGCAGCCCAGCAAGGCCCGGCTGTGGTGAACATCAGCGTGTCGGGCAAGGTCAAAACCGCCTACCCCGGCGCACGCAACCCGCAGGACGGAGGCCCGATCGACCCGTTTGCGGAACTGTTCCGCCGCTTTCAGGCCCCCCAACAGGAGACGCCCATGCAAGGCCTGGGGTCTGGCTTCATCGTGGACCCGGATGGTCTGATATTGACCAACGCGCACGTGGTGGCCAATGCCGACGAGGTCACGGTCAAGCTCACCGACGCGCGGGAGTTTCGGGCCAAAGTGCTGGGCAGCGACAAGCTCTCGGATGTGGCTGTGCTCAAAATCGATGCCCACAAGCTGCCCACGGTGCGCATTGGCGACCCGCAGCGGGCACGCGTAGGCGAATGGGTGGTGGCCATTGGCTCGCCGTTTGGCCTGGAAAACACGGTGACGGCAGGCATTGTGTCGGCCAAGTCGCGCACGCTACCGGACGATGGCTATGTGCCGTTTTTGCAAACCGATGTGCCCATCAACCCCGGCAACTCGGGTGGCCCGCTGTTCAACACGGCGGGCGAAGTGATTGGCATCAACTCGCAGATCTACAGCCGTAGCGGCGGCTACCAGGGCCTGTCCTTTGCCATCCCGATAGATGTGGCCATGAAGGTGGAAAAGCAGTTGGTGGAACACGGCAAGGTGCGCCGTGGCCGCCTGGGCATTGGCATTGAGCCTGTGACCTCGGACCTGGCGCAAACCTTGGGCATGGATAAGCCCGCCGGGGTTCTGGTCGGATCGGTAGAGCGCGGCAGCCCTGCAGACAAAGCGGGCTTGCAGCCAGGTGACGTGGTGTTGCAGTTCAACGGACAGACGCTGGACAGCACCCATGCCCTGCCCTTGCTGGTGAGCGAGTTGCCGCCCGGCAGCACGGCCCAGCTCTCGGTCTGGCACCAGGGCAAGACGCGTGAACTCAAGGTCACGCTGGGGGAAAGCAAGGCCGCCTGAGCGGCGGCCTAGAGGGCACGGTGCGTGAGCAAGGCCCGCGCCCGTTCCAGATCGCCCACGGTGTCAATATCCATCACACAGCCTGCGTCATCCACAGGCCACTGCCGCTGTGAGAAGCAGGCCACCACGGACGCCGCACCTTTGCTGCCCTGCAAGGCAGCCAAGGCCGCGCCACAGGCTTGGGAAAACCGCACGGGGTGACCGCGCTGCCCTTGGTAAACGGGCAGCACCACCTCTTCTGCACACGCAAGCTGCGCCAGCGCGCACAAGGTCTCGGGCTTTACCAACGGCAGATCTGCAGGCAGCACCAGCCACCCCTGCGCATCGCGGGTAGCGCGTACGGCCGCGGCAATGGTGTCGCCCATGCCGGGGTGGCCCGCGTCCTCCAGATGCCAGCGCAGGCCACTGGCACGCACGGCGTCCAGCGTGCGTTCCAACACGGTCTTGCCGCACAGATCGGCCTGGAGTTTGTGGGTGACACCGCCCGATGCGGTGAAGCGCTCGCCGCGCCCGGAGGCCAGCACCAGCACAGTAGGCAGCGTGGCGCTTTCTGCTTCGCTCAGCACCTGATGCACCGGGTTTGCAGCCAAACCGGGGCCTTAGGCCACAGCGCAGGCCGAAGCGGCAGGCGTTGCAGCAGGCACATCAGCCACCGCGTTCTTGACCTGGATGATTTCGGCCACGATGGACACGGCAATTTCTGCCGGCGTGCGGGCACCAATGCGCAGCCCCACCGGGCCATGCAGGCGCGCCAGTTGCGCAGCAGTGAGGCCAAAGTGCTCGGCCAGGCGCTTTTTGCGCGCCTCCTGGTTGCGGCGCGAACCCAAAGCGCCCACGTAGAACGCGTCGCTGCCCAGCGCCTCCAAGAGCGCCATGTCGTCGAGTTTGGGGTCGTGGGTGAGCGCCACGATGGCGGTGTGTGCGTCGGCCTGCAGCGCGGTCACCACGTCGTCGGGCATGCCTTCCACGCGCCGCACGCCGGGCATGGGTTTGTCGAACAGGGTGCTAGCGTATTCGTCACGCGGGTCGCACACCAGCACCTCAAAGTCCAGCGCCGTGGCCATGGCCGCCACCGCTTGTGAGAGTTGCCCGGCGCCTATCAGCAACAGGCGCCAGCGCGGGCCAAACAAGGTGGTGAGCGTGAGGCCGTCAAACGCCATGGTCTGGCCGCGGCGGGCTTCGCGCAACACCGACTCGCCTGTGGCCAGCGTGAGCGTGCGCGATACCAAATGGTGGTTGGCGGTGCGGTGCAGCACCTCGTCAATCCAGCCGGTAAACAGCACCGGCTCCTGCACCAGCCGCAGCGTGCCGCCACACGGCAGGCCGAAGCGCGCGGCCTCTTCCTTGCTCACACCGTAGGCAATCATGGAAGGCTTGGTTGCGCGCTGCGCGGCGGGCTGGTTCAGCGCGGCCTTGGTGCGGGCGATCAGATCGTCCTCCACGCAACCACCCGAGACTGAGCCGCTCACCACGCCGTCATCGCGCACCGCCAGCAGGGCACCCGGAGGGCGCGGCGCGCTGCCCCAGGTTTCCACCACCGTTACCAGCGTGACGGCGTGGCCCGACTGACGCCAAGCTTTGACGTCTTCCAACACGCGCAGGTCCAGGCTTTCCATGAATGCAGTGCTCCGGTTTAGGCGGCCTGAATGGCCTCAGGCGTCATGGGCAGCTTGCGGATGCGCTTGCCCGTCAAGGTAGCCAGGGCATTGGCCACCGCAGGTGCTACCAGCGCAGTGGCAGGCTCGCCAATGCCGCCGGGCTTCTCGGTGCTTTCCACCAACACGATATCCACCACCGGCGCTTGCGACATGCGCACCACCGGGAACTTGTCGAAGTTGGTCTGCTGCACGCGGCCATTCTTGAGCGTGATCTCCTGCAAGGTGGCAGAGCCCAGGCCAAACATGATGCTGGACTGGATTTGCGCTTCCACCGTGTCGGGGTTGACCATGCGGCCCAAGTCGGCCGCCACCGTCACCTTGTGCACCTTGATGGCGCCCTTGACCAGGCTGATCTCGGCCACTTGCGCCATGTAGGTGTCGTAGCCTTCCATCAGCGCAATGCCGTGGGCGTGGCCTTCGGGCAGCGTCTTGCCCCAACCTGCTTTTTCGGCCGCCAGCTTGAGCACATTGGCAAAGCGCGGTTTGCCGTCCAACAGGCTCATGCGGTAGGCATACGGGTCTTTGCCGGCCTTGCGCGCCAGCTCGTCCACAAAGCTCTCGTTGGCAAAGGCATTGAGCGCGTGGCTCACCGAGCGCCAGTAGCCCACGCGCAACCCGGCGTCGTGCTTGACGATGTCGTGGCGCGAGGCCGGGATGTTGTAGGCCGCCACGGCTGCCTCGGTCATCAGTGGGTCTTGCACCGGCGCGGGCAGGCCAAACACGCGACCGGTGACCGACTGCGAGGTCATGCGGAAGGTCATGGCGGTGGGCTTGCCGTCTGCGCCCAGCGACGCTGCCATGGTGTGAATGGATTGCGGGCGGTAGAAGTCGTGCGTCATGTCGTCTTCACGCGACCACACCAGCTTGACCGGCTTGCCCACGGCCTTGGCAATCTGCGCGGCCTGGATGATGAAGTCGATATCGATACGCCGACCAAAACCGCCGCCCAGGAAGGTGGTTTCCACCGACACGTCTTCGGGTGCCAAGCCCACCGCCTTGGCGATCTGACCTTGCGCGGCGTCCTGCCATTGCGTGGGGCCAATCAGGCGCATCTTGCCGCCTTCATAGTGGGCGGTGAAGTTCATGGGCTCCAGCGGCGAGTGCGAGAGCAACTGGCTGGCGTATTCGGCACGCACCACGTTGTTGGAGGCGGCAATGACGGCCTCGGGCTCGCCCACCGCCTTGAGCGGCAGCGCGGTGCCGGTCTTGGAGGCTGCACGCAAGCTATCGAGCATGGCGGCTTCATTCAGGCTGGCGCCCTTACCTTCGTCCCACACGATGCTGAGCGCCTTGCGGGCCATGTTGGCGCGCCACCAGCTATTGGCCACCACGGCCACGCCATCGGGAATCTGCACCACGGCCACCACGCCAGGCATGCCCTTGGCCTTGCTGTCGTCATAGCTCTTGACCGTGCCACCAATCACCGGGCACTGTTCCAGCGCGGCGTACACCATGCCGGGCAGCGTGACGTCGATACCAAACTGGGCCTGGCCATTGATCTTGTCGGGCGTGTCCAGGCGCTTGGTGCGCTTGCCTACGATGGTGAAGTCCTTGGGGTCCTTGAGTGCGACCTTCTCGGGCACTGGCAGTTTGGAAGCCGCTGCTGCCAAGGAACCGTAGCTGGCCTTCTTGCCATTGGCACCCAGCACAAAGCCGTCGGCAGCAGTGAGTGTGCTGCGGTCTACCTTCCATTCATTGGCCGCTGCGGTGATCAGCATTTCGCGCACTTGGGCGCCGCCTATGCGCAGCTTTTCCCAGCCGTCACGCACCGAGGTGGAGCCGCCGGTGAGCTGTGCGCCGCCGAGCAGCGGGTTGCCATAGAGCTTGGCATTGGGCGGGGCCACGCGCACCTTGATCTTGCGCAGGTCCACATGGAGTTCTTCGGCAATCAGCATGGGCATGGAGGTGTACACGCCCTGCCCCATCTCGGAGCGCGCCGAGATCAGGGTGATGGTGTTGTCGTCGGCAATGTGCACCCAGGCATTGGGTGTGTGCACCGTGCCTGCGGCTTGCAAGGCGGTGGGGATGGAAATACCCATGAGCAGGCCGCCACCGGCCAGCGCTGCGGAGTTTTTGAGGAAGGTGCGACGGGATGTGGTCATGCTGGTGCTCCTCAGGCGTTGCGCATCATTGCGGCGGCGTCTTTAATCGCGGCCTTGACACGGGGGTAGGTGCCGCAGCGGCAGATGTTGCCGCTCATGGCGTTGTCGATGTCGGCATCGCTGGGGTTCTTGTTGCCTTGCAGCAGCGCGGCAGCACTCATCAACTGGCCGCTCTGGCAATAGCCGCACTGCGGCACATCGTGCTTGAGCCAGGCCACTTGCAGGGGGTGGCTGTTGTCTTTGGAGAGGCCTTCGATGGTGGACACCTTGCTACCCGAAAGGCCGGAGACGGGCTCCTGGCAAGCCCGCGTGGGTTTGCCGTCGATATGCACCGTGCACGCACCGCAGAGTGCCGCACCGCAACCGAACTTGGTACCCGTCAGGCCCAGTTCATCACGTAGTACCCACAACAGAGGGGTGTCCGGCTCCGCATGGGCGGTGACCGCCTTGCCGTTGACTTGAAAAGCAGTGCTCATCGGTATGTCTCCTGAATTTATGAAGTTGGCGGCCGCCAATGGATGTGCGACAACGGAGAATACGAGTGGCGTACCGCGCGTCACACGCGGGTAAGCCCTAGCATCTGCGTAAATAGTCTCAAATTGAAGCACCCCATTTCCCCTTTGAACAAAGCAACCTATGAAATCCATTGCAGAACTTCGCAAGAGTTATGAACGTGCCGAACTGAATGAAGATGCCTCGCACGCCGACCCGCTGCAGCAATTCGACCAGTGGCTCAAGGAAGCCATTCACAGCGAAGTGCCCGAACCCAACGCCATGACGCTGGCCACCGTGGGCAGCGACTTGCGCCCCTCCACCCGCGTGGTGCTGATCAAGGACTTTGATGCGCGCGGCATCGTCTGGTACACCAACTACCAGAGCCGCAAAGGCCAGGAGCTGGCAGGCAACCCGTTTGCTGCGCTGCAGTTCCATTGGGTGGAGTTGGAGCGCGTTGTGCGCATTGAGGGCGTGGTGGAAAAGGTAAGCGACGAAGAAAGCGACACCTATTTCCACAGCCGCCCGCTGGACTCACGCATAGGCGCATGGGCCTCCCCCCAAAGCGAGGTGATTGCGGGGCGCACCGTGCTGGTGACCAACGCGGCCAAATACGCCGCGCAATTCATGCTGCAACCACCACGCCCGCCGCATTGGGGTGGCTACCGACTCAAGCCTGACAACTGGCAGTTCTGGCAGGGCCGCAAAAGCCGCCTGCATGACCGGCTGCGCTACACGCAGCAAGCTGGTGGAGAGTGGCTGCGCGAACGTTTGGCTCCCTGAATACGAAGCCCCCAAGGGGCCCTTCGACGCGTGAGGCGGCTCAGTTCGTAGCCCGCAGCGCCTTCACTCTTTTTGCAGCCGCGCAAAGGTCTTGCGGAACTTGGCCACTTTGGGCGCAGCCACCGCCACGCAATAGCCCTGGTTGGGGTTGCGGGCAAAAAAGTCCTGGTGATAGTCCTCAGCAGCGGCGTACTTTTCCAAGGGCTGCACTTCGGTGACTACCGGGCTGCGGTAGGTGCCGCTGGCGTTCAGCTCGGCAATGATGCCCAGCGCCTCTTGCTGCTGCGCGGGGGTGGTGAAGTAAATGCCGCTGCGGTACTGCGTGCCCACGTCATTGCCCTGGCGGTTCAGTGTGGTGGGGTCGTGGATAACGAAGAAGATTTCCAGCAGCTCGCGCGTGCTCACCTGCGTCGGGTCGTACACCAGCTTGACCACTTCGCAGTAGCCTGATGCACCGGTGCACACCATCTCATAACTGGGGTTGGGAAGCAGCCCATTGCAGTAGCCGGACTCCACATCCAGCACACCGCGCACTTCTACGTACACACTTTCCACACACCAAAAGCACCCCCCGCCTAGAACTAAGGTTTGCGTTGCATTTGTCACGGCGTTTTCCTTCATGATTGGTCGCTCAAAGGCCCATGGTACGCGGCAACCCAAGGCCACAGCGGCGGCCGTGGTTTGACGCTGCCAAGGGCGCTGGCTACACTAATAACCCATTAGTCATTAATCAGCATGCCTGCCAATCCCCCTCTCAGTGACAGTGCCCAAGCCACGCCTACCAAACGCGAGCGCCGCAAAGAGGCCCGCCCCGGCGAACTGTTGGCGGCAGCGTTGGACCTGTTTCTGGAAAAAGGCTATGCCGCTACCCGCGTAGAAGAAGTGGCGCAGCGTGCAGGGGTGTCCAAAGGCACTTTGTTTTTGTACTTCAGCAGCAAGGAAGAGTTGTTCAAGGCTGTGGTGCGCGAAAACATCTCGGGCCGCTTCACCGAATGGGGCGAAGAACTCACCACCTACCAGGGCAGCAGCGAAGAGCTGATCCGCTACTGCATGACAAGCTGGTGGGAGCGCATTGGCTCCACTAAGGCGTCCGGCATCCCCAAACTGATGATGAGCGAGGCGGGCAATTTCCCCGAGCTGACCGCGTTTTTCCAGCAAGAAGTGGTGCAGCCTGGCAACGACCTGATTCGGCGCATCCTGCAGCGCGGCGTGGAGCGCGGTGAGTTCCGCGCGGTGGACCCCACCTACGGCGTCTATTGCCTACTGGCCCCCATGATTTACCTGAACCTGTGGAAGCACGGCCAAGGAAGCTGCGGCGATGCCCGTGTGGAGTTGGACCCTCAGCAATACATCGCGGTGCAGGTGCAAACCGTTCTGCATGGGCTGTGCACGCCCGCCCCTTCCAACCCCGACACCCCAAAAAAGAAAACAACATGAAATTGCCCGTGAAATGGTTGGTCGCTGCCGTGGTCGTGGCGCTGCTGGCAGCCGGTGTGCTGCGTGCCTTGTCCGCGCGGGAGGCGGCCAAGCAAGCCCTGGCCGCACAACAAGCCTTGCAAAAACAACAAACCGCCGTAGAGATTGCCGCCAGCGATGTGCTGCAAGCCCGCACCGTGGAACTCACGCAAACGCTGGCCATCTCCGGAGCGTTGAAAGCAGTGAACTCGGCCTTTGTGAAAGCCAAAGCAGCGGGCGACCTGCAAGGCCTCACCGTGCGCGAGGGTGACTTTGTAAAAGCCGGGCAAGTCATCGCCCGCGTGGACACCACCGAATACCAAGCCCGCGTGCGCCAGGCCCAGCAGCAAGCCGATGCGGCCAAGGCCCAGGTGGACATTGCCCAGCGCAGCCTGGACAACAACAAGGCGCTGGTGGACCAGGGCTTTATTTCCAAGACCGCGTTGGACACCTCGCTCAACACCCTGGCCGCCGCACAGGCCACCCACAAGGCCGCAGCAGCCGGTGCGGACGTGGCCACCAAGGCGCTGGACGACACCGTGCTACGCGCGCCCATCAGCGGCCAGGTAGCGCAGCGCCTGGTGCAAAACGGCGAGCGCGTGGGCGTGGACGCCCGCGTGGTGGAAGTGGTGGACCTGGGCGCACTAGAGCTGGAAGCCGCGCTAGCCGCCGCCGATTCGGTGCAAGTCAAAGTGGGCCAAACCGCCACGCTGTCCATTGAAGGGCTGAGCCAGCCCGTGGCGGCCAAAGTGGTGCGCATCAACCCCAGCGCCAGCGCTGGCAGCCGCGCGGTGACGGTCTATCTGCAACTGGCATCGCCCGCCGGGCTGCGCCAAGGCCTGTTTGCACAGGGTGCACTCGCTACCGGCAAAGCCAACGCTTTGGCCGTGCCGCTGGACGCCGTACGCACCGACAAACCGCAGCCCTATGTGCAGCACATCGTGGACAGCAAGGTGGTGCACCAGACCGTGACGATGGGTATACAAGGCACCTTGGATGGCAGCGCCATGGTGGAAGTCAAAGGCCTGCCTGACGGTGCCCAGGTGCTGGCGGGCGCGGTGGGGGCGCTGCGCGAAGGCAGCCTGGTGCAGCGCACTGCGGGCAAGCCCTAAATGTGGTTCACCCGCGTCAGCCTTAAAAACCCGGTCTTCGCCACCATGGTCATGCTGGCCCTGGTGGTGCTGGGCCTGTTCTCCTTGCAGCGGCTCAAGGTGGACCAGTTTCCCAACATCGACTTCCCCGTGGTGGTGGTCACCGCCGAATACCCCGGCGCTTCACCCGAGGTGGTGGAAAGCGAAGTCTCCAAAAAAATTGAAGAAGGCGTCAATTCGATTGCCGGCATCAAGGCCCTCACCTCGCGCAGCTACGAGGGGCAGTCGGTGGTCATTCTGGAATTCGACCTGGCCATTGACGGACGCAAGGCCGCTGAGGATGTGCGCGAGAAAGTGGCGTCCATCAAGCCCTTGCTGCGCGCCGAGGTGAAAGAGCCACGCGTGCTGCGCTTTGACCCGTCGGCACGCGCCATCTGGTCGGTGGCGGTGTTGCCCGACACGGCCAGCGCCAAGGGCAAGGTGCCCGACGCGGTGGAGTTGAGTAACTGGGCCGAACAAGTGCTGCAAAAGCGGCTGGAAAACGTGCGCGGCGTGGGCTCGGTCACCATGGTGGGCGGCACCCAGCGTGAGATCAACATTTACCTGAACCCCAAAGCGCTGGAATCGCTAGCCATCACGCCCGACCAGGTGGTGTCTGCCATTGCCAGTGAAAACCAGGAGGTGCCGGTGGGCACCATCCAGAACGCGCTGCAGGAGCGCGTGATCCAGATCGCCGCACGCATGAAGCGCCCGGAAGACTTCGGCAAGATCATCGTGGCGCGCAAGAACGGCGCGGCCATTCGCGTGGACCAAGTGGCGCGCGTGGCCGACGGCGCACAGGAGGTGGACAGCCTGGCGCTCTACAACGGCCAGCGCACGCTGCTGATGAACGTGCAAAAGGCGCAAGACGAAAACACCATCGACGTGGTGGACGGGCTGCAAAGAACGCTGTCAGAGATTCAAAAAAGCCTGCCCCCCGGCGTGCGGCTGGAGCCCATTACCGATGGCTCCCGGCTCATTCGCGTGTCGGTGGACAACGTGCGCCGCACGCTGATCGAAGGCGCTGCGCTCACGGTGCTGATCGTGTTTTTGTTTTTGAACAGCTGGCGCTCCACGGTGATCACCGGGCTCACATTGCCCATTGCCTTGATTGGCACCTTCTTCTTCATGAACCTGTTTGGCTTCACGATCAACATGATCACGCTGATGGCGCTGTCCCTGTGCGTGGGCCTGCTGATTGACGATGCCATCGTGGTGCGCGAAAACATCGTGCGCCATGTGGCCATGGGCAAGCACGCCTACCGCGCAGCACTGGACGGTACCCAAGAGATTGGCTTGGCGGTGCTGGCCACCACGCTGTCCATCGTGGCAGTGTTTCTGCCCATTGGTTTCATGGGCGGCATCATCGGCAAGTTCTTCCACGAGTTTGGCCTGACCATCGTGGCGGCGGTGGGCATCTCCATGTTTGTGAGCTTCACGCTGGACCCCATGCTCTCCAGCATCTGGGAAGACCCCAGCATTGCCGAGCACGGCAAAGGCGGCCCTCCGCGCAATTGGTATGACAAAACCATAGGCCGCGTGACCGGCTGGTTTGACGCCGCCACCGAGCAGATGGCGCACACCTACCAAGGCATCTTGCGCTGGGCGCTGGTCCACAAACTGGCCACGCTGGGGCTTGCGGCAGCCATCTTTGTCACCAGCATCTTCATGGTGCCGCTATTGGGAACCGAGTTTGTGCCCAAGTCCGACTTCTCAGAAATGTCGGTCAACTTCTACACTCCGGTGGGCTCCTCGCTGGAGGCCACCGAGGCGCGCACACGCCAGGTGGACGGCATCATCCGCACGTTTCCCGAGGTGCGTTACACGCTGTCCACCATCAACACCGGCAACGCCCAGGGCAAGATGTACGCCAGCGTTTATGTGCGGCTGGTGGACCGCAAAGCGCGCAGCCGCAGCGTGGACCAGATGGCCGTGGCCCTGCGCAACCGGCTGGCCAGCGTGGGCGGCGTCACCGTCACGCACGCAGGCCTGCTGGACCCGGTAGGCGGCAACAAGCCCATCACCTTTTCCATCTTGGGCACCGACACCGCCGAACTGGAGCGCCTGACCGCACTGGCTACCGACAAGATCCGCGGCATCCCCGGCTTGGTGGACCTGGACTCCAGCTCCAAGCCCAACAAACCCACACTCGATGTGCAAGTGCGCCGCGACGCCGCCTCCGACCTGGGCCTGAACATCAACCAGATTGGCAACGCGCTGCGCACACTGGTGGCCGGCCGCACCGTGGGCAACTGGCGTGCACCCGATGACCAGACCTACGACGTGAACGTGCGCCTGGCCCCCGAAGCCCGCAACAGTGTGGACGACCTGGCCCAACTGCCCTTTGCCGTTACCAACCCCGATGGCACGGTGCGCGTGGTGCGGCTCAACCAGGTGGCCAACGTGGTGCCATCCACCGGCCCCAACCAGATCAACCGGCGCGAGCTCACACGCGAGGTGTCCATCACCGCCAATGTGTCGGGCCGCTCGGCGGGCGAAGTGTCGGCCGACATCAAGACCGCCATGGACACCATTGCCATGCCGCCGGGCTACCGCTACCAGTTCAGCGGCTCCACCAAGGACATGGCGGAAAGCTTTGCCTACGCGGTATCGGCCCTGGCCATGGCGGTGATCTTCATCTACATGATTCTGGCCAGCCAGTTCAAGAGCTTTTTGCAGCCGCTGGCACTCATGACCGCCCTGCCCCTCACGCTCATTGGTGTGGTGCTGGCGCTGTTGATGTTCAACTCCACGCTGTCCATGTTCTCGGTGATTGGCGTGGTCATGCTTATGGGCCTGGTGACTAAAAACGCCATCTTGCTGGTGGACTTTGCCATCCGCGCCCGCGCAGGCCTGCAAGACGACAACGGCCAGCCCCTGCCCGGCATGGAGCGCAACGCCGCGCTCCTGATGGCCGCACGCGTGCGGCTGCGCCCCATCCTGATGACCACGCTGGCCATGATCTTCGGCATGGTGCCGCTGGCCTTTGCGCTATCCGAAGGTTCAGAGCAACGCGCGCCCATGGGCCAGGCCGTCATTGGCGGGGTGATTACATCGTCCCTGCTCACGCTGGTGGTGGTGCCCGTGGTGTACTGCTACATGGATGACGTGGCGCAATGGCTCAAGCGCCGCTGGGGTGCCCCGGCCCACCCCATCCCCTAAAATTGACTACAATCCTTCAACATACCCCCTAGGAGTATTTTCATGCTTACTGTCGACGTCAAAACAGCCCGCTTCAACATGATTGAGCAGCAAATCCGCCCTTGGAATGTGCTGGACGGTGCGGTGCTCGACCTCCTGGCCTCCATCCGCCGCGACGCCTTTGTGCCAGATGCCTACAAGGCCATGGCCTTTGCCGACATTGAAATCCCCCTGTCTGGCGGCCAATGCATGCTGGCTCCCCGCGTTGAAGCGCGCCTGCTGCAAGACGCTGCTCTCAAAAAGACAGATAGCGTGCTGGAAATCGGCACCGGCACCGGCTTTCTGACCGCCATGCTGGCCAACCTGGCCGCCCGCGTGCTCTCGCTGGAACTCAGCCCCGAACTGGTGGCCGTTGCCAAGAGCAACCTGCAAAAAGCAGGCGTCACCAATGCAGACGTGCGCCTGGGTGACGGTGCCCAGGGTGCCGCTGCACAAGGCCCGTTTGACGTGATCATTCTGGGCGGCTCCGTGGCCGATGTGCCGCACAAGCTGCTGGACCAGCTCAAGGTGGGCGGCCGTCTGGTAGCCATCGTGGGCGATGAACCCATCATGCGCGCCACCATCGTGACCCGCACCAGCGCCACCGATTTCCGTACCACCCAGCCCTGGGATTGCAACGCCCCGCGTTTGCAAAACTTTGCCGAAACCTCACGCTTCGCGTTCTAAGCGCCCGGTCTAATTCAGCAACCGACGCACCGCATGATTTCTCAATTCCGCCCCAAGGACCTGGCCGCCTGGCTGGCCCAAGCCCGCACACACGGTGAACCCATCGTGCTGGACGTGCGCGAGCCCGCCGAGCTGCAAATTGCCAGCGTCAAACCCGATGGCTTTGAGCTGCTCACCATCCCCATGGGCGTGATACCCGTGCGGCTGGCCGAGCTGGACCCGGAGCGACCCATTGCATGCCTGTGCCACCACGGCGGCCGCAGCATGCAAGTGGCGCACTTCCTGGCCCAGCGTGGCTTTGAGAACGTGGCCAATATCGCCGGTGGCATCCATGCCTGGGCCGCCGAGCTGGACCCCAGCCTGAACACCTACTGACCCTTTTGTCTTACCGAAAGCCTGCCATGACCCTTACCCGCCCTTCCCTCCGTTTTTCGCTGCTGCCCCTTCTGGTGGCGCTGGGGGCAGGCGTTGCCGGTGTGGCACAGGCGCAAAACCTGGTAGAGCTGTACAGCGCGGCCAAAGACTTTGATGCAACCTACCAGTCGGCCAAGGCATTGGCACAAGCCAACGTGGCCAAAGGCGAGCAAAGCCGTGCAGGCGTGCTGCCCTCCGTCAACCTGGGCGCTGGTGTCACCCAGACCAACCAGGACAGCTCGCTTGCGTCACTCAACGGCAAGAGCTTCAACGCCCAGACCGCTGCGCTGACAGCCTCGCAGCCGCTCTACCGCCCCAGCAACTGGGCCACCTACGAGCAAGGCAAGAAGCAGGCAGACATTGCCCAGGCCCAACTGCTGGCCGCTGAGCAGGACCTGATCGTGCGCGTGAGCCAGGCCTACTTTGACGTGCTGGCCGCCACCGACAGCCTCACCTACACGCGCAGCCTCAAGGCCGCCACGGCCGAGCAACTGGCCTCTGCCAAGCGCAACTTCGAGGTGGGCACCTCCACCATCGTGGACACCCGCGACGCCCAAGCCCGCTTTGATTTGGTCACCGCACAAGAATTGGCCGCAGACAACGATGTGCGTGTGAAGTCACTCGCGCTGGACCAGTTGGTGGGCAAAAGCGGCACGGCGCCCAAGGCATTGCGCGCACCCGTCAGCCTCAGCGCCGTACAACCCGATGACGTGAACCAATGGGTGCAGCAGTCCGAAGCCAACAACCCCGTCATCAAGCAAACTGAAATTGCGCTGGACGTAGCCAAACTCGAAACCCAAAAGGCCGAAGCCGGCCACAAACCCACACTCGATTTGACCGGCAGCTACAACGTCGCCAACAACAGCGGCAGCTCCACCGTCAACAGCAGCTACACCACCAATGTGACCACGTTAGGCCTGGCCTTTAACTTGCCGCTGTATGCCGGCAACTCCATCCAGAACCGCGTCAAGGAAACCCTGGCCCTGGAAGACAAGGCCCGCGCCGACCTGGATGCAGCCAAACGCACCGTAGCCCAAGGCACCCGCACCGCGTTCTTCGGCCTGCAATCCGGCTTGTCCCAGGTAAAGGCATATGAAGCGGCCGAAGCATCCACCCAAAGCGCGCTGGACGCCAACAAGCTGGGCTACCAGGTGGGCGTGAAGATCAACATCGACGTGCTCAACGCCCAAAGCCAGCTCTACAGCACCAAGGCCAGCCTGGCAAAAGCCCGCTATGACGTGCTTGTGGGCGGCCTCAAGCTGCGCCAGGCCACGGGTGTGCTGAGTGCCGAAGACCTGCAATCGATCAACGCCCAGCTCGCGCCCTAAGTGCGCGGCTTGCCACCTGGCAGCACCGCAGTATCCGGAAAGGGCCAAAATCAAGGCCTTACAGAAAGGGCTTCCACCATGAAACTGCGCTCTGCCTTTGCCGTGATGGGCTTTGCTTTGTTGGCTTTTCTCCAAGGGCCTGCGTGGGCTGCAGAGCCGCCCTCAGCCAAACCGGCCACAGCCTGCCCTGCCGTTTTGCAGCACCAATTTCTCAAGCTGCAAGACGACAGCCCCCAAAACTTGTGTCAGTACGCGGGCAAGGCTGTGCTGGTGGTCAACACGGCCAGCTACTGCGGCTTTACGAGCCAATACGAAGGCCTGGAGGCGCTGTATGCCAAATACGAAAAGCGCGGCTTGGTCGTGCTGGGTTTCCCGTCCAATGACTTTGGCAAGCAAGAGCCCGGTTCATCCAAAGAAATAGCGGACTTTTGCTTCAACACCTACGGCGTGAAGTTCCCGATGTTCTCCAAAGCAGTGGTCTCTGGCCCGGGCAAAAACCCCTTGTACGCGGCGCTGGAAAAAGCCACCGGCGCAGTACCCCGCTGGAACTTCCACAAGTACCTGATTGACCGCAACGGCAAAGTGGTGGCCAGCTTCTCCAGTGACACAGACCCGCAAAACCCCAAGCTCGTGGCCATGCTGGAGCAAGTGCTGCAATGACCGGGCTGCCCTGAACGCGCTGCCCTCCAAAATGTCCATTGCCGCGCTGTGCAGCATCAGTCGTCCGACTGCATCTCCTGCATCTGGCGTTTGCGCAGGTAATCGGGCATTTGCAGCGTAGCGCGGTCCCACTTCTCCAGTGCGATCACTGTGTCCAGGCAATCCTGCATGATGTGGTGCGATTGGACAGTGCTGGTCTGAATGACGGCATGCACAGCGCCGTCGTTTGCTGAGTTGGCGGCACAGCCCATTTGGTATTTGTGCAAGGCACGCAATTTCAGCAACGCTTCGGCCACCTGTGCCGGGCACGCACACATATAAATCAGGCCCTGTTCAATGATGGAAACCAGCTCGGCGTCGGTGTAGCGCTCTTCATAGGGCAGGTCAATCGACCGTTGCGAACCGGGTTCTGGTGTGGTCATGTCGTTCGGCTCCAGCGTCTTAATTTGAGTGTTGAATCATTCCATTGCAACCCCGCGCAGCGGTTGCAGCAGGGTTGTGCCCCATGGAATTAATCATATGCAAAACATGGCGGCGGTGCATCACGACCAAGGCAATGCCTGTTCCCCTTGCAACAGCGTTTTACAGCCAGCAGGGGGCCATGTTTCTTTCAGGCAGTGCCCGCGCCCAAAGCCTGCAAGGTGCGCTGCGTAGCCCCCCGGTGCGCCACGCTCCAGGCCAGCGCAGCCTCGCGTGTGCGGGCCAGACTTGCGGCATCACTAACCAGTGCAGCCGCTTTGCGCACGGCGTCTGCCATATCGGCACAACGCAGGGCAGCACCCTCGACCTCGGCCATGTCGGCGGCCTGGGCAAAGTTGAAGGTGTGCGGCCCCATCAGTACCGGGCAGGCGCAAGCGGCAGCCTCGATCAGGTTTTGCCCGCCAAGGGGTGCAAAGCTGCCACCCAAAAGCGCCACATCGGCCATGCCGTAATACAGCGCCATCTCACCAAGCGAGTCGCCCAGCCACACACCGGCAGCTTGCGGTGCTCCCTGCCAAACCGAGCGGCGTGACACGGTGAACCCAGCCGCCTGCAGCAGCTCTGCCACTGCATCAAAACGCTGCGGATGGCGCGGCACGATGAGCCACTGCACACCATGTGTAGGCGCTGCACGCAAGGCATCTATGAACATCTGCTCTTCACCCTCGCGCGAGCTGGTGAACATCACCACCGGCTGGGCGCATTGCGCCCGCCACGCGCGGCCCCGCTCCAGCAGTGCGGCATCGGGTGTGGCGTCGAACTTCAGGTTGCCGGTCACAGCATGCACGGTAGCCCCCAGCATGCGCAAGCGCCGGGCGTCGTCCTCGGTTTGCGCCAGCACGCCATGCAGGTGCGCAAAAGCCGCACGGGACAGCCAGCGCAGACGCAAGGCCTGGCGCATGGACTTTTCGCTCATTCGGGCGTTGACCAGCCACAAAGGCACGGCAGCGGCACGGCAAGCGGCCACCATGTTGGGCCATACCTCGGTTTCCATCAGCAAGCCCATGCGCGGACGAAAGTGCGCCAGAAAGCGCTGCACGGTTGCTGGCGTATCCCATGGCTGCCAGGTTTGCACGTCGCCCGGCTGCAGCAGCGCAGTGCCCTGCTCCCAACCGGTGGCGGTGCCGTGGGTAAGCAGCAAGCGCATGCCCGGAAACTGAGCGCGCAAGCCCGCTACCAGCACCGCCGCCGCACGCGTTTCACCCAGCGACACGGCATGCACCCAGACAAAGGCATTGCTTTGCGAACCCTGCACACCCGAGCCATCTGCGGCACCCGCGTTGGTGGCGAGTGCAGGCACCGTGTCGTAATGCCCAAAGCGCTGCTCTACTGCATGGCCGTAGCGCGGTTCCTGCACAGCGCGGCGCAACAACTTGCGGCGCACCAGCGGCTGCGCCAACCACATCACCAGCGCGTACAGCCAGCGCGTCATTGACAGAGCACCGGCGTGTCCAGCGCGTCCCAGGCCTGCCACACAGTGTCCACCGCGGGGCACGGGTCTTCATAGACGCTGACCTGGCGCGGGTTGTCCACGCCGGTACGCCAGGCGGTGTCGAAGTTGTAGATCTGCACATGCGGCAACTCCAGGGCTACGGCAATGTGGCTCAGGCCACTGTCTACCCCGATCACACCCGCGCAGTGGGCCATGGTGTCGGTGAGCGCATCAAGCGGCATGGTGGGCCAGACCCAGGTGTCGTCCAGGGAGGCGGCGATCTGCTCGCTGGTGGCTTTTTCAGCAGCGCTGCCATGCGCCAGCGCCACGCAAAAACCGCTGTGGTTGAGGCGCTTGCCCAGTTCGATCCACGATGTCAGCGGCCACTCTTTGTCGCGGCGCGAGGTGCCGTGCACCAGCACCACCACCGATTTGCGGGGCGCAAACGGGTTGACGGCCGCACCGGGCTGGGCCAGCAGCGCATGGTGCTTGCGCGCCTGCGGTTGCACGGCAGCCAGGGTGCCGGGACGCAAACCGAAACGTGCCGGGCCTTGCAACTCATAACCCAAAGCCTGCGCGCACACCAACCGCGAACGCTGCACCGCGTGCACATGCGGCTCCAGGCGAATGGCCTGGTCGGCCACCCAGCGGGTAGGTGCTTCGTAGCTGGAGCCTTCGGTCTGGTTGGCCATGGCAATGCGCAGGCCGCCCACCCGGGTTTGCGTGAGCAACGAGACCAGGGCCGATTTGGTCAGGCCCTGCAAATCAATCACCGCATCGTAGGCCTCGCGCTGCAACTCGGTCTTGAACGCAGCCCATTCCTTGCGCGTGCGCATGGAAAAAATGCCCGACTTCCAGCGCCGCAGCTCACAGGGAATGACGCGTTGCACGCCCTCGCAGCGCGCCACCAAGGGGGCAAAGCTGCGCTCCACCACCCAGTCGATCTGGGCCTGGGGTTTGGCGCGAAGAATGTCTTGCACCGCGGCCATGGCATGCACCACATCACCCAGCGACGAGAGCTTGACGATGAGGATGCGCGGTGCGGGGTTGTTAGCCAGGCTCAATGTGCAGATTCCTCTAACTGTGCGTCGGGCTTGATGGAGCGCAGCAGCGCCAGCATGTCGCCCTGGATGCGGTCCAGCGCGGCTGGGGTGTGGCCTTCAAAGCGCAGCACCAGCACCGGCGTGGTGTTGGAGGCGCGCACCAAGCCAAAGCCATCGGGCCAGTCCACGCGCAGGCCATCAATGGTAGTGACCACAGCGGGCGCAGCGAAGTTCACTTTGGCTACCAGTTGATCGACCAGGCCATGGGCCGTGCCTTCGGCGCAAGGCACATTGAGTTCCGGCGTGGAGAAGCTGGTGGGCAGCGCGTTCAGCACGGCGCTGGCATCGGCCGCGCGGCTCACGATTTCCAACAAGCGGCAGCCGGAGTAGGTGCCGTCGTCAAAGCCGTACCAGCGCTCCTTGAAGAAGATGTGGCCGCTCATCTCGCCGCCCAAGGGCGAACCGATCTCGCGCATCTTGGCTTTGATGAGCGAGTGACCGGTCTTGAACATCAGCGGCTTGCCGCCAGCCGCTTCAATGGCGGGGGCCAGGCGTTGCGAGCACTTCACGTCAAAAATGATGGTGCCACCGGGTTCGCGCGCCAACACATCTTGCGCAAACAGCATCAGCTGGCGGTCGGGGTAAATGGTGTTGCCGTCTTTGGTGACGATGCCTAAACGGTCGCCATCGCCATCAAAGGCCAGGCCCAGCTCGGCATTGCCAGCCTTGAGTGCGGCAATCAGGTCGCGCAGGTTGTCGGGCTTGCTGGGGTCGGGGTGGTGGTTGGGGAAGTTGCCATCCACGGCGCTGAACAGCTCGGTCACCTCGCAGCCAATGGCGCGCAGGATGCCGGGGGCCGAAGCACCGGCCACACCGTTGCCCGAATCCACCACGATCTTCAAGGGACGGGCAAGTTGGATGTCACCCACGATGCGGTCGGTGTAGGCGGCCAGCACATCTGCCTGGGTGCGGGCACCACCGGCCTTGAGCGTCCAGCTTTCAGCCTCGATCATCTGGCGCAGGGTCTGGATGGCATCGCCATAAATGGCCCGCCCATCCAGCACCATCTTGAAGCCGTTGTAGTCGCGCGGGTTGTGGCTGCCCGTCACCTGGATGCCGCTGGTGCACAGCGTGCTGGCCGCAAAGTACAGCATGGGCGTGGTGACCATGCCTACGTCGATGACTTGAACCCCGGCTTCCATCAGGCCGCGCATGAGGGCTTCTGACAACATGGGGCCGCTCAAGCGCCCGTCGCGGCCCACGGCCACCGTGGTCTGTCCTTCTGCCATGGCCATGCTGCCAAACGCGCGGCCCAGGCCCAAGGCAAGTTCTTCATTCAATGTGGTGGGAACGACGCCCCGGACGTCGTAGGCCTTGAATATGCTGGCGTGGATCTGCATGCGTTTGCCTTGGGAATGCACCTCCCGCTACGGGGTGCTTGGATGGGCCTGCATTGTAGGTGCTGACCACCGTTTGCCCACTTGGCCAAGGGTGCCAAGGCGCTCCTGTCTACCGCGCAGGAACGGGTGACTCAGGCAACTGTTACTGCACCGCCGCCCAGGCCTTCCAGACCGCATCGGTGTCGGGCGCGCACTCACCGCCCACGGCCACCTGGTGGCGGCGACCCACCGGGCCTGCGCGCCATGCGCGTGGCTGGCTGAATATCTGCACATGGGGCAAGTCCAGGGCCACTGCCATGTGGCTGAGTCCCGAGTCCACCCCAATCACCCCGGCCGATGTGGCCATGCGGTCCATCACCGCGGGCAGCGGCATGCGCGGCCAGATGTCGGCTGCGTCGCCTAGGGGCGCTGCAATGCGCTGGACGCGCTGCAGTTCGGCGTCATTGCATTGCGGCAGGCCAATGCGCAGGCCTTGCGCGCGCAGGCGCAGGCCCAACTCGATCCAACGCTCTTCGGGCCATTCGTTGTCAGCCCGCGTGGTTCCATGGGCAAACACCACGCCCGGCGCTGCAGCGGCAGACGGCTTGTGCAGTGAATAGACAGCCGCCCCTTCGGGTTGGTAGCCCAGGGCCATGCCGGCCAGCAAACGGTAGCGGGCCACCGCATGGATGCGGCGGGGCATGGGCAGGCCGCGCTGCAGCAGGAGCTTGACCGGCCACTCGTAGCCACAGGCATCGCTGGCGTTGCCATAGGTGGCGTTAAAACCACCGGGTTTGAGGCGGGCGCTGCGGGCTTGCAGCGCCGACTTGATCAGGCCCTGAAAGTCGATCACTGCGTCGTAGTCCTGCGCGTGCAAACCGCGCTCGAACTGCTGGCGCTCCTTTCGGGTGGCAGTGTTCCAGCGCGACTTGCGCCAGCGGCGCTGGGCCACCGGCAGCACGCGCTGTACGCCACTCAGACGTTGGACCAAGGGGGCAAAGGCTTCTTCAACCACCCAGTCCACCTTGGCGTGGGGGAACTGGCACATCAGGTCGTGCACCACGGGCATGGTCTGCACCACATCGCCCAGGGACGACATCTTGACTATCAGGATATTCACAGGCTCCACGCTTTCTCGTCTGCAGTTGCGTGGAATCCTAGGTTTGCGATGTGACAGCCACATGTCCGTAAACGGCCAGTTTTCGCGGAGCGCCTGCTTATCATCCCGCCATGCCTACCGCACCTTCCCTGTTGGACGACCAAGCCTGCTACCTCGCGCTCAAAACCCGCGATGCGCGCTTTGACGGGCGCTTTTTCACCGGCGTGCGCAGCACCGGCATCTACTGCCGCCCGGTGTGCAAGGTGCGCACACCCAAGGCCGAAAACTGTGTGTTCTTTACGCTGGCGGCACAAGCCGAATCGGCAGGCTTTAGGCCCTGCCTGCGCTGCCGCCCGGAAATTGCGCCCGCTGGTGCGCAGGTCTGGTCAACCCAGGATGCCTCCAGCATCCTGGCCGGGCAGGCCGCTGCGCTGATGGATGCCGCGGTGCAAACCGGGCAGACCGGCACCATGGGTGACATTGCTCACGCGCTGGGCGTGAGCGAACGGCATTTGCGCCGCATTTTTGAAGCGCGCTGGGGCGTCTCCCCCCTGCAGTACGTGCAGACGCGCCGCCTGCTGTGCGCCAAGCAATTGCTTACCGACACAACGCTGCCCGTGTCGCAGGTGGCGGCCTTGAGCGGCTTTGCCAGCCTGCGGCGATTCAACGCCGCGTTTGTGGCGCACTACCGCTTGCAGCCACGTGCCTTGCGCAAAGCGGCTGCCACGGACACCACACCGGGCCGCGCCCGTAGCAGCGCAGAGCTGCGCCTGCTGACCAGCTACCGCCCGCCCTACGACGTGCCGGCCATGCTGGGCTTTCTGGCCACGCGCGCCATCCCTGGCCTGGAGGAAGTGGATACCACCGCGCAGTGCTACCGCCGCACCGTGGCCCTGCATTTCGGGGGAACCCGGCACAGCGGCTGGATAGAGGCGCGCTTTGTGTCTGCGCAAGGGCAAGCCGCCGACTACCGCGTGGAATGGCGCGTGAGTGAAAGCCTGGTCCACGCACTGCCTGCCCTGCTGCCGCAACTGCGCCATTTGCTGGACCTGGACGCAGACCCAGAGGCCATCGCCACCGTGCTGGACGAGCCGTTTGCAGGGCTGGAAGGGCTGCGCGTGCCGGGCACGGTGGACGGCTTTGAGCTGGCCGTGCGCGGCATTCTGGGCCAGCAAATTACCGTGGCCGCAGCCCGCACACTGGGCCACCGCTTGGTGCAAGCGCTGGGAGAACCTTTGGCCACACCGCATGCCGCGCTCACGCATCTGTTTCCCAGCGCCGAACGCCTGGCCCAGGCCAGCCCCGACGCGATGGGAGCGCTGGGCATCGTCAAGCAGCGCCAGGCTGCCATTCAATCTTTGGCGCGGGCCGTAGCCAGCGGGGAAATCAGTCTGCGCCCCGGCGTGGATGTGGCGCAAACCATGGCGGCGCTGCAAGCCCTGCCCGGTATTGGCCCGTGGACCGCCAACTACATTGCCATGCGCGCGCTGCGCTGGCCCGATGCCTTTGTGGCGGGCGATGTGGCCCTGCAGTCCGCACTGGGCGTGCGCCAGCACAAGAACCCCGCGCAAGAGGCAGAGCGTCTGTCTCAAGCCTGGCGGCCCTGGCGCAGCTATGCGGTGGTGCGCGCCTGGCACGGCTTGGCAGCGCCACGCGCACCAGCGCAGCCCGCACAAAAGCACGGCGCACCTGCCGTCCAACCTCACACCCCCCAAGGCACCCCATGAAATCCTCATCCCCCAAAACGTCCACGCCCGCCTACGTGCGCTGCAGCTATGCCAGCCCCCTGGGCCCCATGACGCTGGCTGCCAGCGCGCAGGGACTGGCGGGGGCCTGGTTTGACAGGCAGAAACACATGCCTGACTCCGAGGTTTGGCCGGTAGAAAGCCAGCACCCCGTCTTGCTGCAAACCGTGCTGGAGCTGCAGCAGTACTTTGCGGGACAGCGCACGGTGTTTGGTGTGCCGCTGGACCTGGATCAGGGCACCGCGTTCCAGCAAGCGGTGTGGCATGCGCTCTTGGATATTGCGGCGGGCCACACTCTGGCCTATGTCGCCTTAAGCCAGCGCATTGGCAAGCCTGCCGCTGTGCGCGCGGTGGGTGCGGCGGTGGGGCGCAACCCCATCAGCATCATCGTGCCCTGCCACCGGGTGGTGGGGGCGGATGGATCGCTTACCGGCTATGCGGGTGGGCTGGAGCGCAAAGTAGCCCTGCTGCAGCTGGAGCAACCGGCGCAACAGACAATACTGCTATGACCAACACAACACGCAAAGCCTGGCTGATCGACTTCATTCTGCTGGCCGCCATCTGGGGCGCATCCTTCATGTTCATGCGCGTGGCCTCCCACGAAATGGGTGCCTTCGCGTCCGCTGGCCTGCGGGTCTGCATTGCCGCCGTGTTTTTGTTGCCGCTGCTGCTGAGCAAAGGCCTGGGGCCGTCGCTGCGCCAGCACTGGAAGCTGACTTTTGCGGTGGGCGTGATGAACTCGGCCATTCCCTTTGCCTGCTACAGCTTTGCACTGCTGTCCATCACGTCCGGCCTGTCGGCCATTCTCAACGCCACGGTGCCTTTGTTTGGCGCGGTGGTGGCCTGGTTGTGGCTGGGCGAGCGTCCCAGCGGTTCGCGCCTGCTGGGCCTTGCCATCGGTTTTGCCGGGGTCACCATGCTGGCCTGGGACAAAGCCAGCTTTCACCCCGACGCCAACGGCATGTCCACCGGTTGGGCGATATTGGCTTGCCTGCTGGCCACGCTGTGCTACGGCATTTCGGCGAGCCTGGCCAAGCGTTACATGGGCGGCCTGCCCTCGCTGGTGTCGGCCACGGGCAGCCAGATTGGCGCCAGCCTGTGCCTCATCCCGCTGATGCTGTGGACCTGGCCTGCCCAGCCCCCCAGCCTGCAGGCCTGGGCGGCCGTGGGTGTGGTGGGCGTGGTGTGCACCGCGCTGGCCTATGTGCTGTATTTCCGCCTGATCGAGCGCGCCGGACCTTCGCGTGCGCTCACGGTGACCTTTGCCATTCCCGCATTTGCGGTGTTCTATGGCGCTCTGTTGCTAGGCGAAACCATCACCGGCTGGATGGTGGTGTGCGCGCTGGTGATCATTGCAGGCACCACGCTGTCCACCGGCTTGGTGTCGCTGGGCAAGCGCAAATAAAGCTCAGTAACGCAGGGCCTGCCAGGCGCGCAGCTTGTCTGCCCACGGCACGCTGGCATTGGCCGGGCTGCTGGAGGGCAGTTGCCGGTACTCCACCGCCAGCGCAGGCAGCTCAGGCCTCACATGCCGGGCATACAGCGCACCCGCAGCGGCGCCATTGAAGCAAACGCGCCGAATATTCGGATGGGCTGCAAAGAAGGTGGCGAAGTCATTGGGTACCGCTGTGGCGGCGTCAATGTCGCTGTCCTGGCTGCTCTCGCGGCTGCAGGACTGCAACACGTCCCATAGCACCACACCGTGGCTGCGCAATGCCGCGAGCCGCTGGTCGTAGGCCTCGGGTAATGCAAAACCCAGCACCTCGGCACTGAGCTTCCAGAACAAGTTGCGCGGATGCGCGTAGTACTGCTGCGCACGCAGCGAAGCCTTGCCCGGCATGCTGCCGAGCACCAGCACCCTGGCTTCAAAGCCGGTGAGGGGCGGAAAGCTGTAAATCGTCATCGATACGCACTGTACACAGCCTGGGAAAACCCCGAGTTCAACACGTCGCTTAATGTCAACAGACAGTCGTTGCTACCAGAGACATTGCGCAGGGTGCGCCGTACGATGTCCCCACTATGAACGAACTCCACACTTTGCGACAAGACCTGGCAGCCGCCTTCCGCTGGGCCGCGCGCTGGAACATGCATGAGTCGATTGCCAACCACTTCAGCGTGGCCACCGATGGCACGGGCGCACAGTTTCTGCTCAACCCCATGGGCTCGCACTTCTCGCGCATCCGGGCCAGCGACTTGCTGCTGGTGGACGTGAACGACCCCGCAACGCACACCGGCGCCCACACGCCCGACCCCACTGCCTGGACGCTGCACGCCGCCCTGCACCGCGCCTTGCCACAGGCGCGCTGCATCTTGCACACCCACATGCACCACGCCACCGTGCTGTGCTGCCTGAAAGACTTTGAATTCTTGATGCTGGACCAGAACGCCTGCCGCTTCCACCAGCGCATTGCCTACGACCGTGGCTACGCCGGTATGGCCCTGCACGCCGACGAGGGCGCGCGCGTGGCCGCGCTCATGGGTCCGGGCAAAAGCGTGCTGTTCATGGGCAACCACGGCGTAATCGTGGTGGGCCCCACCGTGGCCCAGGCACTGGACGAGCTGTACTACCTGGAAAAAGCCTGCGCGCTGCAAGTGGCCGCCCTGGCCACCGGGCGCGAACTGGCCCTGATCCCTGACGACGTCGCCGCACTGGCCTGCCGCCAGTGGAACGACTACCCCACCGAGTTTTCTGACCTGCACTTCAACGCCCTCAAAACCATCCTCAACCAAACTGAACCGGACTACGCCCTATGAGCCCCACCATGAACCAGAACATCATCATCACCTGCGCCGTCACCGGTGCGGGCGACACCGTGGGCAAGAACCCGCATGTGCCGGTCACGCCGCGCCAGATTGCCGACGCCGCCATTGAAGCCGCCAACGCCGGTGCCACCGTGGTGCACTGCCATGTGCGCGACCCGCAGACCGGCAAAGGCAGTCGGGACCCGGCGCTGTACCGCGAGCTGATGGAACACATCAAGGCCAGCGGCGTGGATGTGATCGTGAACCTCACCGCCGGCATGGGCGGCGACCTGGAAATCGGCCCTGGCGAAACGCCCACAAACTACGGCCCCGGCACCGATCTGGTGGGCCCACTCACCCGCCTGGTGCATGTGGAAGAACTGCTGCCCGACATCTGCACGCTGGACTGCGGCACGCTGAACTTTGGCGATGGCGACACGATTTATGTGTCCACCCCCACCGCGCTGCGCGTGGGCGCCAAGCGCATCACCGAACTGGGCGTGAAGGCCGAGCTGGAAATCTTTGACACCGGCCACCTGTGGTTCAGCAAGCAGATGATGAAAGAGAGTTTGCTCCACGATCCGCTGTTCCAGTTGTGCCTGGGCATTCCATGGGGCGCACCTGCTGATACCACCACCATGAAAGCCATGGTGGACAACCTGCCGCCGGGCGCGACCTGGGCGGGCTTTGGCATTGGCCGACTGCAAATGCCAATGGCTGCGCAGGCCATTCTGCTAGGCGGCAATGTGCGCGTGGGCCTGGAAGACAACCTGTGGCTGGACAAGGGCGTGCCGGCCAGCAACGGCAGCCTGGTGGAGCGCGTGATCAAGCTGATCGAATGCATGGGCGCCAAGCCCATGACCCCGGCCGAGGGCCGCATCAAGATGAACCTGAAAAAGCGTTAAGCCGCATTGACCAAGAAGGAACACCACATGACTTTCAAGACCGACATCAAAACCTTTGCCGCACTGGGCACCGGCGTCATCGGCAGCGGCTGGATTGCCCGCGCCTTGGCCAACGGCATGGACGTAATCGCCTGGGACCCCGCCCCCAACGCCGAAGCCGCGCTGCGCGACCGCATCAAGAAGTGCTGGCCCGCACTGGTGGCCAATGGCCTGAAACCCGGCGCATCCCCCGAGCGCCTGCGCTTTGTGCCCACCGTGGAGGAGTGCGTGAAGGATGCCGACTTCATCCAGGAAAGCGCACCCGAAACACTCGCGCTCAAGATCAAGCTGCACGCCCAAATCAGCGCCGCTGCCAAGCCAAACGTGATCATTGGTTCGAGCACCTCCGGCCTCTTGCCCACCGAGTTCTACGCCCAGGCCACCCACCCCGAGCGCTGCGTGGTAGGCCACCCGTTCAACCCGGTGTACCTGCTGCCGCTGGTGGAAGTAGTGGGCGGCGAGAAGACGTCCGAAGAAGCCAAACAGGCGGCGATTGCGGTCTACAAGGCGATGGGCATGAAGCCCCTGCATGTGCGCAAGGAAGTGCCTGGCTTTATCGCAGACCGTCTGCTGGAAGCGCAGTGGCGCGAGGCGCTGCATTTGGTCAACGAAGGCGTGGCCAGCACTGGCGAGATTGACGACGCCATCCGCTATGGCGCGGGTATCCGCTGGTCCTTCATGGGCAGCTTTTTGATTTACACGCTGGCCGGTGGCGACGCAGGCATGCGCCACTTCATGTCCCAGTTCGGCCCCGCACTCAAACTTCCCTGGACCAAGCTGGTGGCACCCGAGCTGACCGACGAGCTGATCGACAAGGTGGTGGATGGCACCAAAGACCAACTCGGCCAGCACAGCATTGCCGACTTGGAGCGCTACCGCGACGACTGCCTGATGGCGGTGCAAAAAGCGATCAAGGCGACCAAGATCAAGCACGGGATTTCGCTCGATGAGTGATTTGCTAGTCTCATGGCAGGGGTCGGTAGACCACGCCTGGGTGGACTACAACGGCCACTTGAACGACGCCTATTACATGGTGATCTTCAGCTACGCCACCGATGGCTTGATGGCGAAGATCGGCTTGGACGCGGAAGGCCGCAAGGCAACGGGCCACACGATGTACACGCTGGAGATTCACCTCAACTATGTGCAAGAGGTGCATGAGGGTGTGGCGGTGGAGGTGCGCACGCAGATCCTGGGCGTGGACGCCAAGCGGGTGCATCTGTTCCATACGCTGCATAGGCAGGACGACGGAACATTGCTCGCAACCAATGAGCAGATGCTGGCGAATATTGATGCGTCCAACGCAGAGGTGGGCCCGAAGACTGCGCCGTTTGTGCCAGCGGTCGCTGCGCTGTTGCAGCCATTGGCTGTTGCACATGCTTCGTTGCCGCGGCCTGTGAATGCGGGGCGGAGCATTGCTTTGCCTGTGTCGCGTAAATAGCCATGTTGTTGATCGCCTGGGTTCGAAGGCACGCGGGACGCAGGCTGGCATGGCACTCCGTTTCGTCCGTGTCCCCCGCCCGCAAGCGGGCTCCTCCTTTACCTACCGAAACGGAGCGCCATGCCAGCCTTCGTCTACCACCACATTTGCGCATCGAGGTATTGGATACCCAGCCCTCTGGCGCCAACAGTGTTCGTTGCCGAGGGCAGCGGGGTGGGTGTTTCCGGTAGGTAAAGGAGGAGCCCGCTTCAGCGGGCGGGGGACACGGACGGAAACACCCACCCCGCTGCCCTCGGCCACCACACACCCCAGAGCGCAACGCAACGTAATCAAACACGCCACAAAAAAAACATGACAGACCCCCACACACAAGCCGGCCGCGTCACCACCCCGCTAGAAAACACGCGAGCCAAACCCTGGGACCCCACCGCCCCCATACCGGCCCCGCTGCAACTCCACTCCCCCACCGTGCAGCCGCAATGGGTGGACTACAACGGCCACATGAGCGAGAGCTGCTTTCTGCTGGTGTTCGGCGACAGCTCCGATGCGTTCTTCCGCTTCATCGGCATCGACGAGAACTACCGTGATCAACAAGGCCTGTCGCTCTACACCGTGGAGACGCACATCCACAACATCAAAGAGGCAAGCGAAGGCGAGCCGCTCAAACTCACGCTACAGGTGCTCGACTGCGATGCCAAGCGCGTCCACATCTTCCACAGCATGTTTCACGCCATCAGCGGTGAACTGCTGGCCACTGGCGAACAAATGCTGCTGCATGTGGACATGCAAGCAGGCAAGGCTGCGCCCATGCCAGCGTGGCTGTTGGAGCATGTAGAGGCCATCCACGCCGCACACGCCACGCTGCCCCTCCCCGCACAAGCCGGTGCCGCCATTGGCATCCGGCGCAAGACTTCCTGAAAGACCACCCCATGCACTTCCAACTCAGCCATGAGCACACCATGCTCATCGACACCGCGCGCAGCTTCGTAGAGACCGAGCTGTACCCCCACGAGGACCTGGTGGAGCGCACCGACGAAATCCCGCCTGAGTTAGCCGCCGAGATCCAGGCCAAGGCCATCGCAGTTGGGTTGTATGCCGCCAACATGCCCGAAGAACTGGGCGGTGGCGGGCTGGACAACTTTGGTGTGACGCTCTTGGAGCGCGAACTGGGCCGTGCGTCGTATGGCCTGCAGATGCTCATTGCCCGGCCCAGCAACATCCTGCGCGGCTGCACGGGCAGCCAGATCGAGGAATACCTGCTGCCCACCATACGCGGCGAGCGCCACGACTGCTTGGCAATGACCGAACCCAACGCGGGGTCGGACGTGCGCGGCATGCAGACCAAGGCGGTGCGCGAGGGGGATGGCTATGTGATCAACGGCAGCAAGCACTTCATCAGCCATGCCGACATGGCCGACTACGTGATCCTGTTTGCCGCCACCGGCGTGGAAGACACCAAAGCTGGCCCCAAGAAAAAGATCACCGGTTTTCTGGTGGACTTAGATACGCCCGGCCTCACCATCCGGCGCGGCCCGGCCTGCGTGTCGCACCGGGGCTACCACCAGTGCGAATTGTTTTTTGACAACATGCGCGTGCCTGTCTCCAAGCGGCTGGGCGAAGAAGGCAAAGGCTTTGAGCTGATGGGCGAATGGCTGGGCGCGACACGCCTGACCGTGGCCGCCACCAGCGTGGGCCGGGGGCGCCGCGTGCTGGACATGGCCACCGAGTGGGCGGCCACGCGCAAGCAGTTTGGCCAGCCGATCGGGCGCTTCCAAGGCACAGGCTTCAAGCTGGCCGATATGGCCACCGAGCTGGAAGCCGCCGACCTGCTCACGCTGCAAGCGGCCTGGAAATGCGACCAAGGCAGCATGACCGACTCCGACGCCGCCATGGCCAAGCTGTTTGCGTCTGAGGCACTGGCCCGCATCACCGACCAAGCGCTGCAAATCTACGGCGGCATGGGCCTGATGAATTCGCTACCGATCGAGCGCTTCTGGCGCGACGCGCGGGTGGAACGCATCTGGGATGGCACCAGCGAAATCCAGCGCCACATCATCTCGCGCGCCATGCTGCGCGCCCACGGCGCATGAGCGCTAACGCCCTGCAACGCCTGTTCGCACCGCGCAGCATCGCCATGTTCGGTGGCAATGCCGCCGCCGAAGCCATCCGCCAGTGCCGCAAACTCGGCTTTGCGGGCGACATCTGGCCCGTGCACCCCACGCGCACTTCCGTGGAAGGTCTGCCCTGCTTTGCCAGCGTGGCCGACCTGCCCGCGGCGCCCGATGCGGCCTTTGTGGCCGTGCCTGCACAGGCCACGGTGGACGTGGTGCGCCAACTCGCGCAGCGCGGTGCGGGTGGTGCCATCTGCTACGCCTCCGGCTTTGCCGAAGTGGGCGAAGTCGGTGCCACGTTGCAGGCCGAACTGGTGCAGGCCGCAGGCGACATGGCCCTGGTAGGCCCCAATTGCTACGGCATGCTCAATTACCTGGATGGCGTGGCCCTGTGGCCCGACCAACATGGCGGCACGCGTGTGGAGCGTGGTGTGGCCATCGTCACGCAAAGCGGCAACATTGGCCTGAACCTCACCATGCAGCGCCGTGCCCTGCCGCTGGCCTACCTGATCACCGTGGGCAACAAGGCAGGCGATGGCATGGAGGCCATCGTTGATGCGCTGCTGCAAGACCCACGCGTGACGGCCATTGGCCTGCACATTGAGGGCCTGGACGACGTGGCTGAGTTCTCGCGCGTGGCCTTGAAGGCACTGGAGAAAAAGGTGCCACTGGTGGCACTGAAGGCCGGTAGCTCCGAGGCCGGAGCCCGCACCACCATGAGCCACACCAGCTCACTCGCCGGGCCAGACAAGTTGTACGACGCGCTGTTTGCCCGCTGCGGCGTGGCGCGCGTGAACGATGTGGCGGGCCTGCTGGAAACGCTCAAGCTGCTGCATGTGCACGGCGCCCTGAATGGCAAGCGCATCATCTCGGCCAGTTGCTCTGGCGGCGAGGCCTCCCTGGTGGCTGACCTGGCGCAGGCCAATGGCCTGGACATGCCCGCGCTGCCCGCTGCCGCCGATGCCACGCTGCGCGCCGTGCTGGGCGACAAGGTCACTGTGGCCAACCCGCTGGATTACCACACCTACATCTGGGGCGACCTGGCGGCGCAGACTGCCTGCTTTGCCGGCCTGATGGCCTGCGGCTTTGACGCCCATGTGCTGGTGCTGGACTTTCCGCGCGCCGACCGCTGCGACGGCACCAGCTGGCAAACCACGCTGGACGCCTTTGTGGCTGCATACGCCCAGACGCAAGCCCCCGCGCTGGTGCTCACCAGCCTGCCCGAGGGCCTACCCGACGCGGTGGGGGCGCAGCTGCTGGCCGCCGGTGTGGCCCCCATGCAAGGCACTGCCGATTGCATGCAGGCCATCGCCCATGCGGCCCGTATCGGCGCGGCGCAAGCCCGCCTTGCAGACACCCAACCCGTGGCCCCTGCACCCTCCGGCCCCATCGCCAGCGCAGGCCGCGCCCTGCACGAAGTGGCCAGCAAGCAGGCGCTGCAAGCCTACGGCCTGCCCATCCCCGCCGGGCAGTGCGTGGATGCGCAGGGTGCCGCGGCTGCCGCGCAAGTCCTGGGCTTTCCGGTGGTGGTCAAGGCCGTGTCCGCCACGCTGGCCCACAAGACCGAAGCCGGTGGGGTGCAGCTCAACCTGCGCTCAGCAGAGCAGGTGCACGCCGCCGTGGCCGCCATGGCGCATCTCTCCAGCACCTTTCTGGTGGAGAAGATGGCGACAGAAGTGGTGGCGGAAATCATTGTGGGCGTCACCCGCGATGCGCAGTTTGGCCTCTCGCTCACGCTGGGCACGGGCGGCATTCTGGTGGAACTGCTCCAAGACGCCGCCACCCTGCTGCTGCCTGCCACACCAGCCGACATCCGTGCCGCCTTGCAGTCGCTGCAGACCTGGCCCTTGCTCACAGGCTACCGGGGGCGGGCTGCGGGCGATGTGGACGCACTCATACACGCTATCTCCGCCATCGCCAGCTACAGCAGCGCGCACGCAGCGCAGTTGCTGGAGCTGGACGTCAACCCCATCCTGGTGCTGCCCGCCGGCCAAGGCGTGGTGGCTGTGGATGCCCTTATTTCCCTTGCAGAAAGCCCTTGCCCATGACCGACGCCGTACGCACCCAGGCCCAGGATGGTGTGCTCACCATCACGCTGGACCGACCCAAGGCCAACGCCATCAACGTGGCCACCAGCAAGGCACTGTATGCCGCATTCCGCCAACTGCAGGACGACCCGGCCTTGCGTGTGGGCATCATCACCGGCACCGGGCGCTTTTTCTCGGCGGGCTGGGACTTGAACGCCGCTACCGAGGGTGAGGCCATCGACGCCGACCACGGCCCGGGCGGCTTTGCGGGGCTGACTGAATTTTTTACGCTGAGCAAACCCGTCATTGCCGCCGTGAACGGCCTGGCATTTGGCGGGGGTTTTGAGCTGGCCTTGGCGGCCGACCTGATGGTGGCCGCCGATACGGCGGAATTTGCGCTGCCCGAGGTCAAGCTGGGCATGGTGGCCGACTCCGGCGGTGTGCTGCGCCTGCCGCGCCGCCTGCCGCGCGCCATTGCCACCGAGTTGCTGCTGACCGGGCGGCGCATGCCCGCGCAAGAGGCCGCTGCCTGGGGCTTGGTGAACCAGGTGGTTCCGGCCGACGGGCTGATGCAAGCTGCCCACGCGCTGGCGCTGCAAATCACCCAGGCCGCACCGCTGGCGCTGGCTGCGGTAAAAGAAATACTGCGGGAAACTGACTCGCAAACCGTGGCACAAGCCTATGCCACGCTGCGCAGCCACAGCCTTGCGGGCTATAGCGCCATGCTGCGCTCCAACGACGCGCAAGAAGGCCCGCTGGCATTTTCCGCCAAACGCCCCCCGCGCTGGACTGGCACCTGAAGGCGCTGGGCCTCCGCCGCCCGTGTGCTCAGTGCGACTTGCCGCCGTCGGCCAGTTGCACCGCATCCACAAACAGCTGGGCCGCGTCCACCGGGTCAAAGCGGTATTGCAGACCGCAGAACTCGCAGCCCACTTCAATGTTGCCGCGCTCGGCCAGAATGCCTTCAGCCTCTTCGCGGCCCAGGCCCACAATCATCTTGCCCACGCGCTCGCGGCTGCAGTTGCAGCTAAAACGCGGAGCGCTGTCGCCGATCAGCGGCTCAAAGCGGGTGATGCTTTCTTCCCAGAACAGGCGACGCAGAATCGTGTCCACATCCAGCGTCAGCAGCTCTTCGCGCTTCAGGCTGGCGGCCAGGGTGGCGATGCGGTTGTAGTGCTCGTTCAGGCCAATCTGGTCTTCGTTTTCCTTGGACACCATGCTGCCCGCTAGGTTGCCCGCACCCGCCATGGGCAGGCGCTGGATCAGCAAGCCCGCGGCCACCTTGTCGTCGGCGGCCAGCACCAGCGTGGTGTCAAGCTGTTCGCTTTGCAGCATGTAGTGCTCCAGCACAGCGCTGAGTTTTTCGATGGGCTTGCCGTGGTCGTCAAACAAGGGCACCACGCCTTGGTAAGGCTGCTGGCCGGGGAACTTGGTCTTGGGGTCTAGCGTGATGGCGCAGCGGCCCTTGTTGTGGGCGTTGACCATCTGGCTCAAGGACGCACCGCCTTCCACCGCAGGCTGCACCGTGGCGGTGGCGCGCAGGGCCAGGTCCGACTGCACCTCCACCACGGCCACTTTCACCGGACCGTCGCCAAAAATTTGCAGCACCAGTGAGCCGTCAAACTTGATGTTGGCCTGCATCAGCGCAGCTGCGGCCGTCATCTCACCCAGCATGTTGCGCACGGGCTCGGCGTAGGCACCGGTGTCGGTGTTGGTGGCGCGGCGGCGCAGCACCTCGGTCCAGGCGTCGGTAAGGCGCACCACCACGCCACGCACGGGCAGGCCGTCAAACAAAAACTTGTGCAATTCAGACATGCACCACTCCAGGGGTTAGGGCAGCCTGCGCTGCCGGGGTTAGCTGATTTTTTTGAGGCCCGCGCGGAACTGCGCGGCATTCTCGACATAGTGCTGCGCGCTGGCGCGCAAGCCCTGTTGCTGCTCGGGTGTCAATTCACGCACAGCTTTGGCCGGGCTGCCGATGACCATGCTGCCATCGGGAAACTCCTTGCCTTCGGTCACCAGTGCGCCCGCACCCACGATGCAACCTTTGCCGATTTTCGCACCGTTGAGCACGATGGCGCCTATGCCAATCAAAGAGCCCTCACCCACCGTGCAGCCATGCAGCATGACCATATGGCCCACGGTCACGTTGTCGCCAATGGTGAGCGGCTTGCCTGCATCGGCGTGCAGCACGCTGCCGTCCTGGATATTGGTGTTGGCGCCAATGCGGATCACATCCGAGTCACCCCGCACCACCGCACCAAACCACACGCTGCTGCCGGGCCCCATGTGCACCTCACCCATGACCTGCGCGCTGTCGGCCACCCAGGCGCTGTCGTCGATGTGGGGGGCTTTGTCGTAGAGCGCGTAAATGGCCATGGGGGTTCCTTGAAAACAGAGTGCTTGAAATTGTAGGGACGCGAGTTCTGGATACCGGGATCAACTCGCTTGGGCTTGCAGGGCTTCCAGCTCCGCTTCGTCAAAACCGGCCAGACGCCGCGCCTCCAGGTTGAAGGGTTGCCGGAGTTTGGGTGGTTCGTACTTCTTCACCAACTCAGCGTAGGTGCTGATCGGGTCCAAGCCCCGTTGCTGGCACAGCCAGCGGTACCACTTGTTTCCGACCGCAACGTGGCCGATCTCATCGCGAAGAATGATGTCCAGAATTTCACCGGCCTTGCGGTCGCCTGCCCCAACGAGTTTCTTCTTCACCTGGGGCGAGGCATCCAAACCTCTGGCCTCCAGCGTGCGAGGCACCAGGGCAATGCGGGCCAGAATGTCCCCGCTGGTGCGCTCTGCCATGTCCCACAGCCCGTTGTGCGCGTCAAAGTCACCGTATTCAAACCCATAGGTGCGCAGTTGGTCCCGCAGCAAGCTGAAATGGAGCGCTTCTTCCTTCGCGATGGTGACCCAGTCCAAATAGAACTGCTCCGGCAGTCCGGGGAACCGGCAAGCGATGTCGAGCGCCAAATCGATGGCATTCAACTCAATGTGCACGATGGAGTGAATCAGCCCGGCACGGCCTTCGGGCGTGCGCAGTGACAAAAGCTTCAGCTCCGTTGCCTTCACCAACTGGGGCAGGGGTGGACGCCCCGGTATTCCCGTTGGCAGCGCAATATCAGCATCCGCACCAAGAGGGGCTGCCATATCGATAGCCATCGTCAGACGGGCTTTTTCAACCGGATTCGGTTCGGTCAAGGGCTTTAAAACGGAACTTCTTAAGGTTGTCATCTACTTGGGGCCTATCGGGTGCCAACGGCGGCAGAAGCGTTGCTGCGGTGCTCGGGATTGTCCCAGAGGCGAGACAGAGGTCTTGTGGCAAGCCTGCGGGGTTTAGCCAACACGCGCTCGATGTGCTTTCCGGCAAATTCGGCATAAAACGAAATTCATCCTGCAGCCTGGGTCTAGAATGGATTTGAAGTTCTTTTCCAAAAAGCGACCATGTCAGAACAACCAAGCCCGAACCCGCTGTCACCCACATCCCCAGGCGCCAACCGGGCCATTGCACGGCAGGCCATTTCGGACAAGGACGGCGCAGTCTTTGGGTACGAACTGTTTGACCGCTCGCTTCAGTCTTCGGAGCACAACGCCGCAAGCGATGCCCAACTGCTATTCAACACCTTGTCGCTGGCCGAGAACGACATGTTGGCCAGCCGCAAAACGATCTTCATCAACTGCACGCACGACAGCCTGGCCGGTGGCCACCTGGATCTGGTGGAGCCCGAGCGCGTGGTGCTGGAAATTCCACCGCTGCCGCTGTCGCAAATAGACCGCATTGGCAACCACCTGCCCGCCCTGCAAAACCTGCATCGCCGCGGCTTCAAGCTGGCGTTTGACTACTCGGTGCTGACGCGCTCCTATGAGGCCTGGCTGCCGCTGGCTTCGTTCATCAAATTTGACCTCTCGGTGCTCAAGCCCGAGGCGGTGGGTGGTTTTGTGAAGCTGGCCAAGGCCAAGTCGCAAGCCTTGCTGGTGGCCGAAAAGGTAGAAACGCACAAACAGTTCGAGATGGTGCAGGAGCTGGGCGTCACGCTGTTTCAGGGCTACTGGTTTGCAAAGCCCATCATCGTGGAAGGCCAGAGCGTGCGGCCAGCGCAGGCCAACATCCTTCGGCTGATTGACCTGGTGCGCAAGCAGTCCAGCACCGCGGACATTGAAGAACTGCTCAAGCACGACCCCATGCTGTCGTTCAACTTGCTGCGCTTTATCAACTCGGCCGGGTTTGGCATGCGTACCGAGGTCACATCCTTCAAGCACGCGGTAATGCTGCTGGGCCTGAACCGCCTCTTCAAGTGGGCGGCGCTCTTGATGACAACCTCCATGAAGGGCGACACGCCACCAGCCGTGGGCACCACAGCGGTCGTGCGCGGACGTCTGATGGAAATGCTGGCACAGGAAAAACTGCCGCCCGAAGAATGTGACAACGCCTTTGTGGTGGGCGTGTTCTCCATGCTGGACGCAATGCTGGGCATGCCCATGGACAAGGCGCTGGCCACGCTGGCGCTGCCCGCCCCGGTGGTGGAAGCGCTGCTACTGCACACCGGCCCGTTGGCACCGTTTCTGGACCTCACCATTGCGTGCGAATCCAGCGATGACGAAGCCTTTGCAAAGGCCACCACAACACTGGGGCTGGAGAGCAACCACGTCAACTGGGTGCACTTGCAGGCACTGGTGTGGGCTGAGTCCTTAGGCGGCTAGACAGAGCCCCACGCTCCGCCGCTGCGCGGGTCGCTGCTATCTATTTATCCTCTAGGATGGTGTGCAGCATGTAGCTGCGCAAGCCGCTCACGAGCCACATGGGTGTAGATGGTGGTGGTGGAAATGTCGGCGTGACCCAGCAGCATTTGCACGGCGCGCAGGTCGGCACCGTGGTTGAGCAAATGCGTGGCAAAAGCGTGGCGCAAGGTGTGGGGTGACAAGGGCGAGCGGATGCCCGCTGCCAGCGCATACTTTTTCACCACATACCAAAACATCACCCGCGACATGGCCTCGCCTGCTTTTGTGCCGCGCACGGTGATAAATAAGTCTTTGGACTGCTTGCCCGCCAGCAACTCCTGCCGCGCGGAGCCCAGGTACTGGCGCAACCAGCTGGCAGCCACCTCGCCAAACGGAATCAGCCGCTCTTTGGAGCCCTTGCCCAGCACGCGCAGCACATGGTCGTTCAGGCTGACGTTGAACACCTGCAAATCCACCAATTCGCTTACCCGCAGGCCGCTGGCGTACATCAGTTCCAGCATGGTGCGGTCGCGTATGCCCAGTGCGTTGGACGTGTCGGGCGCGGCCAGCAGGGCTTCCACCTGCGCCTCGGTCAGCGTCTTGGGCACGCGCAAGGCCTGCTTGGCCGATTGCAATTTGAGCGTGGGGTCTGCCGCCACCTGGTTCTCGCGCAGGGCCCAGCGGAAGTAGCGCTTGAACACAGTGAGCCGCCGGTTGGCGCTGGTGGCCTTGGTGGTGGTGTGCCGGCCTGCAAAGTAGGCCAGCACATGGTGCTCGGCCGTGTCATTCAGGCAGAGCGCCTGCTCGGCCAGCCACTGCGCGTACAGCGTCAGGTCGCGCCGGTAGGCGGCCAGGGTGTTTTTGGACAGTCCTTCTTCCAGCCACAGCGCGTCAATAAACGTGTCGATGGCGTGGGTACTGGCTTGCAAGGCTTGGCTCATAAGGCCCGCAGTCTAAAGCCCGCGTCGTAAGTCCTGCCTCATGGCTTGAACGTACACTCTGCGTCCACCCAGCCCCAAGCTCCGTAGATGAACCCAACTCCCGCCACCGACGCCCACGACGCTGCAAGCCTGCAGATTCGCGACGCCTCGCTGCTGCGCGGCAGCACGCCGGTGTTCAGCGGCCTGAACCTGCAGCTCAATGAGCCGCGTATCGGCCTGATTGGTGACAACGGTTCGGGCAAAAGCAGCCTTTTTCGCATGCTGTGCGGGCTGGATGTGCCGCAGACCGGCACGGTCACGGTGCGCGGCCTGGCTGCCCACCGCATCAGCGCCGAGCGCCCTGGCCTGGTGGGCATGATGTTCCAGAACCCGGATGAACAAATTATCTTCCCCACGGTGGAAGAAGAGCTGGCGCTGGGCCTGAGCCCACGCGGCATCAGCCGCCGTGAGGCAATCATCCAGGCCCGCAGCTTTTTGGAGGCGCGCAAGCTTGGCCACTGGGCCCCGCGCACCGTGGGCAGCCTGAGCCAGGGCCAGCGCCAGCATGTGTGCTGGCTCGCGCTGGTGATTGCCCAGCCCGAATTGCTGCTGCTGGACGAGCCCTTTGCCAGCCTGGACATGCCCGGCCAGGCCCTGCTGGAAGCCGAGATTGCCCGTGCGCCGCAGCAAGTCATCGTTTCCACCCACTTGCTGGGCCATGTGCAGCACTTCAAACGCGTGATCTGGCTGGACAAAGGCCGTGTGCGAGCCGACGGCACCGGCCCGGAGGTGTGTGCGGCGTACGAGGCCGACGTGGCCATCCGCATTGCCGCGCAAACCGTGTCCTTCCAGTAAACCGCCTGCGCCATGGGAAGTCTGTACAGCGAACACCGCACCTGGCTGCACGGCCTGCCCGCTTGGTTCAAGCTGCTGGCCTTTGTGCTACTCACCAGCGCGCAGTATGTCGTGAGCGACCTGCCCGTGCTGAGCGCAGGCACTGCGCTGTGCAGCCTGCTGTTTGTGTCGCTGGGCCGCGCAGTGGCACCAGCGCGCAAGCTGCTGCTGTCGCTGCTGCTGGTGTGCGCCTTGATCCTGGGCTTTCACAGCCTCATGGGCCAACTGCCGGTGGGCGTTTTGAGCACGCTGCGCCTGCTGAGCGCATCGCTGCTGGGCATTGCGCTCACGCTCACCACCCGCAGCGGTGAGCTGCTGGCGGTGCTGGAGGCCGTGCTGTCTCCGCTGCAAAAGCTGGGCATTCGCACCGAGCGCCTGGCCCTGCAACTGGCCATGATGCTGCGATTTACCGAACACTTCTTTGTGGTCTGGAAGCGCCTGGACGATGCCCACCGCGTGCGCACGGGCAAGGCCGGTGGCCTGCGCCTCCTGGCACCGCTCACCATCCACATGCTGACATCCGCCCGGCGGGTAGCAGATACACTCGAAATGCGCATGGGCGAGTAGCCTTGGGCGCACCGTTCCAACCCAGAACCTTTTGCAAAAAATATGAAATCTTCCCGCTCGTTGGCCCTGGTCTCCCTGTTTGCCGCTCTGCTGGCCGTGTTCGGCCTCATCCCCAAAATCGACCTTCCCTTGGGCGTGCCCATCACCCTGCAAACGCTGGGCGTGATGCTGGCCGGCTGCCTGCTGGGCCCCAAGCGCGCGCTGCAAGCCATGCTGCTATTTTTGTGCGCGGTGGCACTCGGCCTGCCCCTGCTCTCGGGCGGGCGCGGTGGCATGGCGGTGTTCATGGCACCGTCCACCGGCTACCTGCTGGGCTGGCCTTTGGGCGCCTTTGTGACCGGCCTGGCCATGGCCGCCCTGCCCCGCGCCACGCCGGGCCAGACCGCTGCCAGCGCCTTTACCGCGTCGGCGCTGGGCGGGTTGCTGGTGGTGCATGCCTGCGGCGTGGTGGGCCTGGTGAACATTGCGCACCTGGACTGGACCAAGGCCCTGCTGGGCACGCTGGTGTTTGTGCCGGGTGACCTGATCAAGTGCGGCGTGTGCGCCATGGTGGTTCACACCGTGGCCCGTGGCCTGCCCGACTGGCAATTTGGTGGCCGCGCGGTGAAATGACGCCCGCGCAAGCCTCGGGGCTGGTGCACGCGCCGCTGCGCGACTGGGCCCAATCCCGCGGCGACGCGATTGCCATTGCTAATGGCGCGCAGTCCCTCACCTTTGCCGCGCTATGGAGCGCGGTCAGCCAGCACGCACAAGCGCTCAACCTCGCACGCGCACCGGCCACCGTGCTGCTGCACCCCGCGCACAACCTGAGCAATCGCCTCGTGGAGTTTCTGGGCATTGTGGCCAGTGGCCGCTGCGCCGCGGTCAGCGACCCCGATTGGCCCGAGCCCGTGTTGCAGGCGGTGCAGGCTGCCATGCCGCAAGAACCTTGGGATGCGACTGAGCCCCAGCCCACCAGCCCGTTTTATGTAGGTTTCACCTCTGGCAGCACCGGCACGCCCAAGGGCTTCAGGCGCCACCACCGCTCCTGGGCCGAGAGCTTTGCGGTCTGCCTGCAAGACTTTGGGCCGGATGCCGCCACCCGCATCCTGGCACCCGGGCGCGACGCGCATTCGCTGTTTTTGTTTGGCATGCTGCTGGGCCTGTGGACAGGTGCCGGGATGGACGTGCAAGAGCGCTTCTCGGCTGCGGCCGCGCTGGACACCTTGCGCCAGGGCCATACGCCCAGCCTGATTGCCGCGCCCAGCCAACTGATCCTGATGCTGGAAGTGGCGCAGCACCGCGCCTCGCCGCCCATAGACGCGGTGCGCCTCATCATGATCAGCGGCGCGCGCTGGATGCGCCACCGCACAGAAGAGCTGCGCGCGCTGTTCCCGAGCGCCCGCATCATCGAGTTCTATGGCGCGTCAGAAACCAGCTTCATCGCCTGGATGGACAGCGACGCCCACACGCCCTCCGAAGTGGTGGGCCGCCCGTTCAGCAACGTGGCCCTGCGCATTGATGAGACCGATGCGGACGATGGCACAGGCTTGATTTTTGTACGCAGCCCCATGGTGTTTATGGACTACTTTGGCGCCGCGTCCGACCAGACCGCCGCATTGCGCGATGGCGATTGGCTGTCGGTGCGCGACCTGGGCCGTCTGGACGCACATGGCAGCCTGTGCCTGGCCGGGCGGCAAAACCGCATGATCGTCACGCGTGGCAAAAACCTGTTTGCCGAAGAACTCGAAGCCGTGCTGGAAGCCCATCCGGCTGTGGCTGCGGCGTCGGTGCACGGACTGGACGATGCGCGGCGTGGGGCGCTGGTGGTGGCGGTTATCCGATGGCAGCCTGATGCGAGCGGGCACGCGAACGGTATGCCTGCACCGACCTCACACGCTACTGAACTACCACCCATTGCTTCTCGGCCCGATGCCTTGCAACTCAGCGCTTGGTGCAAGCAAATGCTGGAAGCCTTCAAAGCGCCGCGCAAGGTCTTTGTCTGCGCCGACTGGCCGCTGACCGTGAGCGGCAAAACGGACCACCGCAAGCTGGCCCTGGCGCTGCGTGCGCACTTGGACGCCCACGCTGCGGCGTCCGAACCCAGCGCACGCCAAAGCTCTGCTTCTGCTTCTGCTTCTGCTTCTGCTTCTGCGCCCGTAGCTGCCACCAGCGCAACCAGTCCCCACACGCCTCTGCCATGCCTGCATCCCCTGCCCTGATCGCCGCCTGGGCCCGCAGCGCCGTGGCACCACACGGCGGGGCGTTTCGCTCCCTGCATGCACATGAAATAGGCGCACCCGTTCTGCAAGCGTTGCTGCAACGCGCGGGCTTGCCCGCCGAAGCCGTGGACGCGATGGTGCTTGGCAACGCGTTAGGCGCAGGCGGCAACCCCGCGCGCATGCTGGCTCTGGCCGCAGGCTTGCCCGAGCGATGCGCTGCGCTGTCGGTGGACACGCAATGCTGCGCCGGGCTGGACGCGGTCTCCATGGCGGTGGGCTTGCTGGCATCCGGCCAGGCCTCGGTGGTGGTGGCCGGTGGCGTAGAAGCCTGGAGCCGTGCGCCCATTCGCCACATCCGCCCGCTGCACGCGCACGAGCAGCCCGTGGCCTACGAGCGCCCGCCCTTTGCGCCCGACCCCGCGCGTGACCCCGACCTGCTGCAAAGCGCCGCCGACTACGCATCCCAACACGGCATCAGCCGTGCAGTGCAAGACGCCTATGCGGTGCACAGCCACCAACAGGCCATGCAGCACCAGACCACGCTGGCGACGGAGATCGTGCCGGTGCAAGGCCTGCTGCACGACGCCTACCCGCGCGCCCTCAGCCCGGAGCGCGCAGCGCGCATGCCACTGGCCCTCAAAGGCGCAGTGGCGGATGCCTGCAGCCTGAGCACGCTGGCCGTATCGCCCAAGGCCGATGGCGCCGCACTCGTTTTACTGGCCACGCCAGAGGCCTGCGCGCAATGGGGCTTGAAACCCCGTGCCGACTGGGTGGCGTCAGCCTCGGTAGGCGGCGATTCGTGCGCGCCCATGCTGTCCGCGCAGACCGCCGCGCTGGCCGCCATGCAGCGCGCGGGGGTGGGCAGCGCCCAGTCTTTGCATGCGGTGGAATTGCACGATGCCTTTGCCGTGCAGGGCCTGGCTTTTTGCGCGGCCTTGGGGCTTGCGCCCGAACACATCAACCGCCGTGGTGGCGGGCTGGCACGCGGCCATCCGATAGGCGCATCGGGTGCGATTGCGCTGGTGCGGGTGCTGGCCGACTTGGCACACAACGGCGTGGCCGGTGCGCGCGGTTTGGCGGCGGTGGCGGGCGCAGGCGGCATTGGCGCAGCGGCCGTGGTGGAACGCTTGTAGCCTCTTAACCCACCGTCCGAAAAAACTCGTCCAGCCCCGCCCGCGTGGTCTGCGTCTGGTTCACCGGAGCAGCCGTATCGGCATAGCCCAGCGCCATGCCGCAAACGATGTTGTGGGTCTCGTCCAGCCCCAGGTGGCGGCGGATCAGGCTGGGGTAGGAGGCCATGGCACCGATGGCGCAGGTGGCCAGGCCTTCGGCGTGGGCGGCCAGCATCAGGCCGTAAATGGCCATGCCCAGGTCCATGTAGCCACCGCTGCCAAATTCGCGGTCTATGGTGACCACCAGGGCCACCGGAGCGTCAAAGAAACGGTAGTTGCATTCAAACTGGCCGTCGCGCCCGGCGCGGTCGTCGCGCTCCAGGCCCAGCGCGCCATACAAGGCGCGGGCGGCCGCTACCTGGCGGCGGCGCAAGAGCGATGGCAGAGGCTTGGGGAAGTAACCATAGTCTTCCTGCTCTTCTTGCCCCGCGCGAAAGGCCTGCACCAAGTCAGCACTCAGCTGCTGGCGTACCGCGCCCTGCACAGCAATGAACGCCCCCGGCTGCAGATTGGCCCCGCTGGGTGCCTGGCGGGCGCTTTGCACCACGCGGCGCAGCAGGGCTTCGGGCACGGCGTCGGGCAGATAGGCGCGCACCGAGCGGCGGTGCTGCAACCAGTCGGCAAAAGTGTGGGGAGCAAATTCCATGGTTTATGGCAAGCCTTGTAGCGGGGTGGTCTGGATGCCGCTGGCGCGCGCCCGTTCCAAAAACGCCTGCCCCATGGCCTCGAAGCCCCCCACCGGGCTCATGCAGTCGGTGAGCAGCACAGTGCGTTGCAGCCGCTGGGTTGGCAGATGGGCCATCAGGTCATCCACCGAGGCGGCTACGCAGTGGCTGAGCGCCTCACCGGCCACCAGCAAGGTGTTATCGCCCACAGCCAAGGCGTCCATGAGCGACTGATTGAGCTGGGTGCGGGCATCGTCCGCGCGGGGCACTTCGGCGCGGAAGGCGCTGTATTGCTCGGTGAGCGGGTGCTGGCCCTTGAGCACCTTGTGGCAGGTCTTGCCGGAGCGCGTCTCCCATTGGGCAATGGCCTCGCTCAGGCCGCTGTGCACGTTGTGGCCCCAGGTACCCATCACGCAGTGCACCGGCCACACCACCAGTTGGCGCTGGCCGCCTACTTCCAAGGCGTGCAGGTAGCGCAGCACTTCGTCACGGAACTGCGCATGGCGCGGGGAGTAACGGCCCGCTTCCACGTCGGCCGCGCGGATCAGCGTGAAAGGTATCACGGCCTGGCCTTGTGCGTCATGCCAAAAGGTGCTGCGTTCCACGCCCACGCTGGCGTGCGAGTCCAGCGTGACGGTGATGGCCTGCACAGCATCCAAATGCTGCCGCAGCCAATCGGCCAGGCGCTGCATGTCGGTGTTGGCACCCTGCACGGGCAAGGCGGCGCCGGGGATGTCCAGAAAGTCGTTTTGCGGGTCAATCACCAGCAGGTGGTAGGCGGCCATGGCGGTCTTTCATTCGGGGGGTGTTTGGTCCAGCGCCCACTGCACATGCTCGCGCACCAGGGCGCTGTCGTGGGTCATGTGGCGTTGCAAAGCTGTTGCAAAGCGGGTGCAGGTGGCCGCATCGGGAGCTACGCGCAAGGCATTGCCCAAGGCCACCGCCACATTGCGCAGCCAGCGTTCATGGCCTATGCGGCGGATGGGGCCGCCTTCGGTGCGCTGCAAAAACTGGGCTTCGGTCCAGGCCAGCAAGTCGCACAGGTCTTGGCCGCTCAAGCCCGCGCGGGCATCAAAGTCGGGCAGCGTGGCGCGCTGGGCAAACTTGTTCCAGGGGCACACCAATTGGCAATCGTCGCAGCCATAAATGCGGTTACCCATCAGCGGGCGCAATTCCAGCGGAATGGGGCCCGCGTGTTCGATGGTGAGGTAGGAGATGCAGCGCCGCGCATCCACCTGCCCCGGTGCCACGATGGCCTGCGTGGGGCACACGTCCATGCAGGCCGTGCAGTTGCCGCAGTGGGCCTGCACGGGTTCGGTAGCGGGCAAGGCGCAGTCCAGATAAATCTCGCCCAAAAAAAACATGGACCCGGCTTCCCGGTTGAGCACCAGGCTGTGCTTGCCGCGCCAGCCCTGGCCGCTGCGGCTGGCCAGCTCGGCTTCCAGCACGGGGGCGGAATCGGTGAATACGCGGTAACCCAGCGGGCCTGTTTTTTCGGCGATGGCGTCGGCCAGTTTTTGCAGGCGGCTGCGCAACACCTTGTGGTAGTCCCGGCCCCGGGCGTAGAGCGACACAATGCCTTCGCCCGGGCGCTGCAGGCGTTGCAGCTCCTGGGTTTGCCAATCGTCTGGCGTGGCGGCGGGCAGGTAGTCCATGCGCGCGGTGATCACGCTCACCGTGCCGGGCACCAGCTCGGCGGGCCGTGCCCGTTTGAGGCCGTGGCTGGCCATGTAATGCATGTCGCCATGAAAACCCTGGGCCAACCAGGCCAGCAATCCGGGCTCTGCAGAGGCCAAATCCACACCGCTCACGCCAATTTGGGAGAATCCAAGCTCGCGGGCACGGGCCTGCGTGTGCGCAAGCAGTTCGTTATGGAGGGGAGCGCTTTGGATCATCACTTGCCGATTGTAGAAACCGGCACCAACACCGGGGCCCAGGCCGGGCCGCAAGCCTCGGGGGATGGCGCGCCCGCGCCCACGCTGCAGTGGGCCGACGAGGCCGCCACACAAGCCTTTGCGCAGGCGCTGGCACAGCAGCCCCAGTTGGCAAATGCGTTCATCACCCTGCATGGCGACCTGGGCGCGGGCAAGACGACGTTTGCGCGCCACCTGCTGCAGGCGCTGGGCGTGCAAGGCCGCATCAAAAGCCCCACCTACGCGATTGTGGAAACCTACGAGACCGACATGGGCCCGATTGCGCACTTTGACTTTTACCGCTTCAACGACCCGCAGGAGTGGGAAGACGCGGGCTTCAGGGACATCTTTGCCAGCCCCGGCCTGAAGCTTGCCGAGTGGCCGCAAAAAGCCGGTGCGCTGCTGCCCACCGCTGACCTGGACCTGCTGATTGCAACCGCCACTGACACCACACGCACAGTGACGCTGACTGCGCACACGCCGCACGGCAGCGCCTTGATGCAAGGCCTTACCCACACGCTGACGCAAGGGGCGGCACGATGAAGCGGCGCACCGCGCTGATGCGCGCAGGCAGCGTGGTGCTGGCGCTGGGCCTGCCGCACATCGCACGCGGTGCATCCATCGTGAGCGTGCGGGTGTGGCCCGCGCCGGAGTATTCGCGCGTGACCATCGAATCGGACACGGCGCTCACGGCCAAACAAAACTTCATCGCCAACCCGCCGCGCCTGGCCGTGGACATTGAAGGCCTGGTGCTCAGCCCGACGCTCAAAGAGCTGGTGGCCAAGGTGAAGGCCGACGACCCCAACATTGCCGGTATCCGTGTGGGCCAGTTCAGCCCGACGGTGGTGCGGCTGGTGGTGGATTTGAAAAAGCCCATACGCCCACAGGTGTTCACCCTCACGCCCGTGGGCGCGTACCAACACCGGCTGGTGTTTGACCTGTACCCCGAGGAAGAGGACGACCCGCTGGAAGCGCTGATCAGTCAGAAGGCTTCCGAGCGCACGCCCGCACTGGCCATGGCGCCTGCCGCTGCGGCATCTGCTACTGCCTCCGCTTCTACGGCTGCGTCTAGTTCCACCTCAGTGGCTGCTGCATCCACGCCCGCCGACCCGCTGGGCGACTTGATGGCGCGGCAAACCCAAAAGGCCACGCCGCCCAAAGCCGCGGCCAGCGCAGGCGCTGCGCGCCCCACCGCGCCGTCTGCCACACCGCCTTTGCTGGCTGCAACGCCTGACAACGAAAGCCCGCGCACCGGCTCAGAGGGTGCCGCCACCGACCGCCTCATCATCATTGCGCTGGACCCCGGCCACGGCGGCGAAGACCCCGGTGCCGTTGGCCCCGGCGGCACCCGCGAAAAAGACGTGGTGCTCAAAATTGCCCACCTGCTGCGCGAGCGCATCAACGCAGCCAGCGTGCGCGGCAATGCCATGCGCGCCTACCTCACCCGCGATGCAGACTTCTTTGTGCCACTGGGCGTGCGCGTGCAAAAGGCGCGGCGCGTGCAAGCTGACTTGTTTGTGAGCATCCACGCCGACGCGTTTTTCACGCCCGACCCGCAAGGTGCCAGCGTGTTTGCGCTCAGCCAGGGCGGCGCCTCCAGCAGCGCCGCGCGCTGGATGGCTGCCAAGGAAAACAAGGCCGACTTGATTGGCGGCCTCAACGTCAAGGCCAAAGACGCCACCGTGCAACGCGCGCTGCTCGACATGAGCACCACCGCGCAAATCAACGACAGCCTCAAACTGGGCAACGGCCTCCTGGGCGAGATCAAACGCGTGGGCAAGTTGCACAAGGGCAAAGTGGAGCAGGCATCGTTTGCCGTGCTGAAGGCGCCGGATATTCCCAGCGTGCTGGTTGAGGCGGCCTTCATCAGCAACCCCAGCGAAGAGGCCAAACTCAACAGCGAAGCCTTCCAAAACCAGTTGGCCGATGCGCTGATGCGCGGGATTGAGGCCTACTTTGCCAAGAACCCGCCCTTAGCCAGGATGCGCACCACCAGCTAGCAAGAGCGAGCGGCTAAGGACGGCGAGCACATCAAGATTTGCCGGTCGAGCCGTAGCCACCCTCACCGCGCTGCGACGCAGGAAACTCTTGCACGATGTTGAATTGGGCCTGCGCCACCGGCACGATGACCAGTTGCGCAATGCGGTCCATGGGCTGGATGGTGAAAGCGGTGGCGCTGCGGTTCCAGGCGCTGACCATCAGTTGGCCCTGGTAGTCGCTGTCAATCAGGCCCACCAGATTGCCCAGCACGATGCCGTGTTTGTGGCCCAAGCCGGAGCGCGGCAGGATCAAGGCGGCATAGCCCGGGTCTTCCAGGTAAATGGACATCCCGGTGGGCACCAGTTGCCAGGCATTGGGCTCCAATGTCAGCGGCTCGTTCAAGCAGGCCCGCAGGTCCAGCCCGGCGCTACCCGGTGTGGCATAGGCGGGCAGGTTGTCGTTCAGGCGGCTGTCGAGAATTTTGACGTCGATTTGCATGTTGGCTATTCAGTATGGAACGGAGTGTTCTCTAAGAAAGAAGGGGCGCATCCTACCCGCTTGGGGTTCAGGCGGATTGCTTGGCGATGCGCGCAGCAATGTCTGCCACCAGCAACCGTGCCAGCGCAAGTTTGCTGTTGCGCGGGATTTCCTTGGCGCCTTGCGCATCCACCAGCAGCAGCGCGTTGTCGTCTTGGCCAAAGGTGGCGGGGCCGATATTGCCCACCAACAAAGGCACTTGCTTGCGCGCACGCTTGGCCGTGGCATGGGCTAGCAAATCGTGGCTCTCTGCCGCAAAGCCGACACAAAACAGTGCACCGCTTTGCGCGCGGGGCGATTGCGCCAACGTGGCCAGGATGTCGGGGTTTTCGATAAAACCCAGCTTGGGCGTCTGCCCCGAGCCATCCTTTTTGATTTTTTGGTCGGATGCCGTATCCGGGCGCCAATCGGCCACCGCTGCCGTGGCTACGAACACACTGGCCAGCGGCGCTTGCGCGACACAGACTTCCAGCATGTCACGCGCCGACACCACATTGATGCGGTTCACACCGCGCGGCGTGGGCAGGCTCACTGGGCCGGCCACCAGCGTGACCTGCGCCCCCGCCTCTTGCGCTGCGCGGGCAATGGCGAAGCCCATTTTTCCGCTGGACAAATTGGTGATGCCACGCACCGGGTCAATGGCCTCAAAAGTGGGGCCTGCGGTGACCAGCACCTGCTGCCCCAGCAAGGCTTTGGGTTGGAAGAAGGCAATCACGTCCTGCAGCAACTCCTGCGACTCCAGCATGCGGCCGTCACCGGTTTCTCCACATGCCTGCTCGCCATTGCCCACGCCCAGAATGGTGGTGCCATCAGCCTTGAGTTGCGCCATGTTGCGCTGCGTGGCGGGGTGCGCCCACATCTCGCGGTTCATGGCGGGTGCCACCAGCAGCGGCACCTTGTCGATCGGGCGGGCCAGGCACATCAGGCTGAGCAAATCGTCCGCGCGGCCGTGCAGCAGCTTGGCCATGAAGTCGGCGCTGCAGGGCGCAATCAGTATGGCGTCGGCCTCACGGCTCAGGTTGATGTGCGGCATGTTGTTGTGCTCGCGTGCATCCCACTGGGAGCCGTACACCGTGCGGTTGGAGAGAGCCTGCATGGTCACCGGGGTAATGAACTGCTCAGCTGCTTCGGTCATCACCACTTGCACGTTGGCGCCTTCCTTGATCAGCGCGCGGCACAGTTCGGCTGCCTTGTAGCAAGCGATACCGCCGGTGAGTCCCAAAACAAGGTGTTTGCCGTTCAAGTCCATGGTGAGCGCGCTTCTCAGGGTGTGTTCAGATGGGCGCAATGTAGCAGAGCAAGGGCGCCAAGGCCCCCACGTATAATCTCGCTTTACCACCTGATCGAACCTCTCGGTTCGCCCCTGACATGACCAAATTTGTCTTCGTCACCGGCGGTGTGGTGTCTTCCCTGGGTAAGGGAATCGCCTCAGCCTCCTTAGCAGCGATCCTCGAATCGCGAGGCCTCAAAGTCACTTTAATCAAGCTCGACCCCTATCTCAACGTTGACCCTGGAACCATGTCGCCCCTGCAGCATGGCGAGGTTTTCGTGACCGACGACGGTGCAGAAACTGATTTGGACTTGGGCCATTACGAGCGTTTCATTGAAACGCGCATGCGTAAATCCAACAACTTCACCACCGGCCAGATCTACCAGAGCGTGCTCGACAAAGAGCGCCGCGGCGACTACCTGGGCAAGACCGTGCAGGTCATTCCCCACGTCACCAACGAAATCCAGGAGTTCGTGCGGCGCGGTGCACGCGTGGGCGAACCCGATGCGGTGGATGTGGCGATTGTGGAAATCGGCGGCACCGTGGGTGACATCGAGTCCCTGCCGTTCCTAGAAGCCGTGCGCCAAATGAGCCTCAAGCTCGGCCCCAACAACAGCGCCTTTGTGCACCTGAGCTACCTGCCCTGGATTGCCGCGGCTGGCGAACTCAAAACCAAACCCACTCAGCACACTGCCAAGCAGCTGCGCGAAATCGGCATTCAGGCCGATGCGCTGCTGTGCCGCGCCGACCGCAAGGTGCCCGATGAAGAGCGCGAAAAAATCTCGCTGTTCTCCAACGTGCCCGAGTGGGGTGTGATTTCCATGTGGGACGTGGACACCATTTACAAGGTGCCGCGCATGCTGCACGAGCAAGGCCTGGACGGCCTAATCTGCGACAAGCTGCGCCTGAACACTCCGCCTGCCAACCTCAAGCGCTGGGACGATCTGGTCTATGAGACCGAGCACCCCAAGGGCGAAGTCACCATTGCCATGGTGGGCAAATACGTGGACCTGTCGGACAGCTACAAGTCGCTCAATGAAGCGCTGCGCCATGCCGGCATGAAGAACCACGTGAAGGTCAAGATCGAGTACATCGACTCCGAAACCATCGCGCAAGACAACGTGTCGCAACTCACCAAGTTCGACGCGGTGCTGGTGCCCGGCGGCTTCGGCAAACGCGGTGTGGAAGGCAAGATTGCCGCTGCCCGCTTCGCCCGCGAAAACAAGGTGCCTTACCTGGGCATCTGCCTGGGTATGCAAGTGGCCACGATTGAGTTTGCCCGCCACGTGGCCGGCCTCAAGAACGCCAACAGCACCGAGTTCGATCCGTCCAGCCCTAACCCAGTGATCGCCTTGATCACCGAGTGGAAAGACGCCGACGGCACCATCAAAACGCGCGACCAAAACTCCAACCTGGGCGGCACCATGCGCCTGGGCGCGCAAAGTTCGGACGTGTCTGCCGACACCATTGCGCACAGCATTTACGGCGACGTGGTGACCGAGCGCCACCGCCACCGCTACGAAGCCAATGTGAACTATCTGGACAAGCTGCGCAAAGCCGGTCTGGTGATTTCTGCCTTGACCCAGCGTGAGCAACTGACCGAAATGGTGGAACTGCCCCAAAGCACCCACCCCTGGTTTGTGGGCGTGCAATTCCACCCCGAGTTCAAGTCCACGCCGTGGGACGGCCACCCGCTGTTCAACGCCTTCATCAAGGCCGCGCTGGACCACCAGGCGCAAGGCAGCAACCTCAAGGTTGCCGCTTGATACACCCACCCACAGGAGCACAGGCATGAAACTTTGCGGATTTGACGTAGGCCTGCAGCACCGCCTGTTCTTGATTGCCGGCCCCTGCGTGGTGGAGTCCGAGCAACTGCAGATGGACGCAGCCGGTACGCTCAAGGAAATCACCGACGCGCTGGGTATCCCGTTCATCTTCAAGAGCAGCTTCGACAAAGCCAACCGCACCAGTGAGTCGGCCTTCCGCGGCCTGGGCATGGAAAAGGGCTTGGAAATTTTGGCCAAGGTGAAGCGCGAAATTGGCGTGCCGGTGCTCACCGACATCCACTCTGAAGACCAAGTGGCGCAAGTCGCTTCGGTGGTGGACGTGTTGCAAACCCCCGCCCTGCTGTGCCGCCAGACCGATTTCATCCACGCCGTGGCCTTGTCGGGCAAGCCGATCAACATCAAGAAGGGCCAGTTCATGGCGCCCGGCGACATGAAGAACGTCATCGTCAAAGCGCGTGCAGCGGCCAAAGCGGCAGGCCTGAATGAAGACAACTTCATGGCCTGCGAGCGCGGTGTGAGTTTTGGCTACAACAACCTGGTGAGCGATATGCGCTCGCTGGCCATCATGCGCGACACCGGTGCGCCGGTGGTGTTTGATGCCACCCACTCGGTGCAACTGCCCGGCGGGCAAGGCACCAGCAGCGGCGGTGTGCGCGAGATGGTGCCCGTGCTGGCACGTGCTGCCGTAGCCGTTGGCGTAGCCGGACTGTTTATGGAAACCCACCCTGATCCGGCCAATGCGATGTGCGATGGCCCCAACGCGGTGCCCCTGCGCCACATGAAGGCGCTGCTGGAGACCTTGGTGGAGCTGGATTCCGTAACCAAAAAAACTCCGTTCCTCGAGAACCATTTCCAGTGAATGGCTGCAAGATCAGAGTGGCCCTAGTTTTGTTTTTTGTTTTGTTCTAGAAAGAAAATCCATGAGCGCAATTGTTGATATCGTCGGACGCGAAATCCTCGACTCCCGTGGCAACCCCACTGTGGAATGCGATGTTTTGCTCGAATCCGGAACCATGGGCCGTGCGGCCGTTCCCAGCGGTGCTTCCACCGGCTCGCGCGAAGCCATTGAGCTGCGCGACGGCGACAAAAAGCGCTACCTGGGCAAGGGCGTGCTCAAGGCGGTTGAACACATCAACACCGAAATCTCTGAAGCCGTGCTGGGCCTGGACGCCTCCGAGCAGTCTTTCCTGGACAAGACTCTGATCGACCTGGACGGTACCGAGAACAAGAGCCGCTTGGGCGCTAACGCGATGTTGGCAGTCTCCATGGCCGTGGCACGCGCCGCTGCTGAAGAAGCTGGCCTGCCCCTGTACCGCTACTTTGGCGGCATGGCTGCAGTGCAAATGCCCGTTCCCATGATGAACGTCATGAACGGCGGCGAGCACGCCAACAACAACCTCGACTTGCAAGAGTTGATGATCATCCCCGTGGGCGCACCTTCCTTCCGTGAAGCACTGCGTTACGGAGCAGAAGTGTTCCACGCGCTCAAGAAAATCCTGCACGACAAGGGCATCAGCACCGCCGTGGGCGACGAAGGTGGCTTTGCCCCCAACGTGGCCAACCACGAAGCCGCTATCCAGATGATCCTGGAAGCCATCGACAAGGCTGGCTATGTGGCCGGTGAGCAAATCGCCCTAGGCCTGGACTGCGCAGCTTCCGAGTTCTACAAGAACGGCAAGTACGAACTCGAAGGCGAGGGCCTGAGCCTGACCGCCCAAGAATGGACCGACATGCTGGCTTCCTGGGTGGACAAGTACCCCATCATCAGCATCGAAGACGGCATGGCCGAAGGCGACTGGGACGGCTGGAAAATTCTCACCGACCGCCTGAGCAAGAAGGTGCAAATCGTGGGTGACGACTTGTTCGTGACCAACACCAAGATCCTGAAAGAAGGCATCGACAAAGGCATTGCCAATTCCATCCTGATCAAGATCAACCAGATCGGCACGCTGTCGGAAACCTTTGCCGCCATCGAGATGGCCAAGCGCGCCGGTTACACCGCCGTGATCAGCCACCGCTCGGGTGAGACCGAAGACTCCACCATCTCTGACATCGCCGTGGGCACCAACGCAGGCCAGATCAAGACCGGTTCCTTGAGCCGTTCTGATCGCATGGCCAAGTACAACCAGTTGCTGCGCATCGAAGAAGACCTGGGTGATGTGGCTGTGTACCCCGGACGCGCTGCGTTCTACAACCTCAAGTAATCATTTGAGCTAAACGGCTAAACCACCCAAGAAATGCGCAACCGCCTGGTTCCCGTGATTCTGATTGCCCTGCTGGTTATCCTGCACGGGCAGTTGTGGTTTGGCCGGGGCAGCGTGCCCAATGTGAGCAAGCTGCAAAGCGCGCTCGACACGCAAAAGAACAAGAACGCACAAGCCTCATTGGCCAATGACCGGCTGAGTGCTGAAATCCGCGACCTCAAAGAAGGTCTGGAAATCGTGGAAGAAAAAGCCCGCAGCGAGTTGGGCATGGTCAAAAACAACGAAATCTTTGTGCAGATCGCCAAGTAGGCCCTGCACGTCCTCTGCCGCATGCGCATCGCCATCCTCGGCGCGGAATGCACCGGCAAAACCCTGTTAGCCCAATCCCTTGTAGCGCAACTGCGTGCTGACTTTCCGGCTGTCGCAATGCAAGCCGATCCTTTGAAGGAATGGCGTGAAGTGCATGGCAGGCCGCCCCTGATTCACGAACAACACGCTCTTGCCCATGCGCACATGGAGCGCATTCAGAACTACACCAAAGACAGCGTGCTGCTGTGCGACACCACACCCTTGATGGCTGCGGTGCACTGCGATGTGGTCTTTGGTGACGGCAGCCTGTATCCCTGGGCACTGGAGCAACACCAGACCTTCGCACTCACCTTGCTGATGGGCATGGACCTGCCCTGGAATGCCAACGGCACCGCGCGCCATGACCAAGCCACACGGACACGTGTGGACCAGCGCCTGCGCGACGTGCTAATTGAAAACCGCATCGCCTTTTCCACCGTCTACGGCCAAGGGGCCGAGCGCGATGAGCAAGCCCGCGTGGCAATCCTGAGTGCATGCGGCAATGCGCCCGAAACACCGCCTAGCCACTGGAAATGGTCGTGTGAAAAATGCTCCGACGCGGACTGCGAGCACCGCATGTTCACGGCCTTGCTCGCACCCAAGGTCTGACCCCGCGCCCTCGTTGCGGGAACCTAGGCTTGCGCCGCTCAGCGCAGTTTGAAAACCGCCACCGTATCGACGAGTTGATCGGCCTGGTCTTTGAGGCCACGGGCGGCCACGGCCATCTCTTCCACCATATGGGCGTTTTGCTGGGTCATTTGGTCCATCAGTGACACGGCATCGCCCAGTTGGGATACGTCCTGGCTTTGCTCGGTGCTGGCGCGGCTGATGTCGCCCATCAGTTCGGTGACCTGGCGCACGCTGCTCACCACCTCCGTCATCGTGGCACCTGCCTGGTCGGCCTCTTCAGTGCCGCGCTCCACGCGCTCCACGCTGGCGCTGATCAAGGCCTTGATTTCCCTGGCAGCCTCTGCGCTGCGCCCGGCCAGGGAGCGCACCTCGCTGGCCACCACCGCGAAGCCACGCCCCTGTTCCCCGGCGCGGGCCGCTTCCACGGCCGCATTGAGCGCCAGGATGTTGGTCTGAAACGCAATGCCGTCAATCACCTGGATGATGTCGGCAATGCGGCGGGACGACTCGTTGATGCCACGCATGGTTTCCACCACGTGGCCCACGACCTCACCGCCTTTGGTGGCGATGCTGGACGTGCTCAAGGCCAGTTGGTTGGCGCGTTGCGCGTGCTCGGCGTTTTCCTGGATGCGGCTGCTCAGGTCGTGCACCGCAGCGGCGGTTTGCTCCAGGGACGCGGCCTGTGATTCGGTGCGGCCGGAAAGTTCCTGGTCACTCTGCGCAATGCCTGCACTGGCATGGGCCACACCGTCTGCGCCCTCGCGCACACGCGCCACCACATCGATCAAATGCTGCTGCATGTCGCCCAAGGCGCGCAGCAGCATGGCTGGCTCATTGCTGCCTTCGGCGTGAATGCTTTGGCTCAGATCGCCGGAGGCCACCACGCGGGTGATAGCCACGGCCTGATCCAGCGGCGCCGTCACGGCGCGGATGATCACGAACGCAAAGAAAACCGAGCACACCAGCGCCACCAAACCGCTCACCAGCATGCCAACCTTCATTCCATGGCTGGCATCCACCGCGCCGGACGTAATGGCCGCTGCCGCCTCGACTTGCTGCTTGCGAAAGGCCTCCAACTCGGCACGTATGGTTTCGCTGTCCGCGTCAAAGCCGGGTGCCTTGTCGGTGCCCTTCATGAGCAGATTGCCTGCCTCCATGCCTTTGTCGATATACGCCGCAGCCATGGCCTTGCCCACGGCGTAGAACTTGTCGAAGTGGGCCTCCATCTGGTCGAGGCGCTTGGTCTTTTCTGCATCACCCTCGTACTGGGCTCGGAACTTTTTCAGGCCTGCGTGGAAGGTCTTGTAGGCCTCCTCAGCGTCCTTGTAACCATCGGGGTCGTGCGTGGCCGATACATCGGTGAGGAACTGCTGCACTTCGGAGCGGCTCAGGTCCATCTCGTCGGCCACCAGCACATTGGGCAGCGTCACCGCGTTGATCTGCACCACGTTTGCAGTCAGGTCCGAGAGCAAAAGACCCAACAGCAGCAAAGTGACACCAAATACACCGATGACACAGGCAAATGCTGCGGCAATTTGCACCTTGATACGCATATCTTTCAACACAATGGCTCCTCTCGTTGTGGGGGCCATTATGAAGCGGCGGGGTCTATTACCAATCCGTCCACCACCTGAATGGTTTTGTCACAGCGGCGTGCCAGCTCCGGGTTGTGCGTGACAAACAGCACCGTGGTGCCCTGCTCCTGGTTGACACGGCGCAGCAGCGCAAACACGGCCTCGGCGCTTTTGGTGTCCAGGTTGCCGGTGGGCTCATCGGCCAGCAGCACGGCGGGGTTCATGGCCAGTGCGCGGGCTATGGCCACGCGCTGCTGCTGCCCGCCGCTGATGTTGCCTGCCAGGTTGTCTTTCCAAGGCGTCAGGCCCACGCTGTCAATCAGTTGCTCGGCGCGGATGCGCATCTGCGGGCTGGGGAAACCGGCAGCGCCCAGCATGGGAATCATCACGTTTTCCAGCGCGGTAAAGGCGGTGATGAGGTGGTGGTACTGAAACACAAAGCCAATGGTATGGCCACGCAAACGCGTCAGCGCCGCGTCGTCCAGCGTGGTGGTTTCCTCAGAACCTATGTGCAGGCTGCCTGCGCTGGGGCGGTCCAGCAGACCCACGATGTTGAGTAGCGTGCTCTTACCCGAACCCGAGGGGCCCACCACCGCGCAAAACTCACCGCGCCGCAGCGTGAGGTCAATGCCGTGCAGCACCTCGGTTTCCAGCGGCGTGCCCCGGTTGAAGGACTTGCGCACACCGCGCAACTGAACAATTACGTCTTCAGCCATGAATAGCCTCCACCGGGTCCAGCCGCGCCGCACGCAGCGCCGGGGCATACGCGGCCAGCAGGCCAGTCAACGTGGCCAGCAGCAAGGCCATGGCAAACAAATGCGGGTCAAACTCCAGCGGGAACAGCACCGTGCCATCGGCGTTGCGTGCAAAGCGCTGCCACAGCGCCAGCGCCGCAGCCCCCACGCCACAACCCGCCAGCGCCCCGCTAAAGCCAAGCAGCCCGCCTTGCAGCAGGAACAGGCGCAGGATCTGGATGCGCGTAATGCCCATGGCCCGCAGGATGCCGATCTCGCGGGACTTCTGCACCACCGACACCACCAGCACGCTGGCGATGCCAAAGGCCACCGACAGGCCCACAAAAAACCGAATAGCCGTGTTGGCCGTGGTCTGCGCGCTGATGGCCGAGAAAAACTGCGCGCTGTTTTTGATCCAGCTGTCCGCCGTAACACCCGTATCGGCGGCAATGCGCTGCGCCAGCACCTCGGCGCGGTAGATATCGGCCACGGTTACTTCCAGGCTGGTCACGCCGCCCGGCAAATTGAGCAGGCTTTGCGCCACGCGCAAGGTGGTGAAGGTGCTGCGCTGGTTGGCGGGTTTGTTGCCCAAATCAAAAATGCCGCTGATGCCCAGCGCCATGGTGCTGCCGTTGGCAGCGGTGACATGCAGCTTGTCGCCCACCGTCACACCCAGATCGTTGGCCAGCTCGGTGCCAATCAGGATGTCGGATCCGCCCAGGCGCAGGCTGCCCCGCACCAGCTTGTCGCTGAAATCAACGATGCGGAAATAGCTCTCGGGCTCAATGCCCGCCACGGTAATGGCCTTGCTGGCGTTGCCCCGCGCCGCCAGCGCCGGGCCGCTGGCCACCGGTGACACCACCTGGATGCCCGGCAGCGCCTGCACATGGCTTTGCACCGCGCGCCACTGGTCTATGGACTTGGACTGTTGCAGCGGCGGCTGCACAAAAGCACCCTCCACTTCCCCCGGCGCGTACAGCTCGCCGCGCAAGGTGCGCGTGACCTGTTGGGGCAGCAGCAACTGGATGTGCGCCTGGCTGGACAGCACACGGCGTATGAAGTTGGACTGCAAGCCGGCCAGCAGTGCCGACATGAACACAATCACCCCCACCCCGATGGCCACACCGGTCATGATGAACACGGTTTGCAAGCGACCCTCGCGCAAAAAGCGGATCGCCACAATCCATTCAAACGGCAGCCAGGTGGTGAACACGGCGGCCCCTATTGCGCAGCGGCCTTGGCGCGTACGCGGTCGCCGGGCTGCACGCCGCTTTGGGCCACCAGCACATCGCCTTCGGCCAGGCCTTGGGCCACTTCCACCACGCCGGTGCTGCGCAAGCCCAGTTGCACGGCGGCTTTGACCGCATGCCCGTCTTGCAGCTTTAGCACCCAGGGTGCCGCGCTGTCCGCCGCATGCACCACCGCACTGGAGACCAGCAGAGCCGCGGGTTTGCGGGCCACCTCAATGTCCACCGACACGGTCATGTCCTGCCGCAGCACGGCGGGCGGCTCGGGCACGTCCAGCTTCACATCCACCGCGCCGGTTTGGGCATTAACGCCGGGGTTTATGTACACCAGCTCCGCGGCAAACGGGTGCTGGGCATAGGCGTCAGCGGACACCAGCGCCTTTTGCCCCAGCCGTATCAGGTGCAGGTTTTTTTCGTCAATGGACACGCGCACCTGCACCCGGCCTTGGGGCGAGAGCGTCATCAGCACCTTGCCGGGCTGCACCACATCGCCCACTTCCACATTGCGGCCAATCAGCACACCGGCCAGCGGCGCGCGTATCTGGGTGTAGGCGGCGCGGGCTTGGGCGGCCTGCTGTGCGGCGCGGGCTTCTTCAATGGCGCCCTGTGCCAAGGCCAGGTCGCTGCCCGAAGCAGCAGAGTCCCGCTGCTTCTGGGCGGCGCGCTGCTGCGCATCGGCCAGCTCTGCCGCCTTGCGCGATTCATCCAATGCAGCCTGGCCAATAAAGCCCTGCTGGAACAACTGCTGTTGGCGCACATACGCCGCTTGTGCGGTGGCCAGGCTGGCCTGGGCCTGGCGCAGCGTCTGCTCGGCTACCGGTGCCTGCACCTCGCGCAGCAGGCGCAGCTTGCCTTCGGCCTGGCGCACGGCCAGCGTGGCTTGGCGGTCTGCCGCTTGCAGTTCGGTGCTGGCCAGTTCCACCAGCAGGCTGCCCGCTTGCACGGTATCGCCCTCCTGCACCGGCACGCGGGTCACGGTGGAGGTGATTTGTGAGCCAATGTCTACCCGGTGCGGGCTTTCCACATGGCCACTGGCCACCACGGTTTGCACAAAGTCGCGCCGCTGCACGGTTTCTGTTTCTACCTGCGGCCCTTGCCAGCGCGACACGGCCCAGGCCGCAACACCCATCAACACGGCGATAACTACGGCCACAGACAGCCCGTGTTTGCGGAGATAGGAAAGCATGTTGTGCATAGCATTGATGCGGGCGCAAAACGCCCGGAACCCTGGTGAAGACCCTGACTGCCATGGTGGGCCAAGGCACGCGCGTGCGTTGTGATGTGCGTCAAGAAAACACCAGCCACAGGCCGCCTTTACACAGTGCCACGCGCAGGCAACAGGCGTACCATGACCACAAAGAACGCACACGGGACATGGCATGACGATTCAACACCTCCCCCGCAGCGCACTGCGCCTTTGCATCGCGGCAGACACGCTGGGTTTTGCCGACACGTCCGAGCTGGTGCAAGAAGCCCTGCCCTGGGTGGGACAGGACCGCGCCGAGCAAGCCACCCGTTTCGGCCTGGGCCTGGAGCAGCCGGGCTACAACCTGTTTGTGCTGGGCGAGGTGGGCTCCGGTCGTTCGTCGCTGCTGCTGCAAAGCATGCAGGCCGTGGCCGCCACGCGGCCGGTGCCACCCGACCTGTGCTATCTGCACAACTTTGACGCCCCCGAACACCCGCGCGCCCTGCGCATGCCCCCCGGCCAGGGGCGGCAGCTACGCCAGCTCATGCAGGCCCTGGTACGCACACTGCAAACCGAAATCCCCCGGCGCCTGGCCAGCGACGACTTCAAGGCCGAGAGCCAGCGCATTCTGGATGCCTACAAGGTGGAAGAGTCCAAGGCCTATGTGACGCTGGACGCTTTTGCCGAGGCGCGGCACTTCACCTTGTTCCGCGAATCAGGGCACCTGGTGTTCACGCTGATCGGCAAAGACGGCCACGCGCTCACCGAAGGCGAGGCACGGGCTCTGGCCAAAGACCAGCGCACCGAAATCGACAAGTCCGAGCAAGAGTTGCGCGGTGAGATCGCCCGCTTTCTGGAACACATGCGCCCGCTGGAGCATGTGATGAACGAGGCCCTGGCCGCCCTGCGCCGCCAGACCGTCAAGCCCCTGCTCGACCACGAGCTACAAGGCATACGCGAGAGTTTGAAGAAGCAAATCAAAGACTCCGCCAAGCTGGGCAACTACCTGGAGCAAGTGCAGCACGATGTGCTGGAGCACCTGGAGCTGTTCACACCAGTGGACGACGAGGAGAGCGAACTCCCCCGGCGCGACGCCTTGGTGCAACTGCTGGCGTGCTACGCCGTCAACCTGGTGGTGGACAACGCCACGCGCAGCGGCGCGCCGGTCATCGTGGAGCAGAACCCGGTGTTTCGCGCCCTGTTTGGCAGCATCGAATTCCAGGCCGAAGAAGACGTGCTCACCACCGACTTCACCCGCATCCGCGCGGGTAGCCTGCTCAAGGCGCACGGCGGTTTTCTGATGCTGCATTTGCGCGACCTGCTGGCCGATGAAACCGTGTGGGAAAAACTGCGTCGCTACCTGCGCAGCGGCCGGGTGCAGATTGAAGAACCCGGCACCGGCGCCATGCCCATGGCCGCCATGTCGCTGGAGCCCGAAGCCGTGGACGCCGATGTGAAGCTGGTGCTGATTGGCGCGGTGGAGCAGTACTACGCGCTGCAAGAAGCCGACCCTGAATTTGCGCGGCACTTCCGCGTGAAGGTGGACTTTGCCGAGAGCTTTCTAGCCAACCCCGACACGCGCTTTGGCACGGCGGTGTTTGTGGCCCATACCTGCCGCAAGCTCGGCCTGCCCCACTTCAGCGCCGCGGCAATAGCCCGCCTGCTGGAAGACACGCACCGGCAGGTGGATGACCAGACCCGCCAGAGCGCCATCTTCGACCGCACCGAAACCCTGGTGGTAGAGAGTGCCGCCATGCTGCGTGCGCGCACCCACAGCAGCAGCACGCTCAACACGCTGGTGCAAGCCGACGACGTGGAAGCCGCGCTGGCCGCACGTCGCCAGCGCCACAACTACCCCGAGCAGCGCCTGCGCGAAGCCATTGCAGAGGGCGACCAGCTCATCTCTGTGCAAGGCAGCCGCGTGGGCCAGATCAACGGCCTGACGCAAATCGACCTAGGCGACTGGCGCTTTGGCCTGCCGGTGCGTGTGTCGGCGCTCACGCATGCGGGCCACGGTGGCGTGCTCAACATCGAGCGCGAGGTGGCCATGTCCGGCCCCATCCACGACAAGGGCGTGCTGATCTTGCAAAGCCACCTCACCGCGCTGTTTGACCACCTGGCCCCTTTGGCGCTGAGCGCGTCCATCGTGTTCGAGCAGGAATACCAAGGCGTGGAAGGCGACTCGGCCTCGTGTGCCGAACTGTTTGCGCTGCTCTCTGCGCTGTCGGGCCAGCCGCTGCTGCAAGGCATTGCGGTCACCGGCGCGCTTAACCAGCATGGCGATGTGCTGCCGGTGGGTGGCATCAACGAAAAAATCGAAGGCTGGTTCCAGGTGTGTGAAGCCCAAGGTCTGGACGGCAGCCAGGGCGTGCTGATTCCGGCCCGCAACACCCGCCACCTGATGCTGGACGCCAATGTGCTGGACGCGGTGGGACAAGGCCTGTTCCACATCTATACCGCCGAGCGCACCCGCGATGGGCTGGCTTTGCTTACCGGCAACTGCCTGCAAGTGGGTGAATGCGGCCCCGAGGGTTACCCGGCAGACAGCCTGCTGGGCCAGGCCGAAGCTACGTTGAAAAACTACTTGAGCGCCTACCGCGCTTCCGGCCTGGGCCGGGTTGTTTGACGGGTGCTGGCCCGGCCATTCGCCTCGCCCGCCACAATTCGATCGCAGATTTTTATTCTGCAAAAGCAATAAAAATCAAAATAACAATCGGCAAGCAATCCGGAAAATTGCGCCCTTAAACCCAGGAGACACCATGCCCGCCCCCATCGCCACCGAAGCCTTGTTTGCGCATTTCTACCAGCCCTCGCCGCTGGCCAGCACACCGCTGCGCCTAGCCATCACCGCTGCTTGGCGCACGCCCGAGCCGCAGGCTGTGGAGCAGCTCATGGCCGCTGCGCGCATGCCGCGCGAGACGGCAGCGCAGGTTCACACGCTGGCCTCGCGCATCGCCCAGACCCTGCGCACCCGCAAGGCGGGCAATGGCCGTGCAGGTCTGGTGCAAAACCTGCTGCAGGAATATGCACTGTCGTCGCACGAGGGCATTGCGCTCATGTGCCTGGCCGAGGCGCTGCTGCGCATTCCCGACAGCGAGACGCGTGACGCGCTGATCCGCGACAAGATTTCCCAAGGCCAATGGAACACCCACCTGGGCCGCAGCGCCTCGCTGTTTGTCAACGCCGCCACCTGGGGCCTGCTGATCACCGGCAAGCTGGTGAGCACTCACAGCGAGTCGGGCCTGTCCTCTTCGCTGGGCCGCCTGGTGAGCCTGGGCGGCGAGCCGCTGATCCGCAAGGGCGTGGACATGGCCATGCGCATGATGGGCGAGCAGTTCGTCACCGGCGAGACCATTGCAGAGGCCTTGCACAACGCCACCGTGCGCGAGAAAGAGGGCTTCCGCTACTCCTACGACATGCTGGGCGAAGCGGCCATGACCGCTCGCGATGCGCTCAAGTACCTCAACGAATACGAAAAATCCATCCACGCCATTGGCAAGGCAGCGGGCGGACGCGGCATTTACGAAGGCCCCGGCATCTCCATCAAGCTGTCGGCCCTGCACCCGCGCTACAGCCGCGCGCAATACGACCGCGTGATGGCCGAGCTGTATCCCATCCTGGTGCGCCTGTGCGCGCTGGCCAAGCGCTACGACATTGGCCTGAACATCGACGCCGAAGAGGCAGACCGGCTGGAGCTGTCCTTGGACTTGCTGGAAAAGCTGTCATTCGAGCCGCAGCTGCAAGGCTGGAATGGCCTGGGCTTTGTGGTGCAGGCCTACCAAAAGCGCTGCCCGGCAGTGATTGATTACGTTATCGACTTGGCACGCCGCAGCCAGCGCCGCCTGATGATTCGCCTGGTGAAAGGCGCGTATTGGGACTCGGAAATCAAACGCGCACAGGTGGACGGCCAAGACGGCTACCCGGTCTATACGCGCAAGCCCTACACAGACGCCTCCTACATCGCCTGCGCCCGCAAGCTGCTGGCTGCACCGGACGCCGTCTACCCGCAATTTGCCACCCACAACGCGCAGACGCTGGCCACCATTTACACCCTGGCCGACCCCGCGCAATACCACCCGCAGCAGTACGAATTCCAGTGCCTGCACGGCATGGGCGAGCCGCTGTACGAGCAGGTGGTGGGCGACACCACCAACGGCCGCCTGGGCCGCCCCTGCCGTGTGTACGCGCCGGTGGGAACCCACGAAACGCTGCTGGCCTACCTGGTGCGCCGCCTGTTGGAAAACGGCGCCAACACCTCGTTTGTGAACCAGATTGCAGATCAAGCCATTGGCATAGACACCTTGGTGAAAGACCCGGTGGACATCATCGAGGGCTATGCGCAAAAAGAAGGCGCGCTGGGCCTGCCGCACCCGTCCATCCCCCTGCCCGCTGCGCTGTACGGCGCTGCGCGGCGCAACTCTCGGGGCGTGGACCTGAGTAACGAGGCCGAGCTGTGCACGCTGGCCAATAGCTTGGCAGCGCCCTGGAGCAGCACTGCTGCTGCGCTGCAAGCAGGCCCCATGCTGGCCACGCCCAGCACCACGGACGCATGGCAGCCCGTGCGCAACCCGGCCGAGCGGCAAGAGGTGGTGGGCGAGGTGTGCAACAGCACATCCGGCGATGTAGAAGCCGCATTGCAAGCCGCCACCGCCGGTGCACCCGCATGGGCAGCCACACCGCCCGATGAACGCGCACGCCTGCTGGACGCCACGGCCGACAGCCTGGAGCGTGACACCCACCGCCTGATGGGCGTGCTGATCCGCGAGGCCGGCAAGTCGGCTGCCAACGCGATTGCCGAGGTGCGCGAGGCGGTGGACTTTTTGCGCTACTACGCGCAAGAGGTCCGCGCCAAACACCGCATCGGTAGCCATGTGCCCTTGGGCCCGGTGGTGTGCATCAGCCCCTGGAACTTTCCCTTGGCCATTTTTGTGGGGCAAATTTCTGCGGCGCTGGCCGCTGGCAATGTGGTGCTGGCCAAGCCCGCTGAACAGACTCCGCTGATTGCCGCCGAGGCCGTGCGCGCGCTGTGGGCCGCGGGCATTCCGCACGACGCCATCCAGTTGCTGCCCGGCGAAGGTGCGGTGGTGGGCGCGCAGTTGGTGGGCGATGCGCGGGTGCAAGGCGTGCTGTTTACCGGCTCCACCGAAGTGGCCAAGATTCTGCAAAGAACCCTGGCTGGCCGCACCAACGCAAAGGGCCAGGCCATCCCGCTGATTGCCGAAACTGGTGGCCAGAACGGCATGGTGGTGGACTCGTCGGCGCTGGCCGAACAGGTGGTCAACGATGTGCTCAGCTCTGCCTTTGATAGCGCGGGCCAGCGCTGCTCCGCGCTGCGCGTGCTGTGCGTGCAAGAAGACGCGGCCGAGCGTGTGCTCGACATGCTGCTGGGCGCCATGGCCGAGTTGCGCGTGGGCGACCCAGCGCGTCTGTCTGCCGATGTGGGCCCGGTGATTGACGAAGAAGCCAAGGCCAACATCGTTCGCCATATCGAGGCCATGAAAGCCAAGGGCCACAAGGTGCACCAGGTGTCCGGCCACAGCGAGCGGCCGTTGGACGGCGGCACCTATGTGCTGCCCACGGTCATCGAGATCAATTCGATTGCCGAGCTGGAGCGCGAGGTCTTCGGACCGGTGCTGCACTTTGTGCGCTACCAGCGCGACACGCTGGACAGTCTGCTGGTGCAGATCAACGCCACCGGCTACGGCCTCACCATGGGCCTGCACACGCGCATTGACGAGACCATCGAAAAGGTCGTCAACGCCACGCACGCCGGCAATATGTATGTGAACCGCAATATGGTGGGCGCGGTGGTGGGCGTGCAGCCCTTTGGCGGCGAAGGCCTGTCTGGCACGGGCCCCAAAGCTGGTGGGCCGTTGTACCTGTCGCGCTTGCTGGCCAGCAAACCCGCCGACACCTTGCTTCACGCGCTGACGGACGCAGCACCATCTGCCGCGCCCAGTGGCAAAGACACGCCGCTGGGTGCGCTGTTGGGCTGGCTGGCATCCAGCGAGCATGCCAGTGTGGGCGCTGCCTGCCAGCACTTTGCGCGCCTGGTGCCCTCCTCCATGCAACAAGATTTGCCCGGCCCCACGGGTGAGAAAAATATCTATTCCGTCACGGCACGGGCAGCGGTGCTGTGCCTGGCGCAAGACCCCAAAGACTTGCTGGTACAACTGGCCGCCGTGCTGGCTGTGGGCGGCCGCGCCATCTGGCCGCAGCAGGCCTGGGAGTTAATGAACCGCCTGCCCGATGCGGTGCAGGCCTGCATTGCGATTGCCACAGACCCCTTGAGTGCTGCCATCGCATTCGATGCAGTGTTGCTGCACGGCGACCTGGAGGCACTGCGCCAGGTGCAAGCCCAGTTGCTGCGCCGCGCCGGCCCCATCATCAGCGTGGAGCGACTCGACAGCGGCGACACCGCCGTGCCGCTGGAGCGCTTGGTTGTCGAGCGCGCACTGAGCATCAACACAGCCGCTGCGGGTGGCAACGCGTCGCTGATGACGATTGGCTAGCGCAGGGATGCCCGCGCCTGGGCGCGGGTGTGCACATGCCTATACAGTGTGGCCCTTTGGTCACCGTGCCACGGCTGCAAAGCCAAGGCGCAGCGTGACGGCTCAACGGGGAGCACCCGTTCCATTCTGAGGTTGTGCAAAGAGATGCTTACATACGCAGTTTTGTTGGTGGCGGGCCTGTGGGCGGGTTTGCAGAACGCCTTGGCGGGAGGCGGCTCGTTCGTCACCCTGCCGGCACTGATTTTTTCGGGCATGTCGCCGCTGGCAGCCAACATCACGTCCACAGTCGCCTTGTTCCCCGGGCAGCTCACATCGGGCTGGGCAGGCCGCTCGCTGGTGTCAGGGGCGGGCCGTCTACCGTTCTGGGCCTTGGTTGTGTTGAGTCTGATAGGTGGCGCACTGGGCGGCCTGCTGCTGCTCAACACGCCTGCGGGCATCTTTGCGAGTTTGGTGCCCTGGCTGGTGCTTTTTGCCACCACCATGTTTGCCTGGGGCAGCTTTGGCAGAAAGCCGAGCGCCAGCGGGCAGCATATGGGCCCCGTAGGTGCGGCAGTGGCGCAGTTGTGCATCGGAATTTATGGCGGTTATTTTGGTGGCGGCATCGGCTTTTTGATGCTGGCCGCACTCACGCTTGCAGGCGTACCCACCCGCAATGCTGGAGCCACCAAGAACGTACTGGGCGGCATGATGAACGCCTCTGCGGTGGCACTATTTGCACTGTCCCCCGAGGTGCACTGGATGCCCGCCCTGGTGCTGGGGACTGGCGCGCTCGCTGGTGGCCTGGTGGGTGCGTGGGCCTTGCACCGCGTCAACGAGCGCTTGCTGCGCATTGCCATCGTGTGCATCGGCATCGGGCTGACCATCGGTTTGTTTTTGCACCGGCCATGAGCAGCGACTGAACAGATTGCCGTCGACTTTTTGAATCTTCATTTCAGAGGGCACAAAAGAAAAAACCCGTGTAGATCATTGACCTACAAGGGTTTTCCATTTTGGCGGAGCGGACGTCGAATTTTTTCAATTCCGCCATTCTCCACTGGCCGCACATGGTGCTGATTACCAGGGAAATTCTGCCCGCTATCGTCCGCCATTCTCCATGGTTTCCGCAGCAGACCGGCCGATTTTGATAGCGGATTTGATGTTAGTTGCGACCCACTTCCATCATCTATCAAAATAGTACCCATGGCGATTCACAAACTCAACGACCTAAAGATCAAAGCCAAGATTCGAGAAATCGAGTCGTTATCTTACAGCGCATCTGCAAAAAACGCGATGCTGGGCGATGGTCAGGGGCTGTACCTCAGTATTGCTAAGAACGGCACCGCCAGTTGGTTGTTACGTTACATGACCAACGGAAAGGCCAAGACCATCGGCTTGGGTCAATACCCAGGTGCTTCCTTGCAGAAAGCAAGGGAGAAAGCTGCGATGTACCGGGACTCCAGAACTGTAGGCGTTGACCCTGCACACGCCAAGAGGGAAGAAATTAAGGCGCAGAAGCTTAAGGAATCAAAGGAACGGACTTTTGAGGCCTGTGCAATTGACTTCATCGCCTTCAAACGACCATCTTGGAAAAACGCTAAACATTCACAGCAATAGACGAACACGCTAACGTAATATGCCTACCCGGTGATCGGGGACAACCCAATCAACGCCATCGACACCGATGAAATAGTCAAGATTATTCGTCCGATTTGGCTAGAAAAACATGAGACGGCGACCCGTCTATTAGACCGAATTCAGGGAGTTCTAGACTATGCAAAGGTACAGGGCTGGCGTGAGGGAGACAACCCTGCCCGTCGCAAGGGCCACCTTGAATACCTCTTACCGAAATACAAAGCCGGTGAGAAAAAGCATCACGCCTCACTACCCTATCAAGAACTTCCCACATTCATTGAAGCGCTCCAATCACAAGGTGGCATGACTCGCTACGCTTTGGAGTTCTGCATCCTTTGCGCTTCTAGAACTAGCGAGGTCACCGACGCCACGTGGACAGAATTCGACCTCGCAAAGAAGATTTGGACCATACCGGGCAGCAGCATGAAGGCAGGGATAACGCACCGTGTTCCGCTGACTGCCAGAGCGTTGCGGCTACTGCAGGTCATAAAGCCGATATCTGGTGAGAAGTACGTTTTCATCATTGGGAGAAAAGACAAGCCCATGTCTGAGGCGGGAATGTCCAGCGTTTTACGGCGAATGGAAGTCCCCGATGCCACGATCCATGGAATGCGTTCGACCTCCAGAAACTGGGCCGCGGAGCGCACCAAGTATCCTTTTGAGGTTTGCGAACATGCTTTGGCGCACTAACTGGAAAGTGACGTGGCGGCAGCCTATCTTCGGACTGACTTCTTTGAAAAGCGGATCAAGCTGATGAGGGAGTGGGAGAAGTTTGTAATGTCCAAGTGCCTACATTTATCGTAAATCTCAGCTTCTAAATGCCTACCCGGTCAGTCCGAAGGCAATTACCCAAACCATCCATGTTTTTATACCCGCTCGTCACCCATTTGTGCGGGCACATCAGGAACCATTTTCAGATAGCGCTCGAAGTCAGCGCGGCTACCCTTGGCAGCTTCAGATTTGAGGTAGTCCAGCGTCATCACCGACGCCATCTTTTCTGAGGCCGCACTGGCGATGAATTGGTTCACGGAAATATCGTCACGCGCAGCAAGTTCCTTGATTTTTTGATGAACAGAATTGGGCAAACGAACAGTTAATGCAGTCATGATGAAGTCCTCAAAAGGTTCAAAAAATCAGCAGGCTTGATGGCCTGCACCTTCAACTCTTCGGCTCTACGGAAATCCTTGATGTTGTGGGTCACGATGAACTGGCTACCTGATGCCACCGCACATTCCACCACCATATCGTCATCCGGGTCACTCAAAAACGGGCGCCACAAAAAGTGAACCTCCTGCAAATGGGCCAGCGATGCCAGATAACGCAGGTAGCCCAACGCCGCATCAACAGTAGCGCCTGGCGGCATGTGCTCCGGACGAGTCAGGACTGCCTGCCATTCCGTGTACATGGCAATGGTCAGCGCCAACTCGAACCTGGGTGATGGCAACAGGGACATCAACTGGAAGCTGGCTCCATTGCGGGATCGTGCAGCGGCAACCAACACTGACGTGTCAAGGACAACTCTCAATATGACCCCCATTCATGGTTGCACCAGCATAACCATATTTTAGTCACTTTTAGAACAGTTGCAACGGAAAATCTGGCTTTCGAAGCCACCGGTCCGACTTCCGCAAAAAGAATCTGCTTCCCGGAGGTCGTCATAATCTTTACCCATGGCTACCTCCAAGAAACCCGCTGGCGCTAAACGCGCTGCCCGATAGTCGCTGTAGAAACCATCAATATCAGGGTCGAAGTCCGGCAGTGGCGGGGCATTGGAGGTTTGAAGTGCACACGAAATCGGCCTGAGCATTACCCAGTACCGCTCGTCTGTAATGGTGACGCACTGTCCATGCTTTAGCTTCAGCCGGTTAACAAATTCCAACGGCAAGGGCGCACTGTCAGGGTCGAGCCATACCCTTCGGGGATCGTGTTTTGAAATTTTGTGGTTGCCATTTTGCTTTTCCTGTTTAGGTTGAAGTGGATTTGCGCAATGCAGCGGCAACCGGAATGCGAGCGTGCTTCCGGATGGTCAAGAAAAAAGGGGGGGGGGGCCCGTTGCGAGAC
>Ga0228698_1000050_pt1 | contig 117502 bp, 106 predicted proteins | sample McNCre117_Aug_MG_FD_178015 | JGI IMG/M metagenome (GOLD analysis project Ga0228698, IMG submission 178015) | Freshwater microbial communities from McNutts Creek, Athens, Georgia, United States - 1-17_Aug_MG | ecosystem: Environmental > Aquatic > Freshwater > Creek | place: USA: Georgia... | reverse complement strand
TGGCTCCTATGTGCCGAAAATCAGCTGGCCTGTAAGTGCCGAAAACGCACTGGCTCGTATATGCCGAAAACGGAGTGGCTCCTATATGCCGAAAACGAAATGGACTCTATGTGGTGAAAAGTGACAGGCCCCGCCCAAGCCCTAAAATCAGGCGGTGAGCTTTGAACAAACCCCGGCGACCGCGCGCCGCCCCATCCGCGAACTCCCCGATGAACTGATCAGCCAAATTGCCGCTGGCGAGGTGGTCGAACGCCCCGCCTCGGTCGTGCGCGAGCTGGTGGACAACGCCATGGACGCGGGCGCGCAGAGCATCACGCTGCGCCTGATGGGAGGCGGCACCCGGCTGATTTCGGTGGAAGACGACGGCGGCGGCATTGCCCCGGACGAGCTGGCCACGGCGCTGAAGCGCCACGCCACCAGCAAGATCGGCAACCTGGATGAGCTGGAATCGGTGATGACCATGGGCTTTCGGGGCGAGGCGCTGGCGGCCATCAATTCGGTGTCCGAGCTGACCCTGCTCTCGCGCATGGACGGCCAGCCCACCGCCTTTGCGCTGGACGGGCGCACCGGCGAAATCCGCCCAGCGGCCCGCGCCGTGGGCACCACCGTGGAGGTGAAAGAGTTGTTTTTCTCCACGCCCGCCCGCCGAAAATTTTTGAAAAGCGACAGCACCGAGCTGGCGCATTGCATCGAGGCGGTGCGCCGCCACGCCCTGGCCCGCCCCGATGTGGGCTTTGCCATCTGGCACGAGGGCAAGCTGGTCGAGCAGTGGCGCGTGCACCCTGGCGCGGCGGGCCTGGAGCAGCGCCTGGCCGATGTGCTGGGCGAAGAGTTCGTGGCGCAGTCCATCGCAGTGGAATACCACGCCGGGCCGCTCAAGGTGATCGGCCGCGCCGGTTTGCCCGATGCCGCTCGCTCACGCCCCGACCACCAGTTTGCTTATGTGAATGGCCGTTTTGTGCGCGACAAGGTGGTCATGCACGGGGCGCGCAGCGCCTACGAAGACGTGCTGCACGGCCAGAAACAACCGGCCTACGCGCTGTTCATGCAAATCGACCCGACGCTGGTGGATGTGAACGTGCACCCCACCAAGATCGAAGTCCGATTCAGGGACAGCCGCGCCGTCCACCAGGCAGTGCGACACGCGATTGAAAACGCCCTGGCCGCGCCGCGTTCGCAAAACTTGAGCGATTCCGCCACAGAGGCCAAAGCTGATTTCGACCTGAGTGCGCCCACCCCCAAAGCCCTGCCCGAGTCGGCCAGCTGGCAGCAAGGCGGCATGGCGTTTGAGCGCCCCGGGCCATCGACCTTTTCTGCGCCCAGCTACAAACCGGCGGACTTTGTGCGCCCCCGTGTGGACGGCGAGCAAGCCATGGCCGACCTCAAGGCGCTGTGGAATCCGACCGAGCCACGACAAGAAGCACACGACACGGATGCACCGCGCTGGTCCGCTCCCGTGCCATCGTTGAGCCCCAACACCGCAGCATCTGCCCTGCCCGCACCGAACACCGAAGCGGCGCAAGCCCTGCCTGAGGGCGATTGGCCACTGGGTCGCGCCGTGGCGCAGCTGCACGGCGTCTACATCCTGGCTGAAAACAAGCAAGGCCTTGTGGTCGTGGACATGCACGCCGCACACGAGCGCATCGTGTACGAGCGCCTGAAAAACCAACTCAATACGGCTGATGGCGAAGGCCCGCGCATCGCCAGCCAGCCGCTGCTGATCCCGGCCACCTTTGCCGCCAACCCGACCGAGGTGGCCACCGCCGAAGCCTGCGCCGAAGCGCTCGAACAATTGGGTCTGGAAATCTCGCCCCTGTCGGCCAAGACCCTGGCCGTGCGCGCCGTCCCCACCAGCTTGGCGCAAGGCGATGCGGTGGAACTTGCCCGCAGCGTGCTGGCCGAGCTGGCCCAACACGACGCGAGCACGGTGGTGCAGCGTGCGCAAAACGAGATTCTGGCCACCATGGCCTGCCACGGCGCGGTCCGCGCCAACCGCCGCCTCACGCTCGACGAGATGAACGCCTTGCTGCGCCAAATGGAAGAGACCGAGCGCTCGGACCAATGCAACCACGGCCGCCCCACCTGGCGGCAAATGAGCATGCGCGACCTGGACGCTTTGTTCTTGCGAGGCCGTTGATGCCCAAGCACCTTGTGGTTGTGCTGCTGGCCTTGCTGCTTGGACTGCAGGCCGTCACCACCGACCTGTACTTGCCTGCCCTGCCCGCCATCCGCGCCAGCCTGAACGCGAGCATGGGCGAAATCCAGCTGACCTTGACCGCGCTCTTGCTGGCCTTTGGCATTTCTCAACTGGTCTGGGGTCCGCTGTCGGACCGCTTTGGCCGTCGGCCCATCTTGCTCTGGGGCATGGGCGCTTATGTGATCGCCTCGTTGGCCTGCGTGGCGGCACCGGGCATCGGGTGGTTGATCGCCGCCCGTGCCGTGCAGGGCATCGCCATGGGCGCGGCGGTCATGGCCGCACGCGCCATCGTGCGTGACCTGTACCCCCCCCACGAAGGCGCACAGGTCATGTCACAAGCCCTGTCGGGTCTGGGCCTGATCGCCTGCACCTGCGCTCCAGTGGGCGGCTTGCTCAGCGACTGGGTCGGCTGGCGCTATGCGCTCTTGTCGGTCACCTTGTTTGGTTTGCTCACGCTGGGCCTGCTGCTGTGGGGCTACCGCGAAACACTGCCCCAGCGCCGCATGGATGCGCTGCGCTGGGATTCCCTGTGGCGCTCCAATCTGGACATCATCCGCCACCCGGTTTTCCTCACCTGGTGCGCCTTGTCCTCGGCGTCCTACTTGGGCCTGTTCACCTTTTTGGCCACCTCGTCATTCGTGTTCACGCAACAACTGGGCTACAGCAAGACCATCTACGGCCTGCTGATGTTCACCATGTCCTTGGCCTACATCGTGGGCACCTTCTGGGGCCGCTGGATGCTGCGCCGCACCAGCATCCACCGCACTGTGGGGGTGGCCGGTTTCTTGTCGATCAGTGGCGGTGTGTTGCTCACCGTGCTGGAGCATGCCGGCGCTGGACAAGCCTGGTACGGTGCCTGGGCCGTGATGCTGCCGGTGTACCTGTTCATGCTGGGTCACGGCGTGCACCAGCCTTGCGGCCAAAGCGCTGCCGTCGCGCCCTTTCCGCTCAAGGCGGGCACGGCTTCGGCGCTCAACGGATTCTTGATGATGCTCGGTGCTTTCTTCATGGGCGGCTGGCTGGGACGCAACATGGATGTGCCGCTCTTGGCCCTGGCCCACGGCATGCTGCTGTGGAGCGCGGTGATCGCCACCGTGGCCTGGACCGCCATGCAACGCCATGGCAAGCCGGTGGAATGGAAAGCGGCATGACCAAGCAACTGGACGCCATCGCCATCGTCGGGCCGACGGCCAGCGGCAAAACCGCTGCGGCCCTGGCTTTGGCGCAAGCCCTGCAATCGCAAGGCGGTGCCGAGATCATCAGCGTGGACTCGGCCCTGGTGTACCGGGGCATGGACATTGGCACGGCCAAACCCAACCGGGAAGAACTGGCCACCGTGCCACACCACCTGATCGACACGATTGACCCCTTGCAAAGCTACAGCGCTGCCGAGTTTGCGCGCGATGCGACTCGGCTCATCGGTGAAATCCACGCCCGTGGCCGCATGCCGCTGCTGGTGGGCGGCACCATGCTTTACCTCAAGGCCTTGCTGGAAGGCCTGAACGACATCCCCGCTGCCGATCCGCAGGTGCGCGAAGCCATTCAGGCCCGCGCTGCGCAAGTGGGCTGGCCCGCCCTGCATGCCGAGCTGATGCAGGTGGACCCGGTGACCGCCGCCCGCCTGGCCCCCGGCGACAGCCAGCGCGTGGGCCGCGCCCTGGAGGTGTGGACCGCCACCGGCCAGACCCTGTCGTCCTTCCACCAAAGCGCCAAAGCTGCCGCGCCCAACTGGCACATCCCGATCTTGAGCCTGGAGCCGCAAGACCGGACTTGGTTGCACCAGCGCATTGCCCAACGCTTTGAACTGATGATGGCGCAAGGCTTCATCCATGAGGTGCGCCAGCTGCGTGCGCGGGGCGACTTGAACCCCGACCTGCCCGCCATGCGCTGCGTGGGCTACCGCCAAGCCTGGCAAGGGCTGGACGAAGGTTGGAGCGAACAAGACATCACAGAACGCGGCATCTTTGCCACCCGCCAACTGGCCAAACGCCAGATCACCTGGCTGCGCAGCATGGACAGCCGCCATGTGATCGCGGCCGATGCGCCGGATGCTTTGGCGCAGGTACTGAAAACCGCACTGAACGCCGTCTCGCACACCAGATGACAAGCGCTCGGCAGGTCGGCGGCTTCAGCACCGACATGAGCCTGAGTCCAACCACCACTGTCGGAGCTGAAGCTCCGACCCACGGGGATCACGTTAATCTGACGCGCGGCGTGAAGCCTTCAACTTGGACTGGATGGCCTTGCCCTGTAAGCGGCGCTGCACCGAGCCGTAGCTGGGCTTGGTTGCCTTGCGAGCTTTGGGCGCTTTGGCGAATTGGTCGAGCAGCTCGTACAGCCGTGTCCAGGCATCCTGGCGGTTGGCTTCTTGCGTGCGGTAGCGTTGGGCCTTGATGATGAGCACGCCTTCTTGCGACAAGCGGCTGTCGCCCGACTGCAGCCACCGCGCCTTGACGGCTTCGGGCAAGGAGGAACCTGCCACATCGAAACGCAGCTGGATGGCGGTGGAGACTTTGTTGACGTTTTGCCCGCCCGGGCCTTGGGCGCGGATGGCGGTCAATTCAACTTCGGCCTCGGGAATGTGCAGTTTGTTCATGAGCTGCAGCGAGTATGCCGCAGGCGCTGTGACTGGGTGGTCATGAAGACCACACAGCTTTATTGGAGCGGCTCTTTCAAGGCATCGGGCAAAGGCAGCGGCAAGACATCGATGCCTTCGTCCAGCAAGGCTTCGGTTTCCTCACGCGTGGCCTGGCCACGGATGTTGCGCTCTTCGCGTTCACCGTAATGGATCTTGCGGGCTTCTTCGGCAAACCGGGTGCCCACATCTTCGGTGTTGGCCATGACATGGCGCACCATGTGCATCAAGGCCGCTTGCATTTGCACCACAGGGTTGGCGTCAGCACTGGGAGCAAGCGCACTGGAAGGCGCAGAAGCAGGCGCGGCTTCCGATGGTGCGGCCTCATTCTGAGCAGGGGCCGATGGGCTGCCGTGCCCCAGGTTCAGGCGAGGTGCCGACAGCATTTTGGTGATCTCGCTGTCGTTGCACATGGGGCACGTGACCAGTCCCCGCGCACGTTGCGCGTCGTAATCGTCCTGCGAGCCGAACCAGCCTTCGAAGCTGTGGCCCTGACGACACTGGAGGTCAAGGACTTTCATGCGGAATGTTCAGGGGGCGCTTTGCCAAGTCAGCGGCCAAGCGCCAGACAAGACATTTTGCAACCAAAGCGCTCCGGTCAGGGTTTTGGCATCGGTCACCAAACCTTGCTGGCACCAGGCCATCAGTTCGTCGGGGCTGGCGGTGAACACGTCCAGAAACTCCTCTGCGTCCAGCTGGCGCTCGCCCAAGGTGAGGTCTCGCGCAAACCAAATCTCGATCACCTCGGTGGAATAAGCGATCACCGGGTGCAAGACGCCAGCCTTGGCCCATTCGCGGGCGCGGTAGCCGGTTTCTTCCACCAGCTCACGCTGCGCGCACAGCCAAGGGTCTTCGCCCGCGTCCAACTTGCCTGCCGGGAATTCGATCATCACCTGCCCCAACGGGTAACGGAACTGACGCTCCAGCACCAGGCGCAGGCTGCCATCGGGCAGCTGCAGCAGAGGGATCACCATCACCGCGCCGGGGTGAACCACATACTCGCGTGTGGCCAGACCTTGGTTGGGCAGACGGACCGTGTCCCGGAAAGCGTGCAGAAAATGACCGCGCAGCAACTCCTCTTGCGAGACACGATGCTCGATCAGATGATCGTCAGACATGGGGGGAGTCTCAGTGAAACCCGACAGCGTTCAATGCTGACGGTGCATCAGGTAACGGTAGACGAAACCCGGAAAAGACAAGGTGACAAACATGGTGCCGGTGATGGCGTAAAACTCCCAGCCCTGGGGAGAGATTTGACCGGCATGGTTTTCCAGCGCCAGACCCACAGCACCAACCACAAAGTAAAGCAGCACCAATTCAGCGAGCCGAATGGCCAGTGATTTGGTGCCGTTGGTGGGAGCAACCAGCAAAATGCGCTGATTGGCAAATGGCAAGTTCGCGGCCAGCACAGCCAGCGCGATCAACAAGCCGATTTGCCAAGCGGTGGACATGATCAGACAGCCAGCATGCGGGTGACAGCGTCAGCGCACAAAGCCATCAGGGCACCTGGGGTCATGCCCAGGACCAGCACCAACAACCCGTTGAGCGAGAGCACCACACGCACATCGGCATCGGCCGAGACGGTGGTGGCCGTCACGGGCTCGTCAAAGTACATGACCTTGACGACGCGCAGGTAGTAGAAAGCGCCGATCAGCGACATGATCACGGCAAAGATGGCCAGACCGATGTAGAAGCCCTGACCCGAAGCCACCAGGGACTGCAGCACAGCCAGCTTGGCGTAGAAGCCGACCATGGGTGGGATACCGGCTAAGGAGAACAGGCAAATCGCCATCACGCCAGCGTACAGCGGGCTACGCTGATTCAGACCGGCCAGGTCGGTGATTTCTTCGCTCTCGAAGCCTTGACGTGCCAGCAGCATGATGATGCCGAAGCTGGCCAAGGTGGTCAGCACATAGCCGACGATGTAGAACATGGCCGAGCTGTAGGCGTTGGCTGCCAAAGTGGTCTGACCGTTGATCACACCTGCCACGAAGCCCAACAAAACAAAGCCCATTTGCGCGATGGTCGAGAAAGCCAGCATGCGCTTGAGGTTGGTCTGCGCAATGGCGGCCAGGTTACCGATCAGCAAGGAGCCAATCGCCAAGAAGGACAACATCTGTTGCCAGTCGATGGCCAAAGGCAGCAGGCCTTCGACCAGCAAGCGGATCATGATGCCGAACGCCGCCAGCTTGGGCGCGCCGCCGATCAGCAGCGTGGCTGCAGTGGGGGCACCTTGGTAAACGTCAGGGATCCACATGTGGAATGGCACGGCACCGATCTTGAATGCCAAACCGGCCACGATGAAGACCAGGCCAAACACCAGCACTTGGTGGTTGACTTGACCCGAAGCGATGGCTTTGAGCACAGCGGCCAATTCCAGGCTGCCGGTGGCACCGTACATCATGGACATGCCATAGAGCAGGAAACCGGAAGCCATCGCGCCCAGCACGAAGTACTTCATGGCCGCTTCGGTGGCTTGACCGTTGTCGCGGCGCAGGGCGACCAGTGCGTAGCTCGACAGGGTCAGCAGTTCCAGGCCCAGATACAGCACCAGGAAGTTTTGACCGGAGATCATCACGCTCATGCCCAGCAAAGCAAACATGCTCAGGCTGAACAATTCGCCACCGCGCAGCATGTCGCGGTCAGCGGCATAGGGGCGCGAGTAAACCAGGGTCACCATCACGGCGATCGAGGCGAAGCACTTGAGCCAATGGCCCATCGGGTCGCTGACCACCAAGTGACCAAAACCATAAACGGTCTGCCCTGCACTGGCGTACATGGCGTTGAGCCAGGCCACGCCACCGAGCGACAGCAAGGTCAGGGCATACGTGCCGGTGCGCTTGGGGCTCTTCACGAACAGGTCGGCCAGTGCGATCACACAGGCCATGACCAGCAACACGATTTCAGGATAAATCGTCATCCAACTGGTGTTGTCCATCATCATTCTTTCTATTCTTCAGTTCAGTACTGAATGGTCATTGGGGCAATTTGGACAAGGCCACATGCTTGAGCAAGTCGACCACCGAGGTGTCCATCACGTCGGTGAATGGCTTGGGGAACAGGCCCATGTAGAGCACGGCGATGGCCAGCAAAGCCATGACCAGGAATTCACGGCTGTTGATGTCCGTGAGTTCCTTGACGTCGTCATTGGCCACAGGACCGAGGTACACGCGCTTGAACATCCACAGGGTGTAAGCCGCGCCAAAAATCAAGGCAGAAGCGGCCAAGGCACCGATCCAGAAGTTGAACTTCACGGCACCCAAGATGACCATCCACTCGCCCACAAAACCGGCTGTGCCTGGCAAGCCGCAGTTGGCCATCGAGAACAGCAAAGCAAAAGCGGCGAACTTGGGCATGGTGTTGACCACACCGCCGTAGCTGGCGATCTCACGCGAGTGAACGCGGTCGTACAAGACACCAATGGACAAGAACATGGCAGCCGACACAAAACCGTGCGCAATCATCTGAACCACCGCGCCAGACACGCCCAACGGGTTGAAGATGAAAAAGCCCAGGGTCACAAAGCCCATGTGCGCCACCGATGAGTAGGCCACCAGTTTTTTCATGTCCTGCTGGACCATGGCGACCAGACCCACGTAGATCACGGCAACCAGTGACAGCACGATCATGAAGGTGCCCCACTCGCGTGCGGCGTCCGGTGCGATGGGCATCGAAAAACGCAGGAAACCATACGCGCCCAACTTGAGCATGATGGCGGCCAGCACAGCCGAACCACCCGTAGGCGCTTCCACGTGCACGTCAGGCAACCAGGTGTGCACAGGCCACATGGGGACCTTGACCGCAAACGCGGCAAAGAAGGCAAAGAAAAGCAGCGTCTGCACAGTGCCCGACAGCGGCAACTTGTGCCAAGCCAGGATGTCAAAGCTGCCGTTCGAGGCGGTGTACAGGTAAATGAGCGCGATCAGCGTCAGCAGCGAGCCCATCAGGGTGTACAGGAAGAACTTGAACGCGGCGTAGATCTTGTTCGGACCGCCCCAGATGCCGATGATCAGGTACATCGGGATGAGGGTCGCTTCGAAGAAGACGTAGAACAAGATGCCGTCCAGGGCACTGAACACGCCGATCATCAGACCCGACAGGATCAGGAAGGCGGCCATGTACTGGTTGACTTTGCGGGTGATGACTTCCCAGCCCGCGATGACCACGATCACGTTGATGAAGGCGGTCAACAGCACGAACCAGAGCGAAATGCCGTCCACACCCAGGTGGTAGTGCACATTGAAGCGTTCGATCCAGGTGTACTTCTCGACAAACTGCATGGCCGAGGTACCGAGCTCAAAGCCCTTGTAGAGGGGCAGTGTGATCAGAAAACTGACGACGGAGCCGATCAAAGCCACCCAGCGCACGGCGCGGGCTTGGCTGTCACGACCGATGGCCAGCAAGATGACGCCGAAAACAATCGGTGTCCAGATGGCAAGGCTTAACAATCCCATTTTTATCGTCCTCTAAACCGTTAAGCGAGCCAGACGAAATACGTCATCAGCGCAAACACACCCAGGATCATGACCAGGGCATAGTGGTACAGGTAGCCCGACTGGAAGCGCCGCACGGCTCCAGAGATCAGACCCACCACTTTCCAGGAACCGTTGACCAGCAGGCCATCGATCAAGGCGCGGTCGCCCACTTTCCACAAACCGGTGCCGAGCAAACGCGCGCCACGGGCCAGGATGTTTTCGTTGATCCAGTCCAGGAAATACTTGTTTTCGAGAACAACGATCACGGGACGCAACACGCGTGCAAAGAAGGCAGGCACTTTGGGGTTGACGAGGTACATGTACCAGGACACCACCACACCGGCCAAAGCCAGCCAGAAAGGTGCTGTGCTCAGGGCGTGCACCGCCATGGCCACGGGACCGTGGAACATCTCGGCCATTTCTTCCATCACGGGGTGCTTCTCGGCGTTCACGAAGATCACGTCTTTGAAGAACTCGCCGTAGAGCATGGGCTCGATCGCCATGAAACCGATCACCACCGAAGGAATCGCCAACAGGACCAAGGGCACGGTCACGACCCATGGGGATTCGTGCGGTTCGTGATGGTCGTCGTGGCCATGACCGTGGTCGTCGTGACCATGGTGGGCATCAGGGTTCTGGTCAAAGCGTTCCTTGCCGTGGAAGACCAGGAAGTACATGCGGAAGGAATAGAAGGCGGTCACGAAGACACCAGCCAGCACGGCGAAGTTGGCAAAACCCGCAGCAGCCAGATGGCTTTCATGCACGGCTTCGATGATGCTGTCCTTGGAGTAGAAACCCGAGAAGAACGGTGTACCGATCAAAGCCAGCGAACCCAGCAGCGAAGTGATCCAGGTAATCGGCATGTACTTGCGCACGCCGCCCATCCAGCGGATGTCCTGGTTGTGGTGCATACCCATGATGACGGAACCCGCACCCAAGAACAGCAAGGCCTTGAAGAACGCGTGTGTCATCAGGTGGAACACGGCGACCGAGTAAGCGGATGCGCCCAGGGCCACGGTCATGTAACCGAGCTGCGACAAGGTGGAATAAGCCACCACGCGCTTGATGTCGTTCTGAATGATGCCCAAAAAGCCCATGAACAGCGCCGTGATCGAGCCGATCACCATGATGAAGTTCAAAGCGGTGTCAGACAGTTCAAACAGCGGCGACATGCGGGCCACCATGAAGATACCGGCGGTCACCATCGTCGCGGCGTGGATCAGCGCCGAGATGGGCGTTGGGCCTTCCATCGAGTCAGGCAGCCACACGTGCAGAGGGAACTGAGCCGACTTGCCCATGGCACCGATGAACAGGCAGATGCAGATCACGGTCACCAGCATCCAGTCGGTGCCAGGGAATGTGAGCGCGCCCAGCTCGGCTGTCTTGGCAAAGGCTTCGGCATAGTTGAGTGTGCCGGCATAAGCTGCGATCAGGCCAATGCCCAGGATGAAACCGAAGTCACCCACACGGTTGACCAAGAAGGCCTTCATGTTGGCGAAGATGGCGGTCGGCTTGTTGAACCAGAAACCGATCAGCAGGTAGGACACCAGGCCCACGGCCTCCCAGCCAAAGAACAGCTGCAACATGTTGTTGCTCATGACGAGCATCAGCATGGAGAAGGTGAACAGCGAGATGTAGGCGAAGAAACGGTTGTAGCCTTCGTCTTCTTCCATGTAGCCGATGGTGTAGATGTGCACCATCAGCGACACAAAGGTCACCACACACATCATCATGGCCGTCAGGCTGTCGATCAAAAAGCCGACTTCCATCTTCAGGCCACCAACGACCATCCAGGTGTAAAGCGTTTCATTGAAACGGGCACCGTCGACGACGCTCTTGAATGTCATGGCCGACAGGATGAAGGCGACCAGGACACCCAAAATGGTCAGGGTGTGTGCCAGGCGGCGGCCAATCCAGTTACCACCGAATTGCGTGCCAAAAATACCAGCCAGTGCCGAGCCCACCAGGGGCGCGAGCGGCACAGCCAGCAGCGTGCTTGCGTTGAGGGTTTGACTCATATTCTTATTAACCCTTGAGCGAATTGAGTTCGTCCACGTTGATGCTGTTCTTGTTTCGGAACAACAGCACGAGGATGGCCAGACCGATGGCCGATTCAGCGGCCGCCACTGTCAGGATGAAGAACACGAACACTTGGCCGTGCATGTCACCCAGGTAGTGCGAGAAGGCCACAAAGTTCATGTTCACGGCCAAGAGCATCAGCTCGATGGCCATGAGCAAGACGATCAGGTTCTTGCGGTTCAAGAAAATGCCGATCACGGCCAATGCAAACAGCATGGCGCCGAGCGACAGGAAATGTCCGAGTGTCAAGGCCATCATTTGTTCTCCTGTGCAGCTTCAGGGGCCACTGGTGCAGGTGCGGCTTGTGTCGCAGCCACTTTGACCACGCTCAAGCGGTCAGCAGCGCGAACACGGACCTGGATCGAAGGATTGATGGCCTTGCTGTCCTTGCGCTCACGCAGGGTCAGGGCAATCGCAGCCACCATGGCCACCAGCAAGATCGCCGCAGCAATCTGGATGGGCATGAGGTACTCGGTGTACAACAAGATACCCAAGGCCTTGGCATTGGACGCTTGGGCGACCGATCCAGCCACAGCCGCTGGGGCTTGCGACAAGCGGAAGCCACTCATCAGCACCGCCGCCATTTCCAGCGCGACGATGGCACCCAGCGTCGCCGCCAGCGGGAAGTTTTTCCAGAAGCCCTGACGCAAGGTGTCGATGTTGATGTCCAGCATCATCACCACGAACAGGAAAAGCACCATCACCGCCCCCAGATAGACCAGCACCAAAGTGATGGCCAGGAATTCGGCGTTGAGCAGCAGCCAGATGGCTGAGGCCTGGGAAAAGGCCAACATGAGGTACAGCACAGCGTGCACAGGGTTGCGCGCTGTCACCACCCGGAATGCTGAAAACATCAGCACCACCGAGAAGAGGTAGAAGAAACCGGTCTTGACGTCCATAGGTCTGTCTTTTTTAAATGTTCAGGACTGGGCCACGTTCAACGGTAAGGCGCATCGGCCGCTTTGGCTGCTGCGATCTCTTTTTCGTAACGGTCGCCCACGGCCAGCAACATGTCTTTGGTGAAGTACAGGTCGCCACGCTTTTCGCCGTGGTATTCGAAAATTTGCGTCTCGACGATGGAGTCCACTGGGCAGCTTTCTTCGCAAAAGCCGCAGAAGATGCACTTGGTCAAGTCGATGTCGTAACGCGTGGTGCGGCGTGAGCCGTCTTCGCGCTGACCTGCCTCGATGGTGATGGCCATCGCGGGGCAGACGGCTTCGCACAGTTTGCAGGCAATGCAACGCTCTTCGCCGTTGTCATAACGGCGCAGGGCGTGCAGGCCACGGAAACGCGGCGACAGCGGTGTTTTTTCTTCGGGGAACTGCACCGTCACCTTGCGGGCGAAAGCGTAGCGTCCGGTAAGGGCCATGCCCTTGAACAACTCCACGAGCATGAAGCTCTTGAGGAAGTCCTTGATGGAGAAAGAAGATGTCATGGTGGTCATGTTCTGTGCACCGCTCATTTCCAGATGTTCCAGGGTGAGAACAGCCAAGCGCCCACCACCAGCAGCCACACCAGGGTGACCGGAATGAAAATCTTCCAGCCCAGACGCATGATCTGGTCATAACGGAAGCGCGGGAATGTGGCACGAATCCAGATGAACATGGACACGACCAGGAAAGTTTTCAGGCCCAGCCAGATCCAGCCAGGGACCCAGTTGAACAAGGCGCTGTCGATGGGCGACAACCAGCCACCCAGGAACATGATCACGGCGAGGATGGACACGAGCCACATGCTGGCGTATTCGGCCAGGAAGAAGATCGCAAAGCCCATGCCCGAGTACTCGACCATGTGACCGGCCACGATTTCGGCTTCGCCTTCGACCACGTCAAAGGGGTGACGGTTGGTTTCGGCCACGCCCGAGATCAGGTAAACCAAGAAGATGGGCAGCAAAGGCAACCAGTTCCAGGACAGGAAGTTCAGACCCATGCGTGCCATGCTGCCTTTGTCTTGGGCCAGCACGATGTCGGTCAGGTTCATGCTGCCGGTGACCATCAGGACCACCAGGAAACAGAAACCCATCGCGATTTCGTAGCTCACCATCTGGGCCGAAGCACGCAGCGCACCCAGGAAGGCGTACTTGGAGTTCGAAGCCCAACCAGCAATGATCACGCCGTACACCTCGATGGAGGTGATGGCCATCACCAGCATCAAGCCGGCATTCAAGTTGGTCAAAGCGACTTCAGGACCGAAAGGAATGGCCACCCATGCTGCCAGGGCAGGCATGATCGCCATGATCGGGCCCAAGCGGAACAAGCCTTGGCTGGCCGCTGTGGGGTTGATCAATTCCTTGGTCAGCAGTTTGACCGCGTCAGCGATCGGCTGCAGCAGACCCATGGGCCCCACGCGGTTGGGACCAAAGCGAACTTGCATGAAGCCCAGCAGCTTGCGCTCCCACAGCGTCAGGTAAGCCACCGCGCCCATCAAAGGCGCGAGGATGGCCACGATCTTGAGCAAGATCCAGAGCACTGGCCAGACCAAGGTGGCCCACCAAGTGGCAGCGACCAGGTTCAGGCCGCCGTTGTACAAAGCGTCAATCATGCTGTCACCTCCTGGCGTGCGTCTGCAGTCAATTGCAGGGACGGTGCGCGGCGCACGATGCCGTCAAGTTGGTAGATCGATGCCACGGCAGGCGTACCGGCAGCCGCAGTCAGGTTGATTGCAGCACGGGTGGCGTTGGATGCCACCAAGGGCTTGGCCGTGGCACGGGCCAGCACGTCTTGCGAAGTCTCGAAAGACACGCCGGGCACGTCCAGCAAGTTGGCCAACACGCGCAGCACTTTCCAGGCGGGACGGGTTTCAGCCAGAGGCTTGACCACCGCGTGGAAGCTTTGCAGACGGCCTTCGGCATTGACGAAGGAACCGGAAGTCTCGGTGAACGGCGCAATCGGCAACAGCACATCGCTGAAAGCCATATTGGCTTTGAACGGGCTGAGGGTGACGACCATCTCGGCCTGATCCAAAGCCTGAGCAGCGGCAGCACCTGCTGCACTGTCGAACTCGGGTTCGGTGTTCAGCAAAAGCGCGGCTTTCAAGCCACCAGCCAACATTTGACCTGCGTTCTTGCCGCCGGTTTGAGGCTGAGCGCCCACCCACTGTGCACCCACGGTATTGGCAGATTCGGTCAGGTAACCCACGGTCGCGCCAGTTTGCTCGCCGATCCAGTTGGCCAGGGCCAGCAGGCTCGATGCGTTGGCATGGTGCGCTGCGCCGTTGCCCAGCAACACGGCCTTGCGCTCTCCGCCCAGCAGGGACTTGGCGATGGCCTGTGCTTGAGCAGATGCATTTCCAGCGACAGGGGCTGCAACGCCCTTTTCTGCGGCAACAGCTGCAGCCACATCGGCCAAGGCTTGCGCCCAGCTCGAAGCATCGGCCAGCACGGCTTGGGCCACAGGCATGGCCCAGGCGTCGGCGTGGCTGAATGCGGCCTGCGAAGTGATGACGTTCAGCTGAGCGCCGTGGCGCACAGCGTGGCGCACGCGCAAAGCGAACAAAGGATGGTCCTTGCGCAGGTTGGAACCCACGACCAACACGCGTTGCAATGTGGACAGCGAAGCGATCGAGGTGCCCAATGTGCGCACGCCTTCGGCAGCGCCAAACTCGGCGTTGCGCAAGCGGTAGTCGATGTTGTCCGAACCCAGGCCACGCACCAAAGCTCCGGCCAGGTACAGCTCTTCAACTGTGCTCTGTGGGCTCACCAGTGCGCCGATGCTGTTGGCACCGTGGTCACGCTGGATGTTTTTGAGGCCATTGGCCACGTATTCCAAAGCGGTCTGCCAGTCGACTTCTTTCCACTCGCCGCCTTGCTTGAGCATGGGCTGTGTCAAACGCTCGGCACCGTTCAAGGCTTCGTACGAGAAACGGTCGCGGTCGGCGATCCAGCACTCGTTGACGTCTTCGTTTTCCAGGGGCACGACGCGCATGACCTGGTTGTTCTTGACCTGCACGATCAGATTGGCACCCGACGAATCGTGTGCAGCGACCGACTTGCGACGCGACAACTCCCAAGTGCGGGCGTTGTAGCGGAAAGGCTTGCTGGTCAAAGCACCGACGGGGCAGATGTCGATCATGTTGCCCGAGAGTTCGGAGTCAATGGTCTTGCCCAGGAAGGTCTCGATTTCGGCGTGTTCGCCGCGGTTGGACATGCCCAGTTCCATCTGGCCGGCCACTTCTTGGCCAAAGCGCACGCAACGTGTGCAGTGGATGCAGCGGCTCATCTCTTCCATGGAGATCAGCGGACCGACTTCCTTGTGGAAGACCACGCGCTTTTCTTCTTCGTAGCGCGATGTGGAACCGCCGTAACCCACGGCCAGATCTTGCAACTGGCACTCACCGCCTTGGTCGCAGATGGGGCAATCCAGGGGGTGGTTGATCAGCAAAAACTCCATGACCGACTTCTGGGCGGTCACGGCTTTGTCGCTGCGGGTGCGCACGATCATGCCTTGCGTCACGGGCGTGGCACAGGCGGGCATGGGCTTGGGGGCTTTCTCCACATCGACCAGACACATGCGGCAGCTGGCGGCGATGGAAAGTTTCTTGTGGTAGCAGAAGTGGGGGATGTAGGTGCCGGCTTTTTCAGCGGCATGCATCACCATGCTGCCTTCGGCAACTTCCACCTTCTGACCGTCGAGTTCTATTTCAACCATGGGTCTTCACCGTTTACACAGCGGCACCGACCATGCAGGTCTTGTGCTCGATGTGGTGTACAAATTCGTGACGGAAATGCTTGAGCATGCCGCGCACCGGCATGGCCGCTGCGTCGCCCAAGGCGCAAATCGTGCGGCCCATGATGTTGCCGGCCACGCTATCGAGCATCTCGATGTCGCTGGCACGGCCCTGGCCGTTTTCAATGCGGTCCACCATGCGCCACAGCCAGCCTGTGCCTTCGCGGCAAGGGGTGCACTGACCGCATGATTCGTGCGAGTAGAAGTAAGACAGTCGGGCCAAGGCCTTGACCATGCAACGGGTGTCGTCCATCACGATCACCGCACCGGAACCCAACATCGAACCGCCCTCTTTGGCGATGCTGTCGTAGTCCATGGTCAGCGTCATCATCAGCTCGCCAGGGATCACGGGCGACGACGAGCCGCCGGGGATCACGGCCTTGAGTTTGCGTCCACCGCGCACACCACCGGCCAACTCGAGCAGCTTGGCAAAGGGCGTGCCCATGGGCACTTCGTAGTTGCCGGGACGCTCCACGTCACCGCTGACCGAGAAGATCTTGGTGCCACCGTTGTTGGGCTTGCCGCACTCCAAGTACGCCTGACCACCGTTGCGGATGATCCAAGGCACTGCTGCGAAGGTCTCGGTGTTGTTGATCGTGGTGGGCTTGCCGTACAGGCCAAAGCTGGCAGGAAACGGTGGCTTGAAGCGTGGCTGGCCTTTTTTGCCTTCCAGCGATTCGAGCAAAGCAGTTTCTTCGCCGCAGATGTAGGCACCAAAACCATGCGAAGCGTGCAGCTGGAAGCTGAAGGTGCTGCCCAGGATGTTGTCACCCAGGTAGCCTGCTGCGCGGGCTTCTTCCAGAGCGGCCTCAAAGCGCTCGTAGGTGTGGAAAATTTCGCCGTGGATGTAGTTGTAACCCACGCTGATGCCCATGGCATAAGCGGCGATGATCATGCCTTCGATCACCGTGTGGGGGTTGTACTCCATGATGTCACGGTCTTTGCAAGTGCCCGGCTCGCCTTCGTCCGAGTTGCAGACCAGGTACTTCTGGCCTGGGAACTGGCGGGGCATGAAGCTCCACTTGAGGCCCGTTGGGAAACCCGCACCGCCGCGACCGCGCAAGCCGGATTCCTTCACGGTGGCGATCACCTGGTCTTGCGTCAGACCTTCGCCGCCGTCTTTGCCCAGGATCTTGCGCAAGGCCGCATAGCCGCCACGTGCTTCGTAATCCTTGATGCTCCAGTTGCTGCCGTTCAGACCTGCATAAATTTGCGGGTTGATGTGGCGGTCGTGGAAGCAAGTTTCCACGCCCGTGGACTGGAATTGGTTCAGAACTTGTTGGACGTTCATCAGACGGCCTCCGCTTTCTTGAGGCTGTCGACCAACTGATCCAGTTTGTCGTGGCTCATGAAGCTGCACATGTGGCGGTCGTTGACCAGCAACACCGGCGCATCGGCGCAAGCGCCTTGGCATTCGCTGGGCTGCAAGGTGAACAGGCCATCGACCGTGGTCTCACCAGCGTGCACGCCCAATTTGTGCTCCAAGTGCTCCAGGGCTTTTTGGCCCCCGCGCAACTGGCAAGGCAGGTTGGTGCAAACGTTCAGCTTGAACTTGCCCACTGGCTTTTGGTTGTACATGTTGTAGAAGGTGGTCACTTCGTGCACGGCCATCACGGGCATGCCCAAGTACTCGGCCACGACTTGCTCGCTGTCGGGGCTGACCCAGCCGAGTTCTTGCTGAACGATCGACAGGCAAGCCATGACGGCCGACTGCTTTTGCTCCGCAGGGAACTTGGCAACTTCACGCGCAAAGCGTGCTTTGGTTGACTCAGAGATCATCGGTCAATCTCTCCAAAAACAATGTCCATGGTGCCGATGATCGCGACCGCATCGGCCAGCATGTGGCCACGGGCCATTTCATCGAGCGTGGCCAGATGGGCGAAGCCCGGGGCACGAATTTTCAAACGGTAAGGCTTGTTGGCACCGTCGCTGACCATGTAGATGCCGAACTCGCCCTTGGGGTGTTCGACCGCTGCATAGGCCTCGCCTTCGGGCACGCGGAAACCTTCAGAGAAGAGCTTGAAGTGGTGGATCAAGTCTTCCATGTTGGACTTCATGCCTTCGCGGGCAGGCGGCGCAACCTTGTGGTTGTCGGTGATGACCGGGCCGGGGTTGGCACGCAGCCACTTGACGCACTGCTGGATGATGCGGTTCGATTCGCGCATCTCCTGCACACGCACCAGATAGCGGTCGTAGCTGTCGCCGGTCTTGCCCACAGGAATGTCGAACTCGACCTGGTCGTAGGCATCGTAAGGCTGGGTCTTGCGCAAGTCCCAAGCAAAGCCAGAGCCGCGCAACATGGGACCGGTCATGCCCAGGTTCAGAGCGCGCTCGGGTGGCACAACACCGATGCCCACCGTGCGCTGTTTCCAGATGCGGTTGTCGGTCAGCAGGGTTTCGTATTCGTCCACGCACTTGGGGAAGCGCTGTGTGAAATCATCGATGAAGTCCAGCAAAGAGCCGCTGCGGTTCTTGTTGAGCTGCTCGATGGCCTTGGCGTTCTTGATCTTGCTGACCTGGTACTGCGGCATGCTGTCGGGCAGGTCACGGTACACGCCACCGGGACGGAAATACGCGGCGTGCATGCGGGCACCGGAGACGGCCTCGTACATGTCGAACAGGTCTTCACGTTCGCGGAAGGTGTAAATCAGGATGGTCGAGCTGCCGCAATCGTTGCCGTGCGAGCCGAGCCACATGAGGTGGTTCAGGACGCGGGTGATCTCCGAGAACATCACGCGGATGTACTGGGCGCGCATGGGCACTTCCAGACCCAGCATCTTTTCGATGGCCAGGCAGTAGGCGTGCTCGTTGCACATCATCGACACGTAATCCAGGCGGTCCATGTAGGGCAGCGACTGGATGTAGGTCTTGTGCTCGGCCAGCTTTTCGGTGGCGCGGTGCAGCAGGCCAATGTGTGGATCGGCACGTTGCACGACCTCGCCGTCGAGCTCCAGCACCAGACGCAACACACCGTGTGCTGCAGGGTGCTGAGGACCGAAGTTCAGGGTGTAGTTTTTGATTTCGGCCATATCAGTTCAGGCCTCCGTAGTGTTCTTCACGGATGATGCGCGGCGTGATTTCGCGTGGCTCAATGCTCACGGGCTCATACACCACACGCTTGCGCTCGGCGTCGTAACGCATTTCGACGTGACCCGACAGCGGGAAGTCTTTGCGGAAGGGGTGACCAATGAAGCCGTAGTCGGTCAAGATGCGGCGCAGGTCGTTGTGGCCTTCGAACACGATGCCAAACAGGTCAAATGCTTCGCGTTCGTACCAGTTGGCCGAGTTCCACAAATCGTTGACCGAAGCCACCAAAGGCAGATCGTCATCGGGGCACAGCACCTTGACGCGCACGCGCTGGTTCAGGCTCACCGACAAGAGGTGCACGGTCACACCGAAACGGGGACCGTCGGTGCCCACTTCGCGGTATGCGGAGTAGTCAACACCCGCCAAGTCGATCAGTTGTTCAAATTTGCAGCCTGGCGCATCGCGCAGGGTTTGCATCACGCCGAGGTAGTCGGCAGCCTTGACGTGCACGGTCACCTCGCCCAAGGCGACGGTGATTTGGGCAGCGCGCTCACCCAAGGCGGCAGCCAGGGTGCTTTGCAGGTCTTCGGGGCGAATGGCGAAATGGGTCATCGTCGTCATTCCCTCAAACACGCGCAATGGTGTGGGTGCGGCGGATCTTTTGCTGCAACTGGATGATGCCGTAGATCAGCGCTTCGGCCGTGGGCGGGCAGCCTGGCACATACACGTCCACCGGCACCACGCGGTCGCAACCACGCACCACCGAATAGCTGTAGTGGTAGTAGCCGCCGCCGTTGGCACACGAACCCATCGAGATGACCCAGCGCGGCTCGGACATCTGGTCATAGACCTTGCGCAAGGCGGGTGCCATCTTGTTGCACAAGGTGCCAGCCACGATCATCAGATCGGACTGACGGGGGCTTGCGCGAAAAACCTCGGCGCCAAAGCGACCGAGGTCATAACGGGCAGCGGCCGCATGCATCATTTCGACCGCGCAGCAGGCCAGACCGAATGTCATGGGCCAGAGCGAGCCGGTCTTGGCCCAATTCACCACCGAGTCGTAACTCGTGGTGATGAAGCCTTCTTTCATCACGCCTTCAATCATTATTTATCCTCAAGCAGGCTGAATGCTGTTGTCAATGCGGACCATCATTCCCAGTCCAGGGCGCCTTTTTTCCACTCGTAGACGAAGCCCACGACCAGAATCGACAAGAAAATCACCACGGCCACAAAGCCGGCGACACCCACCTCCTTGAGCGCGACAGCCCAGGGAAACAGGAAGGCGATTTCCAAATCGAACAAGATGAACAAAATGGCCACCAGGTAGTAGCGCACATCGAACTTCATGCGAGCGTCTTCGAAGGCTTCGAAGCCGCATTCATAAGGGGAGTTTTTTTCCGCGTCAGGTCGGTTGGGACCGAGGATGTAGCCCAAAACCTGGGGAATGATGCCGACAGCAATGCCGACCAAAATGAACAAGAGAATGGGGAGGTATTGGTCGAGGTTCATCTTGAGACTGACGGTATTACCGATTGAATAGCCCGGGCACGGTGCCCGGGCTGCTCTGATTGTCTGGTGCCGTCGGCGAGACTCGAACTCGCACAGCTTTCGCCACTACCCCCTCAAGATAGCGTGTCTACCAATTTCACCACGACGGCAGGATGCATTGTCCAGATGGCTTGAGGAAAGCATGTCTCCACACTTTTGGCTCTCCGGACAATCCCGAATTCTACTCTGAAAACAGGGTCATTTCCCCGTTAAAACCCGGAAATTTGTGCACAGCAACAAAGCTGAGCTGAAGCTTACTTGACAGGTGCCACAGGTGCGTTGCCAGGAATCTGCGAAGCAGGGCCGGTTTCGGCAGCTGGGGCCACTGGAGCCGGTGCGGTCACGGCCGCGCCTTCCAGCACACTGCCCGAAGCGGCGGCTGGGCGGTGGTTGCCCAAATAAGCCAGGAGCAAGGTGCACACAAAAAACACACCCGCCAACACGGCTGTGGTGCGCGACAGGAAGTTGGCACCGCCGGTGGCACCAAACAAGCTGCCCGAACCACCGCTGCCAAACGCAGCGCCCATGTCAGCGCCCTTGCCGTGCTGCACCAGGATCAAACCGATCATGGCCAAAGCCGACAACATCTGCACCACCAAGATCAAGGTCATCAAAAAGCTCATCTCTTCACTCCAATATCAATGTTCAAAACGCTCAGCGCGAAGCTGAAGCCAAAATGCTCAAAAAGTCAGGGGCCTTCAAAGCCGCACCACCAATCAGGCCACCATCCACATCCGGCTGCGACAGCAAACTGGCGGCATTGGCTGCATTCATGCTGCCGCCATACAAGATCGCGATGCGATCCGCATGGGCACTGGCCGCCTGCAACTGCTTGCGCAGCAAAGCATGCACTTCTTGCGCTTGCTCTGGTGCTGCCGTCAAGCCTGTGCCGATGGCCCAGACTGGCTCGTAAGCCACCACGATTTCGCTGATGCAATGCCCGTTGGTGTGGATCACCGCCGCCAGTTGGCGCTTGACCACGGCTTCGGTTTGCCCGGCTGCACGCTCGGCCTGGGTTTCGCCCACACACACGATGGGCGTCACACCAGCAGACAAGGCCCGTTGGGCTTTGGCCGCCACCAAGGCATCGCTTTCACCGTGGTACTGACGTCGCTCCGAGTGGCCCACGATGCAATAGCGCGCACCGAAGTCACGCAACATCGAGACGGACACTTCGCCGGTGTAAGCGCCAGACTCGTGCGCAGACACGTCTTGTGCCCCCCAAGCGATGGCCGAATTGGCCAACAGGCTTTGCATCTGCGCCAGATAAGGTGCAGGCACACACACAGCAGCACCGCAAGTCACGCCGCCCATGCCCGCCTGGATGTCAGCCAACAAAGACGCGTTGGCAGCCAGGCCGCCATTCATCTTCCAGTTGCCAACGATCAGCTTGCGCTTCATGCCTGCCCCCAGGTCAACACGATCTTGCCCACGTGCTGGTTGGACTCCATCAAGGCATGTGCCTGAGCAGCCCCGGATGGCAAACCACCACCGGCTTGTATGGCCTCAAAAACGCTGTGAATGACCGGCTTGATGCGACCCGACTCCAAGGCAGGCCACACCTGCTCGCGCAAAGCGCGGGCGATGGCCCCTTTGAATTCGATGGGACGAGGACGCAGGGTCGAACCGGTGATGGTCAAGCGACGGCGCAAAACCAGACCTGCATTGAAGCCGCTGGCCAGGCCTCCTTGCACCGCGATGATGACCAAACGGCCGTCTTCGGCCAAGGCCTCCACCTCACGCGCCACATAGTCGCCAGCAACCATGTCCAAAATCACATTCACCCCTGCCCCGCCCGTCAGGCGCTTGGCCTCGGCGACGAAGTCGGTGGTTTTGTAATTGATGGCGTGGTCCGCACCCAAGGCCAGGCAAGCCTGACATTTGTCGTCCGATCCCGCCGTCACGATCACCGTGGCACCTGCGGCCTTGGCCATCTGGATGGCGGTGACGCCAATGCCGCTGGAGCCCCCCTGAATGAGCAAAGTCTCACCCGCTTGCAGATGCCCGCGGTCAAACACATTGCTCCAGACAGTGAAGAAAGTCTCGGGCAGCGAAGCGGCTTCGATGTCGGTCAAGCCCTTGGGCACTGGCAGACATTGGGCCACCGGTGCCACACACAGCTCGGCGTAGCCACCCCCTGCGACCAAGGCGCAAACACGGTCGCCCACAGCCAAGCCCGATGCAGCCATGGCCAGGGCATCGCCTGCCACCACCACACCAGCCACTTCCAGGCCCGGAATGTCCGAGGCACCGGGCGGCACGGGGTACAGGCCCATGCGCTGCAGCACATCGGGGCGATTGACCCCGCTGGCCGACACACGGATGAGCAACTCCCCTGCCCCGGCGACCGGGTCAGGGCGTTGTGCAGGCACCAGCGCCTCGGGGGCGCCTGGGCTTTGGATTTCAACGACGTTCATGATGCAAGGCTCTCGGGTTGGAAGCCAGCAGGGGCAGCCTGTCGGCCACCCCTTGCGTGCATTACTGTTGTTGCTGCTGTTGCTGAGCGCCTTGTGCAGGACGGTCCAGCAAAGCCTTCATCGACAACTTCACGCGGCCTTTTTCGTCTGTTTCCAGAACTTTGACCTTGACGATCTGGCCTTCGGTCAGGTAGTCGGTCACTTTTTCGACGCGCTCGTGAGCGATCTGGCTGATGTGCAGCAGACCGTCTTTGCCGGGCAACAGGTTGATCAGGGCACCAAAGTCCAGAATCTTTGTCACTGGGCCTTCGTAAACCTTGCCGATTTCAACTTCAGCGGTGATCTGCTCGATGCGCTTCTTGGCGATCTCGGCCTTCTCGCCGTCTGTGGCCGCGATGGTGATCGTGCCGTCTTCAGCAATGTTGATCTGGCAGCCGGTTTCTTCGGTCAGCGCACGGATGGTGGCGCCGCCTTTGCCGATCACATCACGGATCTTCTCGGGATTGATCTTCATGGTGAAGAGCTTGGGTGCGAAATCAGACACTTCGGTGTTGGCTTCGCTCATTGCTTCTTGCATCTTGCCCAGAATGTGCATGCGGGCTTCTTTGGCCTGGGCCAAAGCGACTTGCATGATTTCTTTGGTGATGCCCTGGATCTTGATGTCCATCTGCAGTGCAGTGATACCGTTGGTGGTACCGGCAACCTTGAAGTCCATGTCACCCAGGTGGTCTTCGTCACCCAAGATGTCGGTCAACACCGCAAAGCGGTTGTCTTCCTTGATCAAGCCCATGGCGATACCGGCCACGTGGGCTTTCATCGGCACACCGGCGTCCATCATCGACAGGCAGCCGCCGCAGACCGAAGCCATGGACGAAGAACCGTTCGATTCGGTGATCTCGGACACCACACGCAGGGTGTAGGGGAACTCTTCTTTGCTTGGCAACACAGCGGCCAAAGCACGCTTGGCCAGACGGCCGTGGCCGATTTCGCGGCGCTTGGTCGAGCCCATGCGGCCCACTTCGCCGGTGGCAAAGGGAGGCATGTTGTAGTGGAACATGAAGCGGTCTTCGAACTCGCCAGCCAAAGCGTCGATGCGCTGGGCATCGCGCTCGGTGCCCAGGGTGGTCACGACCAAAGCCTGTGTTTCACCACGGGTGAACAGGGCCGAGCCGTGTGTGCGGGGCAGCACGCTGTTGCGGATTTCGATGGGGCGCACAGTGCGTGTGTCGCGGCCGTCGATGCGGGGCTCACCAGCCAAAATCTGGCTGCGCACGATGCGCGCTTCGATTTCGAACAGCAGGTTGTCGAGCTTGACGGGGTCGAAAGCCACGCCCTCTTCGGACAAAGCGACTTTGACCGATGCGTAGGCTTCGCGGCAAGCATGTGTACGGGCTTGCTTGTTGCGCAGCTGGTAAGCGGCACGCAGTTTTTCTTCAGCCAAAGAAGCCAACTTGGCTTCGAAAGCGGTGTCGCGGGCAGGCGCTTGCCAGTCCCACACAGGCTTGCCGGCTTCGCGCACCAGCTCGTGGATCGCGTTGATGGCGGTCTGGCTTTGCTCGTGGCCATAGACCACGGCACCCAGCATGATTTCTTCAGACAATTGCAGGGCTTCGGATTCGACCATCAGCACAGCGGCTTCGGTACCGGCCACCACCAGATCCATCACGCTGTCTTTGCGCTGAGTCTGGCCGGGGTTCAGGACGTATTCACCGTTGATGTAACCCACGCGGGCCGCACCGATGGGGCCGTTGAACGGGATGCCCGAGATGGACAAAGCGGCAGACACAGCGATCATCGCGGCGATGTCGGCATCGACTTCAGGGTTCAAAGACACGGTGTGGATGACCACGTGCACGTCGTTGTAGAAACCTTCAGGGAACAGAGGACGGATCGGGCGGTCGATCAGACGGCTGGTCAGGGTCTCGTGCTCGCTGGGCTTGGCTTCACGCTTGAAGAAGCTGCCAGGGATCTTGCCTGCGGCGTAAGTCTTCTCGATGTAATCGACCGTCAGCGGGAAAAAGTCTTGACCGGCTTTGGCGATCTTGGAACCCACCACAGTGGCGAGCACCACAGTGCCTTCCATGTCGAGCAGCACAGCGCCGCCGGCTTGGCGAGCGACTTCGCCAGTTTCCATCTTGACCGTGTGCTGGCCCCATTGGAAGGTTTTGGTAACTTTATTGAAAATGGACATGTTCAGAACTCCTGAAACAAAAAGGGCATGAGGCTGCACCCGGGGCCCGAAATCTGACGCTCTGAACTCGATGCCATTCCACAAAACCTTGGCTCAAAAGCCTTGTGGAATGACACAGCGCGGGTTCTTCCTGACAAATTCCGACTGAAAAAAGAATAAAGCGCCTGAGCTAGCGAGCTAACTCAGGCGCTTTTCATCTGGAGAGACGATTACTTACGCAGGCCAAGCTTAGCGATCAGCGCAACGTAACGGTCAGCATCACGGGACTTGAGGTAGTCCAGCAGCTTGCGGCGACGGCTCACCATGCGCAGCAGACCGCGGCGACCGTGATGGTCTTTGGCGTGGGTTTTGAAGTGGGGGGTCAACTCGTTGATGCGAGCAGTCAGCAAAGCGACTTGGACTTCTGGGGAGCCAGTATCGTTGGCAGCACGTGCGTTGGCCTTGACGACCTCGGCCTTGATCGAAGAAGCGATCATGGTTTTTTCCTTGTTGTTCGCCTGGATTCAAGAATGAATTTCAGCGGGTTAATGACTTGCGCCAGCTGCCGGAAAAGCGGATGGCGTGCGCTTTGCAAATCGCAAAACAGGCGGATTATAGCCCGAAACAGCCCTTGAACCCCGTAGGTCTGACGCTTCAGCTCCGACATGGGTGGGCTCAGCTCAGAACTTATGTCGGAGCTAAAGCTCTCGACCTACAGCAAAGCTGCCGGTCAACATGGGCGACAGTTAAAGGGTTTTCACCCTCCGATGGGCTCCGGCAACTGCCTAAAGTGGTGCCAAAGGAGCTTTTTCATGAAACTCGCCTTCGTCCCACTCGCCTGTCTGCTGGCCAGTCTGTTGTCACTCCAGGCCCCTCAAGCCCTGGCCCAGACCTACCCCGCCAAGCCCATCCGCTTGGTCGTGACTTTCACCCCGGGGGGTGCGCCCGACATATTGGCCCGGCTCTTCAGCGAAAAAGCCCAGCTGGGCCAGCCGGTCATCATCGACAACAAACCCGGCGCGGGCGGCAACATCGGGGCCGACATCGTGGCCAAATCACCAGGCGACGGCTACACCCTGGTCATGGGCACGGTGGGCACGCACTCCATCAACGGGGCGCTGTACGACAAGATGCCCTACGACATGGTGAAGAACTTTTCGCCGATCTCGCTCCTCGCGTCAGCCCCCAACCTGCTGGTGGTCAACAACGACCTGCCGGTCAAAAGCGTGCCCGAGCTGATCGCCTACATGAAGGCCAACCCCAACAAACTCTCGTTTGGCTCGCCCGGCACCGGCACCTCGGTACACGTCTCGGGCGAATTGTTCAAATCCATGACCGGCACCAGCATGACGCATGTGCCCTATAAAGGCCGCCAATTTGCCATCCCCGACCTGGTCGGCGGCAGCATTCAGGTGATGTTCGACAACATGCCCTCGGCCCTGCCCATGGCGCGAGACGGCAAAATCCGCGCTCTGGCGCAAACCACCGCCAAACGCTCACCCGCCGCCCCCGATGTGCCCACCATGGCCGAATTTGTGCCCGGCTTCGAAGCCACCACCTGGTTCGCCATGTTCGCTCCGGCCAACGTGCCCAAGCCGGTCATCGACAAGCTCAACGCCGAAGTCGTCCGTGTCTTCCGCCTGCCTGAAGTTCAAGACCGCCTGAAAACCCTGGGCCTGGACCCCGTGCTGTCCACCCCCGAAGAACTGGCCAGATACCAAGCGGTTGAAATCACCAAATGGGCCAAAGTGGTCAAGGAGTCGGGGGCCAAGGCGGAGTGAGCCCGGCTGGATCGCTTATTGGGCGGTCAACCAGTTCTTGAGCCGCGCCACGCCCTCCCCCAGCCGCCCCAAATCTTTGGACGCAAAGCACCAGCGCAGCCAGCCCGCAGCCTCCGGAGCAAAGGCTTCGCCGGGGGCCAGGCCCAGACCGGCTTCGGCCACCAGGCGTTTGGCGGTGGCGACCGAGTCAGGGTGGCCTTCGAGTTTGAAAAACGCGTACATGCCGCCTTTAGCCGGAGCCAGTTGCACGCCGGGCACGGCTTGCAGCAGCGGCACCAGGGTGTCGCGACAAGCCTTCAGGTGCGCCACTACACGGGGCGTGATGTTGGCGGTGTTTTGCAAAGCCACCACACCAGCCCGTTGGGTGAAGACCGAGGCGCACGAGGTGTTGAACTCGATCAGTTTGCCCATGTGGTGTGTCATGGCCTCGGGCATGACCAGCCAGCCCAGGCGCCAGCCGGTCATCAAGAAGCTCTTGGAAAAGCTGTGCACCACGATCAGGCGGTCGTCGGGTTCGGACACATCCAGAAAGGACGGGGCGCAGCCGTTGGGTGTGTCAGATTCGTAATATAGGCGCTCATACACCTCGTCGGCCAACACCCAGGTTCCGGTGGCGCGGCAGTGCGCCAGGATCTCGGCTTGCTCGACTCGGCTCAAGGTCCACCCCGTGGGGTTGTTGGGCGAGTTGACGATGAGCATGCGGGTGGCGGGTGTGACCGCGGCTTTGAGCGCGGCCATATCGAGCTGCCATTGGCCATTCACCGGGCGCAGGGCCACGCATTTCAAATCGGCCCCCATCACCAGCGCTTGCGCGGTCAGGTTAGGCCACACGGGGGTGACAGCAACGACTTCGTCGCCTGCATCGATCAAGGCTTGCGCGGCCAGCATCAGGGCGTTCACGCCGCCTGAGGTGATGGCGATGCGCGACATGCCGATGGGTCCGTGCAAAGCCGACATGTAATCCGACACCGTTTGGCGCAGTTCGGGCAGGCCCAAGTTGTGCGAATAAAACGTCTCGCCCTTTTGCATGGAATCGATGGCGGCTTGGCGCACCACATCGGGCGTGACTTCGTCGGACTCGCCAAACCAAAAGGCCAGCACATCGGGTCGGCCCATGCCCGCGTTGGCCACTTCGCGGATACGGGACTCTTCCAGATCGAGCACGGTCTGGCGCATGAAAGGGGGGGGCTGGTGGTTCATGCCTTCATCCTAACTTCTGACCGTGCGACTGGCGGCGCGAGCTTGCGAAATTTATGCGCAGGCCTATCATCAACGACACAAAAACAGTTCAGGGAGACCTCATGAAACACCGCCGCACCGTGCTGCTCATCGGACTGCTGTCCACCCTCCTCGCCTCAAGCTTGGCACCGTCCACAGCATCAGCTGCCTCCACCAGCGTGTCCCGCAAAAGAGCCCCCAGACAACCTATCGACCGCGGCCCCGCCGAAACCCGCGCCGAGCGCGACAAACGCCTCGCCCGCGAATGCAAAGGCCGCCCCAACGCCGGTGCCTGCGAGGGTTACGGCTACTGAGCCCACCACTGGCGCAAGCCGCTGACCCGCACGCTGGGCCTTGCAATGGCGGCTTCAAGCAGACCGGCTTGGGCTTCGATCAGGGTGAACTGTTCGCGGGCGCGGGTGATGCCGGTGTAGACCAGCTCGCGTGAGAGTACTTCTGCACCGCCCGGTGGCAGGACCAGTGCGGTGTGCAAAAACTCCGAGCCCTGGCTTTTGTGCACCGTCATGGCAAAGGCGGTTTCCACATGGGCCAGGCGCGTCACGCTGACCGAGCGCAGCTGATCGCCATCGAGGAACCAGGCCTTGAGCTGACCCAGAAGGTTGGGCAAGACCACGCCCACATCGCCGTTGAACACGCCCAGCTGCGTGTCGTTGCGCGTGACCATGACCGGGCGACCGGCAAACCATTCGCCTTGGGCTTTCAGCCATCCTTGTTCGGCCAGCGCTTTTTGCACCGAGGCATTCAAGCCCTCGGTGCCCCACTCGCCCTGACGCACGGCGCACAACACGCGAAAGCGATCAAAGGCCTGCAAGACCGCTTGCACCCAGGCTTCGTGCGCGCCCTCGCCAGGGCCACAGGCCATGCAGGCGAGGTAATCGGCATAAGACGGTTTGCCGCTCAAGCCCCGCGCCAGATCGCTCACCGCCAAAGGACTGAGTGCATGCTGCGCCCACAAGGGCTGCGTGCCAGCGCCAGCATCAGCGCCTTGCAGCACCTGGCTTGCAGCCACCGCATCGCCCCGGTTGACGGCCACAGCGAGCTGGCCAATCGGGCCCCCAAAACGGCGGCTTTCGCGCAGCATCACTGTTTGCTGGGCCAAAGGCGGCGCTGATGAGCCAGCGGCCAGATACGCAGCACCCAGCGCCTGCCCGGCCACGGTCTGCACAAACTGGGCCGTGTCGGCGCTGTACTGGCCTTGCGCCGCGTCACGGCACAAATCGCCCAGCACCGCACCGGCCTCGACCGAGGCCAGCTGGTCCTTGTCGCCCAGCAGCACCAGACGCGCATGCGGCGGCAAGGCTTGCAGCAAGGCGTCCATCATTTCCAGATGCACCATCGAGGCTTCGTCCACGATGAGCACATCCACATCGAGCGGCTGGGCCGCATGGTGGCGGAACTGGCGCGAATCGGGCCGCGCACCCAACAGCGAATGCAAGGTTCGCGCAGGCCCCATGCGCTCGACCAGCGCTTTGAGGTCCAGCCCCGCATCGGCGGGCACCGTCATGTCCTGCAGCGCTTTGTCGATGGATTGCTTCAAACGCGCTGCGGCTTTGCCGGTGGGCGCGGCCAGCGCCACGCGCAAGGGGCTGCCCGTGTCGTGCAGCGCCAGCAACAAGGCCAGCAAACGGGCCGCGGTGTAGGTCTTGCCCGTGCCCGGTCCGCCGGTGATGACCGACAAACGGGCACGCAAGGCCACAGCGCAGGCCATTTTTTGCCAGTCGATCTCGACCTCTGCCGCACCGCCTGGTGCAACATCACGCGGTGCAAAAAAACGGTTCAGCCAGGCCCGCGCAGGGGCCTCGGCCACCGGCAGGGGTTCGCAGGCGCGGTGCAGCAGGCCCTGCCCCACCCGCTGCTCGTAAGCGGCATAGCGGCGCAGGTACAAGAGGGGTGCATCGGCTGTGCCGCCCAGCACCAGGGGCTGCCCTGCATCGGGGGCACCGGGTGCGCGCAGACAAGCGGCCTGCAGCTGCGCACGCCAGGCGCTCACATCGGCGGGCAGTTGCGCCCACAAGGCCTTGAGCCCCATCGGGCCATCGGCCCACAGCGCAGGCCAACCCAGCAGGTCCAGCGGCGCATCGCTCAAGGCCGCCAACGACAAACAGGTGTGGCCTCGTCCTTCCATCTGCGCCAGCACGGCAGCGGCCACCAGCACCGCCGCCGGGGCGTGCGGGTCCAGCCGGTGCAATTGCTCGGCCAGCGCGCTGTCCAAGCGGCGCAGCAGGCCTTGGTCGGCCCAGTGGTGCAGCCACTGCAAGGCCTGCGCAGCGCTCAGGGTTTGTGCAGGCAAGTCCTGCAGCCAATCCATCTGGGCCGCAGGCACCACCAGGGCGCGGGGGTTTTTGCGCACGTTCATGCGGCCTCCTTGGGGGTCAACATGGCGTCCAGCGCATCGAGCAAAGCCACCGGCGCGGGCAAGGTGCAACAGCCTCCGGCCGGCCCGTAAATGCCGCGCAAAAATAAGTAAACCGCGCCGCCCAATTGCTGGGCCGGGTCGTAGGCCTCGCCCAAGCGGGCACGCAGCAAGCGGTGCAGCGCCAGCATGTACAGCGCCGCCTGCACCTCGTAGCGGTGGTGGGCCATGGCCTGGTCCAGTGCTTGCGCGCTGTAGGCCGCATCATGAGTGCCCAGGTGGTTGGATTTGTAGTCCAGCACCCAGTAGCGCCCCTCGTGCTCGAACACCAGATCGGCAAAGCCCATCAGCATGCCGTGCAATTGCGCATCGGGCAGCTGCGGACGGCTCACACCGGGCAGCAAATGCTGCTGGCACAGCGCGTCGATTTCCTGCGCGTGCAAGCGCTCGGCAGGCAACCAAAATTCCATCTCGGGCAACAAGGTGCCCAGCGCATTCAATGCAGCCTCGGGCCCGCGCAGCGGCTGGGCCACCACGCGGCTGAGCCAGTGCAGCACCTCGGGGGCTTGCACCACATAGCCTGCGCGTTCGCAGCGTTTGAGCAGCCGCTCGGCCAGGTGCGTGCCGGGCTGTAGAGCGAAGTTTTCAGCGGCCAACCATTCGAGCTGGTCGTGCAAGAAGTTGCCCGCGCTGGGGCCCCGTGCAAAACCATGCCAGGCCTGCGCAACAGCGGTGGTGGGCCACGGCACTTCGTCCACAACAGGCTCGTCGTCGGCCGGGCGCGGCGTGACCATGTCCAGCCCGGTGTGGGCCAGCGGCTGCGAAGACAAGTCCCGCGTCAAGCGCGAAAAGCTGGCAATCGTCCAGCGCTTGTCGATGACGGCGGTGCTGTGCAGCGCATCGCGCAGCGCGGCCTGTTGTTCGGTGCGTTGCCAGCAGGTCAAGGGCACTTCTGGCGGAGCCAGCGCGAGCTGCACCGACAGGGGCTGACCTTGCGCATTCGTTTCCAACGCCTGCCACCGGCTGGCCCAATCGCTGGCTTCCAGCGCTTGGCCGCCGCTGAGCAGATGGCCCGCTGCGCTGTCGTGGTTCACACAGGTTTTGCCGTTGCCGCGTTTGACCGCGCTCCAGCCCACCCAAAGCGCATGCCGCGCACGGGTCAGGGCCACGTACCACAGGCGCAGGTCTTCGCGCAGGCGGTCCCGGTCGGCACCCTTGGCGTCCTGCTTGTCAAAAGCCAGTGTCCAGCGGCGCTCGCCTTGGGCATCGCTCACTTGCAGCACAGCGGCCTTGTCGGCCGTCACCACACGGTGGCTGTGCGCAAAGGGCAGGCAGACCACCGGGTATTCCAGCCCCTTGCTCTTGTGGATGGTGATGACTTTGACCAGGTCTTCATCGCTTTCCAGCCGCACGGTCTGCTCTTCGTTCTCGCTGGCACTGCCGTCCAGCGCCTCGTCGATCTGCTGGGCCAGCCAGCGGATCAAAGCCTGTTCACCGTCCAGCTGCTGGCTGGCCGTTTGCAGCAGCTCGGCCAGGTGCAGCACATTGGTCAGGCGGCGTTCGCCATCGGGTTGACCACGCCAGCGCCCAGCCAGCTGCAGCACATGCAGCGACTGGCGCAGCATGGCCAAAACGCCCTGGCTTTGCCAGGTCTGGTGCAGCTCGCGCATCTGCTCGGCACGCTGGTCCAGCAGTTCGTCCTGGGTGGCCAGATCGTGCAATTCGTCCAGGCTCAGGCCCACGGTGCGCGTGCCCAATGCGGCACGCACGCGGCGCATGTCTTGCGGCTCGGCCACGCCGCGCAGCCACAGACACAGGTCTTGCGCTTCGTCGCTGGCAAACACCGAGTCGCGGTCGGACAGGTACACCGAGGCCACGCCGCGCACACGCAGCGCGTCGCGCACGGCAGCGGCCTCCACACCGGTGCGCACCAGCACCGCGATGTCTTTGGGCTTGAGCGGGGTGTCGCCTTTTTGCGGATCGACAAAGCGCGCTTGCGGATCGCTCAGCCAGGCCACGATCTGCTCGGCACACAGGGCCGACAAATGCGCACGCGCATCGCGCTGGCTGCGCAGCGTATCGTCGTGCACCACCGTCATGGCATTGATCGGGCCTGTGCTGGCGTACAGCACTTCAGATCGACCTTTGGCATCGACACTCTGAAAAGGCAGCGGATCATCTGCGCCATGGCGATAGCCAAAGGCATCGGGCGGGATCTCGAACCAACGGTTGACCACATCGACCACCGCTTGGGTGGACCGGAAGTTGGTGCCCAGCACGTGGTGGCGGCCTTGCGTGGCGCGGCGGGCGGCCAGGTAGCTCTGGATGTCTGCGCCCCTGAAACCATAGATCGATTGCTTGGGGTCACCGATCAGCAGCAGCGCCGTGTCTAGCCGGTTCTCGGCCGTGCGGTAAATGCGGTCAAACAGACGGAACTGCAGCGGAGAGGTGTCCTGAAACTCATCGATCATCGCCACCGGGAACTGCTCGCGCAGGCGCTGGGCCAGGCGCTCACCGGCTTCGGGGGCGGCCAGCGCCACATCCAGGCGCTGCAGCATGTCGGCAAAACCAAACAGGCCGCTGCGGCGCTTGAGCTCGGCCATGCGCTGCATGACATGCTGGCGGGCGTGCAAGCGGGCGATCTGCGTCGGGTCCGGCAGGGCCAGCAAAGCGGCCTGCAAATCGGCATAGGCCTGGCTTTCGGGCGGCAGCTGCACCGCGTCTTCGCCGGGCTTGCGACACATCAGCAAGCCATCGGGCGTGAAGCGCTCCCAGCCGGTTTTCATGTCGGCTTGCAGTGCTTGCGCATCGGCCGGGCCCTGCGCCCAGGCCTTGAGCACGCCCAGCCAGGCGGCGCAGTTCTTGTAGCTCAGCTTGCGGCCATCCCAGCTGGACTTGTGGTGTTCCAGCTGCGCCTCGATCCAGCCCAGCAAGTTGTCGGCCTTGACATCCCAGCCCTGCTTGAGCGCCTGCAATTGCGCAGCGCGTTCGGCCTGTGCGGCACCGAACACCTGCGCCAGCGTGCCGGGTTCGGCATCGGCCAAGGGCACGCCCATCAGCGCCCGCATGTCGGTGTCAAGAGCCGCCACATCGCGCCAGATGCCTTGCACCTGTGCCACGCCGTTGGTGGACATGGGGTAGAGCTGTTGACGCCAATAGTCCTGCACGGCTTCCAGGCGCAGCGCGGCTTCGTCGCCGACCAGGTTTTCTTCAAACAAGTTGCCGCTGTCAAAAGCATGTTCGCGCAGCATGCGCTGGCACCAGGCGTCGATGGTGAACACCGCCGCATCGTCCATGGCCTGTGCGGCCAGCGCCAGGTGGTAGGCCGCTTGTTCGCGCTGCGGGCCTTCGGGGTATTCGGCCATCAGGCTGTTCAAGAAATCATCTTCGACAGCCAACAGCCCCCGGAAAACCTGGGCCGCCTCGGTCAGGCGCGCACGGATGCGGTCCGACAACTCACGCGTGGCGGCGCGGGTGAAGGTCATCACCAGCACGTCTTGCGGCAGCATGGGACGCGCGGGCGCGGTCTCTGCGCTGCCATGGCCCAGCACCAGGCGCACATACAACGCGGCAATCGTCCAGGTTTTGCCGGTGCCCGCACTCGCCTCGATCAGGTGGCTGCCGCGCAGCGGAAAGGTGCTGGCATTCAGGGCGTGTGCGGTGCTCATGCCTGCTCCTCGGAGTCATCGCCACTGTCGGCATCGGGCAAGGACTCGATCACGATGTCTGCGGCCCAGGCTTGCAAGGGCGCATAGACCGCTTCGGCCAGGCGCTCGAACGCGCCCGTGTCCAGCAAGGACGCCAGCGTGGGATAGGTGCGTGCCAGCGCCGGGTCCTCGCCCAGAGCGCCGCGTTTGAAGTCGCTGCCCTCGTAGGCATCGGCCAGCGCGTTGCGGTTGTTCTTGTCTTTGAGCCACTGCAGCGCCAAGCCGGGCGGCAAAGGCAAGGGCCAGCGCATGCCTTCGACCCAGGTGTCCAGCAAAACCTGCAACTGGGCACGGGCCTGCTCGGGGTCTTGCGGGGGCACGCGCAGCACGGCGTTGCGCCCCACCACCACACAGGGCAAGGGCTGGTGCATGGCGGCGGCGGCCAAAGAAAGCAGCCAGATGTCGATCAGTTTGTCGGGGTAGACCTGCGGTGTTTTGGGCACCAGGTTGGCCAGCTTGCTGGCGCGCACGGTGAGCGACAGCGCCCCGCCCTCGCCCACCAAGAGGCCGCTGAGTGCGTCTTGCAAATGCACGTTCGGTGGAACGTGCGGTGCGGCCTGTGCCTGCGGCAGATCGACCAACAAGCGCTCGGCCACTTCGGGGTAGGCCTGGCGCTCTTGCAGGGCCGCGCCCAGCAGGGTTTGCAGTTGGTGGCTGAGCTTTTGGGCTTCGAGCACGCCCACACCGGCCAGCGGCAAGGCACCGGCCTGGCGCAGACGCTGCACCACGCGCTGCGCGTGCGCGGGCAGCGCATCCAAGCTCAGGTCGGTGGGCACATGCGCCAGCTCATGGTCCAGCAGCTGGTACAGATCCAGCCCGCCCAAGCCAAACAGTTCTTCGTCGTGCAACTCGCTGCGCTCGTCGTCCAGATGGACTTGCAAACGCTCTCGGAAAAACGCGCCCACCGGCTTGCGCAAAAAACGCGCCAACTGGGTCAGCGTGATGACCGGCGTGCCGGTGGCAGACTGCAGCGGCGGCAACAGGTGTTGCCCATCAGCAGCGGCTTGGGCGGAGGCCGTATCCCGCACCTGATCCGTCGTCTGCACTTGCGCAGCACGCCACTCGCGGGCATAGGTGTGCAGCGCACTGTCCTCTTCAAAATACGTTCGGCTGAACGGTTGCAGCGGGTGCACCGTGGTCAGGCGCTTGGCGCTGCCAGTGCCCCAGAGCGCATCGATCTCGTCGCGCAATTGCGAGACCAGCACCGAGGGCGGTTGCTCGCTGTTGTCGCGCACGCTGCGGCCGCTCCAGCTGACATAGAGCACGCGCCGCGCCGACAGCAAGGCTTCGAGCATGAGTTGGCGGTCGTCATCGCGGCGCGAGCGATCGCCGGGTCGGGCCATGCCAGGCAAGCCCAGCAAATCAAAGTCGGCACGCGGGCTGCGACGCGGGTAGTCGCCGTCGTTCATGCCCAGCAGGCACACCATCTGGAAGGGGATCGCCCGCATCGGCATGAGCGTGCAAAAGGTCACGCCCCCGGCGCGAAAACGTTGCTCCAGCTTGGGCACCTTGAGCGCTTCCAGCCAGGCCGAACGGGCCACGGCCAGCGGCACGGCCTGTGCAAAATCGGCCTGGTCAGCCGCCTTGCCCCAGTCGTTCAGGGCCTGGTCCAGCGCCGACAAGGCATTGCGGTCGGTGTCGTCCTGCGGCTTGAACAGTGCCGCCAGCAAAGCCCGGCCACGCTCGGCCCACTGCGCGGGGCTGGCCGCTGTGGCGCAGGTTTCCCACCAGTCCATCAGGGCCTGCAGCAAATGCGCCAGCGCACCGGCCAGCTCGGCGTCGAGCCCGCCGACTTCCGGGTACGGGTCAGGACCCGCAGTGCTTGGCGGCATCGGGTCGGCACCGCAGGCGTAACCCATCAACATGCGTTGCACGCCAAACAGGGCCGAGTTGTCTTCGCCGCAAGCGGCCAGGCCCAGGCCTTGGCGGTGCTGGGCCGACAAGCCCCAGCGGATGCCCGAGCCCGCCATCCAGCGGGTGAGCGTGGGCAGCTGTTCGGGCTTGATGCCAAAGCGGGCCGCCAACGCGGGCACTTCGAGCAGCTCCACCAACTCGCTCATGCGGCCACGTTGCTGCGGCAGGGCCAGCAACCACTCCACCGCGTGGATCAAGGGGCTGTTGGCTTGCGCGCCCAAGTCGGCAATGTCAAAGGGAATGAAGCGGGCGTCGCCCCGCTTGTATTGGCCAAACACGGCGCGGATCGCCGGGGCCATCACCTCGATGTCGGGCACCATGACCACCACGTCGCGCGGCGAGACCGCGGGCATCTGGTGGAACCATTGCAGCAACTGGTCGTGCAGCACTTCCAGCTCGCGCACCGGGCTGTGCGCCACCTGAAACACCACCGAGCGGTCATCGGCTTGCAGCGGGGCATCCACCGCGTCCTGTGCCGATTTCAGGTCGCGGATGCGGTGTTGCAATTGCGTGAGCAAGCGCGTGGCATCGGCCCCCGGCACATCGTCGAACAAATCGAGCTTGACGCCGGGCACAGCTTCTTGCGCGGCTTGCACATCGTCGAACGCATCGAGCTGGCGGATGAAGTCGCGCCCCTGCCGACCCCAGGCGGCCAGCAAGGCGGGCGCGTGCCAATGCATCTGCGCCAGCGGCGTCTCGGACAGCGATTCTTTTTTGTAGCCATGACGCCTGCGCTCGGCCCGCAGCCATTCGCGCCCGTCCATGATGTCGCCCCAGTGGTACTGGCAGGGGTTGGGCACGGCCAGCAGCACCTGGCTGTGCGTGGCCAGCGCCGCCAGCATGTCCAGCAGCTGGCCGGGCATGTGGCTCATGCCAAACACCGACACGCGCCGCGCCACCGGGCTGGCCAGCGCCTCGCCCGAGCGCAAGCGGGCCAGCGCCCGCACATGCAAGGCCGGGCGCGTGGCCTGGCGTTCGGCCTCGCTGAGCGTGGCCAGCACCTTGCGCCACAGCGCGGCTTGCCACAGCTGGTCGGCGGGCAAGTCCGCCTGCCCTGCGGCCTGGCGCAACACATCGCGGCCAGCGGCCCAGTCGTCGAGCCAGTCAGGCCGGTAAATTTGGTACTGGTCAAACAAGTCGGCCAAACGGCTGGCCAGTTGCAAAAGTCGATCAGGCTCGTCACCCCGCAAGAAACCCGCCACCGGCTGGAAGACGGCATCACCCACGCAATGGGGCAGCAAAGCCATCAAGCGCCAGGTCATGGGCAGCTTGTCCAGGGGTGAGTCGGGCGGCACATTGTGTGCGCCCAGCACTTGCCGGTAGGTGCGCCACAAAAAGCGCGAGGGCAGCTCCACCCGCGTGGCCGCGCACACGCCGCCCTGCTGGGCCAGCGCCATCTTGATCCACTCGGCCATGCCGTTGCTTTGCACCAGCACCACCTCGGGCTCCAGCGGCCCCAAAGGCTGACGCGCCAGCCAACCCGACAGGGTTTCGGCCAGCACCTCGGAGCGGTGGCTGTGCAAGGCAATGAAGCCTGAAGGAATGGCAGAAACGGACATGCGAAAGGGTCGGGCGATCAGGCTGGGAATACGAGAAGAATAGCCGCAATCTTGCCCCGCGCCGGGCTCTGGGGGCGAGCCACATATGCGCTTTTTTTGCCCATTTTTTCAGCACATCGCGCCACACCAGGCAGGATGCGGCTCGCCAAGGTTGTTCATGGACTTATCCACAGCTTTGGGCACGGTCTGTGGGGAAAGTCTCCATCGGGATAGAAAGGTCAGCGTTGTGCTTTTACAGTCACCCCATGACGCATTTTTACGAACCCCACCTGGGCCACGGCCTCAAGCACGACCCTTTCAATTCCATCGTCGGCCCGCGCCCGATTGGCTGGGTGTCGAGCCGCAATGCCAGCGGTGGGCTCAATCTGGCGCCTTACAGCTTTTTCAGTGCCTTCAACTACGTGCCACCGCTGATTGGTTTTTCCAGCATTGGCCGCAAGGACACGCTCAACAACATCGAAGCCACGGGCGAATTTGTCTGGAACCTGGTCACGCGCCCACTGACCGAAGCGATGAACAAGACCTGCGACGCGGTGCCACCCGATGTGAGCGAATTCGATGTGGCGGGCCTCACGCCCCAAGCGTCGCGCATCGTCAGCGTGCCCCGCGTGGCCGAAAGCCCGGTCAGCTTTGAATGCAAGTGCACCCAGATCCTGCAGATGGAAGGCATCGATGACCAGAAAGTCAGCACCTGGATGATTTTTGGTCAGGTGGTCGGCGTGCACATCGATGAGCGCTTGCTCAAAGACGGCATTTACGATACGGCCAATGCCCAGCACGTTTTGCGCGGCGGCGGCCCGGCGGACTATTTCACCATCGGGCCAGAGCAGTTGTTCAAGCTGTACCGGCCCGAGAGCTGGCAACGCAGCTGATCCTCTCGCACGTCACAAGCCCTTTGAAGAAAGCCACCGCCATGACACACGACATCCCCCACGACCATCCCCACACCGACTGGAAGCACGATGGCGTGCGCGTGGTACCTGGCGACCAGCTCGATGGCAATGTGCCCTCCACCCCCGGCATGGACCGCAAGGCGGCCATCAACTTTGCCCGTGTGGGTGCCCAAAAACTCTGGGCGGGCACGGTGCACATTCACCCCAATGCCAAGACCGGAGCCCACCACCATGGGCCGCTGGAAAGCGTGATCTATGTGGTCAAAGGCCGCGCCCGCATGCGCTGGGGCAATGCGCTGGAGTTCACGGCAGAAGCAGGGCCTGGCGATTTCATCTATGTGCCGCCTTATGTGCCGCACCAGGAAATCAATGCCAGCGCAGACGAAACGCTGGAGTGCGTGCTGTGCCGCAGCGACGGCCAGGCGGTGGCGGTCAACATGGACATTGAGCCGGCCGAAAAACCAGAGACTGTGCTCTGGATCGACCCCACCCACCCGCAAGGCGGGGTCTGAGACCAGGCCCGCGATCACGGGCCTCTTGACACCCGGCCCAGTAACCGGGTGCATTCACTGGGGTAATCAGTCCAGCGTCACGCCTGCTTTCTTGACCACTTGGCCCAAGCGGACCGTGTCTTTGCGGATCAGATCACCAAACTGCTGGGCTGTGCCGCTCACCACGGGGGTGCCGATGGCTTCCCACTTTTTCTTGAACTCGGGCTCGCTGAAGATGGCGTTCAAGGTGGTGTTGAGCTTGTTGATGATGGGCGCTGGTGTGCCCGCACGCACCGCGATGCCGTGCCAGCCAGTGATTTCATAACCGGCAATGCCCGCCTCCATCATGGTCGGCACATTGGGCAGCGAGGGGTGGCGCTTGGCCGATGTCACGGCCAACGCTTTGAGCTTGCCGCCCTGAATGTGCGGCAAAGAGCTGCCCAGGATGTCAAACATCACCTGCACCTGACCGCCGATCAAGTCATTGAGGGCCGGGCCCGCACCACGGTAAGGGATGTGCGAGATGTTGGTGTTGACCTGGGTGTTGAAAATCTCGCCCGCCAAATGCTGGGGCGTGCCGTTGCCCGCCGAGGCGAAAGCCAATTTGCTGTCGGGCTTTTGCGCCAAAGCCACCAGTTCCTTGACGTTGTTGACCGGCACGCTGGGGTGCACTTCGAGCACCAGCGGGAATGAGGAAATCTGGATCACGGGTGCCAGATCGGTCATGGGCACAAAGGGCATGCTGCGGTACAGCGTGGGGTTCACCGCCATGGGACCGCTGGCGGCCAACAGCAAGGTGTAGCCATCGGCTGGCGCTTGCTTGGCCACTTCGGCGCTGCCCAGGTTGCCACCTGCGCCGCCTTTGTTGTCCACGATCACCGTGACGCCCAGGCGCGTGCTCAATTCGCTTTGCAGCATGCGAGCCATCAAATCGGTCGGGCCACCCGGTGGGTAAGGCACCACAAAGCGGATGGTTTTGCTGGGGTAGTTGTCTTGGGCCAGGGCGGGCAAGGCCGCGCTGAACAAGGCTGCGGACAATGCGGCGACGAAAGTGCTGCGTTTCATGGATTTGTCTCCTGTAGAAATGGGAATGCTCAAGCGGCGAAAAACGCTTCACGTGCCTGAGCGGCAGTGTAGAGGCTGCGGCCCAGCACGCGGGCCGAGTCGGCAATCTGGCGCACCAGGGCGGCGTTGTCCGGCGCGACTTGGCCGTTGTTGAGCAAGAGGTTGTTTTCAAAGCCCACGCGCACATGACCGCCCAAGGCGGCGGCCGTGGTGGCGCAAGCGTGCTCGCCCGCCCCAAAGGCGCACATGGACCAGGGCTCGTTGCCGGTGTGGGCCATCACAAAAGGCAAGAGGTCTTTGGCTTCAGACGTCTGCCCCACCGAGTAGCGGCCCAGCACAAACAAGAGCGACCAAGGCGCATCGGGGATCACGCCCTGCGCACGCAAAGCTTGCCAACGCTGCAAATCGGCCACGTCGTACACGATGACCTGGGTCATCACGCGCTCTTTGGCCAACCAGCCAAAGAACTGCGCCAGACCGGCTTCACCGATCTCGGGCTGGTCCACTTCGCGCAGGCCCACCGACACGGCTTCGGGCTTGAGTGTGGTGACCATGGCGATTTGCTCGGGTGCCTTGTACACACGCGCCGCTTCGCTGGTGATCTGGATGATGAGTTCATCACCCACCGCCGCCTTGACGGCTTGCTGCGCGTCACGGTAGCCCTGCACGTCCAAGCTGTGGCGGCCCTCAGCGTCGCGGATGTGCATGTGGATCATGGCCGCGCCAGCGTCCAGGCACAGCTTGGCGGTCTGGCCCAGCTCGGTCGTGTTGAGGGGCAAGGCCGGGTGGTCCGAACGCTGCTTGTACGCGCCATTGGGCGCGACGGTGATCAAGAGGGGATGCGAAAAAACAGCCATGGGTTTGCCTTCGGTGATTCAGTCTTTGGGGTTCAGGGGCGGCAACTCAGAGGCCAGCAAATCCAGGCCCTGGCGCAGCAAGCGGTCGTAGCGCTCACGTTCGGCCTTTTGGGTCTCGGGTGTCCAGGTGAAAAAGCCTTGGCCCGTCTTCATGCCCAAGTCGCCCCGGGCCACGCGCTCTTGCAGCACACGGGCAGGCTCCGCGTTCACGGCCAAGCTGGGGTACATTCTGGCCGCCGCTGCAGTATGCACCTCCAGGCCAGCATGGTCGCGCTGCATGACCGGGCCTGCCGCCAGAAAACGGAAACCAAAGCCAAAGCGCACAGCCGCGTCCACGTCTTCGGGCGAGGCCACGCCTTCGTCGATCAGGGCAAAGGCCTCACGCGCCAGGGCGTGCTGCATGCGGTTGGCCAAAAAACCGGGCTTGTCCTTGCGCACCAGCACCGGCACGCTGCCGCAGCCGCGCATGAAATCGCACAGCTGCTCGGCTTCTTGGACATGGGACTGAGGGCCCAGCACCACCTCCACCAACGGCACCAAATGCGCAGGCATGAAAAAGTGCAGTCCCAGCATGCGCTCGGCCGTGGGCAAGCCCTCTGCGATGGCACTGATCGGAAAGCTGGAACTGTTGCTGCACAGCAGGGTCTCGGGCGCGGCCAGTTGCGCCAAGCGCGCAAACAGGGCCTGCTTGAGCGGCAATTTTTCAGGGATGCATTCGATCAGCAGGCTCACACCGGGCCAGCTCACATCGGCCAAATCGGCCACGGCTTGCACGCGTTCGGTGCGGTGCGCCATGCCCAGAGGCTCCAGGTTGTGGCGCACATGCGCAGCCAAGGCCTCGCGCTTGACCGCATCGGGCTCGATGACGGTGACCTGGCTGCCACCACGGGCCAGCACAATGGCCACGTCCATGCCCATGGTGCCGCCGCCGACCACCAAGGTGCGGGCTTGTGAAGGGTGTGAAGAAATCATGAATAGGGTGTCTGTCCAAACGAAAAGCCGAGTCTAGGAACAGCCCATTGCTTCGTCCAGCCGTTTTTTTCTATAAACTGATCTGCTATGCATATCAATTGGACACCCCGCGATCTGGACATTTTTCTGGTGCTGGCCGAAACCGGCAGTTTTCGGCGCACCGCCGCGCAAGTGCACCTGTCGCAATCGGCGGTCTCGGGCGTGGTGGCCCGGCTCGAAGAATCCTTGGGCACCCGCTTGTTTGACCGCACCACGCGCAGCGTGCACCTGACGGCTGCTGGGCAGGTGTTTGTCGAGCAAGCCAAGCTGCTGAACGCTCAAACACAAGAAGCCGTGCAGCGCGTGCAGCACATCACGCAGATCCAGTCGGGCAAAGTCAGCATGGCCGCCCTGCCCTCGCTGGCGGCCACGGTGGTGCCGCGCGTGATGGCTCGCTATGCCGAACAACACCCCAGCATTGCGCTGCAATTGCACGACACCTTGTCGGGTCCGGCGTTTGACCTGGTGCGCGCCGGCACGGTGGACTTTGCACTCACGGCCGCCAACCCCGACTACGCCGACCTGGACTACACCCCGTTGTCGGCCGACGGTTTTGTGCTGCTCATCCCCCTGAACCACCGGCTGGCCAAAGGCAAGACGCCGCTGAACTGGCTGCAGGTGGCCGAGCTGACGCACATCTCGATGCCCCTGCCCGCCAGCGTGCGCCAATACGCCAATGCGGCCTTCATTGAACACCGCATCGCCTTTCAGCCACGCTACGAGGTCGAACACATCGCCACCATCCACGCGATGGTCAAAGCGGGCCTGGGCGTGGCCGCCCTGCCCGAGCTGGCCGCAGCCTTTGTGCAACAAGACGGCGTGGTCACCCGCCGCCTGACGGGCCCGGACATCCAGCGGCCGCTGGGCGTGGTGACAAGGCGCAGCCGCAGCCTGTCGCCCGCCGCCCAGGAAATGGTGCGCATGCTGCGGCAAGAGACCACCTCTTTGCTGCCGTGAAGTCCGTCCAGCGCCAGCCATTGAGCCATTCCCCATCAGGTGACCCCATGAACCTCCAAACAACCGCCATTGACGGATTGGCCGATCACGATGTCGACACCATCATCGCCATGGCGTGGGAAGATGACACGCCCTTTGAGGCCATTGCCGCGCAATTTGGCCTCCATGAACAAGCCGTCATCGAATTGATGCGCAGGTCACTGAAAACGCGATCGTTTCGGGTCTGGCGCATCCGGGTCCGGGGCCGCATGACGAAGCATCAAGGTCGTCACATGAGCGCGCAGCGCGAACAGATCAGCGCTCACTCTAGCAAAGCCGTTACCCAAGCTTTGCAAGCTGATCAGGATACATTTCCGCTGCCGCCTTTGACACTGAGCCGTGAATCTCTGCGCTGACACCCTCTGAGCGCGGATCACTCGAGGGCGTCGGGGCCAGGTTTTCAAAGCCTGAGGGGACCGGCAAGATGGACTCCAACACAGTCAGCACGTTTTGCAACCGTGGATCATGGGTCTGTGCGTCGTCGGTGGTGTCGTTGATGCAAAAGAATTCGAGCGCACCAAACTCGCCCACCAGCGCGCGCAGCTGCGCGTCTTGATCGGCCTCGCCCGTGGAGACATAGCGGTGGCGGTAAGGCCGCACGCTGGCCACGCCATGTGCCAAGGCCCAGCGCAAAACAAAGTCCGAGACGATGGTGGGCTTGTCCCAGCTGCGAAACACGGTAGACCGGACGGCTGCAAACAATTCGGGGGCCGTTTCTTCCAGTTCCAGCAAGATCGACTTGAGCATGGGCCGGGGCGAATGCGCAAAGGTGCGGAACGTGCTTTGGTACAGCGGGTCTTGCTCGCGCAAGGCGGCTTTGCCCGATCGGGCTTTGTCACTCAGCCACTGGATCGACAGGCGACAGGCGTTTTCCAGCGAAGTGGCGTCCATGCGCATGGCCTCATCGCTGACTTCCGGCTCATCGGACCAGGTCACATGAAAGCCATCGGGATGAAACCAGTCCTCGACCCGCACCGGCGCGCCAAAGAAAACGTCATCGTTGAAATAGAAATACCGCTCGGACAAGCCCGGAATGCGGTGAATCCAGGACTCGATGTGGCCCGAGTCAAAGGTGGGCAAAGACGCCTCGGGCATCAAATCGCGGTGATCCACCACGGTCAGGCGGTCCGAGGGATGGAGCCAGTCGGGCGTTTGGGCATCGGTCACGATGTACACATGCCCATGGTCTGGGAAAAACTTCTCCAAGGCCCTCAGGCTGTAGCGCAGTTCGTGGTTATCCCGAAACCGCCCCTCCACATTGCTGTAGCGGGCCATGGCGGCACTGGAATCACTGGGAAGCTGCTGCAGGGCCGCCTGACGCTTGGCACGCCAACGCGAATCATTGCCGTCAACCCACAGATAAACGATGTCGATGGGTGAATGGGGCGCGTGGAGGTCTTGGTTTTGGAGCACGGCAGAGTCTATCAGCCAGGCCATGGGCTAAAAGCCTGCGTGACAACCCGGCGCAGCCACCAGCGATACATTGGGCTCATGACCGATCTGCCCTCCCCCTCCACGCTGGCCGCAACGGCCTTGATCGACAGCGACCACGCCGATGTGATCGCCTTTGCGCGTGAGCATGCGCAAGGTGCCAACGACCGCGAACGCGCCGTGGCACTGTACTTGGCGGTGCGCGACCAGTTCCGCTACGACCCCTACCGCATCGACCTGTCGCCTGCAGGCATGAAAGCCAGCGCCGTGATGGCGCTGGGCCACGGCTGGTGTGTGCCCAAAGCCGCCCTGCTGGTGGCCGCCTGCCGCGCCGCCGGCCTGCCTGCACGGCTGGGCTTTGCCGATGTGCGCAACCACCTGAGCACCGAGCGCCTGCGCCAAACCATGAAGACCGATGTGTTCATCTGGCACGGCTACGCCGACATCTGGCTGGATGGCCAATGGGTCAAGGCCACGCCAGCGTTCAACATCGAGCTGTGCGATAAATTTGGCTTGCTGCCGCTGGAATTTGATGGGCGAAACGATTCGATTTACCACCCCTTTGACAAATCGGGCCATCGCCACATGGAGTATGTGAACCAGCGCGGTACCTTTGACGACATGCCGCTGGCTCAGATCACGGCCGACTTTCAAACCGTGTATGGCAGCTGGATGGCCGATCAGACGCCCTTGAGCGATGCGAACTTTGCACGGGATGTGGACATGGAAAAACCCCAAGCCTGATTTCGCAACAAGATAACTGTATAAAAGTACAGTATACTGATCTCTGTCAGCGTTTTGCGGTTGCCTGACTTGTTCTTCATGCGCCCTTCGGGGCGCATTTTTTTGGCCATTCGGCCAAAGCTGCACGCACAAAAAAACCCGCCGGTCAGCGGGTTTCGTCAAAGTCGGACATCAGTCCTTCGGTCAATCACGCCATGGCGCAGTCTGATTGCGGCCAGCCCTCTTGGGCAGATGGAAACACCGCTTGCTCAAAAGCTTGCTTGAAAGCCGCCAACACCTGACCGTCATCCAACTCCATGATCCGGTCCTTGAAGAGGGCCTGACAAAAACGTTCCAGCGATATGTGCGGCATGTTCTTTTGCAAGTAATCGCCCATCAATTCCAAATAAAAAGTGACGAACTCGGGCATCTGGGCCAACGTCTGATCCATGGGCAACAAACCCGCACGCTCTGGCACTGACAAAATTTTGAGTGGATTTTCGTTGTACAGGCCAAAACGCATCCATGCAAACTTGGGGTAATTCGTCTGTTCGCGCCACTGGGCATAAGAGGACTTGAAATGCGTCTGCATGCATTGATCCGTCAACACCACGGCCAGCAGACTGAATACAAAATGAGGCCGATCGGACAGGGTCATCGGCGCAAGATCCTTCGACACATGGACCCAGTCCTTGCCTCCAAAACAGAGCAATTCCTGGTCATTGAATATGTCTTTCAAGACTTGCGGCACATCCATCAAATGCAATGTGGCCAAGTCTTTTTGAAAGTCTTTGCTGAAGTAATACTTGAGAGTCATCGGGGCTGCCTTTCTCGGATCGAAATCCGTTGGAAGTGTTTCTGTCGAAATCCCTGAGCGGTTTGAAACCAAGTTTCAAATTCATATTCCCAATCCAGACCTCTACAACAATCAGGATTGATGTTTTTCTAATTTTTGTGCATCTTAATATTTATTTTGAAAATCAAAACAAAACCTAGGTATGTTTTACAAGTTGTTTCAAAGTCAACAGCGTCTGCGTCACACGAAAGTGACGGGCAAAAGAAAAGGCGGTCAAGCCGCCTTTTCAATTCGTTTACACCGCCTCAGTTCAGGAGGGGCGCTGCATCTGGCAGGTGCTGGGCATGCGGGCTTGTTCGGCCTTGATCTGTCGCACCACCTTGAAGCCGTAGCCTGAGCCCTCGACATCGAAAGGCACGCCTGCCGCGCCCTGGCGCTCCATGACGCCGACCACCAGGCCTTGTTGGAATTGGTGGTCGTCTGCGCGCATGGTGCCGGTTTGACCGGCCATGCTGACGCGGGCTTTTTCAAGCGCCAAGGCCACGGCCACGGGATCGGTGGAGCCTGCTTTGTCGACCGCTTGGGCCAGGGCCTCGATCATGAGTTGCATGCGCACATGCACATAGTCTTCAGCGGGTTTGGGGAAACGCTGCCGGAAAGACTGGTAGAACTGCTCGCTGGCTTTGCCCGGCACATTGGGCAGCCAATCGGCGACAGCCACCACACGGCCCACGCCCGCATCGCCAATGGCGGCAGGAGCCCCCAATGCGTTGCCATAAAAGGTGTAAAACTTGCCCTCGTAGCCGGCCTCGCGAGCGGCCTTGACCAACAGCGTCAAGTCATTGCCCCAGTTGCCCGTGATGATGGCCTGCGCACCGCTGGCCTTGATCTTCGCGGCATAGGGCAAAAAGTCCTTGACGCGGCCCACAGGGTGCAGCTCTTCGCCCACGATCTTCATGTCGGGCCGCTGACGGGACAACTGGTTTTTGGCTTCGCGCAACACGGCTTGGCCAAAGCTGTAGTCCTGCCCGATGAGGTAAACCGACTTGAGCTTTTTGTCTTCACGCAAGACCTGCATCAGCGCGGCCATGCGCATGTCGGCATGGGCATCAAACCGAAAATGCCAGAAGCTGCATTTCTCGTTGGTCAGCGCAGGGTCCACCGCCGAGTAATTCAAAAACAGGACGCGCTTGCCGGGTTCACGCTCGTTGTGCTTGTTGATGGCATCGATCAGCGCGGCAGCATTGGCCGAAGAGTTGCCTTGCAAGATCACCTGAGCCCCATCGTCAATGGCCGACTTGAGTGCCGACAAGGCTTCTTCGCTTTGGCCTTTGCTGTCGTAACGCTCCAGGGCCATGGGACGTGTGCCCTGTGCGGTTTTGACGCCGCCCCGAGCATTGACCCGTTCCACCGCCCAGGTGATGTTGCGCACCACCGCTTCGCCGGTGTTGGCAAAAGGACCGCTGAGGCCTTCGATCAGGGCCAGCTTGATCGGCTGGGGGGACTGGGCCCAAGCGGGCAAGAGAGCCAAGGCGGCAGTCAAGGACACCAAAACAAGGCGGGACTTCGAGGACAAACGCATATGGAAAATAGAACCTGTCATGGAACAGGTGTTGACGCAAAGGGGCGCAGTGTAACGGATCAGACCAACGGGGTCTGACGCAGGTCCGCCCTGCGCGTGTTCAAGCCAACTCGTGCAGTGGCCAGCGTGGTTTGACGTCGAAGCTGTAACGGGCTTCGGCGCTTTGCGCACCCGACTGCAAGCGCATGGCGGCGGCCATGGCGATCATGGCGCCGTTGTCGGTGCACAGGTGCAGCTCGGGGTAATGCACGCGGACACGTGCTTTGGCACAGGCTGCATTGAGTTGCGCGCGCAACTCACGGTTGGCCCCCACGCCACCGGCCACCACCAAGCGCTTCATGCCGCTGGCCTTGAGCGCATTCATGGACTTTTTGACCAGCACTTCCACAATGGCCGCTTGCGTTGAAGCGGCCAGATCCGCACGCTCGGGCGCGCCTTCGGTGTGGGCTGCGGCACCGATTTTTTGGCTCTGGGTCAGCACCGCTGTTTTGAGACCAGCAAAGGAAAAATCAAAATCGCCACTGTGCAGCAAGGGCCGTGGCAGTTTGTAGGCCGCGGGGTTGCCCTGCTCGGCCAGGCGCGACAGGCCCGGGCCGCCCGGGTAAGGCAGGCCCATCAACTTGGCGGACTTGTCAAACGCTTCGCCCGCCGCGTCGTCAATGGTTTCGCCCAGCAATTCGTAGCGCCCCACGCCGTCCACCCGCATGAGTTGTGTGTGGCCACCCGACACCAGCAAAGCGATGAAGGGAAATTCAGGCGGATCGGCACTCAAAAACGGTGAAAGCAAATGGCCTTCGAGGTGGTGCACGCCCAGCACCGGCTTGCCCAAGGCCGCGGCCAGTGAACAGGCCACGCCCGATCCCACCAGCAGCGCCCCCGCCAAGCCCGGGCCACGGGTGTAGGCCACCACATCCACGTCGGCCAAGGTCGCGCCCGCTTCGGTCATGACCTGGCGCGTGAGCGGCAACACACGGCGAATGTGGTCGCGACTGGCCAACTCGGGCACCACGCCGCCATAGGCCTGATGCATCTCGATCTGGCTGTACAAGGCGTGCGACAAAAGACGCGGCAAGGCTTCTCCCGTGGTCTCCACCAGAGCCACGCCCGTCTCATCGCAAGAAGATTCGATACCCAAAATTCGCATAACAGGTAGTTTAGTGGCGTATGCACAGGCCCCAGTCGGCTTTGGTTTAATTCTTCATCTGCTTTTTTTGCACACCCACACCATGCCCACACCTCTGCGCGTCATCTCCTCCATGGCCACCAAGCCGCTGCTGGCGGACCTCGTCCTGCTCTTCAAAGCCCACGCCCCCGAATGGGAAGTACAAGTCGAGTCGGTCGGTGGCGTGGACGCGGCCAAGCGCGTGCAAGCGGGCGAAGCCTTTGACTGCGTGGTGCTGGCCAGCAACGCGATCGACACCTTGATCGCCGATGGCAAAGCCCTGAACGGCAGCCGTGTGGACCTGGTGCACTCGGGCGTAGCCGTGGCGGTGCCTGCAGGGGCTGAGCAACCCGACATCTCCTCCGAAGCGGCCCTGAAACAAGCCATCTTGAACGCCCGGACTTTGGGCTATTCCACAGGCCCCAGCGGCGTCCAGCTGGCCAAACAGTTCGAGCGCTGGGGCATCACCGGGCAGATCCAGGACCGCATCGTGCAAGCCAAGCCGGGCGTGCCCGTAGGGGCCTTGATCGCCCAAGGCGAAGTGGCTCTGGGCTTTCAGCAATTGAGCGAAATGATGGGCGTGTCCGGCATCACCGTGCTGGGCCCCTTGCCTGATGCGGTGCAGATCACCACCACCTTCTCAGGCTGTGTGGCCGCCACCAGCCAGCACCCGCAGGCGGTGCGCGACTTGCTCGCCTTTTGGGCGTCGCCTGCATGCGCCGACCTCAAGCAGCGCCACGGCATGGTGGCTGCCTGACAGCCACGGGGCCTGTGATCTCAGGTCGCCACAGGTGTCCAGGCGCTGCACAACGCCGCCCCGTCAGGGCGCGGCTTGCCGGGCTTGGCATGCGCCATCGTTCCCAAACTCAAGAAACACACGGCTTGCTCGCCTGAGCGCAAACCGAACGCCTGACGCAGCACCTGTGATTTGAGGGCCTTGCCGCTGGTCAGGGCCGAGCCGTACCCCATGGCCGAGGCCAGCAAGAGCATGTTTTGCAAGGCGCACCCCGCCGAAATCAGGCGTTCCGACACATCGATGCTGCAATCCCCCTTGTCGGCATCCACCACCAACATCAGCAACAAGGGCGCTCGGTGTGCTTTTTCGCGGGCCTGCGCCGATTGCGCCTGAGTGGCATGCGCATCACGCTCGTGCAAAGCCCGCGCAAACAACTCGCCCAATGCTTCGCGCTGAGACGAATCAATCAGCACCAAACGCCAAGGCAAGAGCTGATCGTGATCGGGGGCCGTCGCAGCTGCCGCCAGCAGCGCCTGCCATTGCGCGGCATCGGGTCCGGGCTCCACCAGACGTTTGGGCAGCACCGTGCGCCGCGCATCCATCAGTGCACTGAGCGCCTTCGGTGCCAGCAGATTGGCCATCGTTTCGTTTGTCATCCTCGTCATCCATTTCAAGCCATCGCCGTCTTGCGTCAGGCCTTATTGCAAAAGCCATGCCCCACTTCCCGAAACACCTCCAGACTATCCCGAGTCGGCGCACTTCTTGCATGGCCCAAGATATGCCAGAAGCTTTGAGAATCGTCGTCATCATTTCAGACCCCGCCCTGGTGGCCGAGGGAGATGAACAAGCGCAAGCCATTGAAGAGCGCTCGCGCCTCTTGCGCATTGGCCTGCTCGAAGCGGGCTACAACCTGGTGGCCACCCTGCCCGCCGATGTTTTTTTGACCGAGCGCCTGGCCCAGTTGCAGGCCGACATGGTGATCGTGGACGCCGAGAGCGACGCCCGCGATGCGCTGGAGCATGTGGTCATGGCCACGCGGGACGAGCGCAGACCGATCGTGATGTTCACCAACGACAGCGACACGCGCCCCATGAACGAAGCCGTGGCCGCGGGCGTGACGGCCTACATCGTGGCGGGCTTGGCGCCCGAGCGCATCCACCCGATCCTGACGGTGGCCATGGCACGCTTCAAACACGAGCAAGCCTTGCTGGCCGAACTGGACAACGCCCGTGGCGAGCTGCAAGACCGCAAGCTGATCGACCGGGCCAAGGGTCTGTTGATGCAGCGCCAGGGCCTGAGCGAACAAGAGGCCTACGGCAAATTGCGCAAAGCGGCCATGAACAAGGGCGTGAAGCTCGCCGACATCGCGCAGCAAATGGTCGAGATGGCTGAGTTGCTGGGCTGAGCGCACACCTTGCGACGCACCTTAGAGGCGCACCAGGGCAGTGCACCCGCACCCGACAGGTGCAATCCAGGCCTCAAATACCCAGGAAAACCCTGGCACGCCAATTGCAAAGACATGAACAAGACCAACGAAGGTCACACGTGAGATCACCCAAAGGCGGGTGAGACCACACCGGACAAAGGCGTCCCCATGCGTTCGCGCCCTGCACAGCAGGCGCGAGCGACATGAGGACGCCTTTTTTGTTTTTCAAAACCGCACCAGGAGTTTCGCCATGACCGACATTCTGAAAACCAGCTTCAACCGCCGCACCGTGTTGCAGGCCGCCGCCGTGGGCGCAGCAGGCGTGTCGCCCGCCCTGCGCTCCATGGTCTATGCCGCAGGCTCAGACGCCCCCGAGAAAAAGGAAGTCAAGATCGGCTTTATCCCATTGACCGATTGCGCAAGCGTCGTCATGGCCTCGGTGCTGGGGCTTGATGTGAAGCACGGCGTGAAGTTCGTGCTGAGCAAAGAAGCGAGCTGGGCCGGTGTGCGCGACAAACTGGTCAATGGCGAGCTGGACTTTGCCCATGTGCTGTATGGCCTGGTGTATGGCGTGCATCTGGGCATCAGCGGTCCCAAGAAAGACATGGCCGTGCTGATGAACCTGAACCACAACGGCCAGGCGATCACGCTGTCCAAAAAACTCGCCGACAAAGGTGCCGTCGATGGCGCTGGGCTGGCCAAGCTGATGCAAAGCGACAAGCGCGAGTACACGTTTGCGCAGACCTTCCCCACGGGCACCCACGCGATGTGGCTCTACTACTGGCTGGCGTCTTATGGCATCAACCCCATGAAAGACGCCAAAGTCATCACCGTGCCGCCACCGCAAATGGTGGCCAATATGCGTGTGGGCAACATGGACGGTTTCTGCGTGGGTGAGCCCTGGAACCACCGCGCCATCATGGACGGCATCGGGGTGACAGCGGCCACCACGCAAGACATCTGGAAAGACCACCCCGAAAAAGTGCTGGGCACCACGGCCGAGTTCGTCAAGAAATACCCCAACACGGCACGCGCCGTGACGGCCGCCATCATCGAAGCGGGCCAGTGGATCGATGCCAGCCTGTCCAACAAGATGAAGATGGCCGAGACCGTGGCCGACAAGTCGTATGTGAACACCGGCGTGGACGCGATCAACCAGCGCATTTTGGGCCGCTACCAAAACGGCATGGGCAAGACCTGGGACGACCCGAACCACATGAAGTTCTACAACGACGGCACGGTGAACTTCCCCTACCTGTCAGACGGCATGTGGTTCCTGACCCAACACAAGCGCTGGGGCTTGCTCAAAGACCACCCCGACTACCTGGGCGTGGCCAAACAGATCAACCAGATCGCTTTGTACAAAGAGGCCGCCACTGCCGTCAAGGCGCCAGTGCCCAAGAGCGACATGCGCAGCCACAAAGGCATCGACGGTGTGGTCTGGGATGGCAAAGACCCCCAGAAATACGCCGACGGTTTCAAAATCAAGGCGTGAAGGAGAACCCCATGGTCAGTGCCGTTTTCCATTCGCCCACGGGCAGCCCTACTGCGCCCACGCCGGTCCTTGCGCCCACGCCGGTCCTTGCGCCCACACCGGTCCTTGCGCCCACCGCAGCCGAAGTGGCCGCAGCCAACGCCGCCGCAGCCCAGCACATGCAACGTGCCCGCCAGTGGCACAACTTCTGGATGGCTGTCTTGCCGCCGCTGATGGGTCTGGGCCTTTTGATCGGTCTGTGGGCGTTGGTGTCCATCACCACCAAAGGCAGCATCCCCAGTCCTTACGAGACGGGTGTGCAAGCGATTGAGATCTTCAGCGATCCGTTCTACCGCAAGGGCCCCAACGACCAGGGTGTGGGCTGGAACGTGCTGATGTCGCTCGAACGCGTGGCCGTGGGCTTTGGTCTGGCGGCACTGGTTGGCATCCCAGCGGGCTTTGTGATCGGGCGTTTCACTTTCCTCTCGCGCATGTTCAACCCGCTCATCAGCTTGCTGCGCCCGGTGTCACCGCTGGCCTGGTTGCCGATCGGCTTGCTGGTGTTCAAAGGGGCCAATCCGGCCGCCATCTGGACGATTTTCATCTGCTCCATCTGGCCGATGGTCATCAACACCGCCGTCGGTGTGCAGCGCGTGCCGCAGGACTACCTGAACGTGGCCCGCGTGCTCAACCTGTCCGAGTGGAAGATCGCCACCACCATCCTCTTCCCGGCTGTGCTGCCCTACATGCTGACCGGTGTGCGCTTGGCGGTGGGCACCGCCTGGCTGGTGATCGTGGCCGCAGAAATGCTGACGGGCGGTGTGGGCATCGGCTTTTGGGTCTGGGACGAGTGGAACAACCTCAACGTCAAGAACATCATCATCGCGATCTTCGTGATCGGTGGCGTGGGTCTGATCCTCGAATACGCCCTGATCCGCATCGCCACGGCCTTCACTTATGAGGATGTCCCATCATGAACCACGACAGCAAATACATCCAGATCCAAAGCGTTGAGCAGACCTTCAAAACCAACAAGGGTTTGTTCCCGGCGCTGCGCGACATCCACCTGGACATCGCCAAAGGCGAGTTCGTGGCACTGATCGGCCACTCGGGTTGCGGCAAGTCCACCTTGCTCAACCTGATCGCCGGGCTGACCACCCCCACGGCGGGTGTGCTGCTGTGCGCCAACCGCGAAATCGCAGGCCCCGGCCCCGAGCGCGCGGTGGTGTTTCAAAACCATTCGCTGCTGCCCTGGTTGACCTGCTTTGACAACGTGCACCTGGGCATTGAGCGGGTGTTTGGAAAAACCGAAAGCAAAACCCAGCTGAAGGCCCGAACCGACGCCGCGCTGGACATGGTGGGCCTGGCCCACGCCGCGCAAAAGCGCCCCGGCGAAATTTCGGGCGGCATGAAGCAGCGCGTGGGCATTGCCCGTGCGCTGGCCATGGAGCCCAAGGTTTTGCTGATGGACGAGCCCTTTGGCGCGCTAGACGCGCTGACCCGTGCCAAGCTGCAAGACGAGCTGCTGGAGATCGTGGCCCGCACCCATAGCACCGTGGTCATGGTCACGCACGACGTGGACGAAGCGGTGCTGCTGTCCGACAAGATCGTGATGATGACCAATGGCCCCGCCGCCACGATTGGCGAGGTGCTGAGCGTGGATTTACCTCGCCCACGCCAACGGGTGGAGTTGGCCGAAAGCGCCGACTACCAGCGTTACCGCAAAGCGGTGATTGACTTTTTGTACACGCGCCAGGCGCATGTGGAAAAAACCGCTTAAGGAGAAGACCATGGACATGCGCGTCAACACCCAAGAAAAAATGAAACTGGTCATGGTCGGCAACGGCATGGCCGGGGTTCGGGCCATCGAAGAGCTGCTCAAGCTCGCGCCCGACCTGTACGACATCACCGTCTTCGGCGCAGAGCCGCACCCCAACTACAACCGCATCCTGCTCTCACCCGTGCTGGCGGGTGAGCAGACGCTGGACGAGATCGTGCTCAACGACTGGGCCTGGTACACCGACAATGGCATCGCGCTGCACGCTGGGTGGAAGGTCACGGCGGTCGACCGCGTCCAACGCACCGTGAGCGCTGAAAACGCCCAAGGCGACAAACTCACCACCCCCTATGACCGCCTGGTGATCGCCACCGGCTCCAATCCCTTCATCTTGCCCCTGCCGGGCAAAGACCTGCAAGGCGTGCTGGCCTACCGCGACATCGCCGACACGCAGGCCATGATCGACGCGGCCACGCAATACCAACACGCGGTGGTGATTGGCGGCGGCCTGCTCGGTCTGGAAGCGGCCAACGGCCTGATGAAGCGCGGCATGCAAGTCACCGTGGTACATGTGAGCGAGTGGCTGATGGAGCGCCAGCTCGACAAGGTGGCGGCGCAGATGCTGCAAGCCTCGCTCGAAGAACGCGGCTTGCAATTCCGCATGAGCGCGCAGACTTCAGCCTTGATCGGAGACGAGACAGGACGGGTCAGCAAAGTTGAATTCAAAGACGGCTCCCATGTGCCTGCCGACCTGGTGGTCATGGCCGTGGGCATTCGTCCTAACACGGCGCTGGCCGAGAGCATGGGCCTGCATGTGAACCGCGGCATCGTGGTCAGCGACACCCTGCAAACCGTGACCGATCCGCGCATCTGGGCCGTGGGCGAATGCGCAGCGCACCGGGGCATTGCCTATGGTCTGGTGGCCCCGCTGTTTGAGCAAGGCAAAGTGCTGGCCAACCACCTGGCCGAATTCGGCATTGCCCGCTACACAGGTTCTTTGACCTCGACCAAACTCAAAGTGACGGGCATTGACCTGTTCAGCGCGGGCGACTTCATGGGCAACCCCGAGTGCGAAGAGATCGTGATGAGCGACCCGGCAGGCGGCGTCTACAAAAAGCTGGTGCTCAAGGGCGACCAGCTGGTGGGTGCCTGCCTGTATGGCGACACGGTGGACGGCAGCTGGTATTTCAAGCTGCTGCGCGATGGCCGCAGCGTGGCCGACATCCGCGACAAGCTGATGTTTGGCGAGTCGAACATTGGCGACGTGGGCCACCAGGGTCAAAGCAAAGCCGCAGCCATGGCCGACACCGACGAGGTTTGCGGCTGCAATGGCGTCACCAAGGGCGCGATCTGCAAGGCCATCAAGGACAAGGGCCTGTTCACCCTGGACGAAGTGCGCAAGCAGACCAAGGCCAGCGCCAGCTGCGGCTCGTGCACGGGGCTGGTCGAGCAAATTTTGATGTTCACCGCAGGTGGCGACTATTCGGCCACGCCCAAACTCAAGCCCATGTGCGGCTGCACCGAGCATGGCCACCAGGCAGTGCGCGATGCCATCCGTGAGCACAAACTGCTCACCGTGGGCAGTGTGTTCAAGTTCATGGACTGGCGCACGCCCAACGGCTGCGCCAGCTGCCGCCCGGTCGTCAACTATTACCTGATCAGCACCTGGCCCAAAGAGGCGCAGGACGACCCGCAAAGCCGCTTCATCAACGAGCGCAGCCACGCCAACATCCAGAAAGACGGCACCTACAGCGTGATCCCGCGCATGTGGGCGGGCGAGACCACCGCCGCCGAGCTGCGCCGCATCGCCGATGTGGTGGACAAGTACCAGATCCCCACCGTCAAGGTCACAGGCGGCCAGCGCATCGACTTGCTGGGCGTCAAAAAAGAAGACCTGGTGGGGGTGTGGAAAGACATCGGCATGCCTTGCGGCCATGCCTATGCCAAGGCCCTGCGCACGGTGAAGACCTGCGTGGGCAGCGAGTGGTGCCGCATGGGCACGCAAGACAGCACGCAAATGGGCAAAGACCTCGAAAAAGCCATGTGGCGCATGTACGCGCCGCACAAGGTCAAGTTCGCGGTGTCGGGCTGCCCTCGCAACTGCGCCGAAGCCGGCATCAAGGACGTGGGCATCATCGGCGTGGACAGCGGCTGGGAAATGTATGTGGGCGGCAACGGCGGCATCAAGACCGAAGTGGCGCACTTCTTCACCAAGCTCAAAACCGCCGAAGAAGTGCTGGAGTACACCGGTGCTTTCATGCAGCTGTACCGCGAAGAAGGCTGGTACCTGGAGCGCACGGTGCACTACATCAACCGGGTGGGCCTGGACTACGTGAAGAAAAAGATCCTGGACGACGCCCCGCTGCGCCAGGCTTTGTGGGCCAAGCTGCAAGCAGCGCTCGAAGGCGAGCCCGATCCATGGTTTGAGCTGCAAGAAGCCAAGGTGGACACCCGCCAATTCGAGCCCCTGACCACCGCCTGAATCAAGACAAGGAATCCCCATGACCGCATGGACAAAAATCTGCCGGGTGGAAGACATTCCGGTGCTGGGCGCGCGCCGCGTGGCGCGTGACCAAGGCCTGGACGTGGCCGTGTTCCGCAACGATGCCGACGAGGTGTTCGCCCTGCTCGACCGCTGCCCGCACAAGGGCGGCCCGCTGTCGCAAGGCATTGTGTTTGGCACCAGCGTGGCGTGCCCGCTGCACAACTGGACGATTGGCCTGTGCGATGGCCAGGCTCAAGCCCCCGATGAGGGCTGCACGCCGCGCTTTGAAGTCAAAGTCGAGGCGGGTGTGGTTTTTTTGAATGCCGATGAACTGCTGGGCCATGCCACCGACCTGACGCGCCCCATCGCAGGACCTGTCTCACGCAAAGCGGCCTGACCCCAAGCCCATGATCCCCATCCTGCAAGAAACCAAATCCACCTGCCCGTATTGCGGCGTAGGCTGCGGCGTGGTGATCGAGTCACGCGGCGCGCAGATCACCGGCGTGCGCGGCGACCCGGATCACCCTGCCAACTTCGGTCGCTTGTGCACCAAGGGCCAGTCGCTGCACCTGACGGCGGCACCGCAGGTGACCGCGCAAACCCGTCTGCTCACGCCCCAGTGGCGACCCGAGCGGTGCCTGGCACCGCAAGCGCTGGACTGGGACAGTGCCATGGACCTGGCCAGTGGGCGACTGGCCGCCATCGTGCGGAACCATGGCGCTGACGCTTTGGGCTTTTACATTTCGGGCCAATTGCTCACCGAGGACTATTACGTTTTCAACAAGTTGGCCAAGGGCCTGCTGGGCACCAACAACATCGACAGCAACTCGCGCCTGTGCATGAGCAGCGCGGTCGCAGGCTACAAGATGACGCTGGGTGCCGACGCCCCGCCTGCTTGTTACGACGACATCGCGCACGCGCAGTGCCTGTTCATCGCGGGCAGCAACGCGGCTTTTGCGCACCCGATTTTGTTTCGCCGCATCGAAGACGCCAAACGCGCCAACCCGGCGCTCAAGATGGTCGTGGTCGACCCGCGCCGCACCGACACCGCCGACATGGCGGACCTGCACCTGGCCATCCAGCCCGGCACCGATGTGATGCTGTTCCACGGCCTGCTGCACATCATGTTGGCCCAGGGCTGGACACAAGCCGACTACATCGCCGCCCACACCTCGGGTTTTGAAGCCCTGCAAGCGCTGGTGGCCGACCACACCCCTGCGCATGTGGCCCAAATTTGCGGTGTGACCGAAGCCGACTTGCACACCGCCGCCCGCTGGTTTGCCACCTCACCGGCCACCCTGAGCCTGTATTGCCAAGGCTTGAACCAGTCGAGCAACGGCACGGCCAAAAACGCCGCGCTCATCAACCTGCACCTGGCCACGCAGCAAATCGGCCGACCCGGTGCAGGCCCCCTCTCGCTCACGGGTCAGCCCAACGCCATGGGCGGGCGCGAAGTCGGCGGCATGGCCAACCTGATGTCGGCCCACCGCGATCTGGCTAACCCGCAGCACCGCGCCGAAGTGGCCGCCCTTTGGGGCGTGGCCGATGTGCCCGCCAAGCCGGGCCTGACGGCCGTCGAGATGTTCCAAGCTGCTGCCGATGGCCAGATCAAGGCCCTGTGGATCGCCTGCACCAACCCAGCGCAGTCCATGCCCGACCAGAAAACCGTGCGCCGCGCCCTGCAACGCGCCGAGTTAGTGGTGGTGCAAGAGGCCTTTGCCACCGCCGCCACCTGCGACTGGGCCGACCTGCTTTTGCCCGCCACCACCTGGGGCGAAAAAGAAGGCACCGTGACCAACAGCGAGCGCCGCATCAGCCGGGTGCGTGCCGCCGTGGCGGCACCGGGTCAGGCCCGCGCCGACTGGGCCATCGCCGCCGATCTGGGTCGCCGCCTGGCCGTGGCGCTCGATCGCCCCCAGGACGCCCGCCTGCTGGACTTCACCACCCCCGAGTCGGTATGGAACGAACACCGCGAAAGCACCCGGGGCCGCGATCTGGACATCACCGGCCTGAGCTACACCCGGCTGGACACCGCAGGCCCCGCCCAATGGCCCCTGCCCGAAGGGGCCAGCACCGGGCAAGCGCGGCTGTATGCCGATGGCCAGTTCCCCACCCCCGATGGCCGCGCCCGTTTTGCCGCCGTGGCCTGGCAACCGGTGGCCGAAGAACGCGTGTCGCAATTTCCGTTTTCCCTCACCACTGGCCGCTTGCGTGACCAGTGGCACGGCATGACCCGCACCGGCACCGCAGGCCGCCTGTATGCCCACAGCCCCGAGCCCTGCGTGCAAGTGAACCCGCAAGACGCCAAGCGTCTGGGCTGGTCAGACGGCGAGCTGGTACAGGTGCGCAGCAAGCTCGGCGTGCTGGTGCTGCCGGTGCAGGCCAGCACACAGGTCGCGCCCATGCAGGCCTTCATCGCCATGCACTGGGGCCCCGAAGTGCTCAGCGGCCGCGATGCGCAAGGCGAGGCGGGGCTGGGCGTCAATGTGCTGACCACCTCCAGCTACTGCCCCACGTCCAAACAGCCCGAACTCAAACACGCGGCGGTGCAGATCACCCGGGCCGACCTGTCGGCCGATGCCGCCTGGCAGCTCACGGGCATGGCCTGGCTGCCCGCCGAGCAGGTGTGGGCGGTGCGCCAGCAATTACAAAAACTCCTGCCGCAATTTGACTTTGCGCACCTGGTGCCGTTCACCGACGCGTCGGCTGCGCTGACCGATCAGGCGCCGCGCACCGGTTTGCTGCTGCGTGCCGCCTGCCGCGCACCGGCCGATGCCCGCTTGCTGCAAGCCGTGGCCGATGCCCTGGATTTGAATCAGGCGGACACCCTGCACTACCAGGATGCGGTGCGGATGCAGCGCCGCTCGGTGCGTCTGACCTCGCCAGACACCAACGGTCTGCGCAGCCTGCAAGGCTTTGTGACCGCCGGTGACAGTCGCTCGGCCCGCTGGCTCAAGACCTTGCTGCAAGAGGCCACGCCACTCCACTGGCCGGCTCGCCAGTGGCTGATGGCATCCGACGCACCACCTGAAGGTGCAGCACCCGTCAGCCGCCAGGTGTGCAGTTGCCTGAACGTGCGCGAAGACACCATCGCTGCCTGCTTGCAAACCCAAATCGGCAGCGAAGACCAACGCCTGGCCGGGCTGCAAAGCCAGCTGCGCTGCGGCACCCAATGCGGCTCGTGCGTGCCCGAGTTGCGCCAGATCATCCGGCGGGTGGCAGTGCCCGCCTGAACCTTGCCGCGCATACCCATATAACGAACAGTTATCTGAATTCCTTCACAATTGAAACCATGGGAATCGGCCACTACATCAAGGACATCGGACGCGGCAAAGACGGCGCGCGGGCGCTCGACCGCGCACGCGCCGCCGACCTGATGGGCCAAATCCTGGACCAGCAGGTCAGCGACCTGGAACTGGGCGCGTTTTGCATCGCCATGCGCATCAAGGGCGAAACGCCCGAAGAGATGGCTGGTTTTCTGGACGCCACCCATGCCCGACTGAACAAGGTCCACACCGGCCACACGCCCACCGTGGTGCTGCCCAGCTACAACGGCGCACGCAAGTTGCCCGTACTCACGCCGCTCTTGGCCCTGCTGCTGGCCCGCGAAGGCGCGGCCGTAGTGGTGCATGGCGCGGCCACCGAAGACAAACGCGTGAGCAGCCAGGCGGTTTTTGCGCATCTGGGCGTGAACGCACTTGACCACGTTTCACCAGCAGTAGCCGGGCAAGTGCAGTTCATCCCCACCGGCGTTTTGAACGCCGGGCTGGACCGCCTGCTGGCCGTGCGCCGCGTGGTGGGTCTGCGCAACCCCGGGCACAGCCTGGTGAAACTGATGAACCCCTGTGATCCGGCCAGTGGCCCCGCGCTGGTGGTCAGCAGCTACACCCACCCTGAATATTTGCTGTCGATGTCGGCCACCTTTGCCCTGACCGGACAGCACGCCCTGCTGCTGCGAGGCACCGAAGGCGAACCCGTGGCTGATGCCCGCCGCACCCCGGCGATGGACGTTTTCAAAAATGGCCAAACGGTGCGTGTGCAAGACCAACGAGAAGGCTCGCTCGTGCAAGTGCCTGAACTGCCCACGACCGACGCTGCCGCCACCGCCACATACACCGAGCATGTGCTGCAGGGTTTGCTGCCGGTGCCCGAGGCGATTGCATTGCAAGTCCAACACATCCTGCGCGAGGTGAGCCCATGAACACACCCATCCAAGGCCGTTGCACCCTGGTCGGCGCAGGCCCCGGCGACCCGGAACTGTTGACCCTCAAAGCCGTGAAAGCCATTGCCAGCGCCACCGTGCTGCTGGTGGACGATCTGGTCAACGACGCCGTGCTCGAACACGCCTCGCCCAGCGCCCGCATCGTGCATGTGGGCAAGCGCGGTGGCTGCAAGAGCACGCCGCAGGCCTTCATCGACAAGCTGATGATCACCGCCGTGCAAGAAGGCGAGCATGTGGTGCGCCTCAAAGGCGGCGATCCTTTCATCTTTGGGCGGGGAGGCGAAGAGGTCGAGCACTTGCGCGCAGCGGGCATCGACGTCGAGGTGGTCAACGGCATCACCTCGGGCCTGGCGGGCATGAGCAGCCTGGGCGCGCCGCTCACCCACCGCGAGCACGCACACGGCGTGGTGTTTGTGACCGGCCACGCCAAACCCGGCGACAGCGGCACCGACTGGGCGCAATTAGCCGCCACGGCCCGGCAAGCCAAACTGACGCTGGTGATTTACATGGGCGTGAGCAGCCTGGATCACATCAGCCAGGGCTTGCTACAAGGCCTGCCCACCCACACCCCCGTGGCCGTGGTGCAGCACGCCAGCTTGCCCACACAGCGCCAAGCGCTGACCACGTTGGGTGAACTGGTGGGCACGGTGCAGCGCGAAGGCCTGCAAAGCCCCAGCATCATTGTGGTGGGCCATGTGGTGCAAGGCGCACGGGCTTGGCAGAACCAGACTGCGGCCAGCGGACAACGGGTCGCCTGAGCACGCCCTCTGGCCTGAAAATCCGGCCCGCTAAACTCCCCTGCATGAATACATGGGACGTTGTGATCGTGGGTGCCGGGGCTGCCGGTTTGTTTTGTGCCGGCGTGGCAGGCCAGCGCGGCCTGAAAGTGCTGGTGATCGACCACAGCGACAGGGTTGCTGAAAAAGTGCGGATCTCAGGCGGTGGGCGCTGCAACTTCACCAACCGGCTGCTCGACGCATCAGCCCCTCAAAAACACTTCATCAGCCAGAACCCGCACTTTTGCCGCTCGGCACTGTCACGCTACACGCCGCAGGACTTCATCGAACTGGTGCAAAAGCACGGCATTGCCTTCCATGAAAAGCACAAGGGCCAGCTGTTTTGCGACCACTCGGCCGAAGACATCATCCGCATGCTGCTGGCCGAATGCGATGCGGGCGGCGTCACCGTCTGGACCGGCTGCAGCGTCAAGTTGATCACGCACCACGCCGACACCGCAGGCTACACCCTTGAAACAAGCCAAGGCACGCTGGACACCACCTCGTTGGTGGTCGCCACGGGCGGCTTGTCCATCCCCAAGATCGGAGCCACAGGCTGGGGCTATGAAATGGCCACCCAGTTTGGCCTGCGCCTGGTCGAGCGCCGCCCGGGCCTGGTACCCTTGACTTTTGACGGCGAGGCCTGGGCGCCTTATGCCCAGTTGGCCGGCCTGGCTTTACCGGTTGGGATCGAGACGGGCGACAAGAAAACCCGCATGCACTTTGACGAAGACTTGCTTTTCACCCACAGAGGCCTGTCGGGGCCAGCGGTGTTGCAAATCTCCAGCTACTGGAAGGACGACACGCCGATCCGGCTGAACTTGGCCCCCGAGTTGAACCTGCCCGAGAGGCTGGCCGAAGCCAAATTGCGTTCCAAAAAACTGCTGGGCAACGAATTGGCCAGCTTGGTGCCCAGCCGCCTGGCCGAAGCTTGGGTGAGCCAGGACGCGGCCTTGCAACGCACCTCTGCCGAAGTGCCCGACAAGGCCCTGAACAAGCTCGCCGAAGCCCTGAGCAACTGGCAACTCACCCCCACCGGCAGTGAAGGCTACAAAAAGGCCGAAGTCACCTTGGGCGGGGTGGACACACGCGATGTGTCATCGCAAACCATGGAGTCCAAACAGCCCGGGCTGTATTTCATTGGCGAAGTGATCGATGTGACCGGCTGGTTGGGCGGCTACAACTTCCAGTGGGCGTGGGCCAGCGCACACGCTTGCGCCATGGCGCTACCGCATCAGACTTCTTGATGCATCAAGCCATCGATGCCAGCAAAGCCTGAGCACTGTCCGACGCCAAGGGCACGCCTTCCGCGCGCAAACGCATCGCCATGGCGAACAGCAATTCGGACACGAGCTCGTTTTGACCATCATGCCAATCGTTGATCCAGAAACTGACATCCAATGCCGCCTCGGTGCCGCAAATTTCGGTGATCAGGACATGGGCTGCTGGCGTTTCAAGCACCTGCGGCACCCCTTCCAACACCTGCAAAATCAAGGATCGAGCACGTGGGTAATCCGACACATCTGCAATCCGCAATGGTATGAACATGCGGAACTCGGCATTGCTCATGGTGTGGTTTTGCAAGATCCCTTTCATGATGCTGCTGTTGGGAATCAGGCTTTCTGTGCCCACACGATCTCGAACCACAACGGCACGGCTGCTCATATGAACGACACGACCCGTGATCTGATTGATGGTCACGTAATCACCCACCTTGAGTGCACGCTCCAGCAGGACTGACAAACCGCTGAAAAAATTGACCACAAACTCTTGAAGACCAAAACCCAGACCAATGCCCATGGCTCCGCCAAAAGCGGCCAATGTCGTCAAATCAATGCCTGACTCCACGAGCACGCCAACCACCGTCAAGGTGAAGATGATGAAACTGAAAAATCGGGTCAATATCAACGCGTCGTTGGCCTGCAGGTTTTGTTTGCTGGCATAACGCTTGAGCAAGATCGCCACCAACTCGGACAACTGCCCGGCTATGGTCAAAGCCACCACGGCCATCATCACGCCGGTGACGATATTGGCCCCCTTGAACACCTGGGAACCAATGGCAAATTCAATGGCATTGATCTTGTCGATCGCGGGCAACAGCAGGCCAAAAAAGGTCAACACCACCGCCCCCACGATGGTCCACTCGATCAAATGCAAAAAAATTCTGAGAATGCCGTGCGGGTGCATCACATGCCGCAAAATCCAGCCCACCGCCCGAATACCGTAAACCCACAGGCTCAAGCGCAAAACACGAGACAACAACACCAATTCGTCCGAGTTCATGCCCAAAGCATGTCCTGCGCTCAGGCAAAGCGCCATCAGCGCCACCGCCAGCGTGACCGGTCCAACCGTTTGTACAGCCGTGAGCACCAGCCTCGTCCAGCGCCCTTGTTCCGAGAGCCGTCGCAATGCCCATGACTGCAAGATGTATCCCGCAGCAATGCTCAGCACACACAGCAACAATTGCGTTGCGAAACTCCACCCGGACAAGGTCTGGTAAGCATGAAAAGCCATGGATTGCTCCACGCCATTTCCACTGAGCACCACATGGCCGATATGCATGAAATTCATGTCCATTTCAATTCACCTCAATAATTGAAACGTCGGCCCAACTGCACAAACAGGTTGTACGCATGGCCTGACCCTCGCGCAGCCCCCAAATAGATATCCCCGATCTTGCTGTCGACGGCCACAAACAAAGTACCGCTGTATCGCTTTTGCATGGAGTCATATTGCGACCAGGCATCACCAGCTTCGAGGACTGTGCCGACAAAAGTGCGCTGATTGAACAAGCCGCCATCGGTCAACCGGTACATGTACGTTCCATGGACATGGGCCAATCGATCGCCCGCCAATTGCCCCATCCGATACGCGCCCATGGCCTGAAAGCCGCCCAAAAACAGCTGGGTCGGTGCCTGACATTTCTCGCAGTCAAGTTGGATGCGGTCTTGACCCAGGTTCAAGCCCACATTGAAGATGTGCGGCCCCCACGAATGTGCGTATTTGGCACTGAGTCGCCCCCCCTTGTAATCAGCGCCCGACAAGCCTTGCTCAACACTCGCATTGAAAAAATACCCTGTTGTCGGAAAGCTCAAGGAATCCAATTGATCAATCTGAAACTGTGACTTGAAGCCGTTGTAATGAATGGTCGGTGTTGACAACGCGGCACCGTTGAACTCCAACAAGGTGTCAAATGATCGGCGAATCTGGCTGGAAGTTAAGCCCCATTTGACGGTTGCTTTGCGGTCGAAATCGTAGACCAATTTGACATCCCCGCTTCCAACCGTCTGGTTGTAATAAGCCAACTTGCTTGCACTTTGATCACTGGAGTCAATGGATGAACTGTAGAGCGGCATGTGATTGCGATCCAGTGACAAACCCGCTTCGATGCTCCAGCGTGGCGAGACGGGTTGCAACAAGCGCATGGCTAACTCGGACTGCGTCCCCACCCGGGCATCCAACAGCAACTCCAATCCAGACTCCGTCAACCAAGGGCGACGGTACCCCACTCCTGTGGTGAATTGGGTCACACCACCGACCTCTGTAGAAAAACCCAAAGTGGTTTTCATGAAATTCGGGCTATAGGGCTTCTCGCGCACCTGAACCACCAGCTGGTATTGATCACCACGCAATTGCTCCAGGCTGTAACTGACCAAATCAAAATACCCACTGGTGTACAGATCGTCGATGTACTGCTCGGTTTTCTTGGCTTCAAAATCTTGATCCAACAGAGGAGTCAATACGGTCTGCACATACCTTTCTGGCACATCTTTTTGTCCACGCGCCACGATCGCCACAACGCGCTTTTCTCTTTGATCAAATGCCAATGTTCGTGCGAGGGCGGGTGGCTGCACGTCAGCTGTTTTGGCTTTCAGGGCGGACCAAGCAGGGGCCACAAGATCCAAAGCGACCTGCCCCCTGTGCACTATTTCGGTGGCGCGATTGAAGTCAGCAAAGCCCACATCCTTCAAAACAGGCGCAACCAAAATGTCCTGGGAACGCAACAAAGCCAGATTGCGCTTTTCATTTTGTCGAATCAGGATGTCCACCATCCGATTGGCCACAGCAAGCGCATGGGTGACAGGCTCCGAAACGGTGGTGTCATTTCCTCCAGACAAGAACGAAGCCACAACCACGTCGGCCCCTTCGGCCAGTGCCACATCCACAGGCAAATTGGACACCAGCCCTCCATCCACATAGGTTTCACCATCCAGTTCCACGGGTGCAAAAACTGCAGGTGCAGCCATACTCGCGCGGATGGCCATGTGCAATGAGCCTTGATCAAAGACTTTCATCTCACCATCTCTGTAGCGGGTCGCCACCGCGCGAAACGGGATCTTCAAATCATTGAAGTTGACTTGCGGCGGCACATGTGATGTCAAGTTCTGAAGCAAAGCCAAAAATCGTTGTCCATCACTGACACCTCGCGCAAAACTCGGGTGACCATTCTGGATACCGAACTCCAACTCGATGGGGTATTTCTGCTGATAAGCACGAGTACGTGAAGGCAACTCCAAACGGTTGAGTTGATCCAGCGCCACTTTGGAGGGGTCCAAGCCACCCACCACCCGTTCAATCTCATCTGTGGACAAGCCACTGGCATACAAGCCCCCAATGACGGCCCCCATGCTGGTGCCCACGATACGGGCAATAGGGATGCTGTCCTGCTCCAGTTTGCGCAACAGCGCCAAATGGGCAAAACCTTTGGCACCACCACCCGCCAACACCACCACCACCGATGGCGGCATACCAGGCGAAGGCGTCACGGATTGGGCTTGCACGGCCAGCACACAAAAACTCAGAAAGACCAGCAGGCATCGAAAAAGTGGCATTCACATTCCAAAAAAATAAAACTATCTATTTACGATTCATTTTATTGATTTACGCGATTTCACTGACACTGAGGCGGATGAATCGGTAACAAATTCACAAGCATCGCTCTCAAACCTGCGAAATCGGGTCAGCAATGGGCCGAGTTAACGCTATAATCCAAGGCTTTGCTGGCAAACCCCCGTCTGCCAAATACTAGTTCGTGACGGGGAACCGCTGGTATCGGCTTGCAAGGCACGATCTTCCTTGCAAAAGCGACCGGCACACATTTTGGAAATTTGATTCAATGACCACCATCCGCGTGAAAGAAAACGAGCCGTTTGACGTTGCACTGCGTCGCTTCAAGCGCACCATCGAAAAACTCGGCCTGCTGACAGACCTTCGTGCCCGCGAGTTCTACGAAAAGCCAACGACTGAGCGTAAGCGCAAGAAGTCTGCTGCCGTCAAGCGCCATTACAAGCGCGTTCGCAGCATGCAATTGCCCAAGAAGCTGTACTAAGCTCTTCTTTTGTTGACCCGAAAGGGTCTGCAAACAAGCCCGCAAGAGGACGCTCAGGCGGGCTTTGTTGTTTCTACTCCCCTATTTTTGTCACACACCAGGAGCCTCTCATGAGCTTGAAAGACCAGATCACCGAAGACATGAAAACCGCGATGCGCGCCAAAGACAGCGAGCGTCTGGGCACCATCCGACTGCTGTTGTCGGCCATGAAGCAAAAGGAAGTCGACGAGCGCGTGGTGCTGGACGATGTGGCCGTGGTCGCGATCGTGGACAAGCTGATCAAGCAGCGCAAGGATTCGATCGCCGCGTTTGAACAAGCCGCTCGCCAGGACTTGGCCGACAAAGAAAAGGCCGAAATGGCCGTGCTGCTGGCTTATCTGCCTGCGCGCATGTCTGCTGAAGAAGTGGCCACCGAAGTCAAAGCCATCGTGGCCGAACTCGGCGCCAAAGGCCCAGGCGACATGGGCAAAGTCATGGGCGCGGTCAAAACGCGCCTGGCTGGCAAGGCCGACATGGGTGAAGTGTCAGCTGCAGTGAAGGCTGCGCTGGCTGGCTGAATCTGCCAAGGGCTGAACTCAGCCCAATCACACAAAAACGGGAAGCACAGGCTTCCCGTTTTTATTGGGGCTGACCCCAGATCAGCTGCCCGCCACCTTCATGCGGTTGACCAAGATGGAGCCCGTGGTTTTAGCGCCCATGTTGTAGGTGTCGGAGCCAATCGCCTCGATGCCCATGAACATGTCTTTCAAGTTGCCAGCGATGGTGATCTCGTGCACCGGGTAGGCGATCTGGCCGTTTTCGACCCAAAAGCCGCTGGCACCACGCGAATAGTCACCGGTGACGTAGTTCACGCCCTGCCCCATCAATTCGATCACGAACAGGCCAGTGCCCAGCTTTTGCAGCATGGCGTCCAGGTCATCGCCTGCCTGGGTCAGGCGAGAAGTCATCGTCAGGTTGTGCGAGCCACCCGCATTGCCAGTGGTCTTCATGCCCAGTTTGCGAGCCGAATAGCTCGACAGAAAATAGCCCTCCACCCGGCCCCCTTTGACCACATGGCGCGCTGCAGAACGCACGCCCTCGTCATCAAAAGGCGAGCTGCCTTTGCCACGCAGCACAAACGGGTCTTCGTGGATATCGATGTGTTTGGGGAAGACTTTTTTACCGAGCGAGTCCAGCAAAAAGCTGCTCTTGCGGTACAGCGCCCCGCCGCTCACGGCCTGCACAAAGCCCCCCAACAATCCCGCAGCTGCGGGTGATTCAAACAGCACAGGGCATTCGGTCGTGGCGATCTTGCGAGCGCCCAGGCGCGACAAGGCACGCTCTGCGGCGTAACGGCCCACCGCCTCGGGTGAGGCCAATTCATCGGCCGAACGCATGGAGCTGTACCAGGCGTCGCGCTGCATTTCGGCGTTGCGGCCGGGCAGCTTGGCAATGGGCGCTACCGAAATGCTGTGGCGCGAACTGGCATAGCCACCGCGAAAGCCGTGGGTGTGGGCGCTGAAGAAATGGCTCTGCTGCGCTGACACGGCAGCGCCGTCGCTGTTGGTGATGCGGCGGCTGGTTTTGAGCGCGGCCGCTTCGCATTGCAGGGCCAGCTTAGCCGCTTCTTCGCTGTTGATGGACCATGGGTGAAACAGGTCCAACTCGCGGTATTGGGTCTCAATGTCGGCCTCGTCGGGCAAGCCGGCGGTGGGATCTTCGGCAGTGAAGCGGGCAATGTCAAACGCGGCTTGCACCGTGCGCTCAATGGCTGCTGTGGAAAAGTCCGAGGTGCTGGCATTGCCACGGCGATGCCCCACATAGACCGTCACGCCGAGCGACTTGTCGCGGTTGCGCTCCACGTTTTCCAGCTCGCCCTTGCGCACGCTGACCGACAGACCGCAGCCTTCGGAGGCTTCAGCACCGGCATTGGTGGCGCCCAGTTTCTTCGCATGGTGCAAGGCGGTGTCGACCAAGGACTCGAAGTGATCGCGCGAGTAGCTGAAGCCGTCGTGTGGCTCAGAATTGGAAGCTTTGGCGGGTGCGTTTGGGTTCACGGAATAAGTCTCAAAACAAAGGGTGGACGCGAAGCCCACAGTGGCCGCTATGATACTTGCCACCCAGCCTGTGCGCTGTCCTTGAGAACGAGTTCCCCCAGTCATGTCCCGTAAACCCAAAAAAGGCTATTTCGTCCGTGGTCAATTTGTTGCCGAAGGCAGCGAACTGGACCTGGAGTTCAAACGCGAACTCAAGTTCGGACTGGAAGGCCCCAGCCGCACCGAGCTCAAGCGCGAAAGCACCGAGTTGCAGGAATTGGGCACGCAATTGCTGACCCTTCGCGCCGACCTGATGGCCGACCTGCCGCTGACCGACAAACTCAAGGACGCGCTGGGCGAAGCCAAACGCATCACCAACTTTGAAGGCAAGCGCCGCCAGATGCAGTTCATCGGCAAACAAATGCGCCTACAAGAGCCCGAAGTGCTGCAGGCCGTGCGCGATGCGCTCGAAATCCAGCGTCTGGGCAGCGCCAAAGACACCCAAGCCCTGCACCTGGCCGAAGCCTGGCGCGACCGACTGATCGCCGACGACACTGCCGTAGGCGAGTGGATCGCGCAATACCCGCAAACCGACACGCAGCAGCTGCGCGCCTTGGTGCGCCAAGCCCGCAAGGACGCGGTGCCCGTATCCAATGCCGCCGTATCGCAAGGCTTGGCACCCCGTCAAAGCCGCGCCTACCGCGAATTGTTCAAGTTGGTCCGCAGCATTCTGAGTGGCGGCCAAAGCGACGAGAGCCCCGAGGAGACCGAAGATGAGTGACGCCCTTCATGACCCGATCAAGATCGGCATCGTGTCGATCAGCGACCGCGCCAGCACCGGTGTTTACGAAGACAAAGGACTGCCCGCTTTGCAAGCGTGGCTCAGCCGCGCCTTGCTCAACCCGATCACCTTTGAGCCACGTCTGATTCCGGATGAAAAAGACCGCATCAGCGCCACCTTGATCGAACTGGTCGATGCCGGCTGCAGCCTGGTGCTGACCACCGGCGGCACAGGCCCAGCGCTGCGCGATGTGACGCCCGAAGCCACCTTGGCTGTGGCCGACAAGGAGATGCCCGGCTTTGGCGAGCAGATGCGCCAGATCAGCTTGAAGTTCGTCCCCACCGCCATCCTGTCACGCCAAGTGGCCGTCATTCGCGGGCAAAGCCTGATCATCAACCTGCCCGGTCAGCCCAAGTCCATCGCTGAAACCCTCGAAGGCCTCAAGGACGCTGAAGGCCAATCCGTGGTGCATGGCATTTTTGCGGCCGTGCCTTATTGCGTGGACCTGATTGGCGGTCCCTACATGGAAACGAACGACGAAGTCTGCAAGGCCTTCCGCCCCAAGACCGCCATTCGGCCTTCGCGCTGACCCGTCGGGGTTGAAGCCACCGACCTACTGCCCCTCCTTCAGCCGGGGCTGCCCAACTGTCTTTGGGTATAATCCATTTTTTCTCGGCAAGAGCGACAGCAGCACCTCCGGCTAGACCACCGCCATCAGCGCGAAGCCCCCTATGGGTCGGTCACCGTTCCGCAAGGACTGCACTCCAAATGTTCGCCCCTCCATCTTGCCATTGCAGTTTTGACGCCCATATAGGGCGTTGACCCTGTGTCTTAACAAGCCCGCGCCGGGATGTATTTGGCGCTGACTGTGTCTGTTTCCTTGTCTGTTGTGAAGTCTTGAGGTTGTTCATGCCCACTCAAAAGCCGAAGAAGCCTGCCCAGGCCCCCGCCAAATCCAAAACCGTGGCCAAACCCGCCCCTGCCCCCAAAGCCTCAGCGCCCGTCGCCAAGGCCAAGGCCAGTGACAAAGTGACTGCCAAAGCCCCGGCCAAGCCGGCCGCCAAGGCAGCCACTCCAGCGGCAAAGCCCACCCAAGCCCCGGCAACTCCTGCCAAGAAAGCCGCCTCCGTGCCTGCCAAGAAATCCGAAGTGACCGACAAGAAAACACCCGCCAAAGCTGCCGAAGCCGAAGTGGTGGTGAAAAAGACCAAAGCGGCCAAAGCCGCTGACGTGGCCGAAGCGCCAGCCAAAAAACCTGCGGCCAAGAAGGCCGTGACCGGTGCCAAACGCGGCCCCAAGAAAAAAGGCAGCATTGCCGAGCCTTCCTTCGATGACGAAATCATCGATATCGAAGAGGAAATCGAGGCCGAACCCGTCTCGGACACCGCCGAAAAGGTCAAACCCCTGCGCATGAAGATCAGCAAGGCCAAAGAGCGCGCCTTGATGAAGGAATTTGGCCTGGACGAAACCGTCCTGACCGAAGCCGAGATGAAACAGCGCCGCGACCGTCTGAAAGCCCTGATCAAGCTGGGCAAGACACGCGGCTACCTGACCAACGGCGAAATCAGCGACCACCTGCCCGACAAGCTGGTCGATGCCGAAACGCTGGAAGTGGTGATCGCCACCCTGAACGACCTGGGTGTGGCGGTGTACGAGCAAACGCCCGACGCCGAGAGCCTGATCATCACCGACAACGCGCCCACGGGTTCGACCGAAGAAGAAGCCGAAGAAGCCGCTGAAGCCGCGCTGTCCACGGTGGACAGCGAATTTGGCCGCACCACCGACCCCGTGCGCATGTACATGCGCGAGATGGGCACCGTGGAACTGCTGACCCGCGAAGGCGAGATCGAGATTGCCAAGCGCATCGAAGGCGGCTTGATGGACATGATGGCTGCGATCAGCGCATCGCCTGCGACCATCGCCGAAATCCTGACCATGGCCAACGACATCCGCGAAGGCAAGGTCGTGATCTCCACCATCGTGGACGGTTTCGCCAACCTGAACGAAGCCGACGACTATGTGGCCGAAGAAGACTTCGACGAATTCGACGAAGCCGATGACGACGATGGCAAAGGTGGCTCCAAGGCCCTGACCAAGAAGCTCGAAGAGCTGAAGAACCAGGCGCTGGAGCGCTTTGACCGCATCACCGAATACTTCGAAAAAGTCCACAAGGCTTATGACAAAGAAGGCTGGGGCACGCCCGCCTATGTGAAGGCTCAGACCGCCTTGTCCGAAGAGCTGATGACCATCCGCTTCACGGCCAAGACGATTGAAAAGTTGTGCGACATGGTGCGCGGCCAGGTGGACGATGTGCGCAAGAAAGAGCGCGAACTGCGCCGCATCATCGTGGACAAGTGCGGCTACCCGCAAGAGCAATTCATCGCCGATTTCAGTGGCCGCGACAAGAACGGCAAGCGCATCGAATCGCACTTGCTGAACCTCAAGTGGATCGAAAAGCAAGCCGCTGCAGGCAAGAGCTGGAGCGCCGTCATGGGCCGCAACATCCCGCCTGTGCAAGACATCCAGCAAAAGCTGATGGACCTGCAGAACAAAGTGGTCGTGCCATTGGACGAGTTGAAAGACATCAACAAGCGCATGAACGCCGGCGAACGCGCCAGCCGCGACGCCAAGAAAGAGATGATCGAAGCGAACTTGCGCCTCGTGATCTCGATCGCCAAAAAGTACACCAACCGCGGTCTGCAATTCCTCGACTTGATCCAGGAAGGCAACATCGGTTTGATGAAGGCCGTGGACAAATTCGAATACCGCCGCGGCTACAAGTTCTCGACCTACGCCACCTGGTGGATCCGTCAGGCCATCACCCGTTCGATTGCGGACCAGGCCCGCACGATCCGCATCCCGGTGCACATGATCGAGACCATCAACAAGATGAACCGCATCTCGCGTCAGCACTTGCAGGAATTCGGCTTCGAGCCCGATGCCTCCATCCTGGCCGAGAAGATGGAAATCCCGGAAGACAAGATCCGCAAGATCATGAAGATCGCCAAAGAGCCGATCTCTATGGAAACGCCGATCGGTGACGACGACGACAGCCACTTGGGCGACTTCATCGAAGACAGCACGCACACCGCGCCGATCGATGCCGCTTTGCAAGCCGGTCTGCGTGACGTGGTCAAAGACATTCTGGACAGCCTGACGCCCCGCGAAGCCAAAGTGCTGCGCATGCGTTTTGGCATCGAGATGTCCACCGACCACACGCTGGAAGAAGTGGGCAAGCAGTTCGACGTGACCCGCGAACGCATCCGCCAGATCGAAGCCAAGGCGCTGCGCAAGCTCAAGCACCCCAGCCGCTCAGACAAACTGCGCAGCTTCATCGACTCGATGTAAGCCTGCCGGTTGACAAAAACAAAGCCTCCTTGCTGCAAAGCGAGGAGGCTTTTTTCATGGCAACGGCCACCCATGGGCCAAGCGCCGTTCAGCGCGACTGGGCTTTGTTACCGTATGGGCAATGGTTGGGGCGCGGCCCCACTTGCGGGTGCAAGCGACAGGTGTTGGGTCGCTTGTCATAGACCGTGCAGCGCCGTGTCTTGGCATCCAGAAACTGGCAGTCCCCACTGGCACGACGCGCCAAACTGAAGATGCTGTTCTTGAAATTGAAGTGATCAATCAGCCCTGCCTTGGACAGGCGCTTGGCGATTTGCTTGGGGTCTTCGTGCTCGGCTTCAAACGGATCGACCAATTCCAGACGCACCAGATCGGCCAACTTGACCTCCACCGGCATGGTGCAGCAATTGGCGGCACAGCTGTCACACAAGCCGTTTTTGTAACGGGTCCAAGTTTCGCAACGGTCAACGTCGACAACAGAAATGGGAGACTTCACGGCATGACCTGAGGAGATGAAGTTCTGGATTATCCCCCGGTCACCGTCCTTGTGAGGAAGACATCAAGTCAGGCACAGCGCCATCACGCCCGTGAGGTAAGCGTCCATCCAATGGGCCGACATGGGGCCGGACACCACCTGAATGGACGAAGCCCCGTCAAAAGCCAACGAGGACAGGCGTTGCTTGTGCTCGGTCACCACCACCACCGACAAGGGTGTGTGCCCCTTGTTGTTGAAGTTCTCCAGCACGCGCAGCGTCGTCTCTTGTTGAGCACAGGGCGAACACATCTCCAGCACCAGCATGTGCGGGCGTTTGCTGGACATCTCTAAAAACGCCTCGGTCACCGAATCAAAAAACGCCACATCCACCACCTGAGCCCACTCGGCGCTGAATGCCATCAGGGGCTGGCGCAAGGGCTCCGATTCGACCACCACCATGACACTGGGTTTGGCCAAAGCCTTGACCGGAGTCCCCATGGCCATGCGTGCGACGTTTTGGTAATCGTTCACAGACTCCAGGGCGATGCGCCGATGCCCGCCACGGGTTTTCCAGCCCTTGAGGTCACCCTGATCCACCAGGGTCTGCACCATGGTGGTGGACAAGCCCAGCATGTGCGCGGCGTCCGAGGTGCTCAAAAACGGCGGCACCTTGGTGTCGGTGCTTCGTTTGATCACCGTGGCTGGCTTCATCAAAGTCATTGATGCGATGGCATTGCCCATGGCTTTTCTCCTCAATCATGTGGGATGAACGCTGCTGGACGCAGCGCATCGGATACAGGAGAAATTAACGCCGAATGTGTGCTGAATTTCTCAACAGCTGTAAGCCCCAGCGCCTGCCTGCGCTCAAGCCTGCAAGCGGACCGCCAACTTGCCGAACTGCTGGCCACTGGCCAGGCGGTCCAGTGCCGAGTGAACATCCCCCAGCGCATACGTGCGCTCGATCAGGGGGCGCACGCCGTGCTGCGCACAAAAGCGGGTCAATTGCTGAAGTTCATTCAGATTGCCCAAAGTCGAGCCCAAAATTTGCAGCTGTCGAATGAAGACCCGCCGCAAGTCGGCCCCGGGTTGATCGCCCGTGGTGGCACCACAAGTCACGATACGCCCACCCCGCACAGCCGAGCGCAAGGCGCTGTCCCACACCGCCGCGCCCACGTTTTCGAACACCACATCCACGCCGCGTTTGGCGGTCAGGCGCATGACCTCTTGCACCACGTCTTGCTCGCGGCTGTGGATGGCGGCATCGGCCCCCAGCGCCAGCGCACGGTCCAATGTGTCCCGGCGGGTAGAGGTGACGAACACCTTGGCACCCATGGCTTTGGCCAATTGCAAACCGGCCAGCGACACACCACCGCCAATGCCAAAAATCAGCACCGTCTCGCCCGCTTTCAACCGGGCACGGCTGGTCAGCATGCGCCAGGCCGTGAGGTGGTTCACACCCAGCGCGGCCGCTTCTTCAAAGCGCCAGCCCTGTGGCATGGGCACCAGGTTGCGGGCGGGCACGCTGATGTATTCAGACAACGTGCCGTCGCGGTGCTCGCCCAACAAACTCATGCGGGTGCACAGCACCTCTTCGCCGCTTTGACAAAACTCGCAGCTGCCGCACACCACGGCGGGGTAGACCAGCACTTTTTGACCCATGTGCAGGCCGTGATCGCCCGCATCCAACGCCTCAATGACACCCGCGCCATCGAGCCCCATGGTCTGCGGCAGCGTGTGGGTGATGCCCGCACCGCTGTCGCGCATGTACAGGTCCACCCGGTTGAGCGTGGCCGCATGCATGCGCACCAGCACCTCGCCCGGCTGGCGCAGAGGCGCGGGCCGATCGCCTACGGCCACCACTTCGTTGCCACCGTGGCCAGTGAGGTAAACGGCTTTCATCGGGCTGCCCTTTTGAATTCAGGCCGCTTGCGCTTGGCCCCAGTAGTGAAAAGTCATGGGCCGTGGCCCCGGCAAATACGCCGAATGCGTGTCGGCCGCAAAGCCCGCCTCGGCCAACAGTTCAGGAATATCGCGCCCCAGCTGGCAGCCACCGGCCAAGGGCCCCCACAGCGGCTGCAGCCGGTCTTGCCAACGGCGCACGCCTTCGTCGGGTGCTCGGCCATGCTCGCAAAACAGCAGCTTACCGCCCGGCACCAGCACCCGGCGCATCTCACGCAGGGCCTGCACCGCATCGGGAATGCTGCACAGCGTGTAAGTGCAGACCACCGTGTCAAAGCTGGCATCGGCGGTGGGCAACTGCTCGGCCGACAGGCCCATCAGCTCCACGTCAATGCCCGCCTTTTGGCTGCGCATTTGGGCCAGCCGGTGCATCTGCATGGCCGGATCCACGCCCACCAGACGGGTGATGCGACTGCGGTCGTAAAACGGCAGATTGCGCCCCGTGCCCATGCCAACCTCCAACACCCGGCCCTGCGCTTGGGGCAGCAGCTGGCGGCGCTGCTTTTGCACCATGGGCAAGCCGCAGGCCATGTCGATGACGTAGGGCAACACCACGCGGTCGTACCAGTTCATGGTGTGCTCCATTTTGTTGAGGGTTTAGCCCTTTTTGGCCACCAAGGTCAGGATGTCGTAGCTGGCCACGACTTCGCCCAACTGGTTGGTGACTTCCACGTCCCAAGCGACCACGCCTTGACCCACGCCGTTGGCGTCTTTCTTGTTGCGGTCGATCTTGCGTTTGGCCGTCAGGCGCGCCTGGATGGTGTCGCCAATGCCCACGGGCTTGACGAAGCGCAGCGTGTCCAGACCGTAATTGGCCAGCACCGGGCCAGGCGCGGGCGAGACGAACAAGCCCGCAGCGGCCGACAATACGAAATAGCCGTGCGCGATGCGTTTGCCGAATGGCGAATCCTTGGCGGCGATCTCGTCAAAGTGCATGTAGAAATAGTCGCCCGACAGGCCGCCAAAGGCCACAATGTCGGCCTCGCCCACGGTGCGGCGATGGGTGAGCAAGCTCTCGCCAATCTGCAACTCTTCGAAATAGCGGCGGAAGGGGTGGACTTCGGTCTCGATCAGCTTGGCCCCGCGCATGTACTCGCCGGTTACGGCAGCGATCATGGTGGGCGAGCCTTGCAGCGCAGTGCGTTGCATCAGGTGCTTGACGGCGCGGATGCCGCCCAGCTCTTCACCACCGCCTGCGCGGCCTGGGCCACCGTGTTTGAGAGGTGGCAGAGGCGAACCATGGCCGGTAGATTCAACAGCCGCTTCGCGGTCGAGGATGTGAAGGCGACCGTGCAAGGCGGCGGCGACGGGAATGACGCGGGCCGCGATTTGCGGGTCTTTGGTGACCAGCGTGCCGACCAAGCTGCCCTGCCCGCGTGCGGCCAGTTGCAGGGCTTCGTCAATGCCGTCGTAAGGCATGAGGGTGCTGACCGGGCCAAAGGCTTCCACGTCGTGCACGCTGTCGGTTTGCAAGGGCTTTTGGCACAGCAGCATCGTGGGCTGGAAGAAGGCACCATTGGCAACGCCCTCGCCCACGGGGCTGAAATCTGCACCACCGCCAAACACCAATTCGGCGCTTTGGCGCAGCAAGGCCACGCGCTCGGCCACATCGGCTTGCTGGGCATGCGAGGCCAGTGCGCCCATCTTCACGCCTTCGACCGATGGATCGCCCACCACCACTTTGGCCAGACGAGCCTTGAGCTTTTCAGACACAGCATCCAAGTGCTGGCGCGGCACGATGGCACGGCGAATCGCAGTGCACTTTTGGCCCGCCTTGACGGTCATCTCGCGTGCGACTTCTTTGACGAACAGGTCGAACTCTTCGTCGTCAGGCGTCACGTCGGGTGCGAGGATGGCGCAGTTGAGCGAGTCAGCTTCGGCGTTGAAGGGAATGCTGTGCTTGACCACATTGGGGTGCACGCGCAGCATGGCGGCGGTGTCGGCCGAGCCGGTAAACGTCACCACATCCTGGCCATTCAAGCGGTCCAGCAAATCGCCAGTGGAGCCGATCACCAGCTGCAAAGCGCCCGCAGGCAAGATGCCCGATTGCTCGACCAAGCGCACCATGGCCTCGGTCAAGTAGCTGGTGGACGAAGCCGGTTTACTGATGCAAGGCATGCCTGCCAAGAAACTGGGCGCGAACTTTTCAAGCAGACCCCAGATGGGGAAGTTGAAGGCGTTGATGTGCACCGCGATGCCGCCACGCAGCACCAGGATGTGCGTGCCGGCAAAGCCGCCTTTTTTGCCCAAGGGGAAGGCCGGGCCTTCGTGGATCAGGTTGCCGCTGGGCAGCTCGTTGCTGCCCATGCCCGAATAGGCGAACAGCGTGCCCGCGCCGCCTTCAATGTCCACCCAGCTGTCGGCACGGGTGGCACCGGTGTGGGCGGAGATGGCGTAGAGCGTTTCCTTGTGCTCACCCAGGTACTTGGCCAGGGCCTTGAGGCGCTGGGCGCGTTCCTGAAAGTCGAGCTTGAGCAAGTTGGGCAGGCCCACGGTGCGGGCGTAGTGCACCGCGTCACCAAAGTCGATGGCCTCGGCATGGGTTTGGTAAACCGTCTGGCCGTTGATGGCGCTGCGCAGGGCTTGTGCGCCTTGCTGGCCGATCCATTGGCCACCGATGAAACTTTGCAGGACTTGGGACATGGGGGAGCTTTCTGTGAAGTTCAAACCCAGTCTGGATGAATTAACCAACCGGGCGGTCGGTTAATTCTAATCGGACTCCACCCACAACTCCCATCGGGATTTCCCGATGACCGAGGACGCGGCTCAAGCCACCTCGAACGCCATCAAACCCGTGGCCGTGTTGGAGATCGGGATGTGGTAATTGCGGTGCACCTCCTTCACGCGAGGGCCTGCGGTGCTGAGGGCCGCACGCATGGCCAGCCACATCAGCAGCTCCACGCCTTGCGTGCCGGTTTTTTCGACCAGCTCCAGCGTGCTGAACTGGGTGGCCCATTCGGGGTTGCTGACCAGGCTGTCCATGAACTGCAGGTCAAACGCTTTGTTGATGAAGCCTGCGCGCTCACCGTCGAGCTGGTGGCTCAGGCCCCCAGAGGCGCAAACCACGACCTTCTTGCTGCTCTCCCAAGCGGCAATCGCTTCGCCCACCGCCTTGCCCAAGGCATAGACGCGCTTGGCCGAGGGCAGCGGAAACTGCACCGTGTTGATGTTGATCGGCACGATGGTCACGGGCGCTTCGCCTTCGGACCAAAAGAGTTTCAGCGGCAAGGTGCAGGCATGGTCCACCAACATGTCCTGACAGGTCACGATGTCGAAGTCCTTGCCGATCAGCATGTTGATGATCTGCCACGACAGATCGACCTCGCCTTTGAAAGGCGGCAGCGTGGGGATGCCCCAGCCTTCGTCGGCGTTGTTGTACTGCGCTGCAGCACCCACGGCAAAGGTGGGCATCTTGTCGAGGAAAAAGTTCAGGCCATGGTCGTTGTAGAACATGACGACCACATCGGGCTTTTGCTCGCCCAGCCACTTTTGCACGGGAGGGTATCCGGCAAAAAACGGGGCCCAGTAGGGATCGGCCTGAATGCCTTTGTGGATCGCACCGCCAATGGCAGGAATGTGGGAAGTGGCGAGTCCGCCAATGAGTTGGGCCATGGTGTTTGTCCTTTGATTGTTTGTTTTATCGTTCAGGCGTAAGCGCGCAGCTTGGCCTTGAATTCGTCTTTGCTCATGCCGGTTTGCTGTGCGCCAATGTCCTGCATGTCCAGGCCAAAGATGCCCGCGAACTTGGCCAGGTAATAGGCATTGCCGCCTGCAGCAATCAAGTCCAGCACCTGACGAGAACGGATCGCGGCCTTTTGCGCGTCGCTCAATCCGTATTGGGTCATGTAGCCCTCTTCGTCGGCCTTGAAGGCGGCGCGGTTCTCGGCCGCGTTGAACGAAAAACACATCTTGTTGAGGGCATAACCTTTGCGGGCCATGTCGCCGTCAAACGGGGTGGTGCCTTCAATGGGGTGTGGCTTTGAGGTCATCTGGATGCTCCATCTGGTGGGTTGATGGGCTGAAGTATCGTGAGACCATTGCCAAAAATAAAAAGATGAATCATCATATAACCCATGAGCAATTTCGATTGGTTAGATCTGGACGCCAAGCTGCTGCGGCTGCTGGTCACGGTGGTGGACACCGGCTCGATCACCGGTGCAGCCCAGCGCCTGGGCGTGACGCAGTCCGCGGTGAGCCACCTGCTGGACAAGCTGCGCGGCATCACGGGCGATGTGCTGTTTGCCAAATCGGGGCGCGGCATTGTGGCCACGGCGCGTGCGCAAGCTCTGGCCGAGCGGGCCCGCGCCCTGCTGGGCGATCTGGAGCGCTTTGCCTACGCCGAAAATTTTGACCCCAGCCAATGGCACACGACCTTCACCATCGCGGCCAACGACTTCCAGCGCGATGCACTCTTGCCCGCACTCATGCAGCGCCTGCGACAGCAGGCCCCGGGTGTGAGCTTGCGCGTCATCCCGTCTGATGTGCCCACGCTCGAGATGCTGCGCCAGGAGCATTGCCAGCTCATCATCAGCCCGCGCCCGCCCGACGGGGCAGACATGATGCAAAAGCGCTTGTTTGCAGACCGCTACCGCGTGTTTTACGACCCCGCAGTGCGCGGTGCGCCCACCAGCAAAAAAGACTACCTTGCCTCCGAGCACGTCACTGTGGTCTATACCCCCAACCGCGCTCTGGACCTCGACGCCCACTTGCTGAAACAAGGCCTTGAGCGTCGCTTCAAGGTGCAGGTACCCGGCTTTGCGGGCCTGCCCTCCTTCATTTTGGGCACCCCTTTGCTGGCCACCGTGCCGGGCCTGTTGCACCAGCACCTGATGCGCGGACTGGCCCACGCCAAAGTGCCTGTGCCCTGCCCCGAGATGCCGATGTACATGATCTGGCACCTGCGGCACCAGCAAGACCCGGCCCACCAATGGCTGCGCCAGCAGCTCGAAGCGGTGGCGCGCCCCCTGTCCGCCTGAGCATCAGGGTTACTCCTGATTTTGAAATGCCGATTCGGCCTTGCGGATTTAATATGCACACATATAATATGCATACATTCTTTCAATTTCATCGTGAGGAAATCCCATGAGCACAGCGCAATCGCAACTCCCCGTCATCGTTGCAGGCGGTGGCATTGGCGGCTTGGCCGCCGCTTTGGCGCTGGTGCGTCAGGGCTTTGAAGTCACCGTGCTGGAACAAGCCCCCGAGATCGGCGAGATCGGTGCAGGCATCCAGTTGGGCCCCAACGCCTTCCACGCCTTTGACGCCTTGGGCATTGGCGACAAGGCCCGTGGCCGTGCGGTGTACACCGATTACATGGTGATGCACGACGCGATCGACGAGTACCAAGTGGGCAAGATCCCCACCGATGAAAAATTCCGCCAGCGCTTTGGCAACCCCTACGCCGTGATCCACCGCGCCGATGTGCACTTGTCACTGCTCGAAGGCGCGCAAGAAACCGGTCAAGTGCAGTTTCACACCAACACCCGCGTGGTGCGCATCGAGCAAGACGACACGAGCGTGACCGTGTGGGATCAGAACGGCAAAGCCTTCAAGGGCTGCGCTTTGATTGGAGCCGACGGCGTCAAGTCGGTGGTGCGCGAGCAGTTTGTAGGTGACCCGGCCCGCGTCACGGGCCATGTGGTCTACCGCGCCGTGGTGGATAAAAAAGACTTTCCAGAAGACTTGCAATGGAACGCCGCCGCCATCTGGGTCGGCCCCAACTGCCACTTGGTGCACTACCCCCTGCGCGGCGGCGAGCAGTACAACGTGGTCGTCACTTTCCACAGCCGCCAGCAAGAGGAATGGGGCGTCACCGATGGCAGCAAGGAAGAAGTGCAAAGCTATTTCCAGGGCATTTGCCCCAAGGCACGCCAGCTGATCGACTTGCCCAAAACCTGGAAGCGCTGGGCCACGGCCGACCGAGAGCCGATTGGCCAATGGACCTATGGCCGCGTGACCTTGCTGGGCGACGCCGCCCACCCCACCACGCAATACATGGCCCAAGGTGCTTGCATGGCCATGGAAGACGCCGTCACTTTGGGCGAAGCCTTGCGCACACACGGCAACGACTGGCCCAAAGCACTGGACATGTACCAACGCGCCCGCGTGGCCCGCACCGCCCGCATCGTGCTGTCGAGCCGTGAGATGGGCCGCATCTACCACGCCAAAGGTGTAGAGCGCCTGGTGCGCAATGACCTGTGGCGCGGACGGGGCGCAGAGCGCTTTTATGATGCGATGGAATGGCTGTACGGCTGGAACGTGGGCAATTGCCTCGATGCAGCCAAACACAACTGATTGGACGGAGACACATTCATGAACGATCTCGGACGCATCGAAGACCTGCCCAAAGACTATGTGCAGGACCTGCGCAACCTGAACCTGGTGCCCCTGTGGCCCAGCCTGCGCGGCGTGCTGCCGCCCAAGGTGCCTACACGACAGACCCAGCCGACTTGCTGGGCTTACAAGGACATCAAGCCGCTCTTGCTCAAAGCGGGCGAGCTGACCCCGATTGAAAAAGCCGAGCGCCGCGTGCTGGTGCTGGCCAACCCCGGACACGGTCTGGACAAAATGCAGGCCTCAGCCGCCATGTATTTGGGCATGCAACTGCTCATGCCCGGCGAGTGGGCACCCAGCCACCGCCACACACCCAACGCGGTGCGCATGGTCGTGGAAGGTGAAGGCGCCTGGACCACCGTGGACGGCGAAAAATGTCCGATGAGCCGTGGCGACCTGATCCTGACGCCCACGGGCTTGTGGCACGAGCACGGCCACGATGGCACCGAACCCGTCATCTGGCTCGATGTGCTGGACCTGCCACTGGTCTATTACATGGAAGCCAGCTACCACATCAACGGTGACCGCCAGACCGTGCAACCTGGCCACAGCGACCAGCAATACGCCCGTGGTGGCGTCGTGCCTTCGCATGTGTTTGACCGCAGCAAAAAAGCCTACCCCATGCTGCGCTACGCCTGGAAAGACGCCAAAGCCGCGCTCGAAGCCATGGCGGCGGACAACACCGGTCTGGAGCAGGTGCAAGTGACCTACACCAACCCCGAAACCGGTGGCGACGCTGAAAACATCCTGGGCTTTTACGCCCTGATGCTGCGCCCCGGCCAGAGCCTGCGCTTGCCTGCACGCTCGCCCGCGCAGGTGTTCCACGTCATCGAAGGCGCTGTGCAAGCGCAGATCGTGGCCAGCACCTTCACGCTGGCCGAAGCCGACACCTGCTGCGCCCCCGGCTACGAAGCCGTGACACTGACCAACCTGAAAGCCGATCAAGCGGCCTTCGTGTTCATCGCCGACGAATCGCCCTTGCACCGCAAGCTGGGCGTGTACGAAAACCGCGGCTGATCTTTCTTTTTTCTTTGCAATTACTTCATGACCTCTTACCTTTTCACCCCACCCGCCGTCCAATCCCTGCCCATCCGAGGCAAACAAGAACGCTTCCCCATCAACCGCATCTTCTGCGTGGGCCGCAACTACCACGCGCACGCCGTCGAGATGGGTCGTCCTGTCGACAAGAGCGTCGAGCAAGCGTTCTACTTCACCAAGTCACCCCAGACTTTGGTGGAAAGCGGCGCGACCGTGGCTTACCCACCCCGCACCAGCAACTACCACTTCGAGATGGAACTGGTGCTGGCCATTGGCAAAGAAGGTTTCCGCGTGAGCGAAGCCAACGCGCATGAGCTGGTCTATGGCTATGCCGCAGGCCTGGACATGACCCGCCGCGACCTGCAACTGGTGGCACGCGACAAGGGCCGCCCATGGGACACGGGCAAAGACATCGAGCAAGGCTCGGTCTGCACCGAGATCGTGCCCATGCCCGGCGTGGTGATCGAGAACGGCGCGATTGCCCTGGAAGTCAACGGCGCGACCAAGCAGTCGTCCAACGTGGACAAACTGATCTGGAACATCCGCGAAATCATCGCCGACCTGTCCACCTACTATCACTTGCAGCCCGGCGACCTGATCTACACCGGCACCCCCGAAGGCGTGGGTGCAGTGCTCCCAGGTGACAAGATCACCGGCCGCGTCGAAGGCGTGGCCGAGGTCGCGCTGACCATCGGCGCTGCCGAGTAAGCCTCTTCCATTTTCTTTTTTCAATGTGGACCCCGCCATCGCTTGCGATGGCGGGTTGGCCCGTTTCACGCCTGCACTTCACACAAGGTGCACACGACAACGATTTTTCATGACAACAACTGACAATTCCGGGCAAGACGCCCAAGGCCTGAGCACCGTGCGCTGGGTGCTGGTTCTGGCCACCGTGGGCCTGATTTTTGATGGTTACGACCTGGTGGTTTACGGCGCGGTGGTGTCCACCTTTTTGCACGACGCCAGCCAGATCGGCACCGTCACGCCGGGCATCGCCGGTGTGCTGGGCAGCTACGCCTTGTTCGGTGTGGCCGTGGGGGCTTTGCTGGCCGGCTCGGTGGGTGACATCATCGGGCGACGCAAAGTCATGCTGGCCTCTTACGCCTGGTTCTCGGTCGGCATGGGCCTGACCGCCTTGTCCACCAGCACCTCGTCTTTGGGCTGGATGCGCTTTGTCACTGGCATCGGCATCGGCTCACTGGTGGCGACCACCGCCGCCTTGGTGGCCGAGTACGCCCCCAAAGACAAAAAGAACCTGTACATCGCCATTTGCAATGGCAGCATCCCGCTGGGCAGCATGCTGTCGGCCGTGCTGGCCATTGCGCTGATGGCGCACATCGGCTGGCGCGGCATGTTCTGGATCGGGGCCGTGCCCGTGGTGACGCTGCTGCCGCTGGCGTATTTCAAGATGCCCGAATCGGTCGCCTGGCTGGCCGCACGTGGCCGCCTCGAGGAGGCGCGTGCGCTGTCTGCGCGCACCGGCGTCGACTTGCCTGTCGCAGCCCCTCGCACGGCAACCGCCCCCAGCATGGAGCGCACCGGCTTTGCGGGCCTGTTCAGCGCACATTACCTCTTGCCCACCCTGGTGCTGGGCTGCATGAGCGCCACCGGCTTGCTGCTGGTCTATTCCCTCAACACCTGGCTGCCCGAGCTGATGTTGCGGACCGGCTACAACGCCAAGGGCTCGCTGTCCTTCCTGGCCGTGCTCAACGGCGGCTCGCTGTTTGGTGCACTGGCCGCCTCGCGCGCAGCCGACCGCTTCGGCCCCAAGCCGGTGGTGGCCGCCAGCTTCGCCACAGGTGCGGCGGCGCTGGTGGTGTTGACCTTCAACTTCCAATTGGCCGCCTTGCTGGCCATCGTGGCGGTGGTGGGCTTGGGCACCAGCGGCACGCAGACACTGATTTACGGCTTTGTGGCCAATTACTACCGCACCAATGTGCGCGCCGCAGGCGTGGCCTGGTGCGCGGGCTTTGGCCGCATCGGTGGCATCGGGGGGCCCATGCTGGGGAGTTTCCTGATCGGCGCGGGTCTGGAACTCGACTACATTTTCTATATTCTGGCCGGCTTAAGTCTGCTGGGCGTGCTGCTCACCTTGCTGGTGCCCATGTCGCGCAGCGCACTGACCCAGCCAACCCAAGCCTGAACACTGCAACAAGGACCTCAGCATGAAGCTCTACAACTTTTTCCGAAGCGGCACCTCGCACCGCCTGCGCATTGCGCTCAACCTCAAAGGCATCGCCACCGAGTACGTGGCGGTGGACTTGCGTGTCGATGAGCAACTGAACGCGCCCTTCAAAGCCGTGAACCCTCAGGGCATGGTGCCCGCACTGGACACCGGTGAGCAGGTCATGATCCAGTCACCCGCCATCATCGAGTGGCTGGAAGAAAAGTACCCCACGCCCGCCCTGCTGCCCGCCGACGCCGATGGCCGCGCCCGTGTGCGTGCGCTGGCGGCCATCGTGGGTTGTGACATCCACCCCATCAACAACCGCCGCATTTTGCAAACGCTGCGCAAACAGTTTGGCGCCAATGAAGACGCCATCAACGCCTGGTGCGGCACCTGGATCAGCGCCGGCTTTGACGCCTACGAAGCTTGGCTGGCCTCAGACAAGCAGCGCGGTCGCTTCAGCTATGGCGACGCGCCCAGCATGGCCGATGTGTATTTGATCCCTCAGGTGGAAAGTGCCCTGCGCTTCAAGGTGGACATGGCCCGTTGGCCACTGATCAGCGCGGTAGACAAAGCCTGCGGCGAACTGGAAGCCTTTCAAAAGGCCGCACCGCTGGCCCAACCCGACGCGGGTTAAAGCCTGCTGAACACCCGCTGACAGGCCTTCGGGCGCTGTCAGCTGGGCACAATGTGACTGCGGATAATGCCGAAAGTTTGCATTTCAGCTGAGAGTCACCGTGTTAGAGCGCCTGGTTTACCGTTCCAAAGCCACCCACAAATTGGGCAGCTTGCACTTGTTCAACCTCTTGAGCTTGTGCCGCGAGAAGAACAAGCGCCTGGAGATCACCGGCCACTTGCTCTACACCGAAGAAATCTTTGTGCAGTGCATTGAGGGCCCTCCCGCATCCATCGAAAATCTGTGGCAAAGCTTGTTGCGCGATGAGCGCCACTATGACGTGGAGCTGCTCTCGCGCGGCCCCCAGGCAGAACGGCGCTTTGCCGACTGGAGCATGGCCTTTTCCAGCTATGCCCACTTCAACAAGTACAACATCTCCGGCTTTTTCCCGGTGGACCGAGACGGCATGAACGATGCCGCCAAGCGCTGCTCGGGCAACTGAAAGACTTCAGGCAAACACCTCGGTATCCACCTCGCTGTTGGCCTGCGCGTTGTAGCGGTCACCGGCCACGGTGTTCTGGTTGATGAGCGCTTCCATACGCGCGATCAAACCGGCATCCAAGGTCACATCGACCGCGGCCAAATCGTCCAGCAAATGCTCGACCGAGGTGGTGCCGGGAATCGGAATGATGTCATCGCCCTTGTGCAAGAGCCAAGCCAGCGCCAGCTGCGAGGGGCTGCAGCCGGCCTCTTTGGCCAGCGCCTCGTAGGCCGGCAACAACTTCAAATTGGCGGCGTAGTTGTCCGGCGCAAAGCGCGGCATGGTGCGGCGGATGTCCTTGGCGTCAAAGGCGCTCACATCCAGCGGTCCGCACAAAAAGCCGCGTGCCACCGGGCTGAAGGCCACAAAGGCCGCCCCCAATTCACGGCAGGCTTGCAGAACCGCGATCTCGGGGTTGCGCGTCCACAGCGAATACTCGGTCTGCACCGCCGCAATCGGGTGCACCGCATGGGCTTTGCGCAGCGTGCTGGCCGACACTTCGGACAGGCCAATCGTCTGGATCTTGCCCTGGCGCACCAGGTCGCTCAAAGCGCCCACACTGTCTTCGATCGGCACTTGCTTGTCCCAGCGGTGCAGGTAATACAGGTCGATCACCTCGGTCTGCAGGCGGCGCAGCGCGTCTTCGCAGGTTTTTTTGATCGTCTCGGGGCGGCCATCGATCACGCGCACCTTGGTGCCATCGCCCTTGTCCACGCCCTGCATGCCGCATTTGCTGGCCAGGGTGAACTTTTGGCGGTGGGGTTTCAACACCTTGCCCACCAGCGTCTCGTTGGCGCCAAAGCCATACAAGGCGGCGGTGTCAAAAAAATCCACGCCCTGGTCGAGGGCGGTGAGCAGGACACGCTCGCCCTGTTCGGCAGAGACGGGCGCGCCATAAGCGTGGCTGAGGTTCATGCAGCCCAGGCCAATGGCGCTGACGGAGAAGGGGCCTAATGTGCGTTGTTTCATGCGGCGATGTTAGTGGCAATTGAGCCAAGGCCATGCCCATTTTGATCAGCCCACGCGCAGATACCGCACCCTGGCGAACGATAATCGCACGGACACACCGGAGCCCGCATGCCGATCACCGACCCCAACGAACTCGACGCCCGCGACTGGATCGCGGGGCTGGAAAAAGGCCTGTCCATCATCGAAGCCTTTGACGCGGCCCACACGCGCTTGACGGCCACAGAAGCCGGTGCACGTTGCCACATGACGCGCACGGCCGCTCGGCGTTACCTCAAAACACTGGCCCACCTGGGCTATGTGGGCACCGACGGCAAGCTCTACTGGTTGATGCCGCGCATCTTGCGTCTGGGCCACGCCTATCTGGAATCGGCCCGGCTGCCGCGTCTGGTGCAACCGTTTTTGCAACGCATCACGGCGGGCACCGAAGAGATCGCCTACCTGGGCGTGGTCGATGGCGATGACACCGTCTTCATCGCCCGCAGCGACAGCCACCGCCACACCTCCACCGGGTATTTGCCCGGCTCCCGCATTCAGGTCCAGGTGACTGCGGCCGGGCTGGCGGTGCTGGCCAGCCAGGACGAGGCCGCGATGGATGTGTGGCTGCAAACGCATGAGCTGCGCTCGTTCACCTCGTACACCCTGTCCAGCAAAGCCGAGTTGCGCGAGGCGCTGCTGCAGTTCAAGCGCCAGGGCTGGGCCGTGTCCGAGCAGCAACTGGAGCTGAATTTTCGCGGCATTGCCGTGCCCCTGCTGGACCGCAACAACCAGCCCCACGGGGCCATCAGCGTGACCATGCCCATCAACCGCGAAGAAACCGACCACGCCCTGCACCGCCTGCTGCCGGTCATGCAAGAAGCCGCACGCAACCTGCGGCCCTTGCTCTGAGTGCGCCCTGTGGGTTCGTGCTGGGGCTGATCACCCCTCAGGCCCCTGCCCCAGCGGATGGGCCTTGGGATGCAGAAAACGACCAGGGCATGTTGGCGATGTCCACCTTTTCCAGCTGCGTGTACGAACCCGGATAGCCCGACTGGTCGATCAGCTTGGCGTTGGCCGAAATCAAGTGGCCTTGCGGGTCCTTGAACCACATCATGTAGGGCTGGCGGGCCAGCAGCTCCTGCTGCTGGCGCTCGCGCTCCAGCGTCTGGGCCATCTCGCGTTTTTCCTGGGTCACATCGATCAACACCAGCTGGCACTCCCGCCCTTCGTCGTCCAGCGTGGCGTCAATGCGCACCACCATCGCATCGCGGTGGTCGGTGGCCAGCAGCGTCACCTCGCAATAGCGCCTGCACTTGCCACTGAGGACTTCCTGATGGAAGTCGCCAAACCGCGCTTGATCCGCAGGCTGGATGAAACGCAAAAAATCGGCCGGTCTACCCTGCGAGCGCTGGATGTCCAGCATGATCGCCCCCGCCAGATTGGTCTGCAGAACTTGGCCTTGGGCATCCAGACTCACAAAGCCCACAGGCGCGAAGTCGTAGGCGTCTTGGTACTTTTGCTGGCGGGCGTCATCGGTCGCCACCGCCGTCTGTGCCAAGTCAAAGGGCAAGGCCGGCGCGTCCGACAGGGCTTGCGCACGCTCAAACAAACGCCGGGTCGCAGAGGACACCACGGCAAAACATTCGCACACCTGTGAGGCCAGGCCGTCACGATCCAGGATGTCGATCCTGCCGCGCCCACTGGCCACAAGGCCCGCACCTTGAAGCTTGCCCAAGGCCTGGGTGACCGACTCACGCCGCACGCCCAGCATGTTGGAGATCATTTCATGCGTGACCTTGAGCTGATCGCCCGGCAAGGCATCTACATTGAGCAAGAGCCAGCAACACAGGCGCTCGCTGACGCTGTGGTGACCGATGCAGACAATGCTTTGCGCCATCTGCGTGATGAGGGCCTGCACATGGCACAAGGCCAGATGCTGCAGCTCGCGGCAACGGGACAGCTCATCGACAAACACATGCGCAGGCATGCGGTAAGCCCGTCCCGAACAGTGCACGATGACCCGGTGGCTCATGGCCGTGGCCCCCAGCACCAGGGGCATGCCCACCATGCCATCACGGCCGATCATGGCCAGCTCGGAGGAATCGCCATCTTCGGTGTGGGACACCAAAGAGCTGGTGCAGGTGGTGGGGAAGTACACGAACTCCAGATCATCTCCGGGCTCGCACACCACCTGGCCCGAAGTCCATTCCACCGGCTTGAGGTGCTCGGCCATGCGGCTGTATTGGCTCAGCGGAATGCCCGCCAGAATCCGGTTGTGGCGTGCGCTGTCAACATGGGGATACAACATATCAATCTTTCAAGGCATCAAGGTTGGAACACCAAATGGCCTGAAGGACTGCGCCCCTGCACAGCGCCCACCATGGCCATCCACTGAGAGGCCATGGTCTTGGAATTGCGCCTTGGCGAACACTGATCGAACGGTCTGAATGCCTATGCATGGTCGGCTATGCCCTTGGGCATAAAGGTCTGGTGAACGCCCGAAAGGTGTACGCACAAACCGGCATGGCCCTACCTGTTTCACCCCCTGTGCGGCAAGCCGCCTGCCGCCTACGATGGTCTGAGCACATCCACCGGGGTCACACCATGAAAAGACGACACTTCCATCTGCTGGCCTTGTCTGCCGCCTTGCCCGAACTGGCCCATGCACGCAAACCCGTGCGGGCCACGCCCATCGATGCCATCGCCCAGATCAAGGCGCTGCGCATCACCACCGGCCCCTTGAGCCGGGGCTATCTGATCGCCCCCAACGGGCGACTGAACTGGTACTTCACCAACTTGGGGCTGCTGCCCATGGTGCAGTACCTCAACGCCACGGACCTGGACACTGACATCCGCCAATACCTGGACCTGTACCTCAGCCGGGTCGAGAGCAACAGCACGATTTTCGATGTGAACTTCAACGATGCCAGCTTGCAAAACATCACCCTGGTGCCCTCGGACTCCGACAACTCTTATGCCGCCACGCTCGCATCGCTGACGGCCCGTTACCTCAGGGCCTCGGGCAACTGGTCCTGGTGGGATGCGAACAAGGCCAAGCTCCAGACCATCGTCGACGCCAACGTCACAGCCTTGCAAAAACCCAATGGACTGTGCCGTGTCTTTCAGCCCCTGCGCAGCAGCCCGGTGGCCAACTACGGCTACCTGATGAACAACGCAGAAGACTATCGGGGCCTGCGTGACTTCGCCGCCATCTGGGCTTTGCGTGGCGAGTCCACGCTGGCCAACCACTACAACAACGTGGCCAGTACCATCGCGCAAAGCATCCTGCTGTACCTGTGGGACAGCGGTCACAGCGGCTTCAAGGTCAGCGACCAGGAGGCTTACGTCGACAGCACCTCCTTCTACCCCGGCACCACCTGCCAGGTGTTCCCGCAGGCGTTTGGTATCAGCGAGCTGTCACCGTATTTCACGCCCGCCTACCAATTCCTCAACCGCTATTCGCCGCAGTGGCCCAAAGACATCTACGACCCCTATCCCTGGTGCATGCTGGGCTATGTGGCCGCCAAACGCGGCGACACCGTCAGGGCCCAAACCCAGATGCTGGCCACCGAGCAAAAGTACGCCACAGCGCCTGCGCTGGTGACCATCAACGAGCTGGGCTTTTACCTGCGCACCCAAAGCCTGCTCAACGGTTTTGGAGACATCTGATGAAAACACTGCTTTACACCCTGGCTGTGCTGGCTGCATTGCAGGCCTGCGGCGGCGACAACACCACGCTGGACACCACGCCCAGCGCGACGACACGCATGGACGTGCCCATCAACCCCCTGCCCCTCAATGAAAGAAATTGAGGGGCAGATGTTGAGAGGCAGGTATGGAGATGCAGATCGTGAGGCGTTGGACTTCAAAAGACAAGCAGCCCGCATGACTGGCGCTGAGCGCCAGTCCCCCCCCTCAGGCGCGAAACACCAGGGAGGTGCCCGCACCGGCCTTGACCAGCCAATAACGGGCATCGCTCAGATCCACCGTGGCCACACCCGAGACGATCACCGGCGCTTGGGCATAACGCGCCTTGGGCAAACGCCACACCATCTCTTGCAGACCTGCAACGTTGGAAGCACTGAAGACGGTTTGCCCGGTCAGGGCGTCGGTGCTTTGCGACCAGCTGACGGCCGATCTGCGGGCCATGAAGTCGGCCAATCGCGGCATGGTGTACCAGGCAAGCTTCACACCTTGTGCCTTGGCATAGGCCAGCATGTCCTTGAGCACATCGCTCCACAAGGCGGCTCCGGGCGGGTGCGCATACACCATGCGGCTGGTGTTTTGCGCCACATTGAAATCAATCAAGTCGTGGTACCAGGCGGTGATCTCGGTCTTGGGCACCCCGTAATCCTGAAACTCCTCAAAGGTGGCGTAGATACCCGCAGGGGTGACGGGGAACACCCAAATCGACGGGTTGAGCAACTGGCCGTCGCGGTACTGCCGCGTCGCCCCCAGACCGGTGTGCCCGCCAAAGTACGTGGCCACCACGCCTTGCTTTTCAAGCCAGCTCATGGCCCACAAAGGGTTGTTGCCCTCGGGCGCCGAATAACTGCGCGAAGCCTTGGCCGTGATGCCGTCCACGGCCTGGCGGTTGAGCACCAGGCACTGCAAGTAGTTGTCCACCTTGATGACCGAGTTGACACAGGCCTTGTTGGTGCTGAGCAGCTGATTGCTTTCCGACACATTCAAACCGTAGTAATCATGGATCCAGCCACCGTGCGCCCCCACACTGTGCCCTGCCGACTGGAAGGTGCGCAAGAACTGTTGGGCTTTTTTGTTACTGAGCAAATTCCAGCCCAGATGATCGCCCGGATTGATCGCATCGGGCCCGGCGGTCATCTCGATCGAAAACAGGGCCTGCGGGTCATTGAAAACATTGAGCTTGATCAGGTTGTTGACGGGCGTCTGTGCGGCCATGGCATCCAGATGCCAGTCCAGCGTCATGCCTGCCACCGCGTTGGGCATGGCCGACAGGTGCGCCATGCCGAGCAAGTCACGCGCGAAGTACTGCAAAAAGCCGTGCATCATCAAGGCATCGGTGCGCCCCTTGAGGTAGGTCAGCGGCAAGTTGACAAACAGCACCTGGCCTGCGCCCACGGCGTTCACCCCCGCCACCAGCCCAAACTGCGGCGAGGTGGCCAAGACCTTCTGACCGGCTGCTGCGCCGAAGTCACCCTGCGTCACATAGCTGGGGTAGAGCAGCGGACCCAGCAAATAACCGCTGTAGGCATCGATCGGATCGGCACTCGCCTGCACCGCCAGTGCAGCAGACATGAGCGTGGGTGATGTGGTCTTGTCCACCGGTTTGGCCTGAATGGCCCGCCCCAGATCGATCTGCAACGCACGCGCGGGCGCGGTCCCCTTGCTGGACGTGGCAGCAGAGCCCGCATAGCGCAAGGTGCTGTACTGCTGCGTGTCAAAACCCCTTGCCCCCCCGGCATCGCTTGTGCTGACCGGCAGGTACAGGGCCGACTGGTCCGTGATCTGCGCGGCACTGAGCAAAGGACTGCCCAAAGTGGTCGTGTTCGTGGTCGTGGTCGTGGTCGTTGTGCTGGTGCTGGAACTGAGCGCCAGCAAGGTGCTGCCCGAAGCCAAGCCGGTGAACGGCAAGGACTTGCCCGGCGGCACCTGCAAAGCACGCAAGGTGCTGCGCAAGCCGGTCACCGGGCCCAGGCCTGTGGTGCGTTCACGCAAAGCGTCGTACAGCACATAGTCCACACCGGCCAGCGCACTCAGGCGGGACTTGGGCACCGGGTACACCGGCGTGCCGTTGAGCAAGGTCAGTACCCCGAAATCAAACACCAACAGGGTCCGGCCGCCTTGCTGGGTGTAATCGCTCACAGCCGCCACCACCGCATCGCTGGCCTGCACATGCAGCCCATCGGGCAAGATCAGGCCGGCATAACCCAAGGCCGCAGACCCGAGCGCCAGAAACTGTGAATCGCTCACCGGCTGGACGCGCACGCCGACTTCCGATGCTGCATCCAGCCAAGCCGCGATGCGTGGATCGGCCATGTCCTGCGCATCGGGCAGCAACAGCATCAAGACGCCGGGGTCAGCGGCCGTGGGCAGCGCCATCGCCTCCCATGCCATGGGCTGTGCCATGGCCAGCATCGACAAGCCTTCGGGCTGCAGCACCACGCCCTCGCCCATGGCCGTGCCCACCGAACTGAGCGCGGTGACCTGGGGCTGCACCGTGGTGCTGGCCCCTTCGCTGCTGGCCTGCGGCGGGCTGCCAGATGCGCCGCCGCATGCCACCAAAACCAGGCTGAGCAGCCCCCCGCCCAGCACGAGCCCCCAACGGGCGCAGCCACTGACAGGCTCCAGGGCAGCTGCTGCAGGGTCGTCACGGTGTTTGAAAAATATCGGCATGAGAGTGTCCTTCCTGGAATCAAGGCACGACAGCCACGCCATCGCAGACCTTCAATTTAGAAATCCACCGCCTGCTTGACCGTTGCACAAACCACGCACGGCTGAGGCCTCACGCACCCTGTGGGGCAGCCCACACAGGCCACAAAGCACTGTGTGCTGGCAACCTGACCACAAGGCTTGCACACCGCACCATGGGCTCTACACAAAGATCAAGGTGATGTATGCAAGTGATGGATGGGTGCACTGAACCCCAATGTGTCGGAAACCTCGGCGCGCTCTTCATGAGCCCTGCCCAAGCTTGGACGCAGGCACTGCAGGCGCAGTGGCAACAGCACCCGCTCAGCTTGCTGCTGGCCATGGCGCTGGGCCTGATCGCTGTGGTGATGTTGGTCTATGGCCTGCGCCAAACCCTTTTTTCGGTGCAACGCATGTGGGGCACCCAGCGCTACCCCTACAAGGGCATCGTGCAAGCACAGTGGCCCCAGGTGACCGTGTTCATCGCCGCGCACAACGAAGAAAAAGTCATCGCTGACAGCATGCGTGCCTTGCTGCAAACCGACTACCCGGCCGAGCGCATCCGCCTGGTGGTGGTCAATGACCGGTCCACCGACAAGACCGCGCAGATTGTGGACACCCATGTGAAAGCGCATCCGGACCGCTTGGTGGCTTTTCACCGCAGCCACGGCAAGCCCGGCAAAGCGGCCGCGCTCAAGGACGCGATGCGCTACGCCCAAGGCGACATCGCCCTGATTTTTGACGCCGACTACACGCCCTCTGCCGGTTTGGTGCGCCAGTTGGTGGCCCCTTTTCTGGACCCGGAAGTCGGCGCTGTCATGGGCCGCGTGGTGCCGCGCAATGTGTCCAGCAATTTGCTCACCCGCATGCTCGACATGGAACGCGCTGCGGGCTACCAGGTCGATCAACAAGCCCGCATGAACCTGCGGGGCGTGCCCCAATACGGCGGCACCGTGGGCGGCGTGCGCCTGTCGGCCGTGCAAGCGGTGGGCGGTTGGCGCGACGATGCGCTGGCCGAAGACACCGACATCACCATCCGCTTGCTGATTGGCGGCTGGAAGACGGTCTACAACAACGAGGCGGCCTGCTACGAAGAAGTGCCCGAAGAGTGGTCGGTGCGGCTGCGCCAGGTGCACCGCTGGGCCAAAGGGCATGACCAGGTGCTGCTGCGCCACGCCCGGCAACTGCTGCTGAGCCGCCGCGCCAGCGCGCGCGAGCGCCTGGATGGCCTGTTGCTGCTCAACATCTTTCTGATGCAACCCTTGCTGCTGCTGGGTTGGCTGATGGCCATGGCTTTGTACTACCTGCATGCGGCAGAGGTCCTGACCTTGTTCATTCCGGGTGCCGTGCTGGTGGTGTACAGCGCGGTGGGCGGCTTCTCGGCGTTTTTGCAAATGGCCTTTGCCCAGCTGATCGATGGCCACCGACTGCGCATCCGGCTGCTGCCGTGGCAGTTGCTGAGTTTTGTGGCCATCACACCGGCCATTTCATCGGCGCTGTGGGCCAGTGTCAGCGAACGCTTCACCCAGCGGGAACTGGTCTGGCACAAAACCAGCCGCTACAACAAGCAGGTGTCGACATGAGCAATGGACTGTGGACTTTGGCTTTTATCGTGCTCACCGCCGCGCTACTGGCCCTGCCGTTTTTTCCGGCCTGGCGTGAATGGCGACACCCGCTGGATGCGCTGGCCCTGGCCATCCCGGACACCGCCGATGACAGCGCACCGCCCCTGTCAGCCCAGGTGCGTTTGGCAGCAGGCCTGGCCACCCCGCCCGTGGTCAGCGCCAGCGCTCGCATTCTGGCGCTGGCCGGCTGCCAGTTCCAGCAACTGAATGCACCCACCATCTTGCTGGGCGTGGCCAAGCCCTGGCACATCGCACCACGCCATCCCGTGCAACACCACTTGCTGCAGCCCCCTGCCCATGCCGAGCGTTGGGGCACACAGGGCTGGCGCATCACGGGTGACTGCCACATTCCGGACGCCCACCGGGTGCAAGGCCCGCTGGTCGTGGTGGGCCGCCTGACGGTGGGCTCGGACTGCCTGATCGAGGGGGACATCAAGGCCCATGGCGACGTGCAGGTGGGCGCACGCAGCCAGATCAAGGGGGCATTGGTCAGCGTGCAGCGCATCACGCTGCACGAAGATGTGAGCCTGCAAGGCCCGGTGCTGTCCGAGACGGAGGTGACGCTGGATGTCGGCGTGGTCATTGGCAGCCTGGAGCAACCCAGCAGCCTGAGCGCAGCGCAGGTGCTGGCCCAGCCCGGCGCGGTGGTGCACGGCAGCGTGTGGGCGCACCAGTCAGGGCGTGTGGCGTGATGCCCCCCACAAGCCGACTGTGGCCTCTTGTGCGCAGAGGTCTGAACCTGCTGACCGTGCTGACCTTGGGCTGCGCGCTGAGCACACCCAGCGCTGCCCGCAAGCTGGACCTGTCGGGCTACACCGATGCCAGCGGGGCCATCACGGTGCAGCACCAAGGGGACACGGTCGATCCCTACTTTGCCTTGCAAGCGCTGTGGTTGGCGCAGTCGCAAGGCCTGGACATTTCAGACCAGGCCCTGCCCTGGGCACGCTGGCTGGCCCAGCACTACAGCGCCGCAGGGCACCTGGGGCGCTATTGCAAGACCGCCAGCGGCTGGACCTGGTGCAAAGCGCCCGATGCCGACGACGCCTCACTGGCTTTGTGGCTGGCCCTCTTGCGCCAGCTGCCAGCCGCAGACCGGCAAGCGCTGGGGGCCAGCGCACTGGAGGCACGGGCCCGGCAAGACCTGCAACAACTGCTGCTGCCCGAGCAAGGCGTGTACAAGGTGTCACCTCACCTGACCCACAGCTTGTTCATGGACAACCTGGAGATCTGGTCCACCCTGCCTGGCCAGCGCCTGGGCGAGCGCATCCACCGTGTTTTTTGGGACGCCGAGCGTGACCTGTTTCGGGTCAGCACACAGGCCGATCACCCGCACCCGGGGCAGAGCTTTTACCCCGATGCGACCGCGCAGATTTACCCCTTGCTGGTGGGCTACCCCTGGGTGCCCGATGGCCCCGAACAACATTACCGGCGCTGGATGCAGCAGCACCGCAGCGCCTGGCTGCATCAAATCGGGCGCGAATTCCCCTGGGGGCTGATCGCCGTGGTGGCCTGGCAGCAAGGCGATGCACACACGGTGCGCTGTTGGCAAGCGCGCGCCCTGCCCTTTCGACACCGTTTTTTCTGGACCGTCACCGACGAGGTGGTGGCCCAGTTGCTGCCGCCCCTGACCCCACCCTCTCCCACACCCAAGGAATGCTGATGACCACCTACCTGGCCTGCATGGGCACACGCCCTGAAATCATCAAGATGGCACCGATTTACCGCACCCTCAAGGCGAGGGGCGAAAACGTCCAGGTCTTGCACACCGGACAGCACGAAGACATGGCGCAAGCCCTGTACAAATTTTTTGACATGGACCCGGACTACCAGATCCAGCTCAAGCGCCAGCTGCCCAGCCTGTCCAACCTGACGGCCGAACTGCTGCAGGGCATTGACCGCGTGATCGACGACGTCAAGCCCGATGTGGTGCTGGTGCAAGGCGACACCGCCAGCGCTTTTGTGGGCGCGATGGCCGGCTACTACCGCGATGTGCCGGTGGCCCACATCGAAGCGGGTTTGCGCACCGGCCAGCACGACCCGTTTCCCGAAGAGAAAAACCGCGAAATGATCGGGCGGCTGGCCAACTGGCACTTTCCGCCCACCCCTCAAGCGGCCGACAACCTGCGGCGCGAGGGCATCGGCGCGCAGCACATTCATGAAGTCGGCAACACCGTGATCGATGCCGCGCTGTGGGTCAAAACCCAGATGACCCGCCGCGATGCGCCCCAGGCGCTGCCCGAGGATGTCGCGCAATTTCTGCAAGGCCATGACGACCAACGCCTGATGCTGGTGACCGCGCACCGGCGCGAAAACTGGGGCCAACCGATCCAGCTGATTGCCGCGGCCGTGGGCGTCTTGCTCAAGCTGCACCCGGACCTGGTGGCCGTCTGGCCCATGCACCCCAACCCCAGTGTGCGGGCCGACATCCAGCGCGTGATCGAGCGCCTGCCTGCCGAATGCAGAACCCAGCTGTGCCTGACCGAACCGCTGGAATACCCCGCCCTGATCAGCTTGCTGGCGCGCAGCCATTTTTGCCTGACGGACTCTGGCGGCATTCAGGAAGAAGCCTCGGCTTTCAAGTGCCCCGTGCTGATCACCCGCGACAGCACCGAGCGGCAAGAGCTGGTCGATGCGGGCGGTGCCCTGCTGGTGGGCACTGACCCGCACCGCATCGTGGAGGCCGCCACCCATTTGCTCAACGACCCCTGGGCCTACCGCGCCATGCAGGTGCAGCAAAGCCCGTTTGGCGACGGCCACGCCGCGCAGCGCATCGCCGATGTCATGACCCACAGCCTGTCCACGCACTGAAAGTCCTCATGAAAACCTCTCTCTTGTCGGCCGCTGGCTTGGGCCTGTTGATCAGCAGTTGTTTCAGCCCCCATGCCGCCGCACAAACCCAGACCACCGACTTGCCCAACACCTTGCTGGGCTGGCGCGGCGTCGAGCTGTACAGCGCACGCCACCAGCTGAGCGCCGGTTACGGCGATTGGCGCGAGGTGGGTGCACGGGGCATCTATGAAACGGGCGCACACCAAATCGCCGCCGAAGTGGCCACCATGAACCGCTTCAACCAGGACGCCAATTACCTCGGTGTGGGGGACACCGTGGTGCTCGATCCGCTGTGGTACGCCTCACTGGCGGTGGGCGCTGGGGACGGCGCGACCTATTTGCCACGTTACCGCGCCGATGCTTTTCTGCACCGCAAATTGTTGCCCGCACGCAATCTGGTGGCCAGTCTGGGGATGGGCCATTTCAAATCGCCCGATGGACACCGGGACGACAACATCAGCTTGGGCGGAACGCTGTACCTGGAGCAACCTTGGGTCTTGCAAGGCGAGATGCGGCACACCCACAGCAACCCCGGGCAAGTGGGCACCGCCCAGTACTTCGTGGCCGCCACCTGGGGCCACCACAAACAAACGCTGTTGACGGGCCGCTATGGCTGGGGCGAAGAGGGTTACCAATCGCTGGGCAGCCTCGGGGCCATCGCCCGGTTTTCCAGCCACCAGAGCACACTGACGGTGCAGCACTGGATGGGCAGCGACTGGGGCATCAAGGCCAGTGCCGACAACTACAAAAACCCCTACTACCGCCGCGAAGGTCTGCTGCTGTCGGTGTTCAAGGACTGGCCATGAGCGCGCACACCTCCGCCTCGCACACCTCCACCTCGCGAACCTTACGCCGGGCGCGCACAGCCTCAGCCACGCACACAGGTGGCCTGTGGCGCATGGCACTGCCATGGCTGCTCCTGTCCGCATGGCCACTGGCTTTGCTGTGGTCGCTCAAGCCTTGGCTGATGGTTTTTTGGCAAGCGGTCTTCAGCCTGTGGTCTCGCCCGCTGGGCTTGTCGCTCACGACCCGTCTGAGTCCAGACGGCCAAAGCATCCAATGGTCGGCCTGGGGTGACGCGGCGTTTGCGCCCTCAAGCCAGCAACTGATCCTGCATGTGCTCGGCGTGGCCGCCCTCTGGCTGATCAGCGGTTTCTTCAGCGACCGGTGGACACCGCTGAAAACCACCTTGCGGGCACTGGGCCTGATCCACCTGTCGGCCTGCCTGTTCTTTCTGTGGGCCCCGGCAAGCTTTCCGTACAGCATCAGCAAACACCTGCAGGCGCTGATGGACATGGGCCTGGGCTTCATGTGGGCCATCCCGCCCATGTTGGCCTTGGGCTGGGGGCTGCTGAAGGTGCCGCTCTCCCAAAAGCTGCTCGTGCCCTGCCTGGTGCTGGCCTACTTCGCCGTGATGCTGCCGCACCAATGGCTGTTGCACGCCTGGTTGTTGGAGCACTTGTCGATCCTGTTCATGCCGGTGCTGTTTCTGTGCATGGGCACTTTGCCGGACCTGTGGATCTTCGTGGCCATTTACGCCTGGCTGGCCAGCACGGTGCCTGCCCCCTCCCGTTCCATGCGGAGGGCCTGAACCATGTTGAATCGCCTGATGTCTCGCCACGGTTGGCGCTGGCTTGCTGGCTTGGCCCTGCTGGCCGGTCTGTTGTTCTGGGGCGTGCGGGCATTCCCGTGGCTCAGTCCAGTCCCCGCACGCAGCCACGGCCTGGTGCTGCTGATTCCCGATGCCCGGGCACAGGACCTGCCCATCACACGCGCCTGGCTGGCGGCGGCGCAAGAAGAAGGCCTGGACGTCACGCCCATGCTGGCCGACGATTTCATCCGGGCCCAGGCCAACCGCACGCCAATGGCCGGTGTACTCCTGCCTGACTCGGTGCACCGACGCGCGTCCGACCTGCTGGTCAACACCTTGTCGCAGTACGTGGCCGAGGGCGGGCCCTTGATGGTGAGCTTCGATGCCGCCTTGTTCCAGCAACAGCAAGACAGCTACGCCGACACGGCCTCGCGACTGTCGCCGCTGGTGGGCTTGCGCTATGGCCTGTATGCACAGTGGCAAGACCAGACCATCGCCCACAGCCCGGTGCAGGCCAGCCGCGAGGCCGAACAGTTGCTGCACATCCAGCCAGGCAAGCTCGACTTTGGCGAGGACGCCGCACAGGACTGGGGCGAGTTGACGACCTACGCGTACCCGCACCTGGTCTACAGCCACTACCGGACCGAAGCACTGGCACCGGTGCAGACCCTGCTGCGCGCCAACGATGGCGAACCGGTGGTCAGCACCCACCGCCACGGCCGAGGTCAGGTGCTGTTTGCCAACTTGCCACTGGGCTACCTCAAGACCCGCACCGACAGTTACCTGCTGCACCGCTTGCTGGTGTTTTTTGCGCAAGACATGGTGGGCCAGCCCCGCCTGTCGGCCACGCCGCAAGCGCAAGGCGGGGTGGTGCTCAACCTGCATGTGGACTCCAATGCGTCCCAGGGGCCGCTGCAGGCGCTGGAGACATCCGGCTGGTTTGACGATGGTCCCTTTTCCATCCATGTGACCGCAGGCCCCGATGCGTTTCGGCTGGGCGATGGCCTGGGCTTGAACCTGCCGCACAACCCCTGGATGCAGGCCTTCTTGAAACGCCAGCAGGACAAGGGCCATGAGATCGGCAACCACGGCGGCTGGATCCACAATGTGTACGGTGACCTGGCCAACGAAGGCAATGCACCTGCGTTTGAACCCTACCTCGCGCAAAACAACGCCAGCGTGAGCGCGGCCATTGGCACAGGCGTCAAGGCCTATTCGGCCCCCATGGGCAACCAGCCCACTTGGGCCACCGCCTGGCTCGTCCAGCAAGGCTTCAAGGGTTATTACGCCGCCTCGGACAGCGGCTTGGGCCCGACACGCTCGTTCATCCACGAGCGGCCTGCCCCGGCTTCCGGTCTGTGGACCTTTCCGATCTCCAACTTCCAGCGCATTGCCACCTTCGACGAACTCGAAGAACACGGCATGACGGAGGCCCAGATCTCCGACTTCCTGGGCCAGCTGCTCAGGCATGTGAGCGAGCAACACATCGCACGCCTGTTTTACTTTCACCCGTCGGCCACCACACACTTTCAGAGCACGCTGCGGGCCATCCAGACCCAAGTGCAGGGGCTCAAGGCGAACGCACAGTTTCGCTGGTACAGCATGGCCGAACTGTCGGATTTCATGAACCGGCGACAAGGCGTGCAATGGCACATCCACAGCCTGAAGGCCCCCCGCCAACTCGAAATGGCGGTGAGCAGCGCTTCATCGCTGCAAGACATGACCTGGGTCTTTCCAGCCCACAGCGCCCAGGATATCCGCATCACCGAAGGCCAGGGCACGCTGCGCCCAAGCGGTCAGGAATGGCTGCTGGTGGCCGGTGACAGCCAAGTGCTCAAGGTGCAGTGGCACCGACAACCGTGACCCCCGACAGGAGCCCTATATGACCCACACACAACCCATTCAAGACGCCAGCGTGGCCACACATGCTGTGGAAAGAGACTTTCGCATCGTCAGCGCACACCTGAAAAAAGCCCACCAATCGAACGAACTGGCCACCCGCCTGCAACAAAAAGGCTTTGTCCAGGACGCCCAGCAACAAAGCCAATTGACCAAGGTGTTCATCAGCAACGCCCTGCACCATGTGAGCTTGCGCTGCAAAGGCAAGGACGTTTGAAGCCTGCTCACGCGCTTGTGCGCCGTCGCTTCAAAGATGCTTGAGCGCTTCGCGCAAGGTCAGCCCGGAAAATTGCGCACGGTGCCCATTCAAGAAGCTGCGCACGCCATCCGGGTCCCAGCGGGCGAGGTCACGAAACGCCCAGCCAATGGCTTTGCGGATGAAGAATTCTTTTTCGGGGGCCAGCCGCAGCGCATAGGCGTGCAGGCGTGCCAGGTCGGTGTCTTCGCGCCAACCGAGCTGGTGGATCATGGCGCAGCGACGCAGCCAATAATCCGCATCTTGCACCCAGGCGTCCATGAGGGTTTGGGGATCGTCCTCAGACCCACGGGCTGCGTGCAAAACATCGCCCACCACCGCGCTCAGGCTGTCCACGGTCTCCCACCACGCGTCTTGTTGCATGAGCGCCTGGATCTGCGGCAAATGCCAAGGCCGCAGGCACTTGGACTGCTGGCGCAGCAAGTCCACCGCCGTGTAGCGAAATTCGCGCTCGGGCAAAGCCCAGAGCAAACGCGCCGTGTCCAGCAGCTCGTCTGCATGGTGCATGCGCGCCAAGCCCAAGGCTTTGACGGCTTGCCTGCGCAGTGGAGCGGCCAAGCCCAGAAAGCCGAACTGGTCTTTCAGATAGGCGCGCATTTCAAGCGCTTTGAGGGGATCGGCCAAAGGCCGCAAAGCGGCCTCAATGGCCGCCACACGCTCAGCAGGCGTCATGTTGCAAGTGTCTTTCATGGGCCGCATTTCATCACGCCGACGCTGGCCTCAAAAAAACAGGGCCCGAAGGCCCTGAGACACCGACCGTCCAGCCCTTTCAGACCGTGGCGGCCGAAGTCGTGTGCGCACCGCCCAAAAACAGGCGCTCCATTTGCGGATCGGCCAAAATTTCGGCGGCCGATTTGTAGAGCACCAAACGGCCCGATTCCAGCGCGATGGCGTTGTCCGAGTACTTGAGCGCACTCTTGACGTTTTGCTCGACCATCAGCACCGTAGTGCCCTGATCGGCCAGTTTGCGCAGCAGCTTGAACACGTCCTGCACCACCATGGGCGACAGGCCAATCGAGGGCTCGTCGATCAGCAAGACCTTGGGGCGCAGCAACAAGGCGCGTCCGATTTCCAGCTGCTTTTGCTCACCACCCGACAGGGCCGAGGCACGCGAGTTCATGCGTTCTTTGACGCGGGGGAAGAACTCCAGCACTTCCGGGATGCGCTCGTGCGTGGTCTTCATGCCCAGCGTGATGCCGCCCAGCTCCAGGTTTTCATAAACGCTGAGCTGGCCAAACAGGTTGCGGCCTTGCGGCACAAAGGCGATGCCATCGGCCAACAGCGCTTTTTGCGTGGCACCGGTGATGTCCTTGCCATTCAATCTGATCTTGCCCTGGCGGGGCTTGAGCAAACCGAACAGGGTTTTGAGCACGGTGGATTTGCCCGCGCCGTTGGGGCCGATCAGCAGCGTGATCGAGCCTTTGGGCACTTTGAAAGACAGGTTGTTCAGGATCATGAAATCCTTGTAACCCGCGACCACGTCGTCGAATTCGATGCAGGTGTCTGTTGTGGTGCTCATGTCAGTTCCCCAAATAGGCGTCGAGCACCTGCTTGTTGGCGCGGATTTCTTCGGGTGTGCCGATGGCCATCACCTGGCCTTCGACCATCACCATGATGCGGTGGCACAGGTCCATCACAAAGTCCATGTTGTGTTCGATCACGACAAAACTTCCCTTGCGTGTCTTGTTCAGCTCTTTGAGCAAGGTGCTGATGCCCCCCACCAGGGACGGGTTCACACCGGCACAAGGCTCATCGAGCAAGACCAGATCAGGCTCGCTCATGAAAGCCATGGCAATGTCCACCAGCTTTTGCTGGCCGTAGCTCAGCTCACCGGCTTTTTTGTCGGCCACATGGCGGATGTGGAACTGGTCGATCAGGGCATCGGCTTTCGCGCCTAAACCTGAATCAGAAGGCGCAAACATGCGGCTGAACATGGAGCCTTGGTGCTCTTGCGCAGCCACGATCAGGTTGTCGCGCACGGTCATCTTGCCAAACACCTGCAGCGTCTGGAAGGTGCGGCCCACGCCACGGCGGTTGAGCTCCAGCGGGCCCAGTGTCGTGACGTCTTGGCCATTGAGTTCGATCTTGCCTTCGTCAGGGGTGATCTGGCCCAACATGCTGTTGAACAAGGTGGTCTTGCCCGAGCCGTTGGGGCCGATCACGCCGAAGATTTCGCCGGGACGCACTTCGAAGGACACCCCACCCACGGCCTGAATGGCACCGTAGGCTTTTTTGATGTTGGTGACTTTGAGGACGGGCTGGGTCATGCTTTCACTCCTTGGCCAGCAGCGGCGCGGGCAGCCGATGCCTCACGCGATTGGCGACGCGCCTTGATGCGGTCGGGAATGCTCAGCAGGCCATCGGGCAGCCAGATCATGAGCACCACCACAGCGGCACCAAACACAAACAAATACCAGGCTTGCGCAAAGCGCAGCCACTCGGGCAGGACCACGCCCACAGCAGAACCCAACACAGGGCCCAGGAAGTAGCCCGGACCACCCACCACCACCATGAGGTACATCATGATGGACGCGCCCACGGTGAACAGGGCCGGGTCAATGAACTGCACTTGCGAGGCATAGAGACCTCCGGCCACACCGGCATACACCGCACCAATGGCAAAGCTCAGCAAGGTGTAGCTGCGGGTGTCGATGCCCAGGCTCTCTGCGCGGATCGCGTTGTCGCGCAGCGCCGTGAAGGCCTTGCCCCAGGGCGAACGCAGCAGGCCCCACAAAAGCAGCGCCAGCACCACGGTGAAGCCGAGCACCAGGTAGTAATAAGCCAGGTTGCCATCGAAGCTGATGCCGCCCAGGCTGGGGCGTGCGATGTTGTTGATGCCAAAGGTGCCGCCTGTGAGCCACTCTTCGTTGCGCATCACCAGCCACAAGGCGGTGTTGAAGCCGAGGGTGGCAAAGGCCAGGTAAATGGTTTGCACGCGCAGCGCCGGAAAACCCAACGCCAGACCCACCACAAAGCAGAACAAAGCCGCCACTGGCAGGCCGAGCCAAAAGCTCAGACCGGCCTTGAGGAAGATGGCCACGGTGTAGGCCCCGATGCCAAAGAAGGCGGCGTGACCCAGCGACTTCTGACCGGCGTAACCCACCGTCAGGTTCAGGCCCATGGTGGCGATGATGAACACCAGCCAGGTGGTGAACATGTGGATGCCGTAGTTCTTAAGGAAGCCCGGCACGATGATGAGCGCGGCCAAAACGACCAGCGCGAACAACAGGTTGAGCTTTTTCATACTTTGCGCTCCTCTTTCTTGCCGAGCAGGCCTTGGGGCTTGAACAAAATCACGACCATGAAGATGACCAAAGCGACCGCATCTTTGTAGGCGGGCGAGATGTAGGCCGCGGCCAGGTTCTCGCACACGCCCACCAGCAAGCCGCCCACCAATGCACCGCGCGAGTTGTTGAAGCCGCCGATGATGGCCGCAAAGAAGGCCTTGTTGCCCAGGCCCTCACCCATGTCGAACTTGGCCAGATACGTGGGCGTGACCAGCAAAGCTGCCGCAGCGGCCAGAATGGCGTTGATGGCAAAGGTGTAGAAAATCATGCGCGGCACATTGATGCCCAGCACCGAAGCGCTCTCGGTGTTTTGCGCCACCGCCTGCATGGCGCGGCCCGTGACGGTCTTGTTCAAAAAGGCCTGGGTCACCAGCACCAGCACCATGGCCAACACAAAGGTGCCCACATCACCGGCCGAGAAGGTCACACCGGCCACGTCAAAAATCACATCCGGGAAAACCTGCGGGAAAGGCTGAGGCTCAGCGCTGTAGCCCGCACGCACACCGTTGCGCATGGCGATCGACAGGCCAATGGTGGCCACGACGATGGGCATCATGCCGTACTTGAACAAAGGGTCCACCAGACCGCGCTTGAACAACCAACCCAAAATCACCACCGACAAGACGATGGTCAAGGCAAAGGCGAAATACAGGGACAGGCCCGAGCCCATCAGCATGACCATCATGAAGGCGGGCAGCATGACGAATTCGCCCTGCGCGAAGTTGATGGTGCCTGAGGCCTGCCACAGCAAGGTGAAGCCCAGGGCCGCCAGCGCATAAATGCTGCCGGTGGCCAGGCCACTGAAGAAGAGTTGTAAAAAGTCGGTCATGGGTGAACTCCGAAAACGGGGGATGCAGGCACTTCACAGGCCGCCTGCGCGGGCTGAAGCAGCCCGACTGGCCTGAAAAAAGGCGGCCCCCGCAGGAGCCCGCCTTGATTCACGAACGCGAATTACTTCTTGGCGTTCAGCGCTGGCAAGGTGGCGTTGATCACAGGGTGACCGTTCTTCACCTCGATCAGGAAGCTTTCGCGGTCCAGATCGCCCTTGTCGTCAAAGCACACGTCCATCAGGATGCCAGGGGTTTGTTTGGCGCTGAAGCAGCCACCACGGATGGCCGCAGCCACGGCCTTGCGGTCGAGCTTGCCGACTTTTTCAATCGCGGCCTTCAAAACGTACATGCCGGTGTAGCCCTTGATGCCGTTGTGGTCCGACTCGGATTTGTATTCGGCTTTGTACTTGGCACCGAAGGCCTTGAACTGGGGTGCATCCACCGTCAGACCCACATGGGCCAAAGCGCCGTTGGCGGCTTCACCGGCCAGCTCGATCACTTTTTGACCGGTCAGGGTGGTTTCACCGATCAGCATTTTCTTCACGCCTTGCTTGCGGAACTCGCGCAGGGCACGGGCGGACTCTTCTTCGTTGGTGTACACGAAAATCGCGTCGGCATCGGTCTGCTTGGCTTTGAGCACGGCAGCCGAGAAGTCCACCTGACCGGCGTCGGTCGAGATGTCGGCCACAACCTTGGTCGAGGTGCCTTCGAGCAGCTTGGTCAGGGTGTCACGACCGCCTTTGCCAAAGTCGTTGTTCACATAGACGATGGCCAAAGTCTTGGCTTTGGAATTGATGAACTTGGCCAACTTGGGGAAGGACACGCTCTGACCGAAGGCCGTGCGGAACACATAAGGGTTGCCCTGTGCCGTGATGGCTGCGGCTTCACCACCGGTGAAGTTGGGCGTTTCGCCACGCTTGGATTCGGCCATGGAGACCATGATGGAGCCGGAGTACACAGGGCCAAAGATGGCGAAGGTGTCATTGTCCACGGCCTTTTGGGTCAAGCCTTTGGCCACGCCAGGGTTGGTCTGGGTGTCTTCGGTGGTGTAGCTGATCTTCTTGCCCAAGATGCCGCCAGCGGCGTTGATTTCCTTGATGGCCAGCTCCACACCGTTTTTGAAGACGGTACCGGCTGTGGTGCCGGGGCCCGACAGTTCAACGATGTTGGCGATCTTGATGTCTTGGGCTTGTGCCAAGCCAGACACGGCCAGTGCAGCGCAGACAGCCAGGGTTTTCAGGGTAGCTTTCACAGAGGTCTCCTCGTGGGTGGAATCAGGCCAGCTTGCACGGCCAAGGGGTTGAAAAAACGTTTTTCCATGCAGGGCAAGGTGATGGGAATGTAGTGCTCAATTCCAGAATTTTTGCCAAGACATGGGGGGCAATGGTTCGATGATCGCGCAAAAACGTTCGATGAACGAACGAATTAGGGGTTAGACCCGAGGGTCGCAGGCGAGGCCAAAGCATGCCGCGCCGCCAAAAAGGCGAACACCAAACCTGGGCCAATCGTGATGCCGGGTGCGGGGTACACACCGCCCATGATGGAATTCATGTCATTGCCCACCGCATACAAGCCCGCGATCACTTGACCCTGAGCGTTGAGCACCTGCGCGTGTTCGTTGGTCTGCAAGCCTTGCGCCGCGCCAATGTCGCCAGGGTAGAGCTTGACCGCATAGAAAGGGCCTTCGCTGATCGCGCCCAAGTTGGGGTTGGGGCCACCGGCTGCAGCGTCGCCAATGTTTTGCTGGTAAGCCGTGACACCACGCTGGAACTGGGTGTCCACACCGGTTTGGGCAAACGCGTTGTTGTCGGCCACCGACCGGGCGAGGCCATCGGCCGAGATGCCCAGCTTGTTCGCCAGCGCATCCAGGGTAGCGCCTTCGGTCAGGTAGCCGTCGGCCAAAAACGGGGCCAGGCCTTTGCCTCCGGGGCGCACCATGCCCATGCCGTATTGACGCAGGGCTTTGGCATCGGCCACCAGATAAGCAGGAACGGCTTTCTGCGCCGCCTGCATGCCCAGTGCAAACAGGTGGTAAGAGGTGCTCTCGTTCACAAAGCGCTCACCCGCCTGGTTGACGGTGATCATGCCGGGCTTGGCGCGGTCCATCACAAAATGCGGGAACACGGCTGTGCTGCCGTCGGCACGCTGGCGCAATGAGACCGGTGCCCAGAAGGCGGGGCTTTGAGCGCCCTGTCCTTCGATCGCACCCAGGCCACGTGCCAGGGCCAGCGCTTCGCCGGTGTGGCCGGGCGCTGCGGGGCACCACTGAGCTGGAATGCCGGGCAGTTTGTCTGCACGCAAAGCCGGATCGCGGTTGAAGCCGCCGCTGGCCAGCACCACTGCGCGCTTGACCTGCACGCGGGCATGGCCTGTGGCGCTGCTCAAGCGCACCGCCACCACGCGGCCGTTGTCGTCACGCTCGATGGCATCGACCGAGGTCTTGAGCGCCAAGGTCGCCTTGTCTTGCTGCGACAAGGCCAGCAGCAGACGCCCCACCAAGGCATTGCCCATCACCAGACGGGTGCCACGCGCATGCGTGAGGCGGTCGCGCAGATGCCGCCACACGATGCTGACCGAATGCTTGAGCGAAGCCCAGGACTGGGTCATGGCCAACAAATGGTTGATGTCGGTGCGGTCCACCATCATGCCGCCGAGCACCGTGAATTCAGGGATCGGCGGGCGCAGCAGCGGGAACAGATCGCCCAGCAAACGGCCATCAAAAGGTACAGGTTCCAGCGCACGACCGTTCAAGGTCGAGCCCGGCAGATCGCTGATGTAGTCCGGGTGCTTGGGATAGGGCCGGTACTTCACAGGTGTTTGCGCTTCGATCTTGGCCACCGCTTCGGCTCCATGCTGCAAGAAGGCTTCACGCAAGGCCGCTGGCGCTTGCGTCCCCACAGCATGGTTCAGGTAAGTCGCCACATCGGCCAGCGTGTCGCTCGGGTTGACTTGGGCTGCGTGGTGCGTACCCGGCACCCAGGTGGTCCCGGCGGACCAGGCGGTGGTCCCCCCCACAAATTCGGTACGCTCAACCACCAGCACCTTGGCACCGTCGAGGGCAGCAAACACCGCAGCCGACAAGCCCGCACCGCCCGCACCGATGACCACCAGGTCAAATTCGGTGCCGTCTTTCAAGCCATCCAAACCGTTCTTCAGCACTTGCATCTCAGGCTCCCATCAAGAATTCGACCATCAGGTCTTTGACCTGCGCGAACATGTCCGCACCCGTCAGGGTGTTGCAGCCCACGGCACGGGCTGCGGCAATCATGGGCGGCACAGCGGGCGCGGTGATCACACAGCCCACAAACATGTCCGGCGTGAAGCGACTTGAATCGATGGGATGCGGATCGCCTTCTTTCATGCCAATCGGCGTGGCGTTGATGGCGATGTCAAAGCCCGTGGGGTCACTGCTGCCAGCCACAACACGGCACTGGCCCAGCGCGGCCAGACGCTGCACCAGCGCATCGCGGCGGGCCGTGTCCTCGTCATGAATGGCCAGTTCGCGCACGCCGCCTGTGGCCAGCGAATACGCGATGGCTGAACCGGCGCCGCCCGCTCCCACCAGCAAAGCCTTTTTGCCCTGCAGGCTGCAGCCCTTGAGCGCCAGCGCTTTCACATAGCCCAGGCCGTCGAACATGTCGCCATGCCAGGAACCATCCGGGTTGCGGCGCAAGGTGTTGATGGATTTCAAAAACGCACCGCGGTCAGACGTGGTGGCGCACAGATCAAAGTAGACGAACTTGTGCGGCACGGTGACGATGATGCCGTCCACGTTTTTCGACAAGGACACCCCCGCCGTCCAGGCGGCCAGATCGGCCGGGGCCACATGGGCCGGAATGCACAAGGCATTGAGCCCCGCATCCTGAAAAGCCTGGCTCACGCCAGCAGGCGATTTGACTTGGGCAATCGGGTCGCCCACGATGAAGTGCACCCGCGAGGCACCGTCCAGATTCAATGGCTTGTTCGAGTTCATGGCCGCGATGATACATAAAAATGGAATTTGATTCCACTTTTGAATTTATTTCCAAAATTCAATATACTCGCCCCATCCACCACGCAAAGAACACACATGAGCGGCGTCCTCGAAAGAACACTGGGCATTCTGGAATTGCTCTCGCAGCACGGCGAAGGTCTCGAGCTGGCCGCCATTGCGGATCAGCTGGACATTCCCCGCAGCGGCACGCACCGCCTGCTGACCGACCTGGTGCGCTTGGGCTATGTGCGCCAGACGCGAGGACACGGCGATTACCTGCTGACCACCAAACTGGTGTCAATGGGCCTGAGCTACCTCAGCAACAGCGGCATCGTGGACATCGCACAGCCCCTGCTCAACCGCCTGGCCGAAGTCTCGGGCGAACTGGTGCGCTTGTCGGTGGTCGATGGCGAGCGCCTGACCTGGGTGGCCCGCGCCCAAGGCGCACGCCAGGGCCTGCGCTACGACCCCGACATGGGCAGCGATGCCCGCTTGTCCTGCTCATCTTCTGGCTGGGCCTTCTTGTCCACGCTCAGCGATGACGCGGCCCTGGCCCTGGTGGCCAAACAAGGCCTGGGCCTGCCCGAGCAGTTCGGCCCCGCCGCCCCGACCAGCTTGCAAGCGGTGATGGACGCTGTGGCCCAAACCCGCGAGCGCGGCTACAGCCTGACCACCGACACCTACACCGTGGGCCTGTCGGCCATGTCGGCCCCGGTGCGGTTTGCGGGTCAGCCCGCTTTTGGCGTATTGACCATCGCAGGCCCCACCGTGCGCTTCACGCCAGAAAAAATGAAAGAACTTGCGCCCGAGCTGATCAGCACCGCGCAACAGCTGGCCGCGTCCAGCGGCGCATCGCCCTTCTTCAGCCTCACGGCCGAGACCGGCAGCGCAGCGCCCACCGATGGCCGCAAACCGATTTACGCGGTGTGAAGTGCACAAGCCCATGAACACCGCACACACCACGCCCGAACACTGCGACCTGCTAGTGGTCGGCTCCGGCGCGGGCGCGCTGTCGGCCGCCGTGACCGCCGCCCACCTGGGCCTCAAAGTCATCGTCGTCGAAAAAGACGCGCAATACGGCGGCACCACCGCCTGGTCCGGCGGCTGGATGTGGGTGCCCCGCAACCACCTGGCGGTCGAAGCGGGTTTGCTCGAGCGCATCGACAAACCGCTGTCGTACCTGCGGCGCGAACTGGGCGAGAAGTTCGACGAGTCACGGGCGCTGGCCTTCCTGAACAACGGCCCGCGCATGGTCGAGTTCTTTCGCAAAAACACCGCGCTGCAGTTCATCGATGGCAATGCGATTCCCGACTTTCATGGCCACACCATCAATGCCGCCACCGGTGGCCGCTCGATCTGCGCCGCACCCTTTGATGCCCGCCAACTGGGCGATCGCCTGCACGACCTGAAACCGCCGCTGCACGAGACCACGCTGTGGGGCATGGGCATCGCCTCGGGCGCGGAGTTGCGCCACTTCTTGAATGCCCTGCACAAGCCTGCATCGTTTTGGTACGTCACCAAGCTGGTGCTGCGCCACTGGCGTGACCTGCTGGTGCACCGCCGAGGCACGCGGCTGGTCAATGGCAATGCCTTGATCGGCGGGCTGGCCAAATCGGCTTTCGATTGGGGCGTGGACATTCGCGTGAACAGCCCTGCCCTGCGTTTGCTGCAAGAAGGCGGCCGCGTCACGGGCGCTGTGATCCAAACGCCGCAAGGCGAAGCCCGCATCCATGCCCGCTGCGGCGTGGTGCTGGCCACCGGTGGCTTTCCGCACGACCCCAAGCGCAAACAGCAACTGCTGCCTCACGCGCCCACCGGCCACGAGCACTGGTCGGCTGGCAACCGCGGCAACACCGGCGATGGTCTGCGCATGGGCGAATCCGCAGGTGGTGTGGTGGCGGGCGACCTGGTGCAAGCCGCCGCCCTGGCCCCGGTGTCGCTGGTGCCCCGCCAAGACGGCAGCGTGGCGCACTTTCCGCACCTGATCGAGCGCGCCAAGCCTGGTCTGATTGCTGTGACGGCGCAAGGCCAACGCTTTGCCAACGAGGCCAACTCGTACCACGACTTCATGCAAGACCTGCTGGCCGCCACACCGGCCGGTCACAAGCCAGAAGCCTGGCTGGTTTGCGACCACGCCTTCATCCGCTACTACGGTCTGGGTGCGGTCAAACCTGCGCCCATGCCGCTCGGCCCTTGGTTGAAAAACGGTTACCTCCAACGCGGGCACAACCTGGCCGAACTGGCCAAAGCCTGTGGCATCGACGCCAAGGCCTTGCAAGCCACGGTCCAGCGCTACAACACGCTCACGCAAGACGGCAAAGACCGCGACTTTGGCAAAGGCGAAACCCCTTACAACCGCATCCAGGGCGATGCCATCAAAGCCACACGACGCGGCCTGCGCAACCCCTGCATGGGCCCCATCGAGCAAGGGCCCTTTTATGCCGTCAAAGTCGTCATGGGCAGCTTGGGCACCTTTGCAGGTTTGCGCGTGAACGACCACGCACAGGTCATCGACGCCCAAGGCCAGGCCATACCTGGCCTGTATGCCGGAGGCAATGACCTGAGCAGCATGATGGGCGGCCACTACCCGGCCGGCGGCATCACGCTGGGCCCGGCCATGACTTTTGGCTTCATCGCTGCGCACCATGCCGCGGGCCGCGACCCTGCGGCCACTTGCGAATACCCGATCACCAACACATCCACCGACACCTCGAAAGAAAACACCATGTACTACGAACTCGCCACCATGAACCTGCCCTTTGGCACCGCAGGCCAAGCCGCCACCCACGTGCAGGCTTTTGCCAGCGCTCCGCAAGCGCAGGGCGAGTTGCTGGGCTGCTGGTTCACCGACATCGGCGTGCTCAACCAGATGATCGTGCTGCGCGGCTTTGCCACACTCGACGCATTGCAAGCCGAGCGTGACCGCACACAGCAAAGCGCCAGCCCGTTTGGTTGCGGCGAAATTTACCAATCGCTGGAACAGCACAGCTACAAAGGCTTCCCCTGGATGAAGCCCGTGCGCCCCAGTGCTGAGAGCGGCATCACCGGCCCGGTCTACGAGATCCGCACCTACGGCATCAAAACTGGCGGCGTGCAGCCCACCATTGACCTGTGGGAGCAGTACGTGCCTGCACGCGACGAGCTCTCGCCGTGCGTGGTGGCCATGGTGGCACTCGACGGCCCCCTGCGTTTCACCAACATCTGGGCCTATGACAGCCTGAATGCCCGCAGCCAGATCCGTGGCGAAGCCGTGGCCCAAGGCATCTGGCCCCCCAAAGGCGGCCCCGCCCACCTCACGACGAACATGGTCTCGACCATCGCCATGCCCACGGCGGTGTCGCCCTTGAAATAAACCGCCATGTCTCGCACCTACTCTCTCGCCTACCTCAGCTCGCACCGCTGCACGCCCGCCGAAGCGATCACGGTCGCTGCGCAAACGGGTTACAGCTTTGTGGGCCTGCGCCTGTGGCCCAATGCGCCCGGCGCACCACAGCAACACCTGTTGGACCAGCCCGAGGCCCTGCGCGAGACTTTGGCCGCACAGCGCGACACGGGCGTGGGCGTGTTCGATCTGGAGATCATCCGCATCGGCGAGAACTTTGACCCGCACACCTGGGATGCCTTGTACGACGCGGGCGCGGCCCTGAAAGCCAAAGCCATTTTGGTGGCTGGAGATGACGCCGATGAAGCGCGGCTCACCGAGCACTACGCCCGCCTGTGCGAAGTGATGAAGCCCTTCGGCATGAGCGCCGATCTGGAATTCATGCCCTGGACCGCCGTCAAGGATGCGAAGTCAGCGCTGCGCATCGTGCAAAACGCGGGCATGCCCGCCAACGCCGGCATCCTGGTCGATGCGCTGCACTTTGGCCGCTCCACCACCACACTGGACGACATCCGCGCCATCCCGCGCGAGCTGCTGCACTACGCGCAAATTTGCGATGCCCAGGCCGGGCTGAATTTCACCACCGAGCAAATGGTCCACACCGCCCGCTGCGAACGCCTCTTGCCCGGCGACGGCACGATCGATGTGAAAGGCCTGTTTGACGCCCTGCCCGCCGACCTGCCGGTCAGCGTCGAGGTGGTGAACTTTGACCGTGAAGCCCACACCTCGGTGCGGGACTGGGCTGCCGAATGCCTGGCCAAGAGCCGCCCCTTTGTGGAAGCCTGAAACGATGTTCATGCGTTTTGAAAAGCTCTCGCGTCTGCCCTTCTTCTTTGGGGCGCGGTGGTTCAGCAGTGCTTGAAAAGTCGTCCATGACAAAACGACCACTACTTTCAAACATCCGGAGCACACCATGGACTTTTCACTCAACGACGAACAAAAAATGATGATCGAAACGGTACGCCGTTTCATCACCGAAGAACTCAAGCCTCTCGAAGACGAGATCGAAGACAAAGGCTTTCTGGACAAGGCCAAAGCGCAAGCGATTCACGACAAAGCCAAAGCCCTGGGCCTGTACGGCATGAACATGCCCGCCGAATTGGGCGGTGGCGGCCTGTCCAACATGGACCGCATCCTGTGCGAAGAGCAGTTCGGCCACACCAGCGACATCCTGATCCGCCGAGCCTTTGGCAATGTGTACGAACCCCTGCTGCACTGCAAGGGTGAGCAGATCGAGCGCTGGCTCAAGCCTGCTGTGGCGGGCACACGCACCTGCGCCATCACCATCACCGAATCGGGCGCGGGCTCGGACGCGGCAGGCATCAAAACCAACGCCAAGAAAAACGAGCTAGGCTGGGTGCTCAACGGCACCAAACACTTCATCAGCGATGGCGAGTGGAGCGACTTCTTTTTGGTGTCGGCCAAGACCGGTGAAAAAGAAATCTCGATGTTCATGGTGGACAAAGGCCTGGCCGGTTTCACCGTGGGAAAAGACCAGAAGATGATGGGCCTGCGCGGTACGCCGCACCTGGAATTGTTCTTTGACAATGTGCAGCTCGAAGACGCCGCCCTGTTGGGCGAAGTGGGTCAGGGCTTCAAACTGGCCATGGGTGCGCTCAATGTGGTGCGCCTGGCTCAGGTGGGTGCTCGCGCTGTGGGCAAGGCCACGCATGTGTGCGAGCTGATGCTGAACTGGGCCAATGAGCGCAAGCAGTTCGGCAGCAAGATCGGTGACTTCCAGATGGTGCAGCAGATGATCGCCGACAGCGTGATCGAGATCAACGCTGCCCGCTGGATGGTCTACCACGCCGCCTGGATGCTGGACCAAGGCATGGATGCCCGCGAGCAGATCGCCATGGTGAAGGTGCACGCTGCAGAAACTTTGGGCCGCGTGGTGGACCGTGCGGTGCAGGTGTTTGGTGGCATGGGCTTTTGCAAGGAGCTGTCCATCGAGCGCTATTACCGCGATGCCCGCATTTACCGCATCTTCGATGGCACCAGCGAGATCCACCGGGGCGTGATCGCCAAGAGCGCTCTCAAGAAGGGGGCCGTTCTGTTTGATGTGAACCGCTGACCTTTTGTGTGCGTGTGATGTGCCTATCTCGAGGGCCGAGTGAGTGGGCTGGGCGGCCTCCTCATACCGGGGTACCGAAAATCGTCGGCCGCCCATCCCACTCACACGGCTGTTGGTCTACTTGTTGTCTTCACGCAGGTCGGAGCTGAAGCTCCGACCTACAAAGGCACTGCGGCATCAAGACATTTGCACAACAACCAGCCCATCGGGGGTGGCGTGGGGGCCGCGGCCGATTTCTGGTACCCCAGCATGAGGCCGCGGCCCCCACGCCATCACCGATGCAGCGCACCACGAACCTGCCTGCGAACAAAATCTGAGAGACTGAAAAATGCAACCCAAATTCATGACCGCCACCCAAGCGGCACAACTGATACAAGACGGCGACACCGTGGGCCTCATGGGTGGCGGCGGCGGCCTGATGGAAGCGACGCACCTGTTTGAAGCCGTGCAAGAATGCTTTCTGAACACGCAAACCCCCAAGAACCTCACCGTCATGCACGCCCTGGGCATTGGCGACAAAAAAACCAAAGGCATGAACTGCTTCGCGCACGAAGGCCTGGTCAAACGGGTCATCGGCGGGCACTGGGTCTGGTCACCGGCCATGCAACAACTGGCGCTGTCCAACAAGATCGAGGCCTACATCCTGCCTGGCGGCGTGAGCAGCCAGCTCATGCGCGAGATCGGCGCAGGTCGCCCCGGCCTCATCAGCCATGTGGGCCTGGGCACGGTGTGTGACCCGCGCCATGGCGGAGGCCGCATGAACGATGCGGCCAAGGATGATCTGGCCGAAGTCATCGCCATCGATGGCCGCGAATACCTGCGCTACAAGCCCTTCCCCATCCATGTGGCCATCGTGCGCGCGAGCAGCGCCGACGAAGACGGCAACATCAGCTTCGAGCACGAAGCGGCCAACCTCGATGCGCAATCTCTGGCCCTGGCGGCCCGCAACAGCGGCGGCAAAGTCATCGTGCAGGTCAAGGAACGTTTGCCCAAAGGTGCACTCAAGGCCCGCGAAGTGCGCATTCCTTCGGCCTGGGTGGACGCCATCGTGGTGGACCCCGAGCAGTCCACCAGCTACGCCATCCCGTTTGACCCCGCCTTCAGCGGCGAGTTGACAGGCGCAGCGCGTGCCCAAAGCGAAGCGCAAGACCACGCCCGCGAAGTGGCCGCTGCGCAAGAAGCCTTCAGCGAACGCCAGGCGGTGGCGCGTCGTGCGTACGTGGAACTCTTCAACACCGACAAGGCTAGGCCTGTTATCAACTACGGCGTGGGCGTGCCCGACGCGGTGGCCAAGCTGATCGCGGCGCGCAACGAACAGCACCGCATTTACCAAACCATCGAGCACGGCACCTACGGCGGCACGCTCATGGACGGCGTGTTGTTTGGCTACGCCCGCAACGCCACGGCCATGCTGGACGCGGCCACGCAGTTCGACTTTTATGGCGGCGGCGGTCTGGACATCGCCTTTTTGGGCTTTGGTGAATTCGACGAAGAAGGCTCGGTCAATGTGTCACGCCTGGGCGGCGTCACCGTGGGGCCTGGCGGCTTCATCGACATTGCGCAAAACGCCAAGAAGGTGGTGTTCTGCGGCACGCTGGCGGCCAAGGGCGTCAAGCTCGAAACCGGCGATGGTCAGATGCGCGTGACCGCGCAAGGGGCCGTGAAAAAGCTGGTCAAAAAAGTGGACCAAATCACCTTCTCCGGGCCGCAAGGCTTGGTACGGAAACAAGAGGTGCTTTACCTCACCGAACGGGCCAGCTTCCGCCTCACGCCCCAAGGCATCGAGCTGTTCGAGATCGCCCCCGGCATCGACCTGCAGCGCGATGTGTTGGACCAGATGGACTTTGTACCTCTCTTAGCTCAAGAGCTGCAAGTGATGGACAGCGCCCACTTCACCGCCTGAGCGTCCCGCACCCCATCGCCGAACAAGTTCAGCTCCTACGAACTCCAGACACTGAAGCTCACCCTTGTAGACATGATGGATGACCTGCCCACCTGACAAACGTGGGTTAAGTTGATGGGGTGCAAAACCTTTATCAACCCAGTGCCATAACTCAGGAGGCAGGTCATGAAACAGTTTAACGATATCTATGT
>Ga0228698_1000049_pt1 | contig 118807 bp, 109 predicted proteins | sample McNCre117_Aug_MG_FD_178015 | JGI IMG/M metagenome (GOLD analysis project Ga0228698, IMG submission 178015) | Freshwater microbial communities from McNutts Creek, Athens, Georgia, United States - 1-17_Aug_MG | ecosystem: Environmental > Aquatic > Freshwater > Creek | place: USA: Georgia... | reverse complement strand
GCGCTCTAGTCAGTGGAATAGCTGCGACTTAGTTTGTCGCACCTTCAGAACAAGATACAACCTATGACACAACCCGCAAGCCTGAAGACAGTGGTGACGCTATTAGAAATACTAAAGCGAGTACCTAAGCACCGCAAAATCACCAAAGACCAACTTCTAGAGCAACTGCTCGCCGCTGGCATAAAAATTTCTGAGCGAACAATGCAACGTCACTTGGCGGCATTGGCCGAGGTGTTTGATATTGAAAGGGATGACCGCTCAAAACCTTATGGCTATCGCTGGAAGGAACAATCTAAAGGTTTAGCGTTGGGTGGTTTGACCTTACAAGAATCGCTATTGTTAAAGCTGTCTCACGAGCATGTTCGCAAATTATTACCGCAGCGCTTGGTCACGGCAATGAGCGGATTCTTCGATCAAGCAGAGCGAAATCTTGCGCCGGGGAGTAACGCTGCGCTTGAACGCCAATGGTTGCGCAAAGTACGTGTAGTCGCCACTAACCAGCCACTATTGCCGCCAGAGATTGTTCCCGACGTATTTGACGCGGTTACCCAGGCGCTATTTGAGAACCGCGAATTAGATATCGAATACCGTAACGCAGCCGGTGAAGTTAAACAGGCCAAAGTGTGGCCACTAGGGCTGGCCCAACAAGGTCCCCGCATGTATTTGGTTTGCCGGTTCTCTGGCTACAACAATGAGCGTAGTCTGGCCTTGCACCGGATCAGCAAGGCCCAGGCTAGCACCATTACCTTTGACTACCCCGGTGATTTTGACCTCGCCACTTACGACGCTGACGGCCGCTTTGGTTTTGGTGAAGGCGAACGTGTAAAGCTCAACTTCCGTATTACCAAGCAAGCCGGATTGCATTTAACCGAAAGCCCACTGTCGGAAGACCAGGTGGTTATTGAGCATTCGGATTGTTACGAAATCAGCGCGACCGTTGTGGATTCAGAGATGTTGAAGCGGTGGTTGCGGGGGTTTGGGGAGGATTTGGTATCGCTAGTCAAACAAGAAGCTTGATGTCTTAATTTGGTGGTACGTAAATCTAGCAACAATTCAATTTCAACCGGGAGTATCAATACTATGCGTGAAGATTGCTAATGTTAAGAACTCAGTAAAAGTCGAAGAATTTTTTAGTACAGAGTGCAACACTAAATAGGAAGAAAATGGAAATAATTTCACAAGATAAGATAATGGAAGTCCTCAATTGGGCTTACGACAAAGCGCTAACAGGCGTCGCGGGCAGCGACTCATCGTTCGACTTGGCTGATGAATACCTAAAAACAAAAGGTACGCGAGTCGACCAAGTAAACGCCCTTATAAGGTGGCAAAACACCAAAGCTGGTGCAGCTGGGTTCGTTACCGGGCTGGGTGGATTGGCGACTATGCCGATTGCTGTTCCTGCGAACCTAGCATCTGTAATTTTGATTCAAATCCGAATGATTGCAGCAATCGCAAAGATGGGTGGCCATGACATAAGGGACGACAAAGTAAGGACTCTGGTCATTACCTGTTTAGCAGGTGATGCAGCAATCGAGATTTTGCGCGACTTTGGCATACTTCTCGGAAAGAAAATGACTCAGATTGCAATTTCCAAAATCAGTTCGACAGTGATAACAAAAATTAATCAAACAATCGGATTAAGGTTGATAACGAAAACTGGAACGAGTGGATTGATTAACCTTAGTAAGGTAGTGCCGTTCGTTGGGGGAGTTGTAGGTGGAGTATTTGACGCCACAATGACTAACACCATTGGTAATATTGCGAGAGATATATTCATAACATCCGAATTCGACTAAGACGAAAATCTTGGTGAATGAAAAGGCGGTGCTTCTTTCTTTTTAGATTTTGTGAAAAATATGGAAAGTGCTGAGAAATCCATGTCGGAAATTTTGTTGTTGCAGCGATATTGAGATAATGCATTTCTCACCGTCACTTTGTCGTAGTAACGCAGGTGAATGAGGGGGAAGCGCTCGTCGTTCAATATGGGCGATTAGGGCTTTACCTTTCTAAACCTAATGGGCTTCTGCATCGACCTCAATACTCTGTTGCACGTTCGCCAATACTGACACTATTGATTCTCACTCTCAAACTACTAATAAGGATTCGAAATGAACCATTGCGATAGTGTCTCGCAGGCAATAGCTATGATTTTTTAAAATAACTTCGCGGTTCGTTTTGCCGCTCTGATGGCGTTATTTTCTTCCGCATTCGTCTGAGCATTGGAAATCTCTGACCTCGCAAAGCCGGGGGGATACCTGCAGCCATCCGATCAGATAACTGCGCCAAAGAGTCAGGTGAGTGAAATTGTCCAATAGTCATAAAACGGATAGCGTTTTCAAATGTACATGCTTGTAAGAGGGGAGTGAATGAAATGGAAGCAACTGTAAATGCGCGGGGAACGTCGGTTTACGCATGCAAAGCCGCCGGCATCACGCTTGAATCGGACGTAATACTTGCACCTGAAACGCGGCGTATGTTAGACGAGGCTATTGGAGCTATACGCCACCATAAGACCATTTATACAGACTGGGGTTTTGGCGCAGTTGACCCGATGGGTCGCAATTTGATCCTCAACTTTTACGGGCCGCCAGGAGTCGGCAAGACCCTTGCCGCAGAGGCGCTGGCGGGTACGCTCGGTCGGCCAATAATCCAATTGGGCATTTGCGAGTTGGAAAGCAAGTTCGTAGGCGAGACGGCTAAAAATATTTCAGCCGCGTTTCAAGCAGCAGCTACCGAAAGTGCATTGCTTTTCTTCGATGAGGCAGATACTCTGTTAGGCGCAAGGCTGTCTACGGTCACCCAAGGAATTGATAACGAAATCAACGCAATGCGCTCGACCTTGTTAATCGAGCTCGAACGATTCGAGGGCGTAGCTGTGTTCGCTACAAACTTCGCCAAAAACTACGATAACGCCTTTGTCAGTAGGATTCGCTATCACATTGAATTCAAACTGCCTGATCTGGATGGGCGCCGTCAACTCTGGCGCCGGATGCTCGTGCCAGGGATTCCACTGATTGAATCTAGAGAGGAATTGATTGAACGGGCATCGCATGAGTCGGATGGTTTGTCTGGTCGGGAAATACGAACCGTTTTGCGAACCGCGTTGCCGCGCGCATTTGTTGAGAACCCGCTGGCGCCGGTAGTCCGATGGCAGGACCTTCACTCTGCAATATCGGATGTACGAGTTGCCCATCGCAATATTGGTCGTATGGGCATTCAGGGCGCGCACAGCGATGAACGCATTGAAGCAAGTCGGCGGTCCTTAGGCTTAACAAGTTAAAAGATTTTCATATTTTGAAAAGGTGAAAGCATGAGCTTTTTTAGCAAACTCAACCAACTGGGGCGCACGGTCGTCAGCGCCGCTAAACAGGTTGCCGCACGAGTCATTGATTTCATGGCTAATGACGCCGAGAAATTAATAGGCAAAGTTAAACAGGTATGGTCTAAAGTTAAGCCGTTCGTTGAGAGGATGCAGGCGCCTCTTCGGACGATGGCAGCTGCAACTGACAGCGTCCCAATTTTAGGCAAGATTATTCGGGTTGTTGCCATCGGTGTCGAAACGCTGCTTGCACTTGAAAATTCACCAGTTCTGAAAGGGGTCGAAAAGGCAATCTTGTACGCTGCCCGAAAGGCTAAGGAAATTGAGACATCTATCAAAAACGGGGAGTTGTCGGTTCTGATCACACCACAAGAATATGAGGAAGCGCTGGGAAACCGCCGCCAGTTCCGCGCCATGGAGCGAGAGGCGGATACGTTTGATCAAGACGTTCGCTACAAATTTGACATCGCATCTGCAATTAATGACCTCGGTATTGCAGAATATGAAGTTGAAAAAGCAATTTTGGGGGAACCAGAGGACTTTCAACACTATCTTCGGCTAAGAGCAGCGCAAAAGCTACTTCGCATCCTCCGTACAAAACTCGTCGTAGCTGGAACAATTGATGGACTATTAGAAGAGGATTGGTTCCTAGTCCGAGTAGCTTCTGATCTTGTTAAAGCCAATCCAGAATTGCAATCTGACACAGCGTTGCGCTTTGATGAAATTCTTCGCAGTCGCACTGGTAAAAACTTGCAATCCTTTATTTTCGAGGAACTTATTGCCGCATGGAAATATGAAGCCAAGACGCTAGCGACAAGCGTCCAAGATGAAACGCGGCTTATTGCTTCGAAGACCGTGGCTCGAAATCGCTTGAGGCTTGCCCTGAAAGACCAAGGCGAACTTTCTTCCGAAGAGGCAAAGGAGCTCGCCCTGTTGGAAGCGGAGGTTCCAAAGTTGGATGAAACCCTTAAGGAATTGAATACCCGAAAAAATGATGTATGTCGGTATGCAGATGCGTCTGAAGGCTACCTTCAGATGCTTGAGAAGACTGAAGCAGAACTTGAAGCGGAAGATCGTAGCTATGTCTTTGAGGAGGGTGAGCAAGTTGGTCGAATCATCATGGAAGCGGCACAAAACGGTACCCCCTTTGCGAAATTGAGCCATGAGGACCAATCGTTGGTTAGTGATTTCGCTAATGTGTTCTACAAAGACGCCGAGCAGCGAATGGCCACAGTATTGGAGATAACGGCATGACCGTATATGGCGATGAGTTGATCCAATTTCTACTCCCATCATTGGGCGATCCGCTGCAAATTGCAATTCTGGGGATTATCAGCATCGCGATGGCGGTGACAATGGGCTGCACGCACTGGAGGGCAAACAGCCGTTCTTGGGAGCGCAAGTGGGCGCGGGGCACTGACACCAAGCAGGATGATCTTGACATTGAACATGGCAGTGTGACTGATCTTTGGCATGCAGTGGCTACTGTGCCCGAGAAGCTGTCTGAAGTTATGCCGGGGATGATGTTGGTGGTCGGACTTCTCGGCACTTTCTTAGGCCTGGGTCTGGCACTGAATCACGCGTCAAACATTCTTAGCGAAGCCAACTCCATCGCAAACAGTATGGGCGATTTGACTGGATTACTCCAGGGTTTAGGAACTAAGTTTAAGACCTCTACGTGGGGTATCACCGGTTATATAGTTCTTAAGGTTTGGAGCGAGGCGTTTCGATTTGAAGAAAAACGGTTAACTTGGGTGATTTCCAAAGTTAAAGCCGAAATTGAGCGAAAGAAAAAGGACGTCGCTCAAGTCCAGAAACAGCAGAGCGATGAGTTCCGGAGTTTGATTCAAGCAACGTCCACCGCGATTGTAGGCGGCATAAGTCACGCCTTGGACCGCAACGCTGTCACTACGATCGCTGGTATAAGTAAGTCTTTGCACGAGGCGTCGGCCAGTATTTCGACGCAAATTTGCAATGCTCTTGCCGCAGCGCATGCCCACTCACAGCAACACCTCAACGGTATCGCCGCAGCGATCAACAAACACGTTGGCGCATCAATAGAAAGTGCAACCACGCATACCCGAGTCAATCTGGAAAGTGGGATCGTCAAGTTAGATAGCTCGCTGGGGCTACTTTTGACTCAGAGTATCGAAACTCAAAAGGTAATTTCCATATTCACAGTTGGCATCAACAGCATAGTCGACAGACTGAGTAGCGCAGCGCAGAGCATGACCACGGGAGCGAATAGTGTCGCTGAATCTGCTAATCATTTGAAAATGACGGTACAAGATTTCGGCGAGAAATTTGAAAGCGTTCTCGATGATGTCCAAAATGAACTTAAGTCTGCTATCACAGATACCAGCCGTCAGGCCGCGATGACCCTAAGGGAAGGAACTGACAAACTAGAAGCAGCAACTAATCAGATCTTTAATGCACTTTATTCTCTGTCAAGCGATCTGAAAGAGACGTTGCACCAGGTCGATGCTTCCCTAAGCGGCGCTTTAAAGGATCAGGAATCACTTTTGAAAAAAATGACTTTCGACATCGAACGGACGTTGAATACCCAAGGCGACATGGCCAAGAGTATCCAGCAAAAGATTGAATTTGCACTCACTGAGCAGAATCACACAATGAAATTAGTTCAGGAAAAAATTGATGCGACAGTTCATCTGCAGATCGGCACCATGAAGGGCATAAAAGACGACTTAACTAAGGCATTGGGGGATTCCAATCTCTCTGTCAGAACGGCGACTGATGAGCTAGCAGAAACAGCCGTTACAACGTCGACCGAGATGAGGCGCATATCGACGCTTATTACGCAAAGTCTAGCGTTAGTGAGTGAATCGAGAAGAAGCGCATTAAGCGAGGACAGGCATCTCAAAGAAGCGGTCCGAGGCATCCACGCCACTATCACGGATCTCAACTCCAATCTGGCTTCACTGATAGATAAGCTAAGTTACGTGTACGAGCATAATATATCGGCGCCAGTGACGCGCCCGACTCATGACCGGGAAAGCGAGGCTACCGCCCATGATGCGCTGCCGATACTGACTGAGGAGCCGCAGTGAAGGAGAAGCCGACGGAATGGATCGCCATTTCAGACTTGATGGCCGGCGTAATGGCGGTCGTTATGCTTTTGCTGGTAGTTTCTGTTCTGCAGAAGTCGTACGCAGAAATCAAGCATCGTCAAGAAATGATCGAGCGACGGGATCCGCAGCAGGCTAGAGTACGCGCATTGATGGCGGAACTCGATCAGATGCTAGCTGAAGCCGTCAAAGGAGGCATGATCACTCTGGATTTGGAAGGCCGGCGGGTGACACTCAAGGATGGTGTGTTTGCTCGCGGGAGTGCATGCGTGACGGATCAGGCTAGAGCGGCATTTGCGGACATACGAAGTAAGCTGACCATCTTTCTCGCGGAAATCCCGGAGGGGCGCATTTACGTTGAAGGTCACACCGATGATAGGCCAGTACTACGACCAGTAACGGATATTTCCCAGTTTTGCACGGTCTATGACGACAACTTTACGCTTTCTGCGGCAAGAGCGCGGGAGGCCCGGAAGCTCTTGACCTTTGGACTGGGCACGGAACATTCAAAACGAATTGTTGTGGCAGGCTTTGGGGATTCACAGCCGCTCAGCGGTTTGCCAAGTGACGACCCAAGGCAACGAAGGATTGAGGTTCGGTTCGTGGTCCAGGAAGGTGCAGATAGGTGAACTATTGGAACGGCGTAGGTTTCTATAAAGAGGATTTTCAATCAGGATTTTGATTATTGTTACTCCACGTTCCTTAAATAAGAATAGATGTCCGACACGCTTTGTCGCACCCCTAGCAATAATTCAATCCATCGAATTCAATTTCTCAACCACTTAGAAAGGTGCGTAATGAACAACTTCCCACAGCCCCAACCTATGGATTCCCTTAACGCTTTCGCTAAAGCGTTTAAAGCAGGCGTCTACGTCACACTCGCATTGGTTGCTGCAGTGCTTATTGCCCGGGAATCCTGAGTTCAAAAGTCGCCTGTCATAGGCCAAGGAAAGGGGCTTGTCCCCCCTTCTTTTCGCCAAGTATCGGGTGTCCCCCATCAAAAGCGAGCGTGATTTCGATCTCACCTCTAGCAAAATCACCCCAGAGCAACAATTTTGGCACCGGCGTAGGCCAGTCGCATCTCCTCTGTCACCATCCGTTTCATCGAATGGCGCGAGCAGCTATAAGTCCTTGAACTTACAAACTTCGCCAAAGCAATTACTCTGGCGCCGTACGTCTCAGAAAGATTGCAAAAATTCTCACTTGATGCAAAAACAGCCGCTGATGCGGCTGTTTTTGGTTTGATGGGGATAGTTGCAGTTGGAACAGGACTTTCACCCAAAGCGGAAATATCTGCGTATTCCACGCGATGGCGGACACGATTCCATGCTGATGGCGGACAGCGTTCCAGCGTCATCGCGGACACCGTTCCACGGTGATGGCGGACAGCATTCCATTTTGAAGGCGGACACCCCAGCTGTGTCCTGAGTGACCCAAACGAGGCGTAGGCTGCCCGGTTTTTTGACCGGAACCCAGCTATGCCCACACCAAGGGTCACCATGAGCAAGATACGACACACATTGCAGCTGCTGCACAGCGGCAACCTCAGCCTGCGCCAGATTGGCGCCGCACTTGCGTATTCCGGTCATCGTGACCGCCGATTCCGGTCGATCGTGACCGATAAAACAGCGTCCAATATTGCGCCTGGTAATTTTAGTCAGACCGGTCACGATCGGTCTATTTGAGCCTCCTTTTTAGCTCCCTTTTGGGGACTGCGTAGCGACTCCCCCGTCAGTGTGAATCGGTGACTCTTTTGCATTATGCGGTCCAGGATTGCGTCGGCGATCGTAGCGTCGCCAATCCACGCATGCCAGTGTTCAATCGGCAACTGACTGGTAATGATGGTGGCTTTGTGGGTGGCCCGGTCATCGGTCTATGGCTAAGATAATTCAAAGTCTTAAGGATAAGATTTGAAAAAGGGAAAATTGTGAAGAAAAAATGTTGCTATCTGGCAATCGTTCTGCTTGCCCTTGTATTGATGGGGTGCGACAAAGCGAACCCTTCGCAATCTGCAACGCAACCGAAATTTCCGAAGCGGATCTTTACGCCAGAGCACCTTAGTGCAGAAACAATTTACAACGCTATTGTTGATCCCACGACTATCCCTGGTAAGCACATAGCGGAATCCCATTTCCACCCCACGATATGGTTTTCAAAAGAAATTGTTATCGGCGACAAATCGCTGTTTGTAGTATTCATTTCAAATGAAAAGCCTGTAGGGATGTCGGGCGATACCAACAAAGGGCACGCCGAAGGAGAAGTAATTGACGTAGTGACACAAGAAAAAGAAGCTGATGGTTGGCCCACTGACCTCGACTATCAAGGTGGCGTGGCTGAAATCGGCACATGGGGTAAGGCACCAATAATTAGTGACGCGCCGATAATTGAACTATCCTCAAGCGCTTTTGCCATTCGAATTCCCATGAAGTGGGGAGGTCAAGGGGTTCATTCCAATAGTGAACATCTATTAGGTTATGAGAACAAAAAATGGCGCGACCTGGGTAATATCGAGCTTGGTGCTAATAATCAAGGTTTCTGCAAAGGTGATGCGCGTCCTAATACAGGCGAAACAGATCCTTGCTTTAGCTATACCGGGGTAATAGCAGTCGACAAAGAGGATAAGTCGAGCTACCCGGCCTTAAAGGTGGTTCGTAAAGGTACTACTCTCAAGCAATCCTCAACAGGCGATGAAGATAAGCAGGAGATAGTTCCGGCAACATCAGAAGTCTATAGATACGTTTCAAACAAATATTTATCAAGCGAAGATGCTGCTGAATACGAATCTCAACATCCGGTCGGCGGTAAGGGTTGGTATATTGCTGACGTAAATTTCACAAAATGCTTTGAGTCAAAAAACTCACCTGCCGACAAAATCCGTATGATTCAAGACTATGGCACATCTGCCATTACTAAAGATCTACCAAATGGCGGGGTGGAAGTTGGTGATAATTCGACGTATTGGACCTACTTTAAAACTCTTGAAGCATGCACAGCATCGCTTCCAAGATCAAAACCAGTACCTTCTAAATATGAATAAAAAGGTACTGTTGCTGTTATGACCTGACCGGGGAATTTCGATCCATTTGAAGCTTGGAATATTGGTCTCTTCTGGAAGGAGCGACGATAACGATTCAATTCGAGGTCAGGCCGGTCCCTTCAGCGGAGCGGTGTCGTCTTCCGTCTGTATCGCTCGTGACTTAATTCACACCTATAGGGAAATCTCCCCGAGCAGTAATTCTGGCACCGGCGTAGGCCAGTCGCATCGCCTCGGTCACTATCCGCTTCAACGCATGGCGCGGGCAGCGATAACTATTTGAAATTACAAACTACGCCAAAGCAATTACTCTGGCGCCCTAAGGGATGACACAGAAAGTGAAAATCTCGACAAGTTAGTGAAAACCGACTGACGTAGTTAGTGAAAAATTCCGGCAGCTGTTCGGCACGATGTGTGTGCCTTCGTTGACGGCGTGAAGGTGGACAGACCGCTTTGAGGCAACGTCAGCGTCGCTCGTCGGTAACCTGGCTGAGATCAACGCTGTGACCGCGAGCAGGCTTGCAAAGCGAGCCTGCTTGGGCCAGCCGCCCTACCCAGGCGACACGCGCCTCGGTAGGGCATTTACCCCCGTTGGTTTTCGCGAGCGCGTCCTACGTATTGGGGGCGTTTGGTGTCGCTCACTCGAAGGGGCTATGTCCGTGCTCACTTCGCAGCGCGGACATGTAAGACTCATTGCCTATTTCGAAAAAGGATTGGCGTGACTTCAGAGCCGGCATTGATGCTGGCAGCCCGAGCTTCCGTAGAAGTGAGCGTGGACGACGCGGTCTCCTGAACTGGCCTTACGGCGCGTGCAGCCTCCCCCGGTGCCATCACGACCTCTTCTGCCGACGGCAGCTTTCGCGGCAGCTATTGCCGATTCCGACTTCAGGCTTACTACGAGGGGGTGCGGACAAAATCTTGGTCTCTTCTGCAAGGAGCGACGAGAACGATTCAACTCGAGGTCAGGCCGGTCCCTTCAGCGGAGCGGTGTCGTCTTCCGTCAACCTACGACTGCCTTGTAGATTTAGTAGGGTGAGCGGCCTGTCTTCAGACTTGACTTCGTCAATGCTGACGATGCGCACGGACGCAGAATCCACCCCGGGCGGGAATCATTGGCTGACCATCAAATTTCCCCATTTGCGCGATAATTTCCGCAAAAATGGGGAAAGTTGATTAATATCATAGGCTTATGATATACAAACGCGCTGACTTCATTCCATTTCCAGTTGACTCTGACCGCGTCGTAGCAAACCTAGAGGGGGCATACGAGCAATGGCTTGATGCCAGACGCCAGCTCAATCGATTGCCGGTTTCCATGTATTGGAAATCCGTTAACGGCATTGAGTACCTTGGTGTCAAGATTAGCTCGTCATCCAACGGCACAACCGGTGGACCGCGCTCTCCCGAAACAGAGGCTGAGTACGAGGCGTTTCACCGCGAGAAGGACGCGCTCAAAGACCGTGTCGCCAATGCCAATGCGCTCATCAGTGAGCGGGCGGGTCAGTTTCGCAATCTGCGCTTGCCCGTGCTGGGCGACAGGCAGGCTGAACTGTTGCGCGCGCTGGATATCGAACAAGTGTTGCGAAATGATGTGCTGGTGGTGGGAACAAACGCATTTTGCGCTTACGAGTTGTTGTGCGGAGCCAAGTTCCCGACTGGCAATGAGGAAACGGAAGACTTCGACTTGGCATGGTGCCGGGGCACGAAAGTCTCGCTGGCGACCCCAGAAACCGAACAACGCAGCACCCTCCTGCAGGTGCTACAAGGCGTTGATTCCTCATACCGAATCAATCCGAAGAAGAAGTACCAAGCGGTGAACGCGGATGGCTACGAGGTCGAACTGTTGGCTGCGCCGAGCCTTGCTCCCCTGCCAATTGAAGAGGCATTCGAGCCCATGTATTCACTGACCGAGCAGGAATGGCTGTTGAAAGGGCGTCCCGCGGGCTTTGTGGTTGCGACGGTGCGCCGCCGTGCCTGCCCGATCTACGTGCCCGATCCACGCTGGATGGCGGTTCACAAGTTGTGGTTGTCTCAGAAACCGGAGCGGCGGGACTCCAAGAAGCCCAAGGACAGGCGCCAGGGCAACGTCTTGCTAGACGCTTGCCGCTACTTTCTTGGCGACGCCTACCCGCTGGATATCGACTTCGTCTTGGACCTCCCTTCAGAGTTGCGTGACGTGTTTGATGCATGGGCCACAGAGCGGGGATTCGATCCAACAAACCCAAATTCCGGTCTCGCGGAATCGACGCCACCAGTGCAAAGTAGGCGGCGTTTCACGCGCTAACGACGGCGCTGGATTTTGCGTTATGCGCAGAGGCCGCCATAGCCACAACGTACTGCTGATAGGGGCTACCGGTTGCGACAAGGCCTTCCCGTGATTCAAACCTTCAAGGACACCTGGGTAACTCCCGTTTTTATTAGCACCGGGCTTTGGAAGCTCGGGTTAATTGTGTGATTGAATCTAGCATGGCAATCACGAAACAAATAGGGAACCCATGCGCTACGACGTCAAGAAAAAATGGCAAGCTATCGCCCCTAAAATGACGCTCGGCGTGAGCGTTGCGCCAGACGCACTGGCGGCGTAGCGAAAATACGGTTTTCGGCTTTTCTAAAATGCCTACCCTCAACCAGCAACGCACGCAGAAATATTTGCACGCACGCCAGCAGCACCCGGCCTGGATGTTGTTGGCGGCCAGGCGCGGCCCGCTGATGCTCAGTGGCCTGGAGGCGCTGTTCGAGCACCAGCGTGACGGCGTGCCTTTCGACGCAGCCGTGCAGGCGCTTTCAGACATACTGGCCGCACATGCCAACGACCCCGACTTCGAGATAAGCACAGTGGACGTGGCCACTCAGGCCCGGTACGAACTGCGCGATTGGATCAAGCGTGGGCTGATCACAGAGCGTGAAGGCCGCATATTTGAGACCGATGCGCTCAAGACCGCCTTGCGCTTTGTGGCGCAGCTAGACCAGCGCATGATGACCTCCACCGCCTCTCGCTTGGCCGTCGTGCAACGCGAGATTGACAACCTGGCGGCCGCTTTAAACCCCGACCCGCACAGCCGCACTGTGCACCTTGAGCGGCGCATGGCGGAGCTGCAACAGCAGTTAGATGATGTTCGCGCTGGCCGCATCGACACGCTCACCGATGCACAGGCCATTGAGGGCATCCGCGAGGTCTATGCCTTGGCCACCAGTCTGCGAGCCGACTTCCGGCGTGTGGAGGATTCCTGGCGCGAGGCCGACCGCGCACTGCGACAAGCCATCATCAGCGCCCAGTACCACCGTGGCGCGGTGATGGACCAATTGCTCGATGGCCACGCCAACTTGCTCAACACGCAGGAAGGTCGCGTATTTGAAGGCTTCCAGCAACAGCTCAACCAGCAAAGCGAGCTGACCGCGATGCGCCTGCGCATCCGCGCCATCCTCCAGCACCCCAGTGCCGTGCGGGCGCTGGACGATGTGCAGCACAGCACATTGCGTCTGCTGGTGCAACAGCTCATCAAAGAAGCCCAGGTGGTGCAGGGCGTGCGTGCGCGCAGCGAGCGCGAAGTCAGCCAGTTCATGAAAACCGGTCAGGCCGCCGAGAATCAGCGCGTGGGCCAGTTGCTCAACGACATCCTGCAGCAGGCCCTGCTGGTGGACTGGCAACGCCAAGCGGTGCGTCGCCACGCTACGCGGCTGCCGCCGCTGGGTGTGGCCCTGGCGGGTCTTCCGCTGATTGAGCGGCTGCGCGTCAAATCGCTGGACGGCGGCGCGGAGGCCGAATTGCTGCTGACCACGCAATACGCCGATCTCGACCAGGTGGACGACGAGTTTTGGCAGGCCTTCGAGGGGCTGGATCGTGAAGCCGTGCTGACCCAGACCCTGCAAACCCTGGAACACAGCGGCCAGCGCATGACCCTCGTCGCACTGGCCCAGGCGCTGCCCCCCGGCGCGCATGATCTGGAAACGCTCACCTTGTGGTTGGACTTGGCACGGGAATCGGGGGCCGAATTCGATGCGGGACAGGAGGAACACATCACCACCCACGACCCGGACAGCGCATGGCGCTTCACCGTGCCGCGCGTCGGGCTGGACGCCGCTGCGGTGCGCAGGGTAGTTCCGCAGGGTTGATATCAAAATGATAGCTGTCCACGACAATTCCACGAGGGCCACAGCCCCCAATAGCATCCAACACTGACACCATCCGATGCCACCCAACTCCCCGGACATCTTCGACCAATGGGCGAACGCCACGCCGTCCCGCCACGGCCCCCTTGGCGATACACCCGATGGCGGTGCAGCGGATGCCTGCCATCTCCCTGGCGTCGGGGAAGCACCATCACAGCTCCCGCAGGAGTCCGGTCCTAGCACGCCCACTGTCCTGCGTCGCGCAGTGCAAGAGCTGCTCAAAAACGGCCTGTTGGAGCAATCCGCCAAGCCCCATCTGTTCCGCCACATTGCCAGCAACACGGCGCGTGTGGATGCGCTGCTGGAGCCGCTGGACCTTGCTGTGCGCCTGGACGATCACCGCGGTCTGGCGTTCGTCGCCATCGCCGCCACCTACCAGGCCGATGACGAGAACGAGGATGAATGGACGCACCCTCTGGTACGCCGCCAGCGCCTGACGTTGGAGCAGTCCCTCGTGATGGCCCTTCTGCGGCGCGAATTCTTGCAGCGCGAGCAGGAGAGCGGCCTGGGCGTGCCGGTGCACCTGAGCGTGGACAGCCTGCTGCCGCAGCTGGAAATCTACCTGGGTAGCACTGGCAGCGACATGCAGGAGCGCAAGCGCCTGCTGAACCTGCTGGAGAACCTGCGCGGCCACGGCGTGGTGTCCGAGGTGGACGCGCAAGACAGCTTCACGATCCGCCCCATGATCGTGCACCTGGCCAACCCCGAAAACCTACAGGCCTTGCTGCATACCTTGCGCGAGATGGGCCGCACCAACGCAGCGGCGGCACAGGGAGAGGAAGAATGAGTGACATCCGCTCCGGTTACCGCCTGCAGGAACTGCACCTGTACAACTGGGGCGCCTTCGCGGGTCGCCACCAGGCCCACATCGATGCGGCCAACACCGCAATCCTCGGCCCCACGGGCAGCGGAAAAACCACGCTGATCGATGCACTGATGACCCTCCTGTGCGCCAATCCGCGCTACAACCTGGCCTCCACCGGTGGTCATGAAAGCGATCGCGACCTGGTCTCCTACGTGCGTGGTGCCAGCGGCCCCGGCCAGGGTGCGCTGGACAGCACCGACAGCAACGGTCACTTGGCGCGTTCCGGCCGCTGCGTCAGCGGCATCGCCGCCAAGCTGGTGCGGGGCGACGACGGGCAAGACAGCGTGCTGATCGGTGCCATTTTCTGGTTTGACGGCAGCAGCTCTAGCACCAGCGACCTGAATAAGCGCTGGTGCTTCGCGCAGGGGCAGGGGCATAGCCTGGACCTGTGGCTGGAAGAACACCACGGCGGCGGCGCCCGTGCACTGGGCAAGCTGGAGAAATCTACTGACAATTTGCGCATCTTCCCCAGCAAGTCCGCCTACCTGGCGCGGCTGCAAAGCTGCTTCGAGGTGGGCCCCAACGCCTTCACCCTGCTCAACCGCGCAGCGGGTCTCAAGCAGCTCAACAGCATCGACTACATCTTCCGCGAGCTGGTGCTGGATGACCACAGCGCCTTCGACGCCGCGATGGACGTGGCCAAGGGCTTTGACGAGCTCGCCGCCATCCATGCCGAGCTGGAGTTGGCCAATCGCCAGTACCTGGCTCTGCTGCCGCTGCGTGACATGGCGCAGCGTGAGGCGCAGCAGAGCGAGCGCCTGCAAGACCTGCGCCGGTTGCAGGCCGCGCTGCCGCACTGGTTCGCTGCGCAGGGCGTGCGGCTGTGGAGCGAGCGCGTCGCGGAGTTGCAGGCTACGCTGGAGGCGCAGCAGCGCCAGATCAAAACGGACAGCGCGGCGCTTGAACAGGCGCGCGAGCACGAGCACGCGCTGTTGACGACGTATTTGAGCGCTGGTGGTGTCGATGTCAAGTCACTGGAGCAACTCATTGAAGCGCAGCAGAAGGTGCTGGCCCAAAGGCAAAGCAATGCCAAACAGTACCGGGCATTGGTACAACACCTGGGCCTCATCACAATGCAGCAAGGCACCGAGCCCCTCAGTGCCTTGCTGCTGGCCCAGCACCAGCAGCAAGGCGTCTCCCGAATACAAGCGCTGGAGGCGCAACAACCGGCACTGCAGGAGGCCACGGAAGCCGCTGTTACCCGCGAGCGCAATGCGCATACCGAATTGGCGCAGCTTCGGGCCGAGCTGGCAGCCGTGCGCGCACGCCCTGGCTCCAATCTGCCGAGCGTGGACACGCAATTTCGCGCGGCACTGGCAGCGCAGTTGCAACGGCTACCCGATGAGTTGCCATTCGTTGCCGAATTGGTAGAGGTGCAGAAAAAACAGCACGCTTGGCGCGGTGCCATCGAACGGGCCCTGGGCAGCCACCGCCTGCGCATTCTGGTGCCGCCGCAGGCCATGGAGGATGCGCTAAGCTGGGTTAACCAGCGCAACAACCACTTGCATGTGCGCCTGCTGGAAGTGCGCGAACCCGCCAAGCCTGCGCAATTTCTGGGCGATGGCTTTGCGGCCAAGCTCAACCTGAAAGACCATGCCCACGCCGGTGCGCTGCGCCAATTGCTGGCCGATCTGGACCTGCACTGCGTGGACAGCGCCCAGGCCCTGCGCACCACGCCGCACGCCATGACGCAGCAGGGCCTGATGTCCGGCAAAGCCCAGCACTTCGACAAGCAGGACCAGAAGCGCATCGATCAGGACTGGATGACCGGCTTTGATAACCACGACCGCGTGGCACACCTGGAAGCGCGGATCAGCGAGCAAGCCGAGCAATGGTATTTGCTTCAACAACAGAAACTGGCGGCGCAGGTTGCACAGGAGCAAGCGGCCCAATTGGCGCGCCTATGGGAGCAATTGCAGAAACTGCAATGGGACGATCTGGACGCAGGCGGCGTGGAGGCAGAATTGCAACGCTTGGAAAAGCGCCAGACCGCATTGCTCGACCCGCAATCCGAAACTGCACAGGCCAAGGTACGTTGGGAGGCCGCACGGAATGGAAACGCCACTCTGGCTGAGGAATTGTTGAAGCTCCAGACCGCGCGAGCAGGTGTGCAAGAGCGCCATACCAGCGCGCAGGTCCGACAGGGCGATTACGTGGCACGACAATCGCCCGTTGGCGAAGGCCGTACCGAATCTTGGGATGACGCCATCCATGCACTGCTGTCCGAAGCCTTGACCTGCGACACGCTGGAGGCCCAGGAACGCGGAGCGCAAGCGCAGGCGGAACGACAACGCGGTACCCAGGAAAACCAACTCGCCGAACTGCACAAGGACATCATCCGCCAGATGGCTCGGGCAAAAAGAGAAGACCGAGGGGCATTCACCGACGAGCTGGAGGACGTCGCCGCCCTGAACGCCTACCTAGAGCGCCTGCGCCTTCTGCAAGAGGAAGACCTGCCAGCCAAGCGTGCGCGCTTTCAGGACTACCTCAATGCCGCGTCCGACCAGGGGGTGAGCACGCTGCTATCGGGTATTGAGGCCCAAGTGTCTGAAATCACCGAGCGGCTCGACCGGCTCAACGACACGCTGGCCCGCGTGGACTTTCAGTCCGGCCACTACCTACAGCTGGCCCCACAGCCCGTGATCCACCCCGTGTTGCAAGAGCTGACCAAAACTATGGCGCAATTGCGCAGCGAACGCCTGCGTGATGACGGTGGCCAGGGCCACTACCAAGCGTTGCAAACCATGGTAGCGTTGCTGCGTGAACACGCCACAAACCGACGCACCAAGGCCGCCCAGGCACTTCTGGATCCGCGCTACCGCTTGCAGTTCGCCGTGCACGTACTGGATCGCACCACCGGCCAGGTACTGGAGCGGCGCACCGGCTCGCAAGGCGGCAGCGGCGGCGAGAAGGAAATCATCGCGAGCTACGTGCTCACCGCCTCACTGAGCTACGCGCTGTGCCCCCAGGGGCGCAGCCAGCCGCTGTTTGCCAGCATCGTGCTCGACGAGGCCTTTTCTAAAAGCTCACAGGCCGTGGCCGCGCGCATCATCCAGGCGCTCCGCGAATTCGGGCTGCATGCGCTCTTCGTCACGCCCAACAAGGAGCTGCGCCTGCTGCGCAACCACACCCGCAGTGCCGTGCTGGTGCACCGGCTGGGGCGCCAGGCCACAATTGCATCGCTGAGCTGGCAGGAACTTGACGCGCGAGCGCTGCAACGGCAGGCTATGCATTCAAATAGTCGTTAGCTCTGGTAAGTACCGAGTACGCAGCTATTTATTTGAGAGCAATGAAGTCCCCCAACCAACTAGCTAACCAGCTCGTGCGCCAGTGGCAACGCGGCGACTGGCGCGAACAGTACTTACTGCGGGACCGCAAGGCTTGGCCGCTACGCCTGTCCATCGGCGAGCCTGGTGCCACCAGATTTCGTGACGACAGTTCCGCCCTGCGCCAGCACTTGCAGCAGTGGCGCGCCATTGCTGCGCAAGGTCCCGGTCAAGTGGAGTGGACGGCGCGCCATTACCGTGGTGGCGCGACCCCCCTCGATGTCCCCACCCACTGGGTGTTGCGTCCCTCCGACTGCGCAGTGGCCTTTGAACGCTATGGTGATGGTGGCGTACATGCCAGCGCGGACTACCGCGCACTGACCAGCGTACTGCCACAGGTGGATGCGAGTTTCCACGCCCTGCTGCTGCGCAGGCTGGCGCTGTGGCGGCATCTGGATGTTGCGCAGGTCGTGACCGCCACCCGCATAGCCCTGCAATTGGAGCCGGGCTCTGCCAAGGGCCGACCCCTGCGCGCGCTAGCGCTGGCCGGTAACGACAGCAAATTTTTCGAGCACCACGCAGCGCTGCTTACTGCCCTGCTGGACGCACGTTTCGACGGCGAGGTCAGCCTTCAAGGCTTGACCGCGTTCCTGGACGCCAGCCCCGAGGGAGAACACTGGGTGCTGGTGGCACCACTGGCTGAGGGGATGCTATCGTTTCGCCGCCAGCGTGTTACTACGGCAGAGCTGCATGCCGCCGCTCTGCCTGCCCAGCGCATCTTGCTGGTGGAAAACGAACGCTGCCTGCACCAGTTGCCCATGCCGGCGCCGGACACCATCGCCGTCCTGGGCTGTGGCCTGAATTTGGCATGGCTCAGCGCCCCATGGCTGCAAGAACGCAACGTTGCTTACTGGGGTGATCTGGACACCTGGGGGTTGGCCATGCTGTCTTCGGCACGGGCATACATCCCCAAAGTGCAAGCACTGTTAATGCATCGCAGTTTTTTTAATGCTTACCGCCAGTTCGCGGTCTGCGAGCCTGTACACGCGCCAAACGAGACACCACCAAATTTGCTGTCCGACGAAGCGGACTTGTACAACTATTTGCGCACCCTTGAAAAGGGTCGTCTGGAGCAGGAGTTCATCCCCCATACTGCCGTCACACAAGCTATTGAAGCTTGGCTCCACAGTGAAGGCACCTAAATTCACATCCAGTTTGGTTGAATGGCATCTTGGTGGGTAAATTGCACGAACTCTGTCGCCAGCCACAATTTCGTGTGGCGCCAGTTCTCCAGATCACGGGCGGTTTCATGCCCTCAAAAATCGTGTGTAATGATGCGCGGCGCAGTCAAAATATATTGGCTTGACCTCCACGCCACAGTTACATCGACTATGGCAATGTGTTCCCGGGGGCGCCCTAATTAATATTTACGATGAAAAACGGCCTACTCACCTTATCGGCAATCGCTTTGACCATGACGCTGGCACTGACGGCCTGTCAAACACAAACCCAGCCCAAAGTAGAAACTGCGGCCCCTCCCGTCGCGGCGCCGGCAGCGCCCATCGCGTCTGAGATTGAGTTTGTTGATTTGCGAACCTTTGACAGCGCGCTTTCCGGGGCGTTGGCTGCGCAGTTACCCAAGGTCGAAGTCGATTTTTACAACCGCGTCACACCCAGCGACTTGCCCGAACGCTTGCAGCACTGGATGGCCTCGGTCGAGACCGGGGGCGGCACCGTCAAAGTGGTTCCGCCGCCTGGCAGCATTACGCCCAAAGATCCGTTGCTGCTGTTCAGTGCCTTGTGGAATGCAATCAAGCTGGCCCGGGCTGCTGCCGACAGCGCCCAACGCAAACCGGCGCAAGCCTACAACGCGCAAATCTATTTGAAGGCAGACGCGCAGGGCGAGTCGGTGGTTGACAAGATCGTATTTTTGCAACGTACCCCATAGGCGCCCACGGCCATGTTACGAATACCTCTGATCAGTCTCGTTCTGGCCTGTGCTTCTGCCATGGCCACTGCACAAGTGCCCACGCCCAGCACGGCACAAATGGTGCAGCAACTCCAAGCCACGCCGCACTTGCGCTCTTTGCGCGGTCTGCGAAATTTGAATGTTGAAGCCGCAGCGCAAGCACCCGCCGCAGACGCAGACGCTGCAGACGCTGCGCCGCCCGAGCGGCCTTCACTGTCATTGTTAATTCAATTTGACTTCAACTCTGCCCGTTTGCAGCCGCAAAGCGAGCAGGCCCTGATTAACCTGTCGCAAGCCTTGCTGTCGCCTGCGTTGGTGGCCAGCCGATTTGCGGTGGAAGGGCATACCGATGCCAAGGGCAGTGCAGAATACAACCTGAAACTCAGCGCCCAGCGCGCCCAATCGGTGGTCGACTTTCTCAAGGCCCGGGGGGTCGCGGAAGAGCGCTTGCTGGCGTCGGGTAAGGGGTCTACCGAATTGGCCAATAGCGCGCACCCATTTTCGGCAGAAAACCGCCGCGTGCGCATCGTCAATTTGGACTGAGCGCAGCACGCGCTCCATATCCTCGTGCATTTCACCGGACACTGAATCCACCTTCTATGCCTCTGTGGGACCGCATTTTTCGTCGCATTGGCGCCTTACCGGCAAAGCGCGTGACCTGGGGCCTGGTGTGCGTGTTTGCGGTGTGGGTGGTGTTGGATGTTTTTGTTTTCAAAGTCACCGGTGGCCTGAACCATTCCACCTATGACGCCATGGTGCGCGCGCGCATGCTGGCGCCTGCACCCGACCCGCGCATCGTGGTGGTCGACATTGACGAAGCGTCGCTGGCCCGCATGGGGCGCGAGTTTGGCCGCTGGCCTTGGCCGCGCGACACCCTGGCCACCGTGCTCGAACACATTGAGCGCCAGCAGCCCGCAGCGGTGGTTTGGGACATGCTGTTTTCCGACGCAGACCGCCTCAGTCCAGGCGGCGATGCGGCCTTTGACCAGGCCGCCAAGCGCAGCGAGCACAGCCACTTTTCGGTGGTGCGTCTGCCGCACAGCAATGACGCGGACAGCCAAATTGGCCAGTCTGCCTTGCCCAACTTGTGGTTGCCAGCGCCACAGCAAAGCGTCTTCTCTGGCAATGCTGCGGTTGCGGACCCCGCGGGTGCGGTGTCAACCGTGGCCTTGATTCCGCCTGCCTTGCCCTCCGTGGCCAGTGGCCGCTTGGGATACAACAATGGCTATGTAGACGGCGATGGCGTTCTGCGCCGCTACCGCTATGTCGAGCGTTTGCACGATGGAACGGCCATTCAATCGCTGCCCTTGAGTGTGCTGTCGGCCATGAATCTGCCCGCCGCCAATGCGTATTTGGCGCATGCAAGTACACACCCGGATGCCAACGACGAGCTCATTGTGTGGCCGCGCAGTGCCGAGGCTTATCCGCATGTGTCTTTTGCAGACGTGTTTGCGCAAGCCGATGGTGCGCGGCCGCAGGCACCGGTACCGTCGTTCACAGGCAAGGTGGTGGTGATTGGTGCGACGGCGCCGAGCTTGCACGATATTCATCCCACGCCCTTGTCGAATATGCAGGCCGGGGTGGACTCTTTGGCCGCGGTGCTGGACAACGCCTTGAACCAGCGCCATGTGCATGAGCTTTCGCGTGGCCTGCAAGCAGCAATGGCGATTGCTTTGTGTATCGCCTTGGCCTTGTGGGTGCAGTTCAAGAGCGCCGCTTCGTTGGCCCCGGCCTTGCTGGCTTTACCGGCGGCGTTGTTGGGTCTGAGTTACCTGAGTTTGAATGGCGCATCGATTTTTGTAGACCTGCATTTGTCTGCTGCGCTGGCCTTGGTTTTTCTGGCGGTGCTCCGGTTCTGGAACACCCTGCGGCGCGTGCATTGGTGTTCTGCGCCTGCGGCTGAACCCCTGATGTTGTGGCCCCTGCAGGGCAGGGATGCGTGGCTGGAGGCTTCTCTGGACCGCTTGATTGATGCGGTGGAGCGCCATGCGCCGCAGTGTCGTGTCGTGGTGTGCGACTCCAACGTGGTGTGGCCTGCCACACTGCGCTGGCCGGAGTTGGCGTGTTTTGCTGCGATTGTGGGGCCCGCGCACGCCATGCCGCGTGCGGTGTCGCTGTTGGCACCTGCGATTGACCACCTGCTCTTGCGCAGTGCGGCGCCGGTGGTGATCGGCGTGTCGGCCAGTGTGTCGGCCAGCGAAGATACCCCGGCAGCACAGATCGCCGGCCAGCGCCGTGCGTTGGCCCAACATGCCTATCAGGCCTGGGCTGCGCTGGGGCAAGGCGGGTCGGCCACGCAGGCGCAGCGTTACCATTGATTGATTGCCATCCAGGGAAAACAATATGAACTACACACCTCCACGCCGCACCGAGCAAACGCTGTTGCGACTCGCCTGTGCCATGGCATGGGGCGCAGCGCTGTGGCTGCCGGTCCAGGCCCAGGTTGCCGCTGGTGCCGTGGCGGGGCAAGTGCTCACCGCCGTTCGGCCTACCGAGTTGCGGGCCGACAAGCTGGGTTCTGCCTCCGTGTTGCGCACGCTGGCGGCGGGTACCCGTTTGCGGCTTGTCAGTGTCGAGGGCGGATGGGTTTTGGTTGAAGCCGATTCAATTGAAAAATCAGTGCCCAAGCGCACCGGGTGGGTCCGCGCCAGCGCGGTGGATTTGCAGGCCGGCAGCTCTGCCGCTTCGGCGCTGCCCAGTGGGCGCGAAAGCGCCGGCAACACGGCGCTGACGCTGGGCGTACGCGGTCTGCCACCCCGGATCAACCGCCATGCACTCATCATTGGTGTCAGCCGGTATGCCGATCCCCGAACCCCCCAGCTGCCCGGCACCCGCATTGACAAAGAGTCTGCCACGCAAATGGCCGAGGCCATGCAAGTACCCGCCGGCAACATCGCGTACCTGGAAGACGATCAGGCCACCGGAGACAATATTCGCCAGGCCCTGCGTGATCTGACGGAGAAGGTGCAAGACGGCGACCGCGTCTTCATTCATTTTTCGGGCCATGGCACGCGCTACAACGACCCCGTGGCGGGCGGCTGCGTTGAGGCCTTGCTGGCCTACGACGGCGGTACGCGCGGCACGCTCACCAATCATGAGATGGCCGAATTACTCAAGCCTTTGACCAACAAAACCGACAAGCTATTGGTTATGTTTGATGCCTGCCATTCCGGTGGTGTGGTCCAGGCCGCGTCCAGCGTGCGCACGCGCGGCTTTCAAAACGCCAATGACGAGGGCGTGCTGCGTCCCAAGTTCGCGGCAATTTCGGAGGAATGCGGGCGGCCTGTCAACGTAAAAACCCGCAATTTGGTGGTCGAGGCAAAGAACACTGGAACGCTCCCCGAAGACATTGTTTTTCTGAGTGCGGCGCGTGACAACGAAGTCAGCTTTGACGATGAAGTCAAAGGCGGCTTGGCCACGCAATATGTGCGTGATTGCATGCTGCGGGACGCCAAAGATTTGGACAACTCGGGCGCCATCACCATCGATGAAATTCGTGCCTGCGCCCAAGAAAAAATCAACAACCGCATGGCCAACGATGCCAATTACAAGGCCCACAATCTGGTGCTCAACGGCAACGCCAATTTTGTCCCGGCTTGGTTTGACCGCGCCAGTGCCATGCCCGTTGCAAGCCTTGCCGCAACCCCACCCGTTGCCACGGCCAAGCCCCTTACCGGCGAGCAGGCGTTGCGGCAAATGTTTGATCAACGCGATGCCAAGCGCCATGTGCAAGTGGGCTTGAGCAAGTCCACCCTGCGCATTGGCAACGATGCCTTGGAACTGACGCTGGAATCCGACCGCGCCGGCTATGTGTACGTGGTACTGGCCGGTTCGGACAACCAATCGGTGTATTTGTTGTTGCCCAACGATTTGGATGCCAACAACAAGATTGAGGCCGGCCAAAAGCTGGTGCTGCCGCGCGCCAATTGGCGGGTGGCGGCAGGCGGTCCGGCGGGCACCGATCACCTGCTGGTGGTGGTCAGTGACGCACCGCGTGATGTGAGCGCGCTGGCGGCCAACAAGGCCGGTCCTTTTGTGACCTCGCTCAACGACGCCGACGGGCGTGCACAGCTGGGGGCACTGATGAGTACCTCGCAGTTGGGTAGCAGCGCTGCTTGTCAAAGCGCCCAGAAGCGCCAGAAAAATGCAGCCTGTTCCGATGCCTATGGCGCCGCAATGGTTTCTGTGGAGGAAGTGAAATGAAAACTAAAACGTGGCGAGCCCTTCACTGGGCCGCATTGATTTGCACGCTGGCGGGCACCCTGCCGGCCGCTGCGCAGTCCGACGCAGCAGGCGGCTGGCTGATTACCGGGGCAGAGGCGCAAGCCTTCCGGGGTGAAGCCGGGTATTACGAGGCGCCTGCTCTGCGGCCCCGCGCCTTGGTGCCGGAAATCGAGATTCTGAAACCCGAGCCTGCGCCGGACCTCAAAGTGAAGGCACCATTTGCCATCGTCGTCGAGTTCAAAGCGCAAAGTGATGCGGACGTCGATCCGGGTACGTTCAAAGTTTTGTACGGTGCTTTGAAGCTTGATATCACCAGCCGGATTACCAAGTACGTGACCGTCAGCAAAGACGGCTTTGCGTTGGAGAACGCCAAAATCCCACCTGGCAAGCATCGATTGACCTTGCAAATTCAGGATACCAAGCAACGTGTGGCCGAGCGTGAGTTGCGGATTGAAGTGGAGTAGGAAATTCCGTGTTGCACGTGCTGGTCCGCCTTGGTTTGCTGCTGGTGCTTGCACTGTCGGTCACTGCCGCCAAAGCGCAAACCGACGACGGTGACGCGCTGGTTGCCCGTTTTCAGAGTGTCAGCCCAGAGGAGGCAGAGAAACTGCGCGCGGTTATCGCGGAACCGGTCCCGGTCGGCGCTTTGAATTTGACGCTGGCGTCGCACTTTCAAGCAAAAAAGCTGGCGGCAGAGCGGCTCGGTGACCGGCCATCCCTGATCCGGTTGTACCGGGAATGGGTGGCGGCCTTGCCGAACGACTTGCAACCGAAGGTCAACTTGTCGAACTTGCTGAGCCAGTCGGGCCAGTATGCCGAAGCGATTCAATTGACCAAGGAGGCGGTAGAGAAGGAATCCTTGCCGCTTTTGCGAGAGCAGCGGCGCGTCAATCTGGGGTGGAATTATGAAAACGCGGGGCAATACGCAGATGCACAAAAAGTGCTTGATGTCGCCCTCGCCAACGTGGCAGCGTTGAAGTCGCGGGCGCTGAACAACAACCAGCTCATGCGCGTTCAAATGGTGCTGAGCAATGCACTGCGGCTTCAATCGAGTTTGCATGGGCGTTGGGGGCGCTGGGCGCAGTCCACCGAAGCGGCCTCGGCTGCGGTGCCGGCAGCACGGACCTATTTGCAACTTGCCTTACAAGCGCCGAATGACCAAAATAAATCGATAAATGTGCTGGCCGCTGCCAGCGAGCTGGGCAAATGTTTGCAACGAAAAGCCATCGCCCTGGGGGCTGAGGGCCGTTACATCGATGCCGACCTTGCCTTGAAAGAGTATGTCCGTTTGGCCCAGGAGCAACAGTTGCCACCCGGGCACCTGGCCGGAATCTACCAGACCGCTGGAACGCTGCACTTGCAGCAACGCGAGTTTGTTGTGGCGGAGCGAAACTACCGCAATGCACAAAAAGCCAATGCCAAGCTGGGTTATGAGGAGCTGGACCAAGTTAACTATGCCAATCTGATAGAGACCATAGAGGGACAGCATCGGTGGCGCGATGCGCTCGCGGTATTTGCCCATTTGGATGATCTCGCAGGCACCGATACCGCTGTTGCAAGGCGTGTCAGGTTCGCTTACGAGCGGGCCTATGCCTACCTGGCCAGCGGCCAAAAATTGCCCGAAGCCACCCAACTCCTGGAAACGCTGGCCAGTGATGTGGGGCGGCGCTATCCGGCCACCCACTTCTTTGTAGCCCAGGCCAATGGGCTGTTGGCGGTTGCCTTGTGGCGCGCGGGTGACCCGGAGCACCGCGCCAAAGCGCTGCCGCTGTTGCAGTCGGCGGTGCGCGACTATATGCGGCCGGACAACCTCGAGATGGAAAGCGCCTTTATCCGCAGAGACGTCCGCCAATTGATTTTTGCGACCTACCTCGAGGCCATGTTTACTTCCGATAGGGTGGATCGAATGGATGCCATGGCCCCTGCGGACTGGGTGCGTGGCGGCATGGTGCAACAGGCATTGGCCGATGCCGCCTTGCGTTCGGCCGTATCGGACCCCGCACTGTACGCCGTGGTGCGCGCCGATCAAGACCAAAAAAATGAAATGGAAGCCCTGCGCAAATACCTCTCGCGCGAAGTGGGTGATTCCAATTCACCGCTGCCCGAAGTGGCCGCCAAGATGCGCGCGCGCATTGCCGAGTTGGACGGCTCGCGTGGCAAACTGCAGCAAGAACTGAAGGCCAAGTTCCCTGACTATGACCGCCTGGTGCGCCCAGCGCCTCCAACGGTGGGCGATATTCGCAAGGCATTGAGTGCCGACGAGGCCTTGGTCATGTTGCTCCCGACCGACGACGCGCTGTATGTTTGGGCCGTTTCCAGCGACGGCAAAGACACATCGGCGCGCGTCCCGGTTGGCACGGCGCAGCTGGCCAAGTCCGTGCGCGATTTGCGGCACACATTGGACTTCGCCGAAATGGGCAATGCCATCCGTCCGTTCAATGCCACGGCCGCCAGCGATTTGTATCAGCGCTTGCTGGCACCGGTGGCCACCTCCCTGGCCGGCAGACAGCATTGGGTGATCGCGGCCGGTGGGGTCTTGGGACAGTTTCCCTTTGGCGTATTGTTGACGGAGCCGGTCAAGAAGATCGATGCCAACGCCCCCTGGCTGATTAAACAAGCCGCCATTAGCCACGTACCCAGTGTCAGTGCGTGGTTGGCGGTTAAACAGTTTGCAAAAGCCAAGTCGGCTCCCGAGGCGATGGTCGCCTGGGGTGATCCCCAATTCAACACGGCAGTGCAGGTTCCCAGCGGGGCTGCAGACACTGGCCCCCAGACGGCCATACGCCAAATTGCCCTGACCCGTGCCGCCACGGCCGTAGACCTGGAAAAAGAGGATCCGCACAGTGCGATTCGTTATGCCGATATTCCGGCGTTACCCGAAACCCGGGATGAACTGATCGCGATTGCCGGCATTTTGCAGGCCGACCCACAGCGCGATTTGCATCTGGGTGCGCAAGCCAACAAAGCCAGTGTTTTAGAAAGCAGCAAAAACGGCGAGATGCGCAAGAAGCGGGTGATTGCCTTTGCCACGCATGGGCTGATGGCGGGCGACTTGCCGAACCTGACGCAGCCTGCACTGGCCTTGGCAGCCACTGGCCGCGAAGAGCAGGATCCGCTGGGGGCGTTGCTCACGCTCGATGAGGTGCTCAACCTCAAGCTGAATGCCGATTGGGTGATATTGTCCGCCTGCAATACGGCGGCGGCCGATGGCCAAGCAGACGAAGCGCTGAGTGGCTTAGCGCGCGGTTTCTTTTATGCTGGCAGTAAAAGTATGTTGGTTACGCACTGGTCGGTTGAGAGTGAGTCCGCCAAATTGTTGACAACCAGTACCTTGGCGCATTACGTCGCCAACACAAGCCAGCGCAAAGCGGAGAGCTTGCGTCAAGCGATGTTGGGCGTAATGGCCAATCCCCAGTACCAGCATCCGGCTTTCTGGGCCCCATACGCTTTGGTAGGGGATGGCGATCGATAAGTGCAATTTCTCCGGTCTTGCCGTTGAAATTGCACCCTGCGCCGCGCCTTAGAACCACAGCGAGTCAATGTCGTTGGCTTTCACGTGGTTGCTGCCCACCGTAATGTAGATGTCGCCCGTGCGTTGCGCGTCTTGCAATTCAGCCAAGACCTGAGCGCGGGTCTTGCTTCCAACCACGGCGCTGACAGGGTACAGGCCGGGGTTGATTTCATTCAGCTTCTGGCCCTTGGACTCGGTGTTGCTGCCGGTTGCGACGATGTCACCGGTGCGCTGTGCTTCGGCCAATTCGGCGGCCACCTGGGCGCGGGTTTTGCCGGCGACGGCAGCCTTTGCAGGATACAAGGCGGGGCTGATTTCGTTGAGCTTCAGATTCTTGAATTCGGTGTTGCTTCCTGCCACGACCATGTCGCCGGTGCGTTGCGCTTCGGCCAATTCGGCACGCACTTGGTCGCGTGTCTTGCCGCTGGTGGCATCGGCGGCCAGGGCATTGCCAGCAGCAAAAGCAGCGATGGACAGGGAGAGGATGGAAAGGGTCTTGCGGTTCATGATGTATTTCCTTGCGAAGTTAAAAGTTCATTGCACTTGTCGAAGAGTCCATTCGGTGAATGTTTCTCGTCGATGGCTGAACTTTATGGGTGTTCCCCATTTCGCAGAAGCCCATGAAATAGGTAACTAATTCCCACCCATGGAACAATCAAATCGCAGAGACGGTGAGGGCAATATTTCTTTACAAACCGTTCACTTTAAAAACGGCAGCATGCGCGCCAGCACCTTGTCTTTCACAATCAAGTGATGCCACAGCGCGGCGGCGGCGTGGCATGCCGACAGTGCCAGCAGTATGTTGGCCAACAAGCCATGCAGGCCCACTGCAGTGTGCCGCAGCTCCGGGTTGCTGGGATCAAATACCGGTAGCTTGAACAGGTTGAAAATGTTGTCACCGCGAATCCATACACAGGCCAGACCGACCAGCACAATCGCCGTTACCAAAGCATAGAGCAAGTGGTGAACACCGATTGCCAAGCGCCCTTGCAAGCCGGCGGATGCCGGCGGCAACTGGGCGCCGCCGGTGCGGCGCCACATGAGGCGCAGTGCAATGATGAGGCCCAAAATGACGCCCAGCAATATGTGCATGCTGCGTGCGTACACACGCGGATCGCCGCGTGAAAACCAGTCAATGTTTTGGCCCAGAAGCCACAGCGTCAGAATCAGAGCTGCAGAGATCCAGTGGTAGGCAACAGAGCGTTTGTCGTAGCGTGTCATGGTAGAAAATTTCCTTTCAAGTTATGTGTCCCCACTGTCCACAGCAATGCGGACCGCATCGTGCCGCCAATACTCGTGGTCGCAATCCACCAACATGCTGTTCTGGTCGTAGTTGATGCGGGTGATCATGAGAATCGGGCTGCCGGGCGTGATGTTAAGTTGTTGCGCCACTTCGCCGCGCGCCGCTGCCGGAAAAATACCAAAACGCGAACGCGAGAAACGCAGGTCGAAATGCGTTTCGTAAGCCTGCGTGAGCGACTGCGATAAATCAAATTCCAATATGCCTGGAAAACGCTGTGGCTTCAGAAAATGCTCTACATACGTTACCAGCCTGCCATCCAGATAGCGGCAGCGGCAAATCTGAAATAGCTTGCTCAGCGGTGGCAACTCCATCTCGATCGACAGGGCGGCGTCGGCAACGATTTGCCGGGCCGCTATGACACGTGTTTCAACATGGCGATGTTGCAGTGTCACCATTTTCTGAAAGTGCATTTTGTAGAGCGGGTTGTACACCAGTCGCGGTGGTGAAACGTGCCAGCCTCGGCGTTTTTCCCGGTAAATGCGACCGTCTGCCTCGAGCGACAACAAGGCGTCTTTGAGCGTAATCCGTGTGGTGGAGAACAGTTCACACAAAACCCGTTCCGACGGCAGTTTGGCCCCCGCGCGCAGCTGGCCGCCGTCGATTTGGCTCTCCAGTGCGGAGCGGATTTGGTGAATTTGCGTTGTCTGCTCTGTGGTGGGTGCTTGCATTGAATTTTGACTAGGCAAAAAATTCATCGAATCCCAAGGTGCGAGTCATTCGAGGAAAAAATCAAAAAAGGAGTCTATTGGCCGAAGTTAAGCGATTTATAGCGTTGAAATATGAAAATATCGGCATCGAAAAAAATAAATCAGAAAAAATACGTTTGTCATCGGCCTGTCACGGGCCAAAAATACGATGCATTCTTTTGTTGACTAGTCAAAGGAATGAAACATGCGAAAGCTATTGATATCCAGCTTGGTGACCATGGCACTGGGCGTTGCTGCCTCCCCATTGTTTGCGCAAGACTTGCAAAGCCTGATTAGCGCAGCCAAGAAGGAAGGCGCCGTCAACAGTCTGGGCATGCCCGACGACTGGGCCAACTGGAAAGACACCTGGGCGCAAATTACCCAGACCTACGGCATTACCCACCAGGACAACGATATGAGCTCGGCCCAGGAAGTGGCCAAGTTCGAAGCCGAGAAGAACGACGCATCCGGTGACATCGGTGACGTTGGTCAGGCCTTTGCGCCAATCGCCGTCAAAAAAGGGGTGACCCAGGCTTACAAACCCACGACCTGGAAAGACATTCCTGCGTGGGCCAAAGATGAAGACGGCCAGTGGGTGATTGGATACACCGGCACCATGTCATTTATCAGCAATAACAAATTGGTCAAGAACCCGCCCAAGACATGGAAAGATTTGCTGACCGGCACCTACAAAGTCAATGTGGGCGAAGTGGGCGTAGCGGCGCAGGCCAATAGCGCGCTGTTGGCGGCTGCTTACGCTTTGGGCGGCAATGAGAAGAATCTGGAACCTGCTTACAAGCTGTTTGCCGAGTTGGCCAAACAAGGGCGCTTGTCTACCGTGGACCCCAGCGTTGCCAATATGGAAAAGGGTGAAGTGGAAGTTGGCCTGCTGTGGGACTTCAACGCATTGGGCCGCCGCGCCATTATTGGCGCCAGCCAGTTCACGGTGGCGATTCCGGCGGACGGCAGTGTATCGGCCGGTTACGCCACCATCATCAACAAGTATGCCAAGCACCCGAATGCAGCCAAGCTGGCACGTGAATACATTTTGAGCGATGCCGGCCAGATCAATTTGGCACGCGGCTATGCACGCCCGATTCGCAGCAACGTGGTGTTGCCGAAAGATGCCAAGGACAAAATGCTGCCAGCAGCCCAGTACCAGAGCGCACACCCGATCCAGGACTTCGCTGCATGGGATGAAACCACCAAGTTGATTCCCCGCCAGTGGCAAGAACAGGTCATGATTTACAAGAAGTAATTCGGACGTGACACGTTTGCGTGCCAGTGCACGGCCAGTGGCTGTGCCTTTGCTTTTGCTGCTGCCCTTTTTGCTGCTATTGCTGCTTTTTTCTATAGCGCCTACCGTCTGGCTGTTGATTAATAGCTTCATGCTGGACGGCGCATGGTCGTTCGGAAATTTTGTAGAAATAGTCCGTTCGCCGTTTTACCGCCAAGCCTTTTCCAACACGCTGTGGGTGTCTATCGCCTCCAGTGTGCTGGGACTGGCGGTGGGGCTGATAACGGCGGCATCGCTGAAGCGGGTGGGCGGCACGCTGCGTGACATGGTGGTGTCGTTTACCAATATGGCGGCCAACCTGACGGGTGTGCCGCTTGCATTTGCATTCATGATCGTAATGGGAACCAACGGTGCCGTTACCTTGATCCTGCGCGAAATGGGATGGCTGAATGGCTTTGACTTGTATTCCCAGTCGGGGCTGATTTTAATTTACACCTACTTCCAGATACCGCTGGCATTGCTGCTTCTTTATCCGGCTTTTGACGCTTTGCAAGACGACTGGCAAGAGTCTGCCGCGCTGTTGGGCGCATCCACTTTTGCTTATTGGCGATGGGTCGGGTTGCCCGTTATCCTGCCGGCAATACTGGGCACATTTATTTTGCTGTTAGCGAATGCTTTGGGTGCGTATGCAAGTGCCTATGCACTGATGACCTCCAACTACAACCTGGTAACGATTCGCATTGCCAGCCTGGTGGCAGGCGATATATCGCTGGAGCCCAATTTGGCGGCGGCCCTGTCTTTGTTGCTGATTGTTGCGTTGGTGCTGGTGGCAATGGTGAATCATTTTCTGATGAAGAAGAGCTACCATGCACGCTAAGCGATACCACCAGTGGGTGGTCTATGGTTTTATCGCCTTGCTTGCGGTGCCCGCACTGGCCACCTTGCTGTATTCGCTGTCCCGGCAATGGGGCGCCACCATATTGCCTGAGGGACTCACCCTCGACTGGTATATCAAGCTATTGCATGACACGCGCTTTCTCGTGGCCTTTGGCCATTCGCTGCTGATCGCGGTGGGAACCTTGCTGTTGGCAACCGTGGTCATGGTGCCCACTACCTTTGTGGTCGCCTATTATTTCCCCACCCTGGACCGCTGGATGAATATTGTCATCCTGATGCAGTTTGCCGTGCCACCCGTGGTGTCGTCGGTCGGGCTCTTGCAACTCTATGCCGACGGGCCATTGCCCATGGTCGGAACGCCGTGGGTTCTGCTGGGCTGCTACTTCACGATTGCCCTGCCATTTTTATATCGCGCGCTGGCAACGGCGTTGCAAGGTATCGGAATGAACGACCTGATGGATGCCGCCCATCTATTGGGTGCAAGTACCTTCCGGGCGTTTATGTATGTGATCTTGCCGAACATCCGCAAAGCCTTGATGGCCGCCTTGTTCCTTTCTTTTTCCCTTCTGTTGGGTGAGTTCGTTTTTGCCAACATGTTGGTGGGCGGACGCTATGAGACTTTGAATGTATTTCTCTATTCGATTCGCGCCACCAGTGGCCACTACACCAGTGCGATCGTAATGGGATATTTCATATTCACGCTGTGTGTCACCTGGGTTGCGACCCGTTTAAGTCGTTAGGAATGCCGGATGGGTTATCTTGAAGTTTCCAGCTTGTCGAAAAACTACGGACCTACACCGGTTTTTCGGGACATTAATTTTCAGATGCAGCAAGGCGAGTTCATTACTTTGCTGGGACCCAGCGGCTGTGGCAAGTCAACGTTGCTGCGCTGTATCGCTGGCCTGACGCCATTCGACAGCGGCCGCATTGCGGTGGGTGGCGAAGATATCGGCCATGCGCCACCGCAACAGCGTGGCATTGGCATGGTGTTTCAGAGCTACGCCTTATTTCCGAATATGACGGTGTTTGAAAACACCGCATTCGGACTCAAGATGCAGGGTGTCAGTGCCAGCGAACGCAGCACCCGCGTGTCCGACATATTGAAGCTGGTCGAGCTGCAAGCGCACACCGATAAATATGTACACCAGTTATCGGGTGGCCAGCGTCAGCGTGTTGCCTTGGCCCGGGCTTTGGTGGTCAGGCCACGCATTCTGTTGTTGGACGAACCTTTTTCCGCGCTCGATGCACGCATACGCAAAAGTTTGCAAGAGGAGGTTCGGCGCATCCAGTTGCAGTTGAACCTGACCACTATTTTTGTTACGCACGACCAGGAAGAGGCAATGATCTTGTCGGACCGCATCTTTCTGATGGACGGTGGAAAGATCGTACAAGATGGCAGCGCAGAGGCGGTTTACACGCGGCCGAACAGTTGTGTGGCGGCGCGCTTCATGGGCAACTACAACTTGCTGGACGCAGCCCAGGCGAAAACGCTGTTTGGCATGGACATACGGCGTCAACTGGCCATCAGGCCCGAATCCATCGATGTGCGCGCAGCAGGAAGCGAAGGCAGCCCGGCGCGTATCGTGCGCCACCAATTGCTGGGCAATGTGATTCGCTATCAGGTCGAGGCTGCCGGGGTGACACTCCTGGTTGATGTTCTGAATCGCAGTGCCGCTTCATTGCTGCCTGACGGTGCGTCCATTGCACTGCAGTTCAGTCCCGAAGAGTTTCAGGAAGTTGCATGACGCCGTTGGCAATATTTGATCTCGACGAAACCCTGATTGACTGCGATAGTGCCACATTGTGGTTGCACCATTTGGTCGACCATGGGCACGCTCCCGCTGCAATGTTGGAGGCCGAAAAAGCCATGATGGCCGACTACCGGCGGGGCGCTTTGTCCATGCAAAGTTACATGGACTTCACGCTTCAGCCGCTGGCCGGCAGGTCGATTGCAGTGATCGGTCAGTGGGCGGATGCGTTTGTCGATGGATTGTTTCCTGCGCACGCCTATCCCGACGGTTTGCATGCCATTGCGCAGCATCGCGCACAGGGCCATCAGCTGATGATTATTTCTGCTACCGCTGATTTCATCGTCCGGCGCATTGCAGCACGCTTTGGCGTATTTGACGTTATGGCGATCGATCTGGCCGAGGGCGATGGCATATATACCGGGCATACCCGGGGCATCTTGAGTTTTCGGGAGGGCAAAGTGCTGCGCTTGCAGGCTTGGCTCAAAAGCCACGATTTGAGTTTGACGGGCAGCTACGGCTACAGTGACTCGGTTAACGACCTGCCGCTGTTGCGCGCGGTCGCGCATGCCAGCGTGGTGAACGCAAACCGGGAGTTGGCAGAATTGGCCCGGCAAAATCGGTGGCAGCAATTGCATTGGTCGCCCCAAAGGAAACACATATGAATGCACAAAGCAACAGCAAAGTGATCTTGGTACTGGTAGACGGCCTGGCCTGGCAAACTGCCCACGACGGCATGGGTTATCTGCAAGGGCTGTGTGCTGCCGGGCGCGCTTCTATGTACCGGCTGGAGTGCGCATTGCCATCGCTGTCGCGCCCCCTTTATGAATGCATTTTGACCGGTGTTGCGCCGGTAGACAGCGGCATTGTGCACAACAGCGTTGCGCGATTGTCTACGCAGCAGAGTATTTTTCATCTGGCCCAGAGTGCGGGACGCACCACGGCTGCGGCGGCCTACCACTGGATTAGCGAACTCTACAACCGCAGCCCCTATGTGGCGCACCGTGACCGTTTTACCGACGACCTGGCGCTGCCTATCCAGCACGGAATTTTTTACCACAGCGATGACTACCCGGACAGCCATTTGCTTATTGACGCCGATACGCTGCGCCGGCGCCATGCCCCCGATTTTCTATTGGTCCACACCATGAATGTGGACGACGCCGGCCACCGCTTCGCCTATGACAGCCCACAATACCGCAACGCTGCGCGGACGATTGACGGGCTCTTGTCTTTGCAAATACCCGAATGGCTGGCAAGTGGCTATCAGGTGTTGGTTACCAGTGACCATGGCATGAACAATGACCGCAGCCACGGCGGTGTGCTGCCCGAAGAGCGCCAAGTGCCGTTGTTTACCATCGGCAGCCGTTTTGATCATGCCAAGGCGCGTACCAACGCCGATGCACCCGATGCCGGAATACGCCAAACGGATATCTGTGGCTTGGTGGCCGATCTGATGGGCCTGCCCCACAGCAGTCCATCGCGGCCAGCCGACGCGATTGTGTTGCGCACCGCGTAATTCCCGGTGTCCGCGTGCGCCGGGCACATTGCGTCGACAATCGATGTTTTTCTCAGTCCGAGGTGCAGCATGCGTACGATTCGAATGGCGGTGTGTATGGGCGCCCTGGCCGCCGCGACCCAGCTAGTGGCTTGCAGCGTACCCGGTAGTGCAGCCCTCAGCCCAGCCCTCAGCCCATCCGTCACTTCGGCACCGCACGCAGTCGATGACACCCATCTGAACCCGACATGTGCCCAGGCGGCCCGCGACGGTGGCCGGGTATTTGCATTGCAAGCCGCGGCATCACGCATTCGCATTTTTGTTTTTCGGGCCGGCCGTGCGGCGAAGTTGGGTCACAACCATGTGTTGTCGGCACCATCGTTTGACGGCTATTTCTATTTGCCAGAGGCGGGCCCTGGCGCGTCAACATTTGACCTTTGCTTCCGCCTCGATCAATTGGCAATTGATGCGCCCGCAGAACGCGCCGGCCTGGGGCCAGCTTTCGATTCGCAGGTGTCGCAGGAATCGATAGACGGGACCCGTGAGCACATGCTGGGCGCCAACAATATGCAGGCGGAGCGTTATCCGTTGGTGCGCATTCACGCATTGCAGGTGGTGGGCGAGGCGCCGAAATTTGCTGCCCGATTGGCCGTTGAAATGCACGGCACGCGCCGCGAAATGTGGGTTCCGCTGCATGTCACCGGTTTGCCAGAGCAGGTGAATGTCAGTGGCAGCCTGGTGTTGAACCAAACCGATTTTGGCATCACACCCTATTCCGTTCTGGGCGGGCTGCTGGCAGTCCAGGACGCCGTGGTTGTGGAGTTCAATTTGGTCGGCGTGCCCTGGGATTTTCATCCTAGCGGTCGGTCCGAATAGACAAACTCTCTTTGACGTCTTCCATCACCACATAGCTGTGCGATTGCGCCGCAACCGGTAGTTTTTTCAGAATATCGCCCAGCAGGTTGCGGTATTCGTCCATGCCGCTGAGCCGGGCTTTAACCAGGTAGTCGAAATTTCCGGAAACCAGGTGGCACTCTTGCACATCGGGGACGTGCAGCAATTCGGTTCGCACCTTGTCAAATACTTCGGCCGACTTTGCCGACAGCGTAATTTCTACAAACACCAGCAGCTCTTTCCCGAGGGCCTTGGGGCTGACGCGTGCGTGGTAGCCCTTGATGACGCCATCGCGTTCCATGCGTTTGACGCGCTCCGAGCAGGGCGACGTGGAAAGCCCAATTTCCTGGCCCAACTCGGTCATGGAAATGCGTCCGTCGCGTTGCAGGATGTCGAGGATTTTTCGGTCGATTCGGTCCAGTTCTGCCATTTCACTTTTAACCCCGTTGTTTTGGATTTATGACAGCAATAGTTGCTGCATTCCAACAGTATTTCAATGAAATTTACTGCATTCACAAAAATATAGTCGTTAAATTATCTTTTGGGAGTGCGAATACCATGAAAGTTATCGTTCTGGGTGGCGGCGTCATCGGCATCAGTACCGCCCACTATCTTGCCCAGTCGGGTGTGGAGGTTACGTTGCTGGAGCGCCAGCCCGGAGCCGCACTGGAGACCAGCCATGCCAATGCAGGGCAGGTCTCACCGGGCTATTCAACGCCCTGGGCTGCGCCTGGCATTCCCCTGAAGGCGTTGAAGTGGATGTTTCAAAAACATGCACCACTGGCAATCCGTCCGGACGGCAGTTGGTACCAGCTGCAATGGATGGCGCAGATGCTGCGCAACTGCTCCCCCGCGCGGTATGCCGTAAACAAAGAGCGCATGGTGCGACTGGCCGAATACAGCCGCCTGTGCTTGCAGCAATTGCGTGCCGATTGGGGCATTGAATACGAGCAACGCACCGGCGGCACCTTGCAATTGTTCCGCACCCAGGCGCAGGTTGATGCGGTTGAGCGCGATATCACCGTATTGAAAGAAAACAATGTGCCCTTTGAGTTGCTCACGGCGGCCCAATTGGTGCGCGTGGAGCCGGGTCTGGCGCAAGCGCAGCAACGGCTTGCCGGCGGCCTGCGTTTGCCGCTGGACGAAACCGGTGACTGCTATCGCTTCACGACCGCATTGGCAGATATTGCGCAGCAGCAAGGCGTGGCGTTTCACTATAACCAGGCGGTTGATGGCTTGCTGACAGAGGGCGGACGGATTGCCGGTGTCGTGTCCAATGGAAAGGTCCTGAAGGCAGATAAATATGTATTGGCCTTGGGTAGTTATTCGCGCGCGATGCTGCAACCGCTGGGCCTGGACTTGCCGGTGTATCCGGTCAAGGGCTATTCGCTGACGGTGCCCCTGCTTGATCCGGCGCTGGCGCCCCAGTCGACGGTGCTGGACGAAACCTACAAAATCGCGGTGACGCGTTTTGACAAACGCATCCGGGTAGGTGGCATGGCCGAACTGGCCGGCTTTGATTTGCGCCTGAACCCGCACCGCCGCGCCACCCTTGAAATGGTGGTGAACGACTTGTTCCCGGGCGGCGACGTACCCAACGCCACGTTCTGGACCGGCTTGCGCCCCATGACGCCGGACGGTACACCGGTGGTGGGCGCCACGCGGTATCCGAATTTGTATTTGAATACCGGCCACGGTACCCTGGGTTGGACCATGGCGTGCGGGTCCTCCAAGTTGCTTGCCAATCTGGTGCTGGGTCAGCGGCCCGAGATTGACTGCGCGGGTTTGGGCCTTGATCGCTACCAGACGCATAAACGCAGCGCGGCATTGCAGCCCGCGGTGGGGGTCTCCGCGTGACCCGCCCGGCTTTCGCGCACATTGATTTGCATGCCTTGCGCCATAACTACCGCTTGGCGCGCGAAGTGCACGGTGGGCGGGCCTTGGCGGTACTCAAGGCCAACGCCTATGGCCATGGGGCAGTGCAATGTGCCGGTGCGTTACAGGCCGAGGCCGATGGTTTTGCTGTGGCCTTTATGGAGGAAGCCGTGGCACTGCGTGCGGCGGGTATTCAAAGTCCAATTTTGGTTCTGGAAGGGCCGTTCGATAGCGATGCGTTGCGGATCGCACAAGCGCTGAAAATCTGGATCGTGGTGCACCAGGACGCCCAACTGCAAATGCTTGAAAAGGAATTCAGTCGCGCGGGCCTGAATCAGGATGCCACGCTGCAGGTGTGGCTCAAGGCCGACTCGGGTATGCGCCGTGCCGGTTTTGCACTGGCCGATATGCCGCAGGCGTATGCCCGGCTGAAAGCCACTGGCAAGGTCAACGACATCGTTCTGATGACGCATTTTGCCAAAGCCGATGAACCCGACAGCGACTTCACCTTGGCGCAAATTAAGGCATTCGATGCCGCGACGGCAGATTTGCCGGGTCCGCGCAGTTTGGGCAATTCAGCAGGTATTCTGGCGTGGACAGAGGCCCGGCGCGATTGGGCGCGCCCGGGCATATTGCTCTACGGCGCCGATCCCTTGCCATCACCGAATGCGCACAGCCAGCCACTGCAAGCGGTCATGACGCTGCAAAGCCAGGTGTTTGCCACGCGCACCTTGCAGCCCGGGGAGGCCCTGGGTTATGGCGGTCGTTTTGTCGCGCAGCATCCCACCGCCGTCGGCTTGGTTGCCATCGGTTATGCCGATGGTTACCCGCGTCTGGCATCCACCGGAACGCCGGTGGCGATTGACGGTGTGCGCAGTCAGGTGCTGGGCAGGGTGTCGATGGACATGCTCACGGTCGATCTCACCGATGTTCCCGGCGCTGGCATTGGCAGTCGGGTGGAGTTGTGGGGTCAACAGATCAGCGTCAACGAAGTGGCGCACTGCGCTGGCACCATTTCTTATGAATTGCTGTGCAATGTGAAGCGCGTGCCATTGCGCTACACCTAGTGTCCGTCCGGGCTGGTGCCTTCGAAATGCCGCACCGTATTGGGGGGCCATTTCACCATGATGGCCTGGAACAAATTGCTTTGTAGCCAGTGCGCCAGCCAGTCTCTGACCCGCGGCAATGGCAGGGCTGCAAATGCGTTGGGGTCTACCGCTGCAAATTGCCGCACAAATGGAAAGATCCCGATGTCGGTGGCGCAGGGCGCTTCGCCGCCGAGGAACCGGGCTTGCTGCAATCGCAGTTCCAGTGGTTCCAGAAACAGTGACATGGCCTGCTCCAGGGCTTCGCTTTGGCTGCGCACGCGCGTTTCGGCGCTGAAGCGCTCAGGGTATTTATAGCGGTCCAGATGGTGTTTGAACAGCGTGTCATTGCACTCCAATAACGCCCGATTGGCGGGGTGATCAGCGCCATCCCACCAACGGCGTGCGGGCAACGGGGCGGCGGGCCGCGTCAACGCCCAGCAAACGATCTCCCAGCTTTGCGCTATCGGCTGCTGCCGGTCCAATACCAGCACCGGTACCGTGGCTTTGGGCGAGGCTTCCAGCAATGCCGGTGGCTTGGCACGCAGCACAATTTCATAAGCGTCAAATGCAACGCCACCGATGTGCAGCGCCATGCGTGCGCGCATGGCATAGGGGCAGCGCCGGTAGGTATAGAGCAGGGGAAAGGGCGCGGATGGCGGCGGCATCAGGGCACCAAACGCGCGGGTATCAGCCAGCGTATGGGCGTGCCCACGGCTTTGCGAAAGCCTGCATGGTGCAGACACATTCCGCCCGCAAAGCCGATTAAACAACCCAGTACGGTATCGATCAGTCGGGCATGAATCATCTCCGATGGCGCGCCTTGCCCCAAAGTGGCCAGCTCTGCCAGCAGCAAGGTCAGCGGCGTAATAAAAATCACGGCAACACCGTAATGCCGAACCACCAGTACCTCAATAACAAACGCCAGCAGCATCATGGCCAGTGCCATGCCCCAGGGACCGAGTGGCAGCAAAAGCAGTCCCCAGGCCAACAGCAGCCCGATGCCGGTACCGATGACGCGGTGCACCTGCTTGGTCCATACGGCGCGCATCGAGGCCCCTTGAATCACGGCCAGGCAACTGACCGGTACCCAGTAAGGTTTGCTCAGCTGCAGGGCTTGGGCCGCCGCCAATGCAATACCCACAAATGCACCGATCACAATGGACTCGACCACCACAAAATCGAAGCGGGGTGCCGTTATGGCGGGAATGGGTTTGGGCGGCAGCGTGCGCAAAGTCAATACGCTGTACACCAGGCCAATCAGGAATGCCAGCAGGCTGCCCAGCGCCAGCAGCCCTACCATCAGGGGCAGCTGCAAAGGCGCAACCGGCGTGTACGCACCAATCGCCGCCGTCATGATGAAAAACAAGCTGCCGGGCGGGCCCACCCGATAAAACCGACAGACCATGGTGACCAGTGTGGCGATCACTGCCAGCAGGACAATCAGTGCGGGTGCAAAAAAATGGCCTAGCAATCCCAGCGCATAGCAGGCCGTCATGCCAAAAGCACAGGCCATCGTTGCGACCATGCGGTGGTGCAGCGGTGTGGGTGGCATGTATAAAAATACCAGGCCGCCGAGCGAAGACACCAGGCCATAGCCGAGCTGTTGAAAGTAGGCCCCGATTAGCAAGGGCAAGCCCGATGCCAGCGCCGCCGCCAGGGGCATTTGCCAGCCACGGTCGCTGGCGTCGAAGCGGATCAGGTGGCGCAGCTCGTGGTGCGCGCGCAGCCATAAAGGATGTATGGATTTTTGCAGTGCCAATTGGTTTCCCTTAACGCGATCGTTTGTGACCCCCGCCGCTCATGCTGTCGGTGCTTTAAAGGCAAAAGCAAAAAACGCAGCAGCACCGAGGCAGGCGAATGCGGCCGCATAGTTCCAGGCAAACTTTTCTTTGAGGACCAGCACCGCAAACACCAGAAAAACCATGAGCGTAACGACTTCTTGCATGATTTTCAGTTGAAACCCGGTATAGGTTCCAAAGCCCAGGCGGTTGGCCGGAACCGCAAGGCAGTATTCCAGGAACGCGATGCCCCACGATATCAGGATGGCCCGCCACAGCGGCCAGTCATGGCCAAATTTGAGGTGGCCGTACCATGCAAACGTCATGAAAACGTTAGACAAAATGAGGAGAAAAAAGCTTGTCATAAAGATGGATACGCGAATAATGGACGCCGGCTGTTGCAGTCGTTGAGACAGTCAATCTCATGGTGTATTGTTTATCTTCTGATCGGCAACAAATACAGTTGGGCTTGTCGCTATTTGGCAATAACCCATGTACTGGAACCGAAGAAATATTATGAGCGCAACTTTAGCCTCCACTCTGCAGAGTTTGGCGTCGCTGGCGGGCGCCACAACGGCCGCGCCGATCAAGCCGATGCCGTCGATTTTTGTGGGCCACGGGAGCCCCATGAATGCATTGGAAAACAACGGCTTCACCCAGACCTTGCACCGGTGGGGCCAGAATATCGGTCGCCCGACCGCGATTCTGGTGGTATCGGCCCACTGGCTTACCCAAAATGGCGTGGCGGTCACGGCGCAGTCACGTCCCAAAACCATTCACGATTTTGGTGGTTTCCCCCAGGCATTGTTCGATATGCAATACCCGGCACCGGGTGCGCCGGCGTTCGCCGCCAAAGCGGCCCAGTTGCTTGCACCCTGGAAAGCCGGTTTGTCAGAGGACTGGGGTTTGGACCACGGCGCCTGGACGGTGCTGCATCACATGTTCCCCAAGGCCGATATCCCGGTGTTTCAGGTATCTATCGACTACGCGCAAAGTGGCGTATTCCATTTGAATGTGGGCAAGCAGTTGGCCGCATTGCGCGACCAGGGCGTCTTAATTTTGGCCAGTGGCAATGTGGTGCACAACCTGCGTTACGTGGACATGCGGGCCGCCGACGGCATCATGGCCTCGGCGCCGTGGGCACAGTCATTTGACGCGGCCGTTAAGTCGGCATTGTTGGCGGGCGACGGGCCGGCCCTGGCGCATTACGAAACACTGGATGAAGGTGCGCGCCTTGCCGCCCAAACGCCCGACCATTATTGGCCATTGCTGTATGCAATGGGCGCCGCGCGCAACGGCGAGGCGCCACAATTTATCTACGAAGGTTTCCAGCTGGGTACGCTCAGCATGCGCTGCGTGCAGTGGGGATAACGCAGGCGCTGTTAGCATTTCCGCCATGCATATTTTTTATCGTTGGTTTTTTCTATTGGGTGCGGCGCTCTGGCTCACTGCCTGTGCCCCGGTCCACCATGTGCCCGCCGCAGTCATGGGAATGGAGCCCGTGACCCTGGCCGCCCCGGCGTCAGTGCCGTCAGTGCAGTTGGTGCCGTCGGTGCCCGCTGCGTCTTTTCAGTCCTGGCTGCACGACTTTTCCCTGAAGGCACGGGCCGCTGGCATTGACGACGCCACTGTGCAGTCTGCGCTGCAAAATGCCCAATATATTCCCCGCGTAGTTGAGCTGGACCGGGCCCAACCCGAGTTCAATCGCAGTATTTGGGACTATCTGGACACTGCCGTATCGCCCCAGCGCGTCGCCCGTGGCCAGGACAAATTGCGCTCCTTGCAGGTGCAGCTTGCGCCGATTGCGGCGCGCTATGGCGTCCCGCTGGAAGTGCTCTTTGCCTTTTGGGGTATTGAGAGCGATTTTGGCAACAATGTAGGCAGTTTCTCGGTCATCGATTCGCTCGCCACCTTGGGCTATGACGGGCGTCGCGAAGCCTGGGCGCAACGGGAGTTGCTGGCGGCGCTCAAAATTCTGCAAAATCACGATATTGAGCGCGCCCAAATGACCGGGTCCTGGGCTGGCGCCATGGGCCAGACGCAGTTCATGCCAACCGTATTTCTGGCCGAGGCGGTTGACCAGGATGGTGACGGTCGCCGTGATCTCTGGGGCAGCATTCCCGACGTCATGGCGTCTACCGCCAATTTTGTAGCGCATTCCGGGTGGCAGCGCGGGCAGCCCTGGCTGGTCGAGGTGCAATTGCCGCCCGATTTCGATTGGGCAATGGCAGACCCGACGGTCCAGCTTGCGTCTGCAGACTGGGCACAGCGTGGCGTTAAAACAATGGCGGGCACGCCCTTGCCGTCTTTAAACGATGCGTCTATTTTGTTGCCAGCCGGTGCCAAGGGACCGGCTTTCTTGGTGGGTGCCAATTACCGCACTATTTTGAAATACAACAACTCCACCAGCTATGCCATGGCGGTGGGCCTGCTGGCACAGCAGTTGATGGGTGGTGTGGGCGTGCGGGCGCCATGGCCGCGTGACCAGCAATTTCTGGGGCGCAGTGCGTTGCGCACATTGCAAGAGGCACTCAATGCACGCGGCATTGACGTCGGTCCGCCCGATGGCCTGATGGGGCCAAATACCTTGCGCGGTGTACGCCAATTGCAGCGCAGCCTGGGGCTGCCTGCCGATGGATTCCCAACCCAGGATTTGTTGACCCGTTCAGACGCCAAGGCCGTGCCTGCCAACGGATCGGTTCGCGGCGTGGAACCATAATGGTTTATGAAAATACCGCTTTTATGGTTGGTTATGGCCCTGGGCCTGGGATTGGTCGGTACCACAGGCAGTGTCAATGCCCAGCAATTGCCGCGTTCAGGTGCTGCGGTGTACAACTTCAGTTGTATCAACTGCCATGAATATGGCGTTGCCGGTGCACCCAAAACCGGTGATCACTCAGCCTGGGACGTGCGTTTGGCACAAGGCAATACCAGCCTGGTAGACCATGTGTACCAAGGGTATAAGGGCATGCCGCAGCGCGGAACCTGCACCCAGTGCAGCCGCGAGGAGGTTGCCAATGCGGTGGCCTTTATGCTGTCGCGGCTTCACCCGGTTCGCGCAGATACGAAGTAAACCGATAGCCGTCACCGCGCACGGTTTTAATCAGTTGTTTCCCACCGGGAAATTGATTCAGTTTTTGGCGCAGGCGGGAAACCAGCAGGTCCATGCTGCGCCCTGTGGGCTCCAGCGCGCGTTCGTGCACACGTTCCATCAGTTGCTCCCGACTGAAGACGCGCCGGGGTTCGCGTGCAAAGGCGCACATCATGCGAAATTCCGCCGTTGATAAAGCCAGTACGCGGCCGTTGGGCGTGTACAGGCAGCGGTTTGTGTAATGCAATTCCCAGCCGTCGAAGCACAGCGTGCTGACGTTTGCCGGTGTCGCTGTGCTGGGTTGCGCAGGGGCGCTGCGGCGCAGCACCGACTGCACACGCGAGACCAATTCGCGTGGCTCAAAAGGTTTTCCCACAAAATCGTCTGCCCCACTTTCCAGGCCCAGCACACGGTCGTTTGGGCTGCACTGGGCCGTCAAAATAATGATGGGGAGCTGGGACTGGCAACGAATTTCCCGTGTCAAGGCGTTGCCGTCTGCGCCGGCCACCGTCAGGTCCAGCACCAGCAAATCGAAACGGTGCGTTTGAAGCATCGCATGCATGCCCTCGGCGCTGTGGGCAACTTCGACTGCGTAGCCATACCGATCCATGTATTCGACCAGCAACTGTGTCGTTTCAATATCGTCATCAACAATCAATAGCTGTTTGCGGGAGCGCGTCGACGACATAGGGCGGTAGAAAATTTCGCTAGCAGGTTCGGGTGTACGTGCTGGAATTCAGCACTCTTTGGGTGGAATTAGAAACGCATGCGGTGTGTTTTTTCCGCTTGGCAGGCCGCACGGTGCAGTTTTTACACAGCATTCACAGTTTGGATACCGGCGACACACGGTGTGTGTCTTTTCTGCTGCATTTTGCAATGCCGCGTCGTCCGTCATCACAGACTCTGCAGGGTGCGCAAGGTGTGCAAGATGCGCTTGGCCCGCCAACATGGCGCGGTACAGGGGGGATGTTCCGGAATGCTGCATGCGACGCTCCTTGCTTACCAGACGGCGAGGTTGTTGGTCAGGACGCGTTGCAGCCAGGTGCGTTTGGAGGCATCGTTGGCGTCGCCTTCGGCAACCACTTCGAGCCGCGCATTGACGACGTCGCGTGAGGCAATCACATTGTTCTCATTCAAATCGTTGGGGTCGACCACGCCAGAAAAGCGCATGGTGCGAATGCCGCCATTGATGGAAATGGCGCGTTCGCCGGCAACCACCAGATTGCCATTGGTCAACACGCGAATCACCGATGCGGCCAGTTGACCCGTGAAACTGCTGCTGTTCTTGTCGGTGCCGGAACCTTTGAATGCGTTGCCACCGGACGAGGTAATGTTTTGGGCAAACAGGCCATCGAGTAGTCCGACGGGGGAACTGGCGGCACCGGGACCGGTGGACTTCAGATTCGTATCGCGTGACGTTTCCGAGTTGGACGAGTTGGCCGCTGTGTAACTTTCGGCAATGTCTATTTTTAGCAAGTCGCCCATGTTGCGGGGTTTCTGGCGTCCTGCAAACAAGGCGCCAACGGCCATCCCTTTGGGATACAAAGAGCCGGCACTGGCGTGTTCCAGATTGGCCGGTGGTGCCACAGGCGTCACCATCATGGGGCCTTGCACAATCGATTTTGGCGGCTCGGTGCCACAGGCCACGAGTCCTGCGGTTAATGCGCACAGGCAGCTTGCGCGCAGTGCTGAGTACACTTTGTGCGGTGCACCCGGCGCGGTGCTGACGGAACGCAACGGGCGGTCCGAAGGGGAAAGAATGGATGGCATGCGAGGCTCCATGAACAGACGGCGCGAGGCCGGAATTACTGCACTCTGTTATTGATTAGTGCAGCAACCACGGGTCCCAGTTTGTTCTGTGTGGTGGCCCATTTGCTGCGTGAAAAACCTGTCGGACTGACATAGTTGCTGCTGGCCAGAATCTGGCCGGACGCGTTTTGCAGTGTCAGTGCGGCCGTGCTGATATATGGCGTATAGCGGTCGCTGAAGGGCGGGGTGTCCCAATCAATAAACGCGTTGTAGCGCAACCATACCGGGCATTTATCTGCGGCCGATACGTTGTCGTAAACCCGACTGTCCACGTTCAGCTGTCGCAAAGCCGATTGCAGGGCGGGCACGACATCCGCCGCTTGCGCTTGCGGGTTGAACTCAATGCACAACTCTTTAATCTGGGCATGTGCATGCGTTACGGTGTTGGTTGCAACGCCTGGGCGGGACATGATTGCATTGCTGGTCGCTGCACCGGAGGCTTTAATCAGTTCGATCGTTGGATAAGGGCTGACGATCGAGCAACCCGTTAGCGACAGACCCAGTACGGCCCCCAAGGACAGTACCAACGGGCTCCGCAATTGCAAGCGGGTTTGCCAGGTGGGTCGGCGCTGGAGGCTGGGCGTGTCCATCAGACCGCCTCGCTAAAGAAATTCTTGGTTGCCGTTACGCCGTTGGAGATATGTTTGCCAATGCTGGTGGAGGCCGTTTCTGCGCTTGGCTTGGGTTCTGCCGGCTTGGCTTCAGCGTGCACGCTTGCGGGTTCCATGGGCGCGGCTTCTTGCGACTTGGCCATGGCCTCTGGGCTTACCGAAACGATGGTGCTTGGGCTGGGGGCTGCGGCGCTCGGAACGGCGCTGCCGGTACCAGCCGATTCATTGGTGCCCAGCGCCTTGCTGGCCCCAGCGGTTTTGCTGGTGGCCGGGGGCGGGGCGTAGGGTGCAACGGAGCTAATGCTGCTCATGGTATTCATCCTTGTGAAATGATTGGGGGACGGATGAATAGTAAGTAGAGGGTCCCCAGTTATAAAGCGCTATAAGCGTCAGGAAAACTGGTTAATAAAAGTCCTTAGCGTGTCTTGCGGGCCAAAATCGGGGTATAGATACGCAAATTCAATACAAAAACGCGTTGTGCGAATAGTTTGTTCTATTTTGCGAGACAAATCGATTTCTTCTTGTGTGGCAAATCGGTAAACTACAAACGTGCTTTGGTAAAGTTTGGGCATCATCCATTGACTTCATGTTAGAAACCGCCCCATATATTGACCCGCTGATTCACTGAAAATTCAGCCAAACCATTCACTGACCGAGGATTTCCAATGGCTAACCCGCAATACAAAACGAAAACAACACGGCATATGCGCATCGCGCAAATTTTGTTGGTGGCGAGTTTGACTGGCCTGCAAGGGTGCAGTGCTATCGTTGCAACGGCAGATGCAGCGGTAACGGTTGTGGCCGAAACCATTTCAATCACGGCCAAAGCGGTGGGATCGGTGGCGAACGCCATCATTCCTTGAGTGGCCAGCGTGGCCGCAGTCGCAGCGATAAGCACGGTGCCATAATCTCCGGCATGTTCTTGCTACAAACCCTCCGCCGTTCGCGGGTTGCGGCCCGTTGGGCGTTGCTGTGGTTTGTCGCATCGATGGCAATGGCGGTTTTTGCACCGGCCATTGTTTCTGCGGCGGTGCCGGGCGAAATATGCACGGCCTCAGACCCTTCTCCTTCTGCTTCGGCTGGCGGAACCGCCGGCCTGGCAATGCACCATGGCGTGCATTGCGTTTTGTGTTTCCCGGGCACAGCCCCCGCTTCCAGTGATCGCACGCCCGGTGTGGTGCCGTTCCAGTCGGCCGCGCTACCGGACCGCGGCGACACACGGGTCACGTGGCGTACCACCGGCCCTACTTCGGCCCGTGACCCCCCGCTTGCTGTGGTGTAAACGCCGTTTGCGCGTTTCTCCCCCCTCCACGCACCTTTTCGCGTTTTCTGGTTTTTCAAGCCCTCCGCTGCATTGACATGCAGCGGTTCTGTTGCGCGCATGGTGCCTGGCTGAATGTCTATTTACAGCAGGAAATCGCATATGAAAACCCAAATAAAAACCCAAACTCCAACCCCCCGCCGCAATACCAAGCGCACCGCAATGGCGCTCGCATTGGCAATCGGTGCTGCGTTCTCGGCCCAGGCCCATGTGGTGTTGCAAGAGCCACTGGCCGCTGGCAATGCCGCTTATCGGGCCGTATTGCAGGTCGGCCATGGTTGTGAAGGCGCAGACACTACGGCCATTACCGTTGATATCCCACCCGGCTTCAATGCCGCCCAACCACTGGTGAAACCAGGCTGGAAAGTGACCACGGTGGTGGGCAAGTTGGCCGAGCCATACACCATGCACGGGCACACCGTCAGTGAAGGCGTACAGCAGATTACATGGAGCGCCAAAGGCACCGAAAACGCATTGCCGAATGCGCTTGCCGATGAGTTTGTTTTCCGCGTAAATACCGCCGCCAAACCCGGTGTGTATTGGTTCAAGGTGCTGCAAAAGTGCGTGAAAGGCAGCAACCCGTGGGTCGAAATACCCAGCGCCGGACAAGCTGCCCACAGCCTTCAATTTCCGGCAGCACGCCTGGAAATTCTGGATGTTCAGCCGGCCGAAGAACACCATCACTGAGCCTTATTAACCACCATTTGCGAGCGTTATTTATGAAAATTTTTGGCAATGCAATGCGCACCATCGCATTAACCGGTTTGGCCCTTGTTGCCACCGCCACCGCATTCAGTGCCGGTGCCCAGATCCTGGACGTACAGGGTGCCTGGGCCCGTGCCACGGTACCGGGGCAGCATGCAACGGGTGCCTTTATGACATTGACCGCACCGGAAGGCGCTACCCTGGTGGCGGTGCGCACGCCGGTTGCGGGACAGGCATCCGTGCATGAAATGAAGACCGAAGACGGCGTGATGAAAATGCGCGAACTGACCCAGGGCCTGGAGTTGCCAGCAGGCAAGCCAGTGCAACTCGCGCCCGGTGCGTATCACGTGATGCTCATGGACCTCAAAGTCGCTTTGCGCCCCAACACCAGCATTCCGCTGACCCTGGTGCTCAAAGACGCCAAAGGGGTGGCCTTTGAAAAAGCCATTCGCGCCACGGTGTCGATGCTGCCACCGCAGTAAACAACTAATCGGTTGTGCGCGCGCGCGGTGCCAGCGCTTTGCAAGTTAACAGGCCCAGCAACACCAGTGGCAAACAAATGCCATAAGACCAGCGCACACCCCAGTGTTCGGCTACCAAGCCGAGGCTGGGTGGCGCCAACAAAAAAATCACAAAAGCCGATTGCGCCATGGCGGCCACATTCACAGCGGCGGGCCGATCGCCGCGCTGCGCAGCGGCCGATACAGCGAGTGGAAATATGGCACTGGAGCCTATGCCAATCAGCGCAAAGCCCATAAATGCAATGGCAGGCCACGGGGCGAAATACACCATGCTGGCGCCGATCGCCAAGGTCACCAACAGACCGCGCGCAAAGGGTACCGGGGTCCAGCGCTCGACCAAGCCGTCGGCAATAAAGCGCATGCTGGCCTGCGCCAGTGCAACCACCGAAACCGCCATGGCACTGGTGGCGGCATCACTGGAAAAGATATTGCGCATGTAAATGGCCGACCAGTCGATGCCCGCGCCTTCCAGCAACATGGCACCGGCACAGCTGGCCACCAATACCAAAATTGCCGGCGTGGGCAACGCGAAGTGCGGCGCCGGTGCGTCATCGCTGTGGCTGCCGTCCACCGTGGACACCGCCGAGGGGCGTGCGGGTGCGCCCTCAAAACGCCCGAGCAACAACACGGTGGCGAGCACCGCCAATGGCACCGTAATGCCAAGCTGCAACTGCGGTGATATCCCCATATGGCTGACCAGGGCGCTGAAGGCGCCAGCGCCGAAAAAACCAAAGCTCCAGAATGCGTGCGAACGGTTCATGATGCGCCGGCCCATTTGGTGCTCTACGCGGTCGGCCTCCACATTCACCACGGTTTCTACACAGCCGATGCACACGCCGGCCACAAACAGCGCTGCAAACAGCGTCAGAGGCGATGCCATATGGCAGGCCACCGCATACACCAGCGCGATGCCGGGCAGTAAAGTGAGCAGGAGGTTGCGGGCGCCCAGGCGCTCCAGTTTGGGCGCCAATACCGTGAGCGACACCAGCGTGCCGGAGGCGACGCCAATCAAGGCCAGCCCCAGCGTGCCTTCGCTGATTCCAATTTGCTTCTGGATTTCTGCCAGGCGCGGGTAGAAGCCCCCCATGCAGAACGAGTACAGGAAAAAACCGGCAAAGACGCGGTAGTGTGCCGGCAGTTGCAGGCCGATGCGGTGGAATATTTTCATGCGCTTCAGTGGCCCTGCCAGTCGCTGCCCAAGGTCAGCGTTGCACTGGAAAATAAATGTGCTGCCGAGGTGCCGGCATGCAGTGTAAATTCACCCGCCTCGGCTTTCCAGCAGTGGGCCGATTCGTCGTAAAAGGCGAAAGCGCGCAAGGGCAGTGTCAGGCGTGCCGTGCCGCTGGCACCCGGCGCCAGATGCAATTTGGCAAATGCTTTGAGCTCCTGACGCGGGCGTTCAACACTGGCGGCGCTGTCGCTCACATAGAGTTGCACCACGGCCTGTGCAGCACGGCTGCCGGTGTTGCGTACGTCGACTTCCAGCGTGACGGCCTGGGCCGCATCGACCGCCGCAGGCGCCAGGCTGGCCGGCACGCCGCGCAATGCGCCGTATTCAAACTGGCTGTAGGACAGGCCATAGCCAAATGGGAATTGAACGGGAAGGTCATTGCGTTGGTAATGCCGGTAACCAATGAAAACGCCTTCTGCGTAGCGCACATGGCCGTCTACTCCGGGATACTGGGACAGGGAGCCGTGGCCCACCATATCGGCCAGGCGCAGCGGCCAGGTTTGCGGCAGGCGTCCACCCGGTTCGGCTGCACCCAACAGCACGTCGGCAATCGCGTTGCCGCATTCCTGCCCCGGGTACCAGGCTTGCAGCAGCGCCGGTACCCGGTCCAGCCAGGGTACGGCCACCGGCGAGCCGGTTTGCAACACCACCACGGTGCGCGGGTTGGCGGCAGCCACCCGGAGCACCAGTTCGTCTTGGGCGTGCGGCAGGGCCAATTGGTGGCGGTCCAGGCCTTCGTTGTCCCATTCGGCATTCAGGCCGACAAACACAATGGCGACGTCGGCATTGCGGGCGGCCTCGACGGCGGCGGCAATGTCGGCCTCGCCCCGCATGCGATGGGCACCGAAGCGCATGGCACGGAACGGAATGTCATCGGGGGCGGCGGTGGTGTATTCGATTTCGATGGCACAGACCTCGCCCGCCTGCAGTGGGCGTTGGTGAACGACCTCTTCGCAGCCAAAGGTGAAATAGGTTTCACCGCGACTCCAACCGGTCCAGGCGTCAATTGCCAATTCGCCATTGATGCGGGCCCGACTCAGGCCGGCACTGATCAGCGAAAACTGGTAATTGCCAGACTCTGTTGCGGTATAGCGGAGGCGGGCCCGGGCCGAGAAGTGTTTGCCATTGACGCCGTCCGGGTTGTTGCCAACCCACACCGGTTCGCTGTTTTCCAGCGTCTGGCGCGACACCACCGGGCCACTCAGGTCGGCCGAGTTGAAGTATTCAATGTCCATGGCGGCATTGACCACCGGCACCCAGCGGTGGATATCGGCTCCCACGTGGTGGCTGAAGGTGGCACCGGGCCACTGGGCCTGGAGACCATCCAGCGGCGAGACGCGGTAATGGGCATTCACCGTGGCGCTGCCGCCGCCCATGATTTGGGGAACGCTGGCGGCCTGGCCAATCAGGGCCACGCGCTGTCCCGCTTGGGGCGCCAGTGGCAAGGTGTTGGCGCTGTTCTTCAGCAGCACGGTGCCCTCTGCGCCCAGCGTGCGGATGAGTGCCTGGTGGGCTGGAACGTTTTCTGCCTGTTCTTCGGGAATAACCGGGTCGGCAAAGCTGCCAACACGCTCCATCAGTTGCAAGACGCGGCGGGCGCAATCGCGCACGGCGGCGGCCGGCAAGCGGCCGTTCTCTACCGCCTGAACCAACGTGGTACCGCGCTCGCGTGCCGGGCCTGGCATTTCCAGATCGGTGCCTGCTTGTACGCTGGCCACCGTGTCATGGCCGGCAAACCAGTCGGTCATGACCAGGCCATCAAAGCCCCATTCATTGCGCAATACGTCGGTAACCAGGCGCCGGTGGTCACTCGCAAACGTGCCGTCCAGGCGGTTGTATGACGTCATGACCGCCCACACACCGGCTTCTTTCACAGCGCGTTCGAATGGCAGCAAATAGAGCTCGCGCAGGGCCCGCTCGGGAATATCCGAACTCATGGTCATGCGCTGGAACTCACTCTCGTTGCCCACAAAATGCTTAATGGTGGCGGCAACACCGGTACTTTGCACGCCGCGAATGTAGGCGACGGCCATCTCCGATGACAGCCAGGGATCTTCTGAATGGCATTCAAAATTACGGCCATTCAGCACGGTACGGTGCAAATTTACCGTTGGGGCCAGCAACACGCGGGCACCTTTGAGCAGCGCTTCAACGCCCAATGCCGCACCGGTTTTCTTCAGTAGTTCGGGGTTCCAGGTGGCGGCGAGGGCGATGCCGGCAGGGAAACAGGCGGTGCTCGGGCCGTCTTTGAAAATGCCGCCGCGTGCGCCATTCGGGCCGTCGGATACCTTAACGGCTGGAATATTCAGGCGGGGAATTGGCACGGTGCGCCAGAAGTCGGCACCGGACAGCAGGGACACCTGCTCGTCAAGGGTCATGGCATCGAGCAGCGTTTCAAGGTTGAGGCGGTTCATGGTGAGGGGGCTGGGTAAGGGGGAGTGCGAGGGTGGGTGCGAAATCAGGCCACGCGCTGGTCAGCGATGGTTTTCTGCATAAAAGCAAACGAGGTTTTGGGCGTGCGTTTTTGCGTTGCGTAATCGACATGCACGATGCCAAATCGCTTGCTATAGCCGTACGACCATTCGTAGTTGTCCAATAAGGACCAAACCAGATAACCTTTCAGATTGACGCCTTCGGCCACGGCTTCACTCGCTACACGCAGGTATTGGCGCAGGTAGTCAACCCGCGATGGATCGTCGCAAACGCCGTTGTCCAAGACGTCGGGGTCGGGGCTGGCGCAGCCGTTCTCCGTCACAAACAATTCAGGGTTGCCAAATTCGTCGCGCATTTGCAGCAGCACTTCTTTGAACGCCGATGGTGCAATTTCCCAGCCCATGTCGGTAACCGGAACGCCTTGCGGTGGATCGACCAGTTCAACGCCGAATGGCAGCGTGGGATTGGCCCGCACATAGTTGTAGCTGTAATGGTTAAAGCCCAGCCAGTCGAGCGGTTGGCAAATGGTCTGCAGATCACCGGCTTGCACCGCGCCACTGCGCTCTTCCAGCAATTCGGCCAGTCGCGGTGGATATTCGCCTTTGATCAGAACGTCGCGAAACCCCCGGTTCCACAAAACGTCGAGTTCGCGCGCGGCGGCGGCATCGGCATCGCTCGGCGTCGCCGGGCGCATTGGGTGCAGATTGGGAATAATGCCGTACCGGATGTGTGGCGCCACTGCGCGCATTGCCGATACCGACGCACCGTGTGCCAGGTTGATGTGGTGCATGGCGCGCAGCGTGGCGCGCTCATCGGTCAGACCCGGGGCATGGCGTCCCAGCATATAGCCAATCAGCGAGAAAATGTTGGGCTCATTGAAGGTGGCAATGCGCGGTACACGGTCGCCCAGCGCACGCACCATGATGTCAGCGTAGTCGGTGAACCAGCCGACGATATCGCGGTTAGCCCAGCCGCCTTTGTCTTGCAGTGCCTGCGGCAAATCCCAGTGGTAGAGGCAGAGCCAGGGCGCCATGCCGGCCTCCAATACGGTGTCGACCAGGCGGTCGTAGAAAGCCAGACCTTTGACATTCGCAGGCCCGGTGCCGTTGGCCTGAATGCGTGGCCAGGCACTGGAGAAGCGGTACACCTTGGCACCCAGTTGCTGCAAGAGGGCGATGTCCTCGGCGTAGCGATGGTAATGGTCGCAGGCAACCCGGCCGTCCTGTTGCAAATGCACTTTGCCGGGGCTGCGGGCAAAGGTGTCCCAGATGCTTTGACCGCATCCATCGAGATCGGTAGCACCCTCAATTTGGTAGCTGGCAGTGGAGGCACCCCACAGGAAATCAGAAGGAAAAGTGTGCATGGTTGGTGGTATGAGTAGCGATTCGAATCGGATTGAGTTGGGTTGCGCTATTTGAAAAACGGGCCATCGGCCAGCGAATCACGCCAGACGACTTCTGGCTGAAAGTTGCGTTGCACGTCCAGATTCAGTCCGTAACACTGGTTCAGGAGGTGGCGGCAGCCATTCTTGGCAAGGGCCTCGATTGGCAGGCGCACGGTGGTCAGGGCCGGTGTCGTGTAGGGTGCCAGATCGGCGTCGTCATAGCCCATCACAGAGACGTTAGCGGGAACCTTCAAGCCGGCCCGGGCAAAGCGCTGAATGGCAGCCATGGCCATCACGTCGTTGGCGCAGAAGAGTGCGGTAAAGGGCAGTTTGCGGCGCCGCATGGTGCCCAACAACTGGTTTGCCGCAGCGTAGCCACTGGGAAACGTAAACAAGCCATCAATTTGCAATTCGGGTGGAATCACAATTCCGTGTTCGGCCAGCGTACTTTTGAAGCCGTCCATGCGCAAGGCAATGTCGGGGCCATGCTGGGCACCTTGAATGGTCGCAATAGCGCGGTGGCCACGCGCCAGCAGCGCGCGCGCTGCGAGTTGTCCGGCCAGGTAATGGTCGGCACTGAAACTATCGGTCTGCATGCCGGGAATGTGCCGGTTCAGCACCACCAGCCGAGGGTGTTTTTGGTGCAGTGCCAGAAACTCGGCATCGCTGATGTGCGAGCTCATGGCCAGCACGCCATCGCATTCGCGTTGAAACAAAAAGTCCAGGCTGTTCTGCGCCTGTGCACTTTCGCTACCGTGACCATAGCCGCTCGCGGCCATCATATGGCGATCGGCGGCGCGCAATTCGGCGTCGATGGCGTTCAGAATGGGCGAGTAAAACGAGCCTTCAAAAACCGGAACAAATACGCCCACCATGCCCGACTGGCGCAAAGACAATGCGCGCGCTGCCGATGACGGATGAAACTGCAGTTGGGCCACTGCGGCTTGCACCCTTTGCATCGCATCTTCCGATACCGCGCCCTTGCCCGATATGGCCCGCGATGCCGTGCCGAGGCCGACCCCGGCCAGGCGTGCAACGTCTTTGATGGTGGTCCGCATTACAGGCGTTCCTGGCTTTCTGCATCAAACAAGGACAACTCAGCCACGGCCATCTGCAGGCCGACACTGCGCTCCAATTCGGGCGTCGCCTGGGCCTCTAATTGCACCGAGACCTGCTGGCCTTGCAGGTTCAGCCAGACAATTTGGCTGGCGCCCATGGGTTCGATCAGTGCGACCTGGGCGCTGCCTTGTTGGCTGTCCGCTGGCGCACACAGTTTGATCGACTCGGGCCGCACGCCGAGCACGCAGCGTTGGCCGGCGAGCGGCGTTTGTTGCAGCGGGTAATGCCGCAGATCGACGCGCAGCGCGGGTGACTGGAAATGCCAAACGCCGTCCAGCGCCTGCAATGTGCCCTCAATAAAATTCATGCTCGGAGAGCCCAGGAAACCGGCCACGAACATATTTTTCGGGCGTGCGTAAATCGCCGCGGGTGTGTCAATTTGCTGAATCTTTCCACCGCGCATTACGGCAATTCGGCTCGCCATCGTCATGGCTTCCACCTGGTCGTGGGTGACGTACACCATGGTGGTGCCCAGGTCTTTGTGGAGTTGCTTGAGTTCACGGCGCAATTCAGCGCGCAGCTTGGCATCCAGATTCGAGAGCGGTTCGTCAAATAAAAACACTTTGGCGTCGCGCACCAATGCGCGGCCAATGGCGACGCGCTGGCGTTGGCCTCCGGACAATTGGGAGGGGCGGCGGTTCAGCAATTCTTTCAGGTGCAGCATCGCTGCCGCCCGTTCTACGCGCCGTGCAATATCGGCCTTTGGGACGCCGGCGACGCGCAGGCCGAACGACATATTGCGCTCCACATTCATGGTCGGGTAGAGCGCATACGACTGGAACACCATGCCAATGTCGCGGTCCTTGGGGTCGGCCCACGTCACGTCTTTCTCGCCAATGCAAATGCTGCCGTCGGTTACTTCGTTGAAGCCGGCAATGGTGTGCAAGAGTGTCGATTTGCCGCAGCCCGAGGGGCCCAACAACACCAGGAATTCACCGTCCTGTACATGCAGGTTCATCGACTTGAGGATGTCCACACCGCCCAACACGATGTCGAGGTTTTGAATATTTACACTTGCCATTTTGATTAACCTTTCACCGCACCGGCGGCGATGCCGCGCACGAACCATCGGCCTGAGAAGAAATACACCGCCAGCGGAACCAGCGAGGTCAGGATGGTGGCCGCCATATCGACGTTGTAGCGGCGCTCGCCGAAAGTGGTATTGACCAGATTGTTGAGTTGAACCGTCATTGGATAGTTGTCTTTGCCGGCAAAAATCAGACCGAACAAATAATCATTCCAGATGCCAGTGAGTTGCAAAATGGTCGCCACGATGAGCATCGGCGTGGCCATTGGCAACATGAGTTGTATAAAGATGCGCCAGAAACCACCGCCGTCAATTCGCGCTGCCTTGAACAGTTCTTGCGGAACCGCTACGTAGTAGTTGCGAAATAACAGCGTCATCACCGGCATACCGAATACGCAGTGCACCACCATGATGGCCCAGTAGGTGTTGTAAAAACCGCCCATGCGAAACCACGCTACAAGGGGGTAAATCATGACTTGGAACGGCACGAATGCGCCGAGCATCATGATGCCGAACAAAATATTGCCCCAGCGCGAGCGCCAGAAGCTCAGGGCGTAGCCATTCAGTGCACCCAGCAATACCGATAGCACGGTGGTGGGCACCACCAGCCGCACCGAGTTCCAGAAGCCACCCTGAATACCGTCACAGGTCAGGGCAATGCAGGCGGTGGACCAGGCATCTACCCAGTTGCCGAACTGGGCGTGTGCCGGCCAGGCAAACAGCAGGGCCTGGCGCACCTCGGAGTCGGTCTTGAGTGAGGTCACCACCATCACATACAGTGGCAATAAGAAAAATGCAGCGACGCTCAGCAAGAAGGCATAAATGCCGAGTCGGGCCGGTGTAAAAAACGCTTTGCGCGGGCGGGTCGTTTTGCTGCCCTGCGTGCGGACGTCGGAGTGGGTGGGTGCGTTCATGCCAAATTCACCTTAATGACCCGCGCGCTGTTGCGCCTGTACCCGTGCACGCCAGTACAGCAGTGGCGTCAACACAGTGAAAACGGTGACCAGCATGACCACCGAAGCGGCCGAAGCCAGGCCAATATTGTTGCGACCGAACAAGTGGTCAATGATGAACTTGGCCGGTACTTCGCTGGCGTCACCGGGACCACCACTGGTCATGATGGCGACCACATCGAAGGTTCGCACCAAGGCCACCGCCAGCAATACAAAGGCGGTTGCATACGCGGGGCCGAGTTGGGGTAACACCACGCTCAGGTAGTAGCGCGGCTTGGACACACCGTCCAGGCGCGCGGCTTTCCATTGTTCATCGTCGACACCGCGCAGTGCGGCCAGCAAGATCGCCATGGTGGTGCCGCTGCCTTGCCAGACCATGGCCAGGCCCACTGCGTAAATGACGCTTTCCGGGTGGACGGTCCAGTCAAAAGTAAAGTTGTCCCAGCCGAGCTGGCGGATGGCATTTTGCAAACCCAGCGTCGGGTTGAACAACCATTGCCAGATCAGGCCCGTGACGACAAAGCTCATGGCATAGGGGTAGAGGAAAATGGTTCGGAACCCACTCTCTGCGCGCACTTGTTGGTCGATGAATACCGCCATCAGTGTGCCCAGTACCAGCACGCCCAAGATGTAGACCACGGCCAAAATTCCCATGTGCTGGAGCGACACAATCCAGCGTTCGGTTTCAAACAGGCGTTCGAACTGCATCATCCCGACCCAATCGCTGCGCGGGAGCAGCTTGGAGCTGGAGAATGCAATGCGAACCGACCACAAGACCGAGCCAACATAGGCCAGTAAGGCCGTAACGGCCAAAGGCTGCAGGGCCACGTGGACGGCGAACTGCCATCGATGCGGGCGCTTGCGCGCCCCCTGGGAAGCGGTGGACATCATGGGCGTCTGGGTGCGTGCGGAGGGCGATGGTCTTAGCGTTTGACGGCGGCGGTCATGGCTTTGAGCGCATCGTCCACCGATTGCTCAGAGTTCCAGAATTTGCTGACCGCGTCTTCAAAAGCGCCGTTGGCATCGGGTGACAGCAATTCGTTATTGCTTTCCAGCAGGCGGTTTTCCTTGATCGCCTGTACCCCTTGTTGGGCGCAAACATCTACCTTGGTCAGGTCAACGTCTGGACGAATTGGAATCGATCCCTTTTTGTTATTGAACGCCACTTGCACCGCTGGCGAGATCATCAGCTCGGCAAGTTTTTTCTGGGCCGCAACGGTGTCTGGTTTGTCGCTCTTGGGGAAGACGAATACATCGCCACCGATGGCATAAGGCATCTTCGGGCCGCCGGCCATGAAGCAGCCAAAATCTTTGCCAGCAGTTTTGTTGGCATTGACGAATTCGCCCTTGGCCCAGTCACCCATGAACTGGAAACCGGCCTTGCCATCGATCACCATGCCGGTGGCAATATTCCAGTCCCGGCCGGGTGATCCTGCGTCTGCATAGCCTTTGAGTTTTTTGAAGGTCTCCAGGGTTTTGCGGAACACCGGGCCGGTCGTGTCGTGGTCTTTAAACACCTTGAAATACAGATCTTTGCCGCCCACCGCCAGCATGACCGAACGGAAGGTAATGCCTTCTTGCCAGCCTTGTCCACCAAACGCCAGCGCCGTACCGCCACTGGCCTTGATCTTGTCCATTGCAGCGAACATGTCATCCAGCGTTTGCGGATCTTTGCTGATACCCGCCTTGGTCAATACTGCCTTGTTGTACCAAACCCAGTTTTCATTGTGCAGGTTGACCGGAACGGCATAGTAGTGGCCGTTGATCTTGATCGAGTGCTTGATTTTTTCCGGCAGCAATTTGTCCCAGCCACCCTTGGCTGCGACGTCGTCGAGATTGTTCAGCAAACCTTCGTTAATAATTTCTTCGTACTGCTTGCCGTAGTTGAATTGCGCCGCCGTTGGCGCATCACCGCCCATGGTGCGGTTGATGGTGACCGTGCGTGCCTGCGCGCCGCCGCCGCCAGCAATCGGGTTGTCCGACCATTTGCCGCCCGCCTTGGTGTAGGCACTGGCAATTTCCTTGATTGCCGCGGCTTCGCCGCCGGCAGTCCACCAGTGAATCACTTCGGCATTTTGTGCCTGGGCAGTGCCCATGAGTCCAAGACCTGCCAACACGGTGGCGAGCAATGTTTTCGAATGTGCCTTCATTTTGTCTCCTCAAAAGGGCCTGGCCGCACCGGCTGGAACCCTCAATTTACTGGGTTGTTTTTAGCTTCTGTTGAAATGTGGAACCGTTTCCACTTTCGGAGGTGATTGGAAATGGGGCGAGAAAAACTGAGAAGTGGGATTAACCCTAGTGGTCCTGCTTGTATTGACATTTCGCTGCCGCAACACACATCGCCGCTGAATGAAAGGACCCACCCAATGCAGAATTCGCAGGCGCCAGGCAAGGCCATGTTCGGAGCGGCTGTTGCTTGCAGCCGGTGCCTGCTGATGACGATGCTGGCGACGATCTTGGTGCCGTCACCAGTCCATGCCGTGGCCTTGTTGACGTTTGATGACGACAGTGAAATAGGTCCGGGCAATTTGTTTGGAGGCGTCAGCTACGCGGGCGTGCATCACGGATTTCTGTTTACAACCGATTCTTATGTGCTGCGCGCGTGCGACGCCCCCGCTGATGGAGAATATTCACTTCCTGCTTCGGGTTATTGCACGGGAACCATATCCCCGCACAATGTTTTGTTTGGCGGTTACGCAAACGAGTTTGGTTTTGGTCGGCCTTCGCAAAATTTATTTTCGATTTTTGGCCTGCACATGACGCCCGCATGGGCGCATGACCTGAAAACGGTTGTCACTGGCTACCGCAACAATGAGCCCATTTACCGCGATACGCCACCTTTGCCGTCTCCCAAGGTCGCCACCTATGTCAATTTGAATTTCATTGGCATCGACCGCATTGCGATCGAAACCGAGGGTGGCGCGACGGAGGGTGGCGCCCACATCGCTTTTGACGACATTGAGTACGCCATTGCGGTCTGTCCCAGTGCCTTGAGCCGCTACAACAATACGTCGCCAGCGGTGCTGGGCTCGAATATCTATTTCACCTACGCCGAGCTTGACAACTGCTGGGGTCGCATTACCTCGACCGCACTCGACCCGCAAACCGGTACTATCGCCGAGAGGCCGGATTGGGATGGCAGTTGCAATCTGACGGGCGATGCAGACGCCCCTGCCTGCACCAAAAGCGGCGTTCGACCATTGCCGCTTGCAGTGCAGGACAACCGGCCCGCCGCGCGGCAAATTGCGGTAAACGATGCGGCATTGGGCATGCGCCCCTTTCGCGCCAATCGCCTGGGCGCGCTGTCCGCTACCGATACCCAGCTCTTGCGCTATGTGCGCGGCGAGCGGGGGGCAGAAGTCAACGCGGATGTGCGGGTTCGTACCAGTGTGTTGGGTGACATCATCAACTCCAGTCCGCTGGCTTTGGGTCCGCCGGATGGGCAGCGAGAAAATCAGCTGGTCGATCGGCTGCACGGTACCGAGTCCATAGCCATGGAATTGCGCCAGCAGGCTGCGCACTACGCCGCGTTCAAGTCTGCGCACAGCCAGCGTCTGCCGGTTGTTTATGTCGGTGCCAACGACGGCATGTTGCATGGATTCAGCGCCGGCATGCGCACGCGCAAAGGCATGCCCCCCGTACCCCGTGGCGCAACCGACGCTGCGCGTTTGTTCAATGACGGGGCCGAGTTAATTGCATACATGCCCGCCACCGTATGGGCCAATCTCAAAGCAAACGCGCATGGAACATATGCCACGCTGAACTACCGCGATAAAAATTATGGCCACCACTTTTATGTCGATGCATCACCGGTAGCCGGTGATGTTTTTTACAGGGGTGCCTGGCACACCTTGTTGGCAACCGGTTTGGGGGCCGGCGGTCCGGGCACTGAGCGCAGCCCGGCGCACGGGGCGTGGATTGTTTCGCGGGAGTCAGAAACCGCTTACGGAACGGTCGCTATTTTGGACGTAACCGATCCCGCCAGTTTCAGTGACAGCAAGGCCGATTTGTTGTTTAAAGAGTTCAGTATTCTGAAGCCCACCCGTTGCCTGCGGCCAGCAGCCGCCAATACCACCCAGCGGCCAGAGCCCTGCATGCCCAATCTGGGCGCGCAATATGGAACCCCCAGCATACAGCGCATGCACAACGGTGATTTTGCAATTGTGTTTGGCAACGGGCTCTACAGCCAAAATGGCAATGCGGGTGTTTTTGTCGTTTTGATTGACCGGAGCGATGGCGCTACCCGTACCTATTATTTAAACGCTGCGGCCAGCAGTGTGGTGGGTAAGAAAAATGGCATTGTGCATGTCACACCGATGGACATCGATACCGATGGCATGGTGGATTATTTGTACGCGGGTGATGTACAGGGCAATGTATGGCGTTTCGATGTGACCGCAGCCGACCCGAATGCGTGGCGTGGCGTGGAGCGTGTTTTCAGCACGCCCAATAAACAGCCAATCACCACCGCGGTCGTTGCGTCCGTGGTGGCGGATGAAGATCGCAATTTCCTCATGCTGGGTTTTGGCACCGGGCGGGTCTGGCCACTGGAATCCCCGGAAGCGCCCCAATATGTGCGAGGAGCCCAATCTATTTACGGTTTATGGGACAGCAACTTCCAGCGCTGGAACCAAAAGAGCAGCTTTCAATTGGCGACTTCTCATCCCTTACCGGCAAACGCGCAGCTGCAACGACAGACCGTAGACACCCCGGTCGTACACGATGGTGTGCACTATCGCACCGGAAAAAGTCAAGAGCCGTGTTGGCTCGATCAGCCATTGAAAAGCCCATGCACTGTGTCAAATCACTGGGGCTGGGAATACCAATTGCCGGCGCCGGCCCTCGGTGAAAACGAGCAAGTGGTTTCCAATCCGGTTCTTTTTGGTGGCAATATGCTGGTCAACACCATCACGCCCAAGAAGAATACGGGCTACACAATGGTGTTCAATTTAAGAACGGGCACGCCACCGAATCGCGGATTTTTTGCACGAGCCGGGTATATTGAAGGCATCAATGGCGCCCAGTTCGACGCTGCAGGGGCCCCGGTGGTGGTGCCGCGCAGCGCCGAGACTGGCCAGCTTTATTTCAAAAATACCAGCCAGGCAATCGGTATGGTTGACCTGTCGTTGCGGGCGCCGGAGCGCGTTGTGAAACGCGTCACCTGGCGCATATTGCGTTAAGTCAGTGGCTTAAACCAAAGTCAGGCCCACTTCAATATTGCCACGGGTTGCGTTGGAGTAAGGGCACACTTGGTGGGCCGTGTCAACCAAGTCCTGCGCCACTGCACGGTCCAGGCCGGGCAGGCTGATGGCCAGGCGCACGGCAATGCCGAAGCCAGCCGGAATGGGGCCGATGTCGACGCTGGCATCTATTGCTGCGTCGGCCGGAACGGCCACTTTCTTCATGCCTGCCACGTGTTTCAATGCGCCCATGAAGCAGGCCGAATAGCCCGCTGCAAACAGTTGCTCGGGGTTGGTGGCGGCACCGCTGCCGCCCATCACCTTGGGGGGGCTGAGTTTGACGTCGAGCAAGCCATCGTCGGTTACCGAGCGGCCTTCACGACCTCCTGTGGTGTGGGCGTGGGCGGTATAAATTACTTTTTCGAGTGCGGTTGTCATGGAGACTCCTTGGGGTTAAAGGTGAGAGTGGGGGGAAGTGAATGGGTTCAGAACACCACGGGGGCGCTCAGTCGTTCGCGCAAGTGCCGAATATCCCGGTTAATGACCTGCAAGGCCGGTACGTCACATTGGGTTTGTGCCAATATGCATTCCGGTATGCGCAGTGCCTCGGTGCGCAATGCGCGGCCGGTGTCTGTGAGGGCAATGAAAACCCGGCGTTCGTCCCCGGCATCGCGGTCGCGCGTAATTAGCTGGCTTTTTTCGAGCCGTTTCAGTAGGGGGGTGAGCGTACCGGAGTCGAGAAAGACCCTGGCCCCAATGTCGGACACACTCATACGCGGTTGTTCCCACAAGACCAGCATCACCAGGTATTGCGGATAGGTGAGCCCGAGTTTGGCCAGCAACGGTTTGTAAATGCGCGTCATGGCAAGTGAGGCCGAATACAGCGCAAAACAGAGCTGCTGATCGAGATGCAGCGCAGATTCAGGTAAGGGTTGGCGTGTGCTCATGGGGTGAATTATTGCACGCAATTAAATTGTGTGCAATTTAATTGCGTGATGAAGGCCCAAGCTGCTCCGCAAAGTGCGGGAAGTATTACGCGACTTTGCTCAGCAGTTTGCCGTTGGCGTAGCGGTCGAGTTCTTGCGAAATTTGCAATGCCGCTTCGCTGGGGAACTGCTGAATTACCTCTTTGGTGTTGCGGTCCATGAGCTGAATAATGGCGCGATTGCTGTTTTTGTCCAAAACAAAGGTCAACTCTGGATTGAGTTTGTTCATTTTGGATTGCAGTTCAGCGATAGATTCCTCGGTTGCAGGCGGAGCGTTGTTCAGTTTTCCTGCTTGCATCGCTTTGGCAATTTGGGCCGCAATGGTGTCAGATGCCGCGGCGGCGGAGGGGGAAATAGCAGACGCAGCAGCGCCTGTGCCACTGCCGCCACCCGTTCCCGCGCCCGAATTGGGCGCAGTCGGCAGCACTGGTAGCGAAGCACCAGACCCTCCAACCGTGGACGAAGAAACGGACAACATCTCAGTTAAATCCCATAACCGACGACAGCACGCGCTGCATTTTCCGGTCGCCACAGAAGAGGCAAAACCGGGCCTTGTCTGGTTATCGGCCGGCTTGATAGGGACTTAAGGGGAATTTTTAAAAAATTTTAAATTTTTTAAAAATCAATGCCGGCCCTGAAAATCAGCCATGAATTCGCACAAACGGTCTACTGCCTGCAGCGTGACGGCGTTGTAAATAGATGCCCGAATGCCACCAATAGCGCGGTGCCCGCCCAGGCCGGAAAAGCCGGCGGCATCGGCATCGGCCAGAAATTCGGCCTCCAGGTCCGCTGTTGGCAGTTGAAACACCACGTTCATCAGGGAGCGGTCGCTGGGACGGGCGCGTCCGCGATAGAAGCCGTTGCTGGCGTCCACCATCTGGTACAGGCGATTTGCCTTGGCGCGGTTAAGGGCCTCCATTTTGGCCAGGCCGCCGATGCGGTCCCGCAGCCAGCGGCTGACCAGCAGCGTCACGTAAATGGCGAAAACCGGCGGGGTATTGAAATTCGAGTGGCTGGCAATTTGGGTTCGGTAGTTCAGAAAATCCGGCAAATCGTATTGACCGCGTGCCAAAACGTCGTCCCGCAACAAAACCATGGTCACACCCGCCGGGCCGATATTTTTCTGTGCGTGGGCGTAAATAATGGAAAATTGCGCTGCATCAATCGGACGCGATAGAAAGTCCGATGACATATCGCACACCCTGGGCACGTGGTCGTGTCCCAGCAGGCGTTGAAATTGCAGCCCTTCAACCGTTTCGTTGGAGACGTAATGCAAATAGCTGGCGTCTTCCGACAGTGCCAGTTCGTGGTCGTCGGGCAAGTGGTGAAATCCGCTGGCCTGGCCGCTCCAGGCAACCCGCACTGCACCTTCGCGGCGGGCTTCTGCAATGGGCTTGGCGCTCCAATATCCGGTATGCAGGTAGTCGGCCGCTTGCGCCTTGCCGCGCAACAGGGTCATGGGAACCATGGAAAACTGCTGTGTGGCGCCACCCTGCAACATCAATACGTGAAAGCGCTGGTCAATGCCCAACAGCAGGCGCACGTTCTCTTCCAGCTCCTGGACCACACTGGCAAACCAGTCCGAGCGGTGGCTGATGCCCAATACAGACAGCCGGGTGCCAGGAACTTCCAGAATCGCTTGCTGAATTTGCGAAAGCACTTCAGCCGGTAGCGCACCGGGGCCACCCGAGAAATTGAGTTGGTTGTAGTTGGGGGGCTTATCGTGATTCATAGTGTGCACGGCGCGCGTCCAGCATGCGGCAAAAAGCGTCGCGGGCTTTTCCGACGTGGGTATTTTTATAGGGGAAAACCGACTCAAGGTCCATGGCATGAACAACGCCACCGCTGTCAATTTCAAATACCAGTAAACGGCCATCCCGCAACTCGGCGCAGTCCATGACCAGATAGTCGAGTTGCATGCGCTCGGCAATACCGGCAAAAGCGGTCCGGTGGCGGCTTGTAAATTGATCAAAGTCGCGCATGAAAGCAGCTTCTTCCGTGCGCTTCCAGGCGTCCGTGTACATGCCTGCATTCACGTAGTGAATCATCCAATGGTCCGATATGGCCATATGGCTCACATAGGGGAGGCCATCAATCAGGGCCACCCGCACTTTGCGGAACAGTCCATCGCCACCGCTGTAGTCAATAAAAGGCGCAATGAAAAATGCCGCATCGGGCATGCGTTCAAGGTAGCCCTTGAGCGCTGCTGCATGGGGAATGCGCTCCAGCCCCATCCCCCCTTGCGAGCCCAGCGGACGCACGATGATGGGGAAAGGAATATTCGCCACGGATGCCGTCTGCGCTGCCGTGCCGTCGGCCCATGCCTGCAGCGCTGCGCGGGGAGCGCGGGTGGTGCTTGGCATGCACAGGCCGGGAACCGAGGCAAGCAAGTCGCTGGCGGTATCGCGAACGGTATGGTGCAGGGCCTGGGGCGGGTTCAAAACCGGTTGATGCCAGTGGTGCAAAGGCGCGCTCAGTACGTCTAGCAGGGCATGGTGCTCATCGGTGTCCGAAATCGCAAGCAACAGCACATCGTGCGGTGGCAACAATGCCAGCGTGTCGGCCACGGTCTGCGGCGTCAGGGTGCGCGGAATGTAGTGGAACACCAGGTCGACATCGGCATCCTCCAGCAAGCATTCAATCGGCGTGTGCGACTGGATCGTGCCGTCGGTAACCAGCAACAGCAATGTGTGGCGGGCAGGCTGACGCGCCGCAGGCAATTTAAATGTTTGTTGCAGCGCCAGTGCCTGTTGTTGCAGCGAGAGTCCCAATGTCTTTTGCCCCAGGCACTGGACGGCGATGGCCAGGTTCATCAGCCCCTGGGGGCTGCTATTCCCCGCATCTTGCACCGCCCATATCTGACTGGCGATGGCCTGTAAATCGGCGCCGGCAATGCTGGCGCGCAAAAAGGGGGCCAGCCCCAGATAGCGGTTGGCGGTGGTGGCGTGAATCGGGAGGGCCAGTGTGTGCATAGCCCATTTTCGCTGTCTTGTGTGAATACAAAGGGATAAGAAAGCTGCAAAAATGAAGCCTTATTGAAAAGGATCTCAATGGACAGAGAACAGCAAGTGCGTGGCGGCGGGCAGCGTGTCACGCATTGGGCGGCGTGGCGCAGTCTGGTTCTGGTGGCGTGCGCGTGCGCCTGCTTTGCCACTTTGGACACCAGCGCCAAGCGCGTGACCGCGTCGTTGCCGCTACCGCAGGCCCTGTGGTTCCTGTTTTTATTTCAAACGCTGGCCTACACCGGCCTGGTGGTTTGGGGCGGGCGCCTGGATTTATTGCGGCGGGCGCACTGGGGTGCGCAGATCGGACGTGGGGCACTGTTGCTGGGTGTGCAGACGCTGGCCTTTCTGAGCCTGCAGTATTTGCCTGTGGGCGAATTCACCGCCGTTGCCATGCTGACCCCTTTGTTGGTAACGTTGCTGGCCGGGCGCATGCTGGGAGAGCACGTGTCATGGTATCGGATTGCGCTGGTATTGGTCGGGTTGGCCGGTACCCTCGTGATTGTGCGTCCCGGCAATGCGATGTTGGGCTGGGCGATTGTGTTGCCGCTGGCCTTGGTGGCGGCAAACGCTGCCTACCAGTTGCTGACCAGTTGGATGGGGCGGTCGCAAGACACCTGGGTGACATTGCTGTGTACCAGCGCCGTTTGCCTGTTGATGCTGACACCGCTTGTGGGGCTGCAGGGTATACCGCTCGGCCATGGCCTTCCGATTGGGGGCCTGCTGCTGATGGGCTTGGCCGCAACCAGTGGCAATGTACTGTTTGTGAAAGCCTTTGAGTCCGCCAGCGCCAACAGCCTGATGCCCTATATGTACCTTCAAATTGGTTTCGGAATTTTGGGCGGCTGGTGGGTTTTTGACCACGTGCCCGATGCCCTGTCACTGTTGGGCATGGTGATGATTGCCGGATGCGGTGTCGTTGGCGGTGTGTTGAGCTTGTGGGAAGCCCACCGCAAACGCAGCAAACTGCCGCTTAGCGGTGCCAGCAACCCCAAACCGTCGCCGTTGGCGCCTGATTGATCAGCTGCATGCGGTTTGTCTGGTCGAATAGAAAGTCACCGCATGCATCATTGGCTTGTGCGCCTTGTGGCAGCCGTGTCGCTGTAATGCGGTAGCTGGCTGGGCCGCTCTGGTCGGGGTCGGGTGATTGAATGGCAATGTGGTAGCGGCCCGAGATGGCATTTCCGGCGCCCTTCGTCAGTGCAGTGGGGATGTCATCGGTGGCCGGGTAGCTGCCGTGTGCCGTGGCTGCGCGTTCCATCCATTGCGCAAGTTGCAGAATGGCATTGCGCGCCTCCGCCCGGTGGGCACGTGCCATGTGGGCGTGATAGTGGGGCAGCGCCAAAACGCTCAGTATGGAAATCAACACCAGTACGATCAGCAGCTCTATCAGGGTGTAACCCTTTGTACCCATGTCAGTCATGCAGTTGCTGCCAGCCGATGCGCACGCCACGCGGCCGGTCGAGGGGGGGCGCCGCAGTCACGCTGGGCAAGGTCGGTGTAAATGGCATGTAGAGCGTGCGCAATACGACGCGGGTGTCAGTGCGCATGCCCTGCGCCAGCGCGGTGATGCGGTACAGAAGTGCCGGCGCAGGTGCGGGTCTGGACGCGGGATGGGGGGGCTTGTCCCGGCTGGGATCGGTGCCGTAATCGGCACCATAGCGGAACATTTCCACCCAATACCAGGCCCGCGCGGTGCGGCACGGTGCCGGGGCGCGGGTGTCGGTATGCAATACCGGATTCAGCGTGCGCTGGCTGAACGTCCGGCGTTCCAGTGGACGGCTAAATTGCGCAAAACATGCGCCCCCTGGAATCATGTTCGATAGGTCCGAATCCGGGCCGACCCAGTCACCCAATTGCTGCGGTATGCAAATACCTTGTACGCAACGCACGCCGGCTACGCGCGATAGCCCGGGCATGTTTGGCAGGCGGTCTGACAGCACGTTGAATTCATGGTCGGTTTGGGGAAACCACGGCGCACTGCCCGCAAATAAGTCGGCCGGCGTGGCGCTGCGAGGCCCTTCAATATCGGCTTCGGCATCGCGTAACAGCGCTTGTGCAGCCGCAAATGTGCGGGCGTAGTCACTGCTATAACCCAACAATCCTTCGGCCATATGGACCAGGCCGAACAGACCCCAAACCGTGCTCAGTGCCAGCAGCAGTATGCCCAGTACCGCCAGCATGGCGACACCACCTTGGTCTGGCAAGGTCGTCTTCATGGCATGTGGTTTTGCACAGCAAACACGCGCGTGCGTACCCAGTGTGCGCGACCGTCGTTTTCCAGCGCCATCGGGCGCGCGTTGCAGTCGCGCAATGGGGTGGTGTGTGCCTGTCGCTTGGGCGAGGGCAGGTGCCCGACCAATTGCAGGCAGACAGAGACCGCTGCAATGCGATTCCAGTGCACCACGGTATCGGCCGTACGCAGCTGCCATTGCATGTCTGTGCCCGATGGCGTTTGCTCGACATATCGCACTTGGAAATCCCGCACGTTGTAGGCCAGCGTCAGGGGCACTGCAATGCCATTGGCATGGCACAGCAAGCGACTGCCCCGGTGGTAGAAACGGCTGCCCGTGGTCTGGGGGGATGGCGGCATTTTCTGCAATTGGCCAAGACAGTTGCGCACGCCTACTTTCAGGTGGTGCGAGGTCGTGAATGCGTCCGCGCCATTGCCGCCCCGCGTGCCGTGGATACGCGGTATGTGCTGGTTCCCGGTGTCCATACGCACCAAGGCCGGGTGCTCCGGTACCATGCGCAGATGGGTGGCACCGGCGTGGCCCACCTGATCGGCGATGGTCTGAAAAATGCTGTCGCTGGTATGCTGCAATTGCAAGTGGTCGTGCACTTGTTTGCTGCTGTGTTGCATGGCGGCCAGGCTCCCCAGCGCTGCCACTACGACCAACAGGCCGATGGCCATACCAAAGACCAATTCCAGCAAGGCAAAGCCATGGGGTTGTGGCATCGGGTTCAGGGGGTCACATAGGCCAGATGACACACCGCGTGCACTGGACATGCCAGGCCATTGCGTTGGGGCAGGCGGGCATCGATGCCAAAGGGGGCTTTATAGGTGGCAGGGTCGGTATCTGCCTGTGACGCTTCGTTGGCATGCCATGCAATCGCGATTCCAAAGTGTGTGGAGTCCCAGTCCGACACAAAAATAGCTGCATCGCCCCCTGGCAACTGCGTGCGGACGTCGCTTAGCCACTGGTACAGGTCGGTTTGTGCCCATGCCTGCGCATTGCACGCTTGCGTATCGCAAGCGGTGGCCACGGTGTGTTGCCCCCAATGCAGCGCATAAGCACCTTGCAGGGCGGCGCCGCGATTGACGTGCATGCGTTCGCCCATGTCGGCAATCAATCCAATGGCGGTACCCCGGGCGAGCGTGGTGCGGGCATCGGCCTGTAGCCGGGTCAGTACCAGCGCCAAGCCCAAAACACCGAATGCCAGCAGTGTCAGGGCCACGATGGCATCCAATAAGCCAGCGCCACGGTGACGACCCGCGTGTGGCGCGCAAAAAGCAAGCATGGTGACGCGTTCCCAACGTGAAAGTGCAGTGAATCTGCAACTATTCATGCATTGGCGTGTACCAATCCTTTCAATTGTTCGTTAACGAACATTAGCCGGCGGTTGCGGGCGCTTGCGTTTGTGTGTTCGCATGGTCGCCGTCTGGGCGGTGCGCAGGATCCACGTGGGTCATCAGGTCGAGTACGCGGTGGTGCTGCAAAACCGCTTGGCGGGCTGCCACCGCAATATTGTGGCCGGCTTCGACGGTCAGTGTGGCATCCACCTCGATGTGGGCGTCCACAATGACCATGTCGCCCATTTTTCGGGTGCGCACGTCGTGCACGCCAGCAACGCCGGGTGTTGCACGCAAGGTTTTCTTAATCGCATCGACTTCCTCTTCGGCAACCGCCCGGTCCATCAGATCATGGAAAGCATCCCAGCCAAACGACCAGCCCATTTTTCCCACCATGCAGCCGACAATCAGGGCCGCAATCGGGTCGAGCAGCGGGTAGCCCAACAGATTGCCAAGCAGCCCGACGCTCACCACCAATGACGATGCCGCATCGGAGCGTGCGTGCCAGGCATTGGCCACCAACATGCTCGACTTGACTGCCTTGGCAGTGCGCAGCATATAGCGAAACAGGCTCTCTTTTGCGGCGATGGCTGCCAGTGCAACCCACAGCGCAACGCTGTTTGCAACCGGTATGGCCGAGGGGTTTTCCAACTTCATCAGGGCCGACCACACCATGCCCGACCCCACCAACAACAGCAGCGCACCGAGCACCAGTGACGCCGCAGTTTCGAAGCGCTGGTGGCCGTAGGGATGGTCCTCGTCCGCGTCTTTTTTCGCGTGGTGGCTGGCAATTAGCACGACAAAGTCGGCAATCAGGTCGGACAGCGAGTGGATACCGTCGGCGATCAAGCCCTGGGAATGCGCAAAAGCGCCGACCACAATCTGGGTCGCCGATAGCACCAAATTGACGGCCACACTGACCCATGTTGTGCGTGAAGCCACTGCCGCCCGCTCTTCTGCAGAGTAGAGCGCGTGCTCAGAGTCGTCGTCGGGAATGCTGAAATTCATAAGGTCTGTATGGTGGTGTCCGTAGGACGTGAGCATACGGAGCAAATATTAAAGCGGCGTTATTCCTTGCGGGTGGCAGCCAAGTGTTTGCCAACAATGCCGGCCAGTTCGAACATGGTGACCTGTGCTTTGCCAAATACCGGCAACAGGGCGGCATCGGCATTGATGCTGCGCTTGTCCTTGGCGTCTTGCAAGCCATTGGCCTTAATGTAGTCCCATAGTTTTTTCACCACTTGTGGGCGTGCGACCGGTTCCGGGCCGATAACGGCTGCGAGTGCTGCACTCGGTTGCAAGCCGGCACCGGCGCTGCTTGCGCGTGGTGTGCTTGCCTTCTTTGTGGCGGTTTTGGTGGCTGGGGCTTTTTTGGCAGCGGGCGCTTTGGCTGCCGGTGTTTTGGCTGCTGGGGTTTTCTTTGCGGGCACAGCGGCTGTTTTGCGCGGCGGGAACTTGCTGGGTGCAAATTCGAAGTTCACTTTGTCTGCCGCGGCATCCCAGGCCAGCATCGCCTTGAAGTTGCGGCGCGTGCGCATGGACACGAACTTTTCCAGCATATCGGTCTTGCCCGTGGCCAATAATTTTTCCATCTGGGCGCGCTCAATCGGCTGTTGCAAAATGATTTGGCCGCTTTTGAAGTCACAGCTCGGCGTGGCCTGTTCGGCGGTTGGCACCGAGTGGCTGCAGACGTAGTTTTTCCCGTGCTCGTACACGGCTGCGCCGCATTTGGGGCAGGCACCCAAGGATTGCTGGGCTGAAAAATCAATTAACTCGCCGGTTTCTTCACCTTCCTTGTCGTCGCCGAAATCAAACTCCAGCTTGTAGTTTTTGGTTTCCTCGTCAAACTTCAGCGCCATTTCTGCGGTGAAAGGCCAGCCGGCTTTGGAGCGGAAGCCATCCAGCGGGCCAATTTTGCGCTCACTCAGGAATTGCTCCACTTCGTGAATTTCGAAGGTCCGGCCGGCCGGCGACTTGCCGAAAGAGAAGCCACAGCCGACCTCGTTTCCGTTGGACCCGGTGCACGTGAAGCGGCGGTAGTTTTCGCGCACCACACCGCCGCAGTTTGGGCAGCGGGCTTGCAGTGTGGCGTAGTCGCCAGGGATGGTGTCGCGGTCGTACTCTTTGGCTTTGCGCACCATGTGCTCGGTCATGGCCGCAATTTCGCTCATGAAGGTGCTGCGATCGAGTTTGCCTTGCTCCATTTGTGCCAGTTTGTACTCCCATTCGCCGGTCAGTTCGGCACGCGAGAGTTCCTCTACGCCCAGGCCGCGCAGCAGCGTCATGAGCTGAAAAGCTTTGGCGGTTGGGATCAGTTCGCGGCCCTCGCGCAACATGTATTTTTCCGCCAGCAGTCCTTCAATAATGGACGAGCGGGTGGCTGGCGTGCCCAGGCCTTTTTCTTGCATGGCCTGGCGCAGTTCGTCGTCTTCGACGCTTTTTCCTGCGCCTTCCATGGCGCCCAGCAAGGTCGCTTCGGAGTAACGTGCCGGTGGGCGGGTTTTGAGTCCCTTGGGGTCAATCGGTTCGCCAATCACTTTCTCGCCGGCGCGCACGGGAACCAGGTTTTGTCCTTTATCGCCGTCTTTGGCGTCGGCCACTTCATCTGCCGCTTCTTTGCCATAGATTGCCAGCCAGCCGGGTTTGACCAGCACTTTGCCCTCGGTTTTGAAGGCGTGGGTGCCGGCGTCTGATGCAACATGCGTAATGCGCGTGGTGACCTGGTACTCGGCACTGGGGTAGAACACCGCCATGAAGCGGCGCACCACCAGGTCGTAAACTTTTTGTTCGGCCTCGGACAGGCCACTGGGCTGCTGCAGGGTTGGAATGATGGCAAAGTGATCGCTCACTTTGCTGTTGTCGAAGACGCGTTTGGTGGGTTTGATGTAGTTGTTGTTCAGGGCCACCAGGGCGTGCGGTGCCAGGTGGCGCATGCCGCTGTCGGCCAGCATGCCAAAGGTGTCGCGCACCACCGGTACATAGTCTTCTGGCAGGTTGCGCGAGTCGGTCCGGGGGTAGGTCAGGGCTTTGTGGCGTTCGTACAGCGACTGCGCGATCGACAAAGTGGTTTTGGCACTGAAGCCGAATTTTCCGTTGGCTTCGCGTTGCAGCGAGGTCAGGTCGAACAGCAAAGGCGAGGCCTGGGTGGTTGGCTTGCTTTCTTCCGTAACGGTGGCCGGTCGGCCCCGGGCGGCGTTGGCAATCGCCTGCGCGGCGGCTTGCGACCACAGGCGGTCGGCCTTCAGTTCGGCGTCGTCCGGGTTTTTCTTCCACTGCGGATCGAACCATTTCGCTGCATAAGTGCCCGCTTCTGCGCTGAAGATGGCGTGAATTTCCCAAAAATCACGGCTGACAAATTTGCGAATTTGCTCCTCGCGCTCCACGACAACGGACAGTGTTGGCGTTTGGACGCGTCCCACCGTGGTCAGGAAAAAACCGCCGTCGCGGGAGTTGAACGCGGTCATTGCGCGTGTGCCATTGATGCCCACCAGCCAGTCCGCTTCCGAACGGCAGCGGGCCGCGTCGGCCAGCGGTTGCATCTGGGCGTCGGTCCGCAATGACTGAAAGCCATCGCGGATGGCCTGCGGCGTCATACTTTGCAGCCACAGACGCGATACCGGTTTGCCCAAAGGTTTGGCGCCGCCGGCGTATTGCTCGATCAGGCGAAAAATCAGTTCCCCTTCACGGCCCGCGTCGCAGGCATTGATGAGTTTGTCGACATCTTTGCGTTTGGCCAGTTTGACCACGGCATTCAAGCGCGATTTGGTTTTGTCTACGGGCTTCAGTTCGAAATGCGGGGGAATAACCGGCAAGTGGGCAAAACTCCACTTGCCACGCTTTACGTCGTATTGCTCAGGGGCCTGAATTTCCACCAAATGGCCGACGGCGCTGGACACCACGTAGTTGTCATTCTCAAAATATTCGTCGTGTTTTTCGAACTTTCCGCTTAAGCCCGTAAGCGCCCGCACGATATCCTGGGCAACGGACGGCTTCTCGGCAATGACCAATGTTTTCATCTGACTACAATCCGGTTTTCGCGCGCACACAGGCGTGCGCTCGCACATACACGCGGGCGCACGCCTGTGCGCCCATACGTTTCACCATACCAAATTTTTAGCACCGTGGCCAAAATCCCCGCCAAACCCAGCGCCGCAAAGACCGTCAAACCACCGGTAATGGGCAAGCGCATTCAAACCCGCCGCTCCGGAGTGCATGGCAAGGGCGTGTTTGCCGTGCAGGACCTGGCTGCGGGTGAGACCCTCATTGAGTACGTCGGCGAGCTGATTAGCTGGGAAGCAGCGCAAGAACGCCATCCCCACGACCCGTCAGATCCCAACCACACTTTTTATTTCCACATCGATGACGGCCGGGTCATCGATGCGTTGTACGGAGGCAACTCCTCGCGCTGGATCAACCACTCGTGCAATCCCAACTGCATTGCCGACGAAGAAGATGGGCGGGTTTTTATCAAGGCCCTGCGTGATATTCGCGCCGGCGAAGAGCTGAACTACGACTACGGCCTCATGGTCGACGAGCGGTACACGCCCAAGCTCAAGGCGGAATACCCGTGCTGGTGCGGTGGCAAAGACTGCCGGGGCACCTTGTTGGCACCCAAGCGCGGGCGGCGCTAACCGTGCATATTCCAAGCGTTTCAATGCTGCAAGGCGCTGCCGAGACGGTCTGGGAGCAGGTGGTCGGGCAGTGGCCCGATTTCAGTGTCGAGGTGGTGCCCGAAATCGATTCGACCAATTCCGAACTGATGCGCCGCGCCCGTGCCGGGCAGACCGCTGCGACCCTGCTGGTGGCCGAGCGGCAAACCGCAGGCCGTGGGCGCTTGGGCCGTGATTGGCGCAGCGTGGGGGGCGCTGCGCCGGGCGTCGACAGCCTGACATTTTCCCTGGGGGTGGCCTTGCCGGCCATCGATTTGTCCGGACTTTCGCTGGCAGTTGGTCTTGCCGTGGTCGAAAGCCTGCATCCGGCGCTGGGCTTGAAATGGCCCAACGACGTGTGGCTCGACGGTCGCAAAATGGCCGGCATCCTGATTGAAACCACGGCGGTCGGCGCCCAGCGTTTTGTTGTGATTGGGATCGGCATTAATATTCTGCCGCGGCCGGAAACCGATTTGCGCACCCCGCCCGCTGCGCTGCGCGACGTCCTCCCGGACTGTTCTGCCGCATCGGCGCTGTGTGCTGTGGGCCCAGCCCTGGCGCAGGCCGTGCAGCGATTTGTGGAAAGCGGGTTTGCCGCATTTCAGGCGGGTTTCCAGGCCCGCGATCTGTTGCGCGGGAAGCCGGTGCAGACGCAGGGCGGCAACGCGCTGGAATTGCGGGGCATTGCATGCGGCGTTGACGCGACCGGCGCTTTGCTGGTGCATACTGAGCGCGGCGTCCAGGCGATTAACAGCTCTGAGGTGAGCGTGCGGCCGCTGTCGCCATCCCCGTTCACACCCCCATCGGGCACCTGAAATGATGTTTTTGCGATTGCTGGTTGCTTTTCTGTTTTTCGCGAATGGCCTCTACTATGTTTGGAGTCAAGGGGTTTTGAGGGGCTACGGATTTGCGCCCCAGTCGCAATCCGAGCCTCAGCGCCTGGCCCAACAAATTGCCCCCGATGGCATCAAGTTGCTGAGTCGCCAGGAGATTAAGGCGGCCGAGCTGGAGGCCCAGGCGGAACACATGCCGCCGGTTTGTTTGGTCGCGGGCCCGCTGGACGATGCCCGCAAAGCGGCCTTGACGCCCCAGTTGGCCGGTGCCCTGCCGGATGGCAGCTGGCAATGGGAAAACCAGGTGCTGCCAGCGCGTTGGATTGTTTACATGGGCAAGTTTGCCAATGCCGATGCGCTGCGCAAAAAACGCAGCGAGTTGAGTGGACTCAAGATTGAGGCGGAAGAGATCCACGGTGCCGCGTTCGAGCCGGGTTTGTCCCTGGGTAGCTTCCCGGCCCAGGCGCTGGCCAATGCCGAGCTGGCGCGCCTCGCCGGGCGCGGCGTGCATACGGCCCGTGTGGTTCAGGAGCGGGCCGAAGGTCATACCAATATGCTTCGGCTACCGGCGGCAGACAGCGCCTTGCAGGCCAAGCTGACGCCGATTCAGGCGGTGTTGGGGCCACAGGCCCTGCACCCCTGCAATTAAGTATCGTTTGCGCTGTGTGGCGTGCCAGTGGGCGCAAAACAAACCGTGAAGCGTGCGCCGGGTGACGCCAACCCCGGGTGGCTTTCGTCCAGCGTAACGGTCGCTTGGTGCTGGCTCGCAATTTCCAAAACAATCGGCAACCCGAGTCCAGAGCCATCGGCCTCGTTGCCCAGCGCCCGGTAAAACGGCTGGAACACCAGTTCGCGTTCGGCTTCTGGGATGCCCGGGCCATTGTCTTCAACCTGAATTAACAGGGAGCCATCGGCGGGCGCGCGCAACACGCGTGCCGTGATGACCCCCGGCTGGCCTGGCCGTGACGGTGTGTAATTGATGGCGTTGTCCAGCAAATTGCGGACCATTTCTTTCAATAACGTCGCGTTGCCTGGCACCGTAAAGCCCGGTGTCCCGGCATCGGCACCCTCGTAGCCGACATCAATCGATTTTTCCATGGCGCGAGGCACACAGTCGCGCACCACGTCGATGGTGAGCCGCGCCAGGTCACAGTCGTGGTGGGCTTTAAGTTTGTTGCTGCTTTCGGCCCGCGCCAGTGCCAGCAACTGATTCACGGTGTGGGTGGCACGGATGCTGGAGCGGCCGATCTGGCGCAGTGAGTGCTTCAGGTCCTCCGCGCTGGCGCCTTCGCGCTGCGCCAAGTCGGCCTGCATGCGCAAACCCGCCAAGGGTGTTTTGAGTTGGTGCGCCGCGTCCGCCAGAAAGCGCTTTTGGGTGGCAATCGAGTCGGTCAGGCGTGCCAGCAAGTCGTTAACGGAGTCCACCAATGGTGCCACTTCCATCGGCACGGCATCGACATCGAGCGGACTCAGGTCATCGGGTTTACGGGCCCGAATGCGTTCTTCCAACCGGTTCAGCGGCTTGATTGCCTGAATCAATGCCAGCCATACCAGCAACACCGCCAAGGGCAAGACGACGAATTGCGGCAACATTACGCCTTTCACAATTTCGGTGGCCAGCACCGAGCGTTTGTCCAGTGTTTCGGCAACCTGTACCAAAGCCGGTGGTGCGCCAGGGATGTCCAAGTGCACCCACATATAGGCCACTTTGAGTGCGATTCCCTCGTATTCGGCGTCACGCAGGTGCACCTCGCCCGTGGCTTCCTGCACCGCTGGCAGGGGCAGATTGCGCTCACCACTCAAAAATTCGCCATTTGGCCCCAGCACTTGGTAGTACACCGTGTCGGCATCGTCAGCGCGCAGCAATTCGCGTGCGGGCAGTGGCAGGACAAACTGGGCCTGCGTGTGCTTGACGGTAATAATTTGCGCCAGTGCGGTCGCGTTGTACTCCAATGCCCGGTCAAACGGCTTCCCGGCAATTCCCTGTGCAACCAACCACGTCAGGACCAGGCTGATCGGCCACAGCAGCAGCAATGGCGTGAGCATCCAATCAAGGATTTCCCCGAACAGTGAGCGTTGTTCGCGCTGGAAAATTTTCATGGAGCGGGCATGCGCTTCAGGGGATTTTTTCCAGGCAGTAGCCCAGACCGCGCACGGTCGCAATGCGAATCGGGCCCTTCTCGATTTTTTTGCGCAAGCGATGGATATACACCTCAATCGCATTGTTGCTGACTTCCTCGCCCCATTCGCAGAGGCGTTCAACCAGCTGGTCTTTGCTGACCAAGCGGCCCGCACGCTGCAGCAGCACTTCAAGCAAACCGAGCTCGCGTGCCGAGAGTTCAATCATTTTGCCGTCAATCGACGCCACCCGGCCAGCCTGGTCGTAGGTGAGGGGGCCGTGCTTGATATTGCTGGTAGATGCGCCCATGCCGCGCCGGCCCAGTGCGCGCACCCGCGCTTCGAGTTCTTGCAGGCTAAAGGGCTTGGCCATGTAGTCATCGGCGCCGTAGTCCAGGCCCTTGACGCGCTCCTCCACGCTGTCGGCAGCGGTCAAAATCAGAACTGGCAGTGCAGAGCCGCGCGCGCGGAGTTTTTTCAGTACGTCCAATCCATGCATCTTGGGCAAGCCCAGGTCGAGAATCAGAAGGTCGAACTCCGTATTGGTCATGAGGGCGGCATCGGCCTCCGTGCCACTTGCAACATGGTCCACCGCTGCACCGGCGCCGCGCAGTGCACGCAACAGGCCGTCGGCCAGTACCTGATCGTCCTCAGCAATCAAAATCCGCATGGAAATTCCTCCAGAGAACCTATTTTAGGCGCCCATCGTTGGCCTCTGACGTTGGGATGCTGGGTGTTTCCCCGTGGTTGGGTGGAAGTTACTGGGTGCAATAGGCCTCGAGACCGAGTCCGATCACGGTTGCAACTTCGGCGCTGGTGGCCGCGCGTAACTCCGCCTCCGCTTGTTTACAGGCATCTTGGTAAGCCCCCAGCCATGCCCGTCCGACGTCGGTCAACGCGATATGGCGGGCACGCGCATCCAGTGGATCGGGCGCGCGTTGCACCATGCCCCAGGCCTCGCACTGGGTAACCAATGCGCCCATGGCCTGCTTGCTCATGCCGGCCGACTTTGCCAAGTCCGTAAGACGTGCCCCTTCGGGGCGCAGATGGCGGGCGATATGCAAGTGGGCAGCGCCCACTTGCCCGCGTGCGGCCAGATTGGCCAGGCCCAGAGGCACGCCCGGATGCTGTGCCATGCATTGAATGACGCGCGCATCGAAGCGGTCCAGCGCCAGCCGCAACCAGTGGCCGACGCTGGGGTGTTCCCAATGGGAAAGGGGGTCGAATGGAGGCATATCAAATGGTAATGCAAACTTACTAAAAAATCTATTTACTCGTTTTGACCGTTTCGCTACATTACTGTTTATCCGTCCAGTCTGTGTATTTCAACAGATCGGGCAAGTTTCCCCAACGGTTCGATTTTTTAGGAGTTATCGCATGGACGCACCGGTCAAAGGCACACCTTCTGCCGCCAACAGCGAAAAGGCAAAGGCCTTGCAAGTGGCCCTGGCCCAGATTGAAAAGCAGTTCGGCAAGGGCACCATCATGCGCCTGGGCGAAGGCGAGGTAATTGAAGACATTCAGGTGGTTTCCACCGGTTCCTTGGGCCTGGATATTGCACTTGGCGTAGGCGGTTTGCCCCGGGGTCGTGTGGTTGAAATTTATGGGCCGGAGTCCAGCGGTAAAACGACGCTGACACTGCAAGTCATTGCAGAAATGCAAAAACAAGGGGGACAGTGCGCGTTTGTCGATGCCGAGCATGCCTTGGATATCCAATATGCACAAAAGCTCGGCGTCAACCTGCAAGACCTGCTGATCAGCCAGCCCGACACAGGTGAGCAGGCACTGGAAATTGTTGACAGTCTGGTGCGCTCAGGCGCCGTCGATCTGATTGTGGTCGATTCCGTGGCGGCACTGACGCCCAAGGCCGAACTCGAGGGTGAAATGGGCGACAGCCTGCCCGGTTTGCAAGCGCGTTTGATGAGCCAGGCCTTGCGCAAGCTCACCGCCCACATCAAGAAGACCAATTGCATGGTGATCTTCATCAACCAGATCCGCATGAAGATTGGTGTGATGTTCGGTTCACCTGAAACCACCACCGGCGGCAATGCGCTGAAATTTTATGCATCCGTGCGACTCGACATCCGTCGCACCGGCACCATTAAAAAGGGTGACGATGCGATTGGCAATGAAACCAAAGTCAAAGTGGTGAAAAACAAAGTTTCGCCGCCGTTCAAGACCGCTGAATTCGATATTTTGTTTGGTGAAGGCATCAGCCGCCACGGTGAAATCATCGATATGGGCGTGAATGCCCACATTCTCGAGAAATCCGGTGCTTGGTATGCCTATCAGGGCGAAAAAATTGGCCAAGGCCGTGACAACGCCCGTGAGTTTTTGCGTGAGAACCCCGAGCTCTCGATTGAAATCGAAAACAAGGTGCGCGAATCGTTGGGCATCCCTTTGCTGCCGGTTGCCGAAGTGGAAAAGGTCAAGGGCAAGAAGGCCGACCGCGCTGAAAAGCCCGCAGCCTGATACTGGCGTATGGCGCTGTCTTTGACGGGGCGGGCCTTGCGTTTACTGGCCATCCGTGAACATTCGCGGGCCGAGCTGGTGCGCAAGCTGGCGCGGTACGAAGAAGAACCGGGAAGCCTGGAGCGGGTCTTGGACCAGCTTCAGGCCAAAGACTTCATCAGCGAAGCGCGGGTGGTGGCATCGCTTGTTTATCGCCGCGCCGGCAAGCTGGGTGCCATGCGCATACGGCAGGAATTACAAGCCAAAGGACTGGACCCGCAAGCCGTTGCAGCCGCTGTGGGTGATTTGCAGGCCACAGAGCTGGCGCGTGCCCAAGCCGTCTGGCACAAGAAGTTTGCTGGCGTGGTGGCCTCCGACCCTGCGGGTCGCGCGCGCCAAATGCGATTTCTGGCGGCACGCGGCTTTGGTGGCGAAACCATTCGCTCTGTGTTGCGCCAAGCGGGGCAGGGCCCCGGCCTGGACGCCGAAACCGACGGTTAAAGTCCCAGCATCAGCTGCAGGTTTTGCACCGCTGCGCCGCTGGCACCCTTGCCCAGATTGTCCAGTCGGGCGACCAACACCGCATGGGCAAAACCATCGGTGGCGGCATTGTTGGCAAACACCCGCAGTTCCATTGTGTCCTGGCCTGCCAGCGCCACGGCGTCCAGCTTGCGGTCTTCGGTCGCTGCTGCGACCGATACCCACGCGCTGCCCGTGTAGTGGCGTGCCAGGGCCTGGTGCAAATCGGCCGCAGTGGGTTGCCCTGGCAGGGTGTCGAGATGCAGCGGAACTTGCACCAGCATCCCTTGCGCAAAATTACCCACCGACGGCACAAACAATGGACGCCGCGTGAGCCCGGTGTAGTGCATGATTTCTGGAATGTGCTTGTGTTTCAAGCCCAGCGCATACAACTCGAATGCCGGTGCATGGCCAGCGGCATAGGCATCCATCATGGACCGCCCGCCGCCAGAAAATCCGCTCACGCTGGGCAGGCTGATCGGGAAGTCAGAGGGAATCAGGCCGGCATCCAGCAGTGGCCGCAGCAGCGCAATGGCACCGGTGGCGTAGCAGCCTGGGTTGGCCACGCGGTCCGCCTGGACAATCGCCTCACGTTGCCCTGAAGCCAGTTCGGCAAAACCATAAACCCAGCCGTCGGTCGTGCGGTGCGCCGTCGAGGCGTCGATGATTTTGGGCCGTTGGTTTGCAGGCAAGCCGTCGATCATGGCAACCGATTCGATGGCAGCGTCGTCATGCAGACACAGAACCACCAGATCGGCTGCTTGCATCAGGGCGCGTTTGGCCTCATTGTCTTTGCGCAGTGCCGGGTCGATGCGCAGCACTTCGATGCCAGACATGGTGTCCAGGCGCTCACGAATTTGAAGCCCGGTGGTCCCGGCTTCGCCGTCAATAAAAATTTTTTTCATGTTGGCGTGGCATGCAGCTTGTGAGGTTTCACTCGGGAAAGTCCTGTGCCGGGGCGCAAATACGGGTAAATCCGGGCTTGTGCCAGCGCGGTTTACATCCATTTGTAAGCCTCGGAACAGGTTTCGATTGAACGCCATGATACAGTGCCGCCCTGACGAGCCCAGTGCCCTGCCCAACCGCTTAGCGGCCACGCAGGGTGAACATTGTCCAGCCCACAGAGAGATGTTATGAAGATTCACGAGTACCAAGGCAAGGAAATCTTGCGCCAGTTTGGTGTGCCAGTGCCCCGCGGCATTCCGGCGTTTACCGTACAAGAGGCAGTGGAAGCTGCACAAAAGCTGGGCGGCCCGGTGTGGGTTGTCAAAGCCCAAATTCACGCGGGTGGCCGCGGTAAAGGCGGCGGCGTGAAAGTCGCCAAGTCGATCGACGACGTCAAGCGCCTGGCCGGTGAAATCCTGGGCATGCAGCTCAAGACCCACCAAACCGGCCCGGAAGGCCAAAAAGTGCGTCGCCTCTACATCGAAGACGGCGCAGACATTCAAAAAGAATATTACGTGTCGGTTGTAACCGACCGTGCAACCCAGAAAGTTGCCATCATCGCTTCGTCTGAAGGCGGTATGGACATCGAAGAAGTTGCCCACTCCACCCCCGAAAAAATCATTACCGATTTCATCGACCCATTGACCGGTCTGGGTGACGAACAAGCCCAAAAAATTGCCGCAGCCATCGGCATGCCGGCGGATTCGGTGGCCCAGGCCGCAGACATTTTCCAAAAGCTCTACAAGTGCTACATGGACACCGACGCTGCGCTGGTTGAAATCAACCCGCTGAACCGCGACAGCAAAGGCAATGTGATTGCCCTGGACGCCAAGTTCAACTTTGACTCCAACGCCTTGTTCCGTCACCCGGAAATTGTTGCTTACCGCGACCTGGACGAAGAAGATCCAGCCGAAGTCGAAGCATCCAAATTCGATCTGGCCTACATCAGCCTCGATGGCAACATTGGCTGTTTGGTGAACGGCGCTGGTTTGGCTATGGCCACCATGGACACCATCAAGCTGTTTGGCGCTGAGCCGGCCAACTTCCTGGACGTCGGCGGCGGAGCCACTCCGGAAAAAGTGACCGAAGCCTTCAAGATCATGTTGAAGAACCCCAAGGTCAAGGCCATTTTGGTCAATATCTTCGGTGGCATCATGAAGTGCGACACCATCGCAACCGGTGTGATTACGGCCTGTAAGGCGGTGAATCTGTCGGTGCCGCTGGTGGTTCGCATGAAGGGTACCAACGAAGAACTCGGCAAGAAGATGCTGGCCGAAAGCGGCCTGCCCATCATCAGTGCCGACACCATGGCCGAAGCGGCCCAGAAAATTGTGGCAGCGGTCAAGTAAGGCGGAGTACGAATATGTCTATCTTCATCAATAAAGATACCAAGGTCATCACCCAAGGCATTACCGGCAAGACCGGGCAGTTCCATACGGAAAAATGCCAGGAATATGCAAATGGCAAGAACTGTTTCGTCGCGGGTGTAAACCCGAAGAAGGCGGGCGAGTCGATTTTCAACATCCCAATCTACGCATCCGTTAAAGAAGCGGCGTCGGAAACCGGTGCTTCGGTGTCGGTCATTTATGTACCCCCAGCAGGTGCCGCTGCCGCCATTTGGGAAGCCGTAGAAGCCGATCTGGACTTGGCCATTTGCATTACCGAAGGCATTCCGGTGCGCGACATGCTGGAAGTTCGCAATCGCATGAAAGCCAAGGAAGCCGCCGGCGGCAAGCGCACGTTGCTGCTCGGACCGAACTGCCCTGGTCTGATTACCCCCGACGAAATCAAGATTGGCATCATGCCTGGACACATCCACCGCAAGGGCCGCATTGGCGTGGTGTCGCGTTCCGGCACTTTGACGTATGAAGCCGTGGCCCAGTTGACCGAAATCGGTTTGGGTCAATCGTCTGCTGTTGGTATTGGGGGCGACCCAATCAATGGGTTGAAGCACATCGACGTTATGCGCGCCTTCAACGACGATCCCGACACCGATGCGGTCATCATGATTGGCGAAATCGGTGGACCCGATGAAGCCGAAGCCGCGCGCTGGTGCAAGGCCAATATGAAAAAGCCAATCGTCGGCTTTATCGCTGGCGTTACGGCTCCGGCAGGCAAGCGTATGGGACACGCCGGCGCCTTGATTTCTGGTGGTGCCGACACTGCCGATGCCAAGCTGGCGGTGATGGAAGAATGTGGTTTCAAAGTAACGCGCAACCCGTCTGAAATGGCCAAGTTGCTGAAAGCCATGCTCTAATTCGCTTGTGTTCTATTGAGGACAGATGCCACAGAATGTGGCATCTGGGAAAATCAAATGCCCAACCCGAACGGTTGGGCATTTTTTTTGGCGGGGTTTGTATTTGAAGAATCCTGCCAATTAGAGATCCGCTTAGGGTAAATTAGGGGATGTTGCGCGGTTACACGCGCGAAAAACAAAAAAATAATGACGTTTCAATTCTTTGCATTAACCGACACCGGGCGCATCCGGGATAACAACGAAGACGCGGTAACCTTTGATGAGGTGGCCGGCGTTGCCGTTCTCGCCGATGGCATGGGTGGCTACAACGCAGGAGAAGTGGCCAGCCACATGGCGACCACGCAAATTCGAGACGCCATGGTGCAGTGGCTGCAAGGGGAAGGGGCGGACGCTGGGCCAGTCGAGATTAATTTGGCCATGCAAGGCATTGCCCATGAGGCCAATCTGTCGATTTTTAACGCGGCCCAAAATAACGCAAAGTATTTCGGTATGGGCACCACGCTGGTTATGGGTGTATTTAAACCCGATGCCGCCCATATTGGACATATTGGCGATTCCCGTTGCTACCGTATGCGGGCCGGTCGCCTGGAGCAAATAACCCGTGACCACTCCTTGTTACAGGAACAACTTGACGCCGGGTTGGTAACGCCCGAGCAGGCCATGTTTTCCAATATACGGAATCTCGTGACGCGGGCGGTGGGTGTAGACGCTTACACCGTGCTGGAAGTAAAGGATTTTGCAGTCGAGCCGGGTGATTTGTTTTTAATGTGCTCAGATGGCTTGTCCGATATGGTCGATATCGTTGGCATCGCTAAAATCATGGCGACTGACGAAGATATAGATACCAAGGCTACATTACTGGTCAATGCGGCCAATGCGCAGGGTGGACGAGATAATATTTCGGTGCTGTTGGTTGAAGCACCCAGGGGTGGTAGCCGCTGGGGTGTGGTTTCGCGTTTGCTCGGACTGTAACTGCACCCTGAGTGCAAGCATATAAATTATGGAAATAGGAGCCGGTGGTGCCTAAGATGATCGTGTCGATTGACGAAGTTGTAATCAAAGAGGTTCAACTGACCAAAGACCGGACCACCTTCGGGCGGCGGCCTTATAACGATGTCGTGATCGATAATCTGGCCGTCAGCGGCGAGCACGCCGTGGCCCTGATGAGCGGTGCCGACGTTGTGATTGAAGACCTGAATAGTACCAACGGTACTTATGTGAACGGTCGCGCCGTGAAGAAGCAGTTGCTGCAAAACGGCGATACGATTGAACTTGGCAAGTACAAAGTTCGCTATTTACTCGACGCGTCCCAGGAAAACTTTGCCGCGCCACCGCTGGTGGAACCCCGCCCTGCCATGCCCAGCGGTCCCCCTACGGGCTTTGGTGACTCGGGCCTGCTGGTGGATGCCGTTGACACCCAGATTCATCCTGCCTCGATCCGTGTTTTGTCGGGACCTGCAGCGGGACGTGAAGTTCCTTTGAATAAAGTGGTAACCACCGTGGGGCGCCCTGCGGTTGCGGTAGCGGCCATTACCAAACGCCACCAAGGCTATGTTGTGCACCATGTTGAGGGGGGTGGAAATCCGACGCTCAATGGCAACCCCATAGGCGCCGACCCCCTGCCTTTGCGCAATGGCGATGTGATCGAACTGGCGGGAACGCGGATTCAATTCGTCCAGGGCAGTTAAATGTCCGGACCGGCGTATTGAGGGGAGGCAGTCGGTCATCTTTGTGAAAATTCGTTCAAAGATGGCTTATCTTTACCTGGCGCTGCCGTGATATGCGGCAAACTCGCACTTTGATTGTTTCCTTTGGTCGCCGGCGAAATGGGTACGGTGGGCAGGAGTTTGCGCTATGAGTTCCAATACATCCCCTTCCGGTTCGGGTCATTCGCCAGAACAGGCATTTTTCGAATCACAGAAGTTGCCACCGGCGAAGCGTGGAATGACCTTCGAGGCGCTTTTCTTTCGCCAGTTGCACCAGGTTACCGCACGCATTCACGAAACCGAGAATGTCGAGCAAATCATGCTGGAACGCAGCCATGACATTTGCAAACTCCTGAACGCCGATCGCCTCACGCTGTATGCCGTAACCGAAGATGGTGCCGCCATCATTTCAAAAATCAAAACGGGGCTTACCACCAGTCGCGACCTGAAGCTTCCCATATCGCCGCAAAGCGTCGCAGGTTATGTCGCATTCAGCCGAACCTCTTTGAATTTGCCGGACGTATACGATGCAGATGCCCTCAAACGCATTCATCCGGCCTTGTCCTTTTTAAAAGAAGTAGATCGACGTTCCGGTTATCGCACCAAGCAAATGCTGGTGGCGCCGATTATTGAAGGCGATACCCTGTATGGCGTTTTGCAGGTTATCAATAGCAAAAGTGACGAGCCATTTGGTGAGTTGGAAATTGATGGCGTGAGCCAACTGTGCAAAACGCTGGCCACGGCCATTCGGCAGCGGACGCAAAAGCCGGAAGATGGTTTGCGCCGTGCCACAAAATACGATGGCCTGGTTATGGACGGTGTGCTAACCCAGTCGGAACTGGCGCGTTGCGTGCAAGATGCACGCGAGCTTGACGTCTCGGTCGAGCATGTCTTGTTGACCCATTACAAAGTCAAGCTGCCCCAAATTGGCGCCTCACTGGCAAAGTTTTTTAACGCACCCTACGAGCCATTTGTACCAACACGCTTGCGTGTCGATGCTTTGCACAGCATTCTCAAGCGCGATTACGTGGAAGAGCAAGGCTGGCTGCCGCTGGAGGATACCCAGTACGGATTGAGCCTGATGTGCCTGGATCCTGAGGCGGTCCGCGGTTCTCGGGTCGCACCCCAAATTTTCCCACGGGCGAGCAAATTTATTTACCGTGTGACGACGCATCTGGAATTCCAGCAAACACTCGACCAGCTGTTTGTTATTACGGAGACCGGTTCCATTGACCAGTTGCTGGCCGATATGGACGGCTCTGCGATTGACGAAGGTTTCAACGATGATGCGCTTGAATCCGCCGCGGCCGACAACGAGCTGGTCAAATTTGTGAACAAAGTCATTGTCGACGCCTATAACCAAAAGGCGTCCGATATTCACGTAGAGCCCATGCCCGGTAAGTTTAAAACCGGTATTCGGTTTCGCATCGATGGCAGCTTGGTACCCTATATCGAAGTGCCAGCGCACTACCGCCAGGCCATGGTGACGCGCCTCAAAATCATGTGCGAGCTGGACATATCGGAGCGCCGCAAGCCGCAAGACGGCAAAATCAAGTTCAAAAAATACGGCGCACTGGACATTGAATTGCGTGTTGCAACCATTCCTTCTGCAGGAGGGGTTGAGGACGTCGTGATGCGCATATTGGCGGCCGGTGAGCCCATCCCGTTGGAAAAATTGGGATTGACCCCGCACAACCGTGCACGGGTTGAGGCGACGGTCAGCAAACCGTATGGTTTGTTTTACGTATGTGGCCCAACCGGTTCCGGTAAAACCACCACCTTGCACTCCATATTGAAGTTTCTGAACAAGCCGGACACCAAAATATGGACTGCCGAGGATCCGGTGGAAATAACGCAAAAGGGTTTGCGCCAGGTGCAAATCAACAAGAAGGCGGGAATCGATTTTGCGCTCATCATGCGGGCCTTTTTGCGGGCCGACCCCGACATCATCATGGTCGGCGAGTCGCGTGACAAAGAAACCGTCTCTATGGGTATTGAAGCCTCTTTGACCGGCCACTTGGTGTTTTCTACCCTACACACCAACTCCGCCCCAGAATCGATTACCCGGTTAATGGACATGGGGATGGACCCATTTAATTTTGCCGATGCCTTGCTCGGCATTTTGGCCCAGCGCCTGGCCAAACGCCTGTGTGATTGCAAGCAAGCGTATGTACCGGACGCCGAGGAAATGCGCTTATTCACCAAGGAGTACGCTGATGAGTTGCGCCACTCCAAGGCATGGAAGCTCGACTACGAAGGTGAAACCCGCAAGTTGCGGGAAACCTGGCAGCAAACCTATGGAACCGATGGCCACGTTCACTTCTACCGCGCAGTCGGTTGTGAGAAATGTGGAAATACAGGTTACAAAGGCCGCATTGGATTGCACGAGTTGTTGGTGGCAGACGATCCGGTGAAAAAGCTGATTCAGGAGCGTGCCCGTGTTGCCGAGCTTTTTGCCGAGGCGGTTGAAGGGGGCATGCGCACACTGAAAATGGACGGCATGGAAAAAGTCATGATGGGCATGACCGACCTGAAAATGGTTCGTTCGGTTTGCATCAAATAAGGCGCATCGGGTCTGCGGACCCGGGTGTCTGGCGGTGACAAAAATGTCACCTTGTGACATTTTTTGCACTGTCGCAGCGGGTTATTGCCGCTTTCCTGTCACTTTCTGTCAGAAACCCTAAGTATTTTCTGCATAAAAACGCTTAAAACCGATGGCACGAAAGCTGCAAAGTATTCCTTGTTAGTTGGACCATGCAAATGGACTTTTATTCAAGGAGCTAAATATGAAGCGCACCGTACAGAAGGGTTTCACCCTGATTGAATTGATGATTGTGGTTGCCATTATTGGTATTTTGGCCGCAGTCGCGTTGCCTGCTTACCAGAGCTACACGCTGAAGGCGAAGTTCTCTGAAGTGGTGCTTTCCACTGCCACCGTGAAAACCGCGGTGGAAACCTGCTGGCAAACTACCGGCGACATCACCAGTTGCACTGCCGGTTCGAATGGTGTTCCCGCAGATATTACCGCTTCATCGAACACCGCTTACGGCAAGATTGCAACGCTGACAACCGCAATAACGGGCGGTGCGGCGGTGATTACTTCTACGGCGATTAGCTCCGGTGGCCTCGCAGGACAAACATATATCTTGACCAGTACCGCGCCAACCGCTGGCACTGCAGTGCCTCTGACCTGGACGGTAAGCGGCACGTGTAAAACCGGCTCCCCTGTGATTTGCTAATCACTCTGGCCGCATTCAAGTGAAAAACACCTCCTCGGAGGTGTTTTTTTTCGCCCTTGCGGCACGTGCTGCTGCGATAGAAGAAGGAATTAAAAAGCGCGCTTTCTAATGTCTCTGTAGCTACATTGCGGTCAAATCAACAAAACTGTCGTTGAACATTTGTTCTCGCAGGGCAACATCTGAAATGGCCCAATCGCCCTTGGCAAGCTGGCAACCCGCCGGCTTTTTCTTGGATGATTGATGGAAGAGACAGATATGCGTGAAATTGACTGCATTGGTGGTGCCGAAAAGGGCTTTACCCTGATTGAATTGATGATTGTGGTGGCCATCATCGGCGTGCTGGCAGCGGTGGCTTTGCCGGCTTACCAGAACTACATGATGCGGGCCAAATATACCGAAGTGATCGCAGCGGCCGCACCCTATAAACTCGCGGTCGAGTTGTGTTTGCAAGATTGGAACGACGTCGATAATTGCGACATCGACACCAACGGCATTCCCCCCTCGGTAACCACCCGCTATGTCACCAGTGTCGCGGTAGCGAACGGCAGCATTACCGTCACTCCAACGGCTGGAGAGGGAATCATTGCGACCGACACTTATACGCTGTCGCCTGAAGTCATTAATAGTGCTGTCACGGTCCCTACGCGCTGGATCGTTACGGGCGGTTGCATCGTTGCTGGGCGGAATCTTTGCCGTGCAAACTGATCCTGCTTTTCCTTTATGTTGCACTTGAATTGAAACCGCACAGCAAGGTACAAACCAAGCGATAAGCCCCTAATCTAAATGGCCCAATCAAAAGCACGACCCCGGCAGCAACGCCGGGTAGCGTGCTTTTTCACTTTTGATTGGAGATAGTCATGCGTTATGTGCAACGTGGTTTTACCTTGATTGAGCTGATGATTGTGGTGGCGATCATTGGTGTGTTGGCGGCCATTGCGCTGCCTGCATACCAAAGCTATTTGATCAAAGCGAAATACAGTGAAGTGATAATGGGCAGCGCCGCAGCCAAACTGGCGGTGGAGTTGTGTGCGAACGATTTAAATAACGTGATTGGATGCACCTCTGGAACCAATGGCATTCCTACCACCACTTCCAGCAAATATGTCGGTTCGGTGGCGGTATTGAATGGGCAAATCACCGTGACACCCAAGGCGGGCGAGGGCATTCTAGTGACGGATGACTATATTTTGACGGCTACCTATACTGCCGGCCAACCGCTGAAATGGGTCGTTTCCGGCGGCTGCATTCAGAAACTTTACTGCAAATAATTTTACGTAACACCGCGTTATTGCAACACCCCAAGCGCGCAACCCGGTGTTGCGCGCCCATTTGGGCGGGCCGCTTCACTAGAATGTGCCGATGAATACCACCCCAGAAGCTGCGTTTTCCGCTCAAAATTTACGTCGTTGGCTGATACCGGCGGGTTTGTTTTTGGTGGTGGTGGCCTTGTATGGTCAGTTTCTCTGGAACCCCATCGTCTTTGACGATATTTATTTTTTTCTGGTGGATGCCAGCGGCCACATGCCAGTTATGGATATTCAATATCGTCCATATGAACTGCGTTCTTTGCCCTACGCCAGTCTGGCCTGGACACTTTCCTTTTTTGGCAACGCCTTAATTTATTACCGATGGGGCAATCTGTTGCTGCATGCAGCAGTGGTGTTGGCGGTCTATGGATGCGCTGTTTCTTTGCGTGTTTTGTACAGCGGCGGTCGCACTGCAAGCCATCTGGACCGCACTATCGCCGGTGCGGCTGCATTGTTGTTCGCGCTCCATCCGGTAGGCGTTTTTGCAACGGCTTATCTGGTTCAGCGCAGTATTCTGATGGCCACATTATTTTCGATTGCGGCCATATGGGCGTTCGCTTGGGGCGGTGCCCGCCAGCAGCCCAGATACCAATGGCTGGCGCTGGTTTTCTATTATTTTGCAGTGTTCTCCAAGGAGCACGCCATTATGTTGGTGGCGGTGTTTCCTTTGCTCACGATCGCGTTGCACCTTGAATGGCGTGCGCGCGTGCGCAGGGAGTTGCCAATGCTGTGCGCGGCGGCAGCGTTGGCGGTTTGCGTCCTGTATATGAGTCGCCACCAGGTTGGCGAGGTGTACGAGACCGATGGCGCCTCACTGGCGCTTCAGTGGAACATCACCCATCCGCTCTTGACCAGTGTACTGACCCAGATGCGCATGTTTTTTCACTACGTGGGTTTGTGGCTTTTCCCGAATGTGGCCTGGATGTCAATCGATATGCGGGTGCCTTTTGCCCATTCGATTTTTTCGGAATATGGCATCTCTGCGCTCGCTTATCTGTGCTGGGGCGGGGTTGGTCTGCATTTGTTGCTGGGCCGCGGCCGATACCAGTGGGCAGGCCCATTGATGCTGTTTCCGTGGTTGATGGGCTGGACGGAGTTGGTCTCGGTGCGCTTGCAAGAGCCCTTTGTTTTGTACCGCAGCTACATATGGGCGGCCGGTGCCACGTGTTTCGCTGCAACCTGCCCGGTGCCGCGATGGGATCGCCGCGCCTGGGCCGGTGTTGGCGTCTTGGCCCTGGTGTTTTTTGGCCTGTCGATGGAGCGATTGCAGACCTTCTCGCATGCCTTCCTGGTGTGGGACGATGCCCAGCGGGCACTTGCCGGGCATACCGATCTGCCGGGAGCAGGGCGCATTTACTACAACCGTGGAACGCAATACTTGAATTTGCAAAAATGGCCTGAAGCACAGCAAGACCTGCAGACAGCGACCCAGTTGCAGCCCAACTTTGCGCCCGCCTTCGGTAACCTGGGCGTGGCCTATTTGCGGCAGTCGGCGTGGGCAGCGTCGGCCGAGGCGTTTGGCCGTGCGGCTGAACTCGACCGGGTTGCCGGCAAGCCGCCCCAGGAGCGGTATTATCTGGGCCGCGCCCAGGCCTTGGAAAAAATCCAGCCGCCAGCGCCTGCCCGGTGAGTTGCTGTGTCGACTTGCCGCTTGTCCCGGACGGGGCGCGACAACCGATATTGAGGTACTGTGAGGGAATTGCTGGTTATCGCTGCATTGGCAATGCCTTGGCTGAACCCGCTCACACTCGGGCCGAACAGTGCCGCGATTCAGGCATTCTCGACGGTATTGGTGGCGGCAGGTCTTCTGGTCTACGCGGCGCCCCATGACTGGTTCCAGCGTCGCCATTTCGTCGCTTGGGTGGCTGCTGCGTGGTTGTCCGCCGCCGTCATTAGCGCGCTCATGGGCTTGCTCCAATACGCCGGTGTCAGCGCGCTATTTTCTCCCTGGGTGAGTGCCACTGCTGCGGGCGAGGCGTATGGCAACTTGCGCCAACGCAACCAATTCGCAAGCCTCTTGAATCTGGGTTTCGCCGCATTGTTGTGGTGGCAGTGCGTCGGGGTGTCGGTGCTCGCTCGCGATGCGAAGTGGGTGCGCTGGTCACGTTGGAACGTGGTTTTGGTGTATGCGCTATCGGGCTTGCTGGTAATTGCCTGTGCCGCTTCGGGCTCCCGAACCGGGTTTTTGCAAACCGTTTTGTTGGCCCTGGGCAGCCTCGGGCTGGGCACACCCAAACGAACCGGTCCTGGCTTTGTGCGTCCGGTTGTCGCCCCTGCCCGCCTGGCGCTATGGACGGTAGCTGGGCTGTGTTTTTCGATGTGGTTATTGCCGCATCTGCTGCCCGACGGCTGGGCGCAGCAAGCGGCGTGGGCACGCATGCTGGCCGAAGGTGGCAGCTGCAATAGCCGCTGGGTTTTGTGGTCCAACGTGGTGGACCTGATTGCAGAAAAGCCGTGGGCTGGTTGGGGTATCGATGGCTTGGCTTATGCGCACTTCGACCATTTGTACGCAGGCCCGCGTTTCTGCGAAATTCTGGACAATGCACACAACTTGCCTTTGCATGTGGCGGTTACGTTGGGCCTGCCGGTGGCGGTGCTGATGTGCGCGGCCGTGTTGTATATCGTTTTGCGCTTGCGTCCGTGGCGCGAGACCGACGCGGCGCGCCAATTGGGCTGGCGGGTGCTCTTTGTGATTGGTTTGCACAGTTTGTTGGAATACCCTTTGTGGTACGCGCCATTTCAATTGGCTTTGGTTCTGGCGGTGTTGTTGTTATTGCCAGAAGACGGGCGTGCCAGGCTCTTGCGCTCTGCGGGCGCCCAGTTGCTGGCCGGCGCCGGTTTTGTTGTGTGTCTTTACACCGGGTGGGACTATGTGAAGGTGAGTCAGATTTACCTGGCCCAAAGTCAGCGCTTACCCGCATATCAGGATGGCACGTTGGAAAAAATTCAGGGCACGTGGCTGTTTCAAGGCACGGCCCAGTTCGCCGAACTTTCGGTGACGCCGTTGACTTCGGAAAATGCCCGGGAAATGCTGGATTTGAGTCTGAGAATGCTGCATTTTTCGCCTGAACCCATGGTGCTCGACCGGGTCCTGGAAAGTGCCCGCGCGGTGGGGCGCAACGATTTGGTTGCGTATTATCAAGTGCGTTATCGCGCGGCCTACCCGGCCGCTTACGCGGCCGCCTATCCTTAGGCGTCCGCGTCGCGCGTGGCAATAAAACTGCCGCTTTTACCGCCGTGCTTTTCCAGCAAACGCACGTTGTTGATCGCCATTCCGCGGTCAGCGGCTTTGCACATGTCGTAGATGGTCAGCAAGGCAACTTGTACGGCGGTGAGGGCTTCCATTTCGACCCCGGTAGGGCCAACGGTTTCGGTGGTGCAGGTGCATACGACCCGATTGGATTCGCCTTCTGCACAGGCCTGCACGGTACGGAACTCGATCGCGACACGGGTGAGGGCCAATGGGTGGCACAGGGGAATCAGGGTGCTGGTTTGTTTGGCGCCTTGAATGCCTGCGATACGGGCAATGCCCAGCACATCGCCTTTTTTCGCAGTGCCTGACAAAATCAGCTGTAATGTTTCGGGCGCCATGCAGATGCTGCCTTCGGCAATGGCACATCGGTGGGTGGCGGATTTTGCGCCAATGTCTACCATATGGGCTTGGCCTTGGCTGTCGAAGTGGGTGAGGGTGCGCATAATGCGCCACACTGTACCTGATCCAAATGTTTCTGTCGGAATAGGCCCAGCCGCCTTTTGTCATAGTCTGAACCATGCAATTTTTCAAGTCCGCCCGCACAGCGCGCCCGCAGCAGATTGCCGCCTGGTGTGGCGGTGCGCTTGCGACGCTGTTCGCAATCGGCACCGGCGCGTTGGCCCAGGCCCCAATGCCTGATGCCGTGCCGCAGGCCAGTGTGTCAGGCTTGGCCAACGCCGGCTTGCCGAATTTGGGCGACAGCAGTGAGATGTCGCCGGCGGCTGAGCGCCAGCTGGGCGACCGCATTGCCCGGGAGTTGTACCGGGATCCGGATTATGTTGATGACCCCGTCATTCAGGAGTATGTCGATCGTATTTGGCAGGCCCTGATTGCGTCGGCCCGCGCGCGTGGTGAGTTGCCCGATACCCTGTACAACGCTTTTGCCTGGGAAATTCTGACCGGCCGCGATCGGACCGTGAATGCCTTTGCGCTACCGGGTGGGTATTTCGGATTGCATCTGGGACTGCTTGCGATTGTGGCCACCCCGGACGAGCTCGCTTCGGTTCTGGCGCACGAACTCAGCCACGTGACGCAGCGTCATATTTCCCGCTCCATGAGCCGCCAGAATGACCAGGCACCGTGGGTCTTGGGGGCCATGGTGTTGGGACTCTTGGCCGCCAGCAAGAACGTGGCCGGTGGCGAGGCCGTGATGATCGGCGGGCAGGCGGCGGCCGTCCAGACGCAACTCAACTATTCGCGCGGCATGGAGCGCGAGGCCGACCGCATTGGCTTCAACGTCTCGACCCAGGCCGGCTATTCTGGCGTCGGATTTGTCAGCATGTTTGAAAAGCTGCAGCAGTCCAGTCGCCTCAATGACGCTGGCGGTTTTCCGTATTTACGCACCCATCCGTTGACGACAGAGCGGATGGCGGACATGCAGGCGCGGGTACACCAACTGCCCGCCGATCCACTTGCCAATCAACCCGCGCCGGAGCACGCCATGGTGGCTGCCCGAGCGCGTTTGCTGTCAGCGGCGGATGTAGATTCCTTGCGTTTGTGGCTACAGCAGGCCGCACCAGCGCACTTGCGCCAGCAGGCACCCACTGCGCAGCTGGGTATTTTGTATGGAGCCACTTTGGCCGCGCTGCGCTTGCACGACGCCGCCAAGGCAACAGCGTTGCTGCAACAGCTGCAGCAGCGGCCATTGCAAGGCCGCGCCCAGCGCTTGGTACAGCTGCTGGCGATTGAGCTGGCTTTGGCGGAGGGTTCGGCGGCGCATGCAGTGGCGCTGAGCCAGGGCCAGGATTTGCAGCAGCGGGCGTCGCTCTTTGCGTGGGCGCAAGCGAATATGCGCGATGACCAGTCCGACCATGCACGCGCGGTAGAGGAACAATTGCGGGTTTGGCTGGCAGACCACGGGCGCGATGCCGCTGTCTGGCAATTGCTGGCACAGGTGCACCAGACCCTGGGGCAGCCGATTGCGGCGATACGCGATGCTGCCGAGGTCGATGTGGCGCATTGCGACTACAGCGCGGCGCTTGCGCGTTTGCAGGCGGCACGGGACTTGATCGCCAGAACAGGCGCTACTGCCGATCCGTTTGACGCCGCCATTGTGGAAACCCGCAGCCGCCAGATCGGCGAGGTATTGAAAGCGCAGCTGCAAGCGCGCCCATAATCGCCACCTGTTTGCGGGTGTGCACCGTGGCGCCTGCATAAGCAGGCCAAGCCGGATAAGATCCCCCTCCCGCAGTACGGCTGCTTTTTCCCGATTGCCATAGCGTGAGCGAACCCACTTCCCGCATTCATATTACCGATATCGAGGCAGCCATCAATTATTGGCGCGGTGCCCAACCGTCGCCTGATGGCGTGGCGCTGCCTGCCCCAACGCGTGCATTGGCGACGGTGTATGCGGAAATGGTGTATTTTCACCAACAGGAGACTGCGGTATCAGCGATTGCACCCAAGGCCTTGTCGGCATGGCTGGCCTGGTATGAGACCACGCCCGACACCCCGTGCATTGCCATTTGTTCGACCAGTCAGGGCGACGCGCAGTGTAAAGGCTGTGGCCGCACCTTCGAGGAAGTGCAGTATTGGACCGAGATGGACCCTTTTCAGAAGCGCGCCAGCTGGCGCCGAATTATGTTGGAGGCCACTGCGTGGCGCTTCAACCGCTACGCAGAGCGCGCCGTTTGAAGTTTCGCCGGCGCCTATTTCCAGCGAATGGGCTCTATTTCCACGCTGTGCGCGGCATCACTCAAGGTAAGCATGCCTTCGAGTACCGTTGCCTGCAGTTGCATGCTGCGCTGGGCCAACGGAATCAAGGCCTGGCTGCGCTCGGTCGGTATGCGATAAACCTGTAAGTTGGCGGCGCGCGTCAGCTTGGTTTCGATGCTCCGCCACCAGACTTCGGCGGCGTGGTTAAAGCAGTACAGCACCACCGCATCGGCTTTGCCGCAGGCCTTGAGTAATGGCTTCTCTTCGGGCTGGCCAACTTCAACCCAGAGCCGGGTCTGGCCAGTGAAATCACGCAGCCATACATCGGGTTCATCGGGGTCTGACAGGCCGGCACCGAATGCCAGGGTGCCATCGCCGTTGCACACATCTTTGAGTTGGTGCGCTTGCAGGGCCAGGCCCAGCAAGCGCACCATCATGCGCTCGTCGGTTTCACTCGGGTGCCGCGCCAACGTCAACGCATGGTCGGCGTAATACGCGTGGTCGATATCGGCGATTTGCAGCGCGGCCTTGAAGACCGTTGATTTCAGGGCCATGGCGTGTGCGCGGGGTTCAGACGCGACGGGCCAATTCGGCTGCTTTGCCGGTGTAACTGCCCGGCGTCATGGCCAGCAAGCGCTGCTTTTCTTCTTCCGGTATGTCCAGCGCGGCGATAAAACCTTGCATCAGCTCGCGCGTCATGGCCTCGCCACGGGTGAATTTCTTCAGTTGTTCGTAGGGTTGCGGCAGACCAAAGCGGCGCATCACGGTTTGGATCGGCTCGGCCAGCACTTCCCATGAAGCGTCCAGGTCAGCGGCAATCGCGGCTTCGTTCAGCTCGAGCTTGTCCAGGCCGGTCATCAGCGATTGGTACGCCAATACCGCGTAACCCAATGCCACGCCAATATTGCGCAGTACTGTGGAGTCGGTCAGGTCCCGCTGCCAGCGTGAAATCGGCAGTTTTTCGGCCAGGTGGCGCAACAGTGCATTTGCCAGGCCCAAATTGCCTTCGGCATTTTCAAAGTCGATCGGATTGACTTTGTGCGGCATGGTGGAAGAACCTACTTCGCCTTCGCGCAGCTTTTGCTTGAAATAACCCAGGGATACATAACCCCAAATGTCACGCGACAGGTCAACCAGAATGGTGTTGGCCCGGGCCACGGCATCGAACAGCTCGGCCATGTAATCGTGCGGTTCAATCTGGATGCTATACGGCTGGAAATGCAATCCCAAGCCCAAGGGTTCGGGCGTTTCCACCACTTTGCGGCTGAAAGCTTCCCAGTCGAAATCAGGCCATGCCGACAAATGGGCGTTGTAATTTCCCACCGCGCCATTCATTTTGGCCAAAATACGCACCGATGCAATGCGGTCGCACGCAGCTTGTAAACGCACGACAACGTTGGCCATTTCCTTGCCGACGGTGGTGGGGCTGGCAGTTTGTCCGTGGGTGCGGCTCAGCATGGGCACGTCGGCGTAGGCGTGGGCCATATTGCGCAGCTTCAAAACCAGTTTGTCGAGTTGCGGCAACACCACCAGATCGCGCGAGGCGCGCAACTGCAGGGCGTGGCTGGTGTTGTTAATGTCTTCGCTGGTGCAGGCAAAGTGCACGAATTCGGCGGCATGTTCCAGTTCGGGGCGCGCCTCGAATTTCGATTTGAGCCAGTATTCCACCGCCTTGACGTCGTGGTTGGTGGTGCGTTCAATGGCTTTGATTGCCTCACCATCGGCCACCGAAAAATTCTTTACCAAGCCGAGTAAATAGGTGCGCGCGCCGGGTGTCAGCGGCTTGAATTCGGCGAAGCCGGCGTCGCTGAGGGAAATAAACCAGGCCACTTCAACCTGAACACGGCGGTGCATATAGCCCAGCTCGCTGGTGAGTGGACGCAGGGTGGCGAGTTTGGCGGCGTAACGGCCGTCAAGCGGCGAGAGCGCGGAAATGGCGGAGAAAGTCATGGGCGTGATTGTAAGTTGTGTCGAAGGGATTCCCTTGTGGGCAGCACATCGGGCATCGTGTGGATAGAATCATCCTCCGGAAAGACTACTGAGACACCATGAAACTGATCGGCTCCACAACCAGTCCCTATGTGCGCAAGGTGCGCGTGGTAATGGCGGAAAAAAAACTCGACTTCACCTTCGTTAACGATGAGGTCTGGACCCCTGAATCCACCGTATCCCACGCCAACCCGCTGGGAAAGGTCCCGTGCCTCGTCATGGAAGGCGGAGAGGCGCTGTTCGACTCCCGTGTGATTGTCGAGTACCTCGATACCCTGTCGCCCGTGGGCAAGCTGATTCCTGCCATGGGGCGGGAACGGGCGGAGATTAAAACCTGGGAAGCGTTGGCCGACGGCCTGTTGGATGCGTCCATTCTGGCGCGGCTGGAAGCGCATTGGGCTGGGCGCACGGAAACGCAACGCAGCCAGGCCTGGATCGACCGCCAAATGGGCAAGGTTCACAGTGCATTGCGGGCACTCAGCCAGGGTTTAGGTGAAAAACCGTATTGCAGTGGCATCCATTTGAGCCTGGCCGACATTGCCGTGGGCTGTGCCTTGGGTTATCTGGATTTCCGCTTTCCCGACCTCGATTGGCGCAACGAATACCCGAACCTGGTTCGCCTGCATGAAAAACTGATGCAGCGGCCGAGCTTTCAGGAAACGCTGCCGGCCTGACCTACCAGACGATGCGATCGGTGGCCGGTGCCTGGGTCAGCGCCAGCATCCGGTCCAACTGAATTTTTACGCGTACTTCGTGCGCTGCCACACTGTTCACCACGCGGAAATCTTTCAGGCTGGTTTCCCGTACGATAGGTTCCACCGTGGGTATGCCGTTGCGGTTCACAATTACCGCAACGCGTGGCATGCTGGTATTGGCACTGCGCCTTATGACGGTGGCAATTTCATTGGTTGCCAATTTCACGTAGGTACCAGGTGGGTATATGCCAACCGATTTAATCAGTGCAGCCCCCGCTTCGTCAACCTGCCGGTTTTCATCGAAATAACAGGCTTGCATGGCCGCCGCCGGAGACACCGGCGGGCGTACCCCACGCGGAGAGAGTCGGGCCGCAAAAATATCGGCCCGTTCTATCAATCGGGCAAACCGGTGCGCCGGTACTTTGCTGGACAGCGCCCCCGCTTGTGCGGTGTGGTGCAGCCGCACCGCCGCCAACCAGTCTGGCTCGCCAACCCCCAGCGACGCCAGCAAATCGGCAGACCGGTCGGCATGCCCGACCAATTGCTTGCGCTGTATTTCGTCGATGTCCGTGGTTTGCGCTGCCAGCTTGTCTTGCAGGTCGGCAATACTGATATTCATGGTCAGCGCGGCTTTGCGTACCGTGGTTTCGTGCTGCACGGTCCAGTTCAGTACATCCCGCGAAGCCAATCCGCACATGGCACTCACCAGCATGGCATGGGTGCTGCTGTACATCGTGGTTTCAGACGAAGCCAAATGGATCAAGGCGAACAATGCGCTGTCGGCGTTCCGCGCAATCGCCTGGTTGAGTTTCTGGTGCAGCTGTTCCAGCCGTTCCGGGAAGCTGCTTGCATGGACTTCGCGCAGAGTGTGGTGGGCCTGTAGCTGGAGGTCAAGCCAGTCTGTTTGCACATTGTCTGGTGGTGCGCGCTTGATAGCGGCACCCGCATCCAGCTTGGATCCGGCGATTTCACCAATGGATTTCTCCGCGCGCATGAGAACGTGCAATTGATCCACGTAGGCGCGGTGCAATGTTTCGCCATCGACGCCATCGATGAACAAGCCGCCACCACGCTGGGCGATGGTGGCCAAATCGGCGCGCGATGCGATAACGAAAGACTTGCGGGCGAGCAGTACGCCGTCCTTGTCCACCAAATGGAAGGGCAAAGGGTGTCCAATGCGAATGGAGTCGACGTCGACCGGTATCAGGTTCATTTATGCCGAATTATGCCTGTCCATGTTGGGCAGCGGAAACCAGAAAAGCACGCGGAAGGAAGTTCAAATGGCGGGGTAAGCTATCCTGCTAGCATTGCAGCATGACCGATTCAGACTCTGATCACACCCGGGCATTGTGCGGCTCGGACCGCTTGCTCCAAAAAATTTGTCCCCGTGAGCGCTTGCACCAGGCCTTGGCCAGCTTGCCCCGCCCCTGGGTATTTACCAACGGCGTGTTTGACGTGGTGCACCGTGGCCATGTCTTGTATTTGGCCCAGGCCCGCGCGCTGGGCGCCAGCCTGATCGTTGCCTTGAATACCGATGCGTCGGCACGCCGGCTCGGCAAGGGCCCCGATCGCCCGCTCAATGCAGAGGCCGATCGCGCCGTCGTGATGGCGTCCCAAGAGGCCGTCAGTTTGGTAACCTGGTTCGATCAGGACACCCCGCTGGAGATCATTGGTGACATCCGCCCGGATATTCTGGTCAAGGGCGGGGACTACGACATGTCCCGCTTGCCCGAGACGGCCTTGGTCGAAAGCTGGGGCGGACGCGCGCGGGCCTTGCCCTTTGTTGAGGGGTATTCGACTACCGCCTTGGTGCGGAAAATTCGCGCAACGTAGCAACGTGCGCCCGGTCGCTGGCGGGTCAGTTGCTTCCAAACACGGCCTGCCACAGCGCCAGGCCGGCTTCACGCTCCGCTTCGACCTGTGGGGCCTGAACCTGGGTTGGGGCCTCATTGAGTCGGGCCACGTGTTGTAAATGGCGCAGCGAACGGTAGGCCTGGCCTGCAGCAGTGCCCACACCGGCGGGTAGCAGGCCCGACGCTTCGGCCCGCAATAGCAAGGCAATATTGCCGGCGTTCTGTCGCAGCTCGGGGTGTTTTTCGCTCTCGGATAACACCAGAAATTGCACTGCAAACTCGATATCGACCATGCCACCCGGGCTGTGTTTGACGTCAAATCCGCCACCCCGCACCGGGTGGGCGGCCCGCACTTTGGCCCGCATGTCGCCAATTTCGCGGCGCAGTTCTTCGGCGTCGCGTGGGCTGCGAATGACGGTTTCCCGGATTGCATTGAAGCGTTCTTCCATGTCAGCGTCGCCCAATATCCAGCGGGCCCTGGTCATGGCCTGGTGCTCCCAGGTCCATGCCGTATTGCTGCCGCGTTGCGTTTGGTAGTCGGCATAGGCGGCGAAGCGGGTGATGAGCAAACCAGAGTTACCGTTGGGGCGCAATGCCGTGTCAATTTCGTAGAGGTCGCCTTCGCCGGTTTTAACCGTCAGCCAGTGGATGGTTTTGCGCACCAGGCTGGTGTAGATTTCGGCCGCCCGGTCGGCGTCAGCGTTGGCGTTGCCGTTATCGTCAAACACGAATACCAGGTCGAGGTCGCTGCCATAGCCGAGTTCCAGGCCGCCCAGTTTTCCGTAGGCAATCACGCCGATGCGTGGGCTGGTGCGGTGCTGGGTTTTCAGGCGCTCCCAGCACCAGCGCAAGGTGATTGCCAAGATGCTGGCTGCCAGTGCGCTCAAGTCATCAGCGACCTGTTCGACGCTCAGCTGGCCTTCCAGGTCGCGCGCCAAGGTGCGAAATACCTCGGCATGGTGGGCCCGGCGCAGCAAATTCAGCAAGGTTTCTTCGTCGTCTTCCTGGTTGGCTTGCAAGGCCTGCTTGCGGGTTTCCAGTTCGGCCTCGAAAGTGGCAGCGTTAAAGCGTTCGTGCAGCATGTCTGCGCTGGCCAGCTCATCGATCACTCCGGGGTGTTTTTGCAGATAGCGGGCAGGCCATTTGGCTGTGCCCAATAAGCGCAGCACGCGTTCGTGAATATTCGGGCACTCCACCAACAACGCCAGGTAACTTTCACGCCGCAGCAGGGTTTCAATCCAGTCGAGCAGGCTGAGCGCTGCCGCAGTTGACGCTTTGCCTTGGGCAACCCAATGCACCGTGCGGCCGATCAGTCGGGCCAATCGGCTTTTTGATGCATCCCGCAGTGCCAGCACACGTGGGTGGTTTTGCCATTCGGAGAGGCGCGTTTGCAATGCGCCCTCGCTGGTTTGCAACGCACGCTCCCATTCGGCACTGGCGTCGCCTGGGCGTTTGCCATTACAACCCTTGCATTCGGTCGTGCCACCCAATAAGGCATCAAATTCTTGTGCGACCAGCTCGCGGTGGCGGTCCAGTTCGGCCAAGAATTGGCAGGTGTCGGCAAAGCCCAGCGTGTCGGCGATCCAGTGCAGGTCCTGGTCGTTGCTCGGCAGCGTGTGTGTCTGCTGGTCGTCCAGGAATTGAATGCGGTGCTCAACCCGTCGCAGGAACCGGTATGCTGCCTGCAGTGCCTGGGCGTTTTCGGCTGGCATCAGTCCCGCCTGGACAATCCGCTCCAACGCACTGACGGTGGGGCGCGTGCGCAGTTCGGGGTATTGGCCGCCGCGTACTACCTGCAACAGCTGAACGGTGAATTCAATTTCACGAATGCCGCCGCGCGAAAGTTTGACGTCGTTGCTGCGCTCGGGGTGGCCGGCGCTTCGGCGCGCCGCGTGTTCGCGAATTTGCCGGTGCAGCACGCGCAGGGCGTCAAAAACGTTGTAGTCGAGGTAGCGACGAAATACAAATGGCACGGTTACCGAGCGCAGTGATTGGGCCAGCTCGGACCGGACGGCAGCCTTGGGCGCAACAATACGGCTCTTCAGCCACGCAAAACGCTCCCATTCGCGGCCTTGGTATTGGAAGTACTCTTCCAGCGCCGCAATGGATACCGCTGGCGGACCCGAGTTGCCATTCGGTCGCAGCGCCAGATCGACGCGGAATACAAATCCGTGCGCGGTGGTATCGCCTATCAGGGCGTAGATAGCCCGAACTTGTTTGGCGAAAAACTCTTGGTTGGATATGCGTCCCCGGCCTTGTGCATCGCCCTGGGTTTCACCGTCGTGATCAAAAATATAGATCAAATCGATGTCGCTGGACACGTTCAGTTCGCGTGCCCCCAGCTTGCCCATGCCCACGATGCACATGCGTGCGGTCGATTGATCAGGCCCCATGGGTTTGCCGTGGGCCGCCTCCAATGTGCGCTGGCTTTCACTGAATGCCTGTTCCAAAGTGAATTCCGCCAGTTCGGTCATCGCCAGCGTCACCGCTTCGAGCGACGTTTGCCCGCTGCAATCCAGCGTTAACAAGCGCTCCAGCACGATCTGCCGCAAGGTGCGCAGCGCGTCTCCGACGTCGGGCGTGTGTGCGCACAACTGGGTGTACGCCAATTCCAGCGCCGCCATTGTGGGTATGCCCGGTGCCAGCCAATGCAGCGAATCGGCATAGCGGCGCCGTATGCGTTGCGCTACACGTGAATATTCCGCTCCATTCAGTGCGCCCGGGGTGGCCGGTGTGCAGCCTTTGGAGGTCATAATTCTCCCCATATCGATCTCTTTGCAATGACCCTTGTATCCAAGAATCCCCGCCGACGACTGCAAGCCATTGCGGCGATAGCGCAGTGGGCGCTGTATGTGCTGGCTTTGGCGTGGGTCACTTTAGGCTTGATCTGGGGCGGTTTCCATTTTGCAATTGTGCCGCGAATTGGCGAATTGCGCCCGTGGCTTGAGCAGCAGGCCACCCAGCGGCTGGGTGTGCGCCTGCAAATAGGGTCACTGCAGGCCCGCTCCAATGGGCTGATTCCCTCGGTGGAATTGCACGACGTGCGCTTGTTTGACAGCAGCGGGCGCCAGGCCGTGTACGTGCCCAAAGTGACGGCCGGGTTGTCACCGCGTTCGTTGTTGGGGGCGGCGTTTGAACAGCTGGTGGTTGAAGGGGCTGAACTGGATGTGCGGCGTGCCGCGAATGGCCAAATCTGGATTGGCGGATTGGCCCTGACTGCCCCCTCTCAAGCCAATAGCCCAGGACTGGACTGGTTGTTTTCGCAAACTGAGTTGGCGGTGCGCCACGGGCAGGTGCGCTGGACCGACGAAACACGCAATGTACCCACCCTGGCGCTGCGCGATCTGGACTTGGTTATTCGCAATCGGGGCCGCACCCATGCCATCCGTCTGGATCTCAGCCCGCCGCTTGGCTGGGGCGGCCGCGTCACTTTAATGGGCAAGTTTTTGCATCCCTTGTTCAATGTCCACCACGGGGATTGGGCCGCATGGCAAGGCAGTATGTACGGTGCAGCGGATCTGCTGGACCTGGCCGCTTTGCATGAATACACGGATTGGAGTGCCGGCCTGGCACAAGGCCGCGGGGCGCTGCGCTGGTGGGCGGATGTCGACCACGGATCGGTGCACAACGCCACTGCCGACCTCGGGCTGCAATCGGTGGTGGTTCGTTTGGCGCCCGCGCTGCCGCCGTTGGCACTCACGCACATCGGTGGGCGCCTGACGCTGGACACCAGCGACACAGCGCAAACCTGGGGCTCGGACGACCTGGCGTTTGACACGGCGGATGGCTTGCACTGGCCGGGTGGCAAGCTGCAGTTGCGTTTGGCGCGTGGCGTGGCAGCGACCCAGCCCGGCGCGCGCAGCACCCTGCGTGCCGAGCAGCTTGATTTGGCGGTGCTTGCCGACGTCGCCCTGCATGTGCCGTTGTCAGACGATTGGCAGGCACAAATCGCAGCGCTGGCACCCCGCGGAACCTTGCGCAAACTGCAACTGAGCTGGAGCGGTGCCGGCGCCAACGCCACGCCACGCAAATTTGAGGCCAGTGGGCAGTTAAGCGGCATGGCCTTGAATGCCCAACCGCTGGCCGCTCCGGTACCCAAAAACAGCCCCCTGGCGGGCTTGCCGGGATTGCGCGGTGCAGCGCTTGATTTCAGTTTGAACCAAAGCGGCGGTCAAGCCAAATTGGCCATCGTCAATGGCGCTATGGCATTCCCTGGCATTTTTGCGCAACCCGAGATACCGGTGGCGAAAATGAGTGCCGACGTCAGCTGGAAAATAGACAGCCGCCACCTCGGGGTCGACGTTGCAAATGCGCGCTTTGACAATGCCGATTTGCAAGGCGAGGCGCATGCCCATTGGCAAACCGCTGATTTGCCGCGTGGCGCCCCGGCGTCTTTGCGTTTTCCCGGCGTGCTCGATTTGCAAGGCAATCTGTCGCGCGCCAATGTGGCGGCGGTAGGCCGCTATTTGCCGCTTGCCATGGAACCGTTTTCACGCGCCTACTTGCAGCAGTCCTTATTGGCGGGCAAGGCCAGCAACGTGCAGTTCCGGGTGCGTGGGGACTTGTCTCGCTTCCCTTTTTCCGACACCAAAGCCGGGGATTTCAGGATTTCGGCTGACATTCAAAACGCCAGCGTTGCCTATGCGCCACCCGGTTTGCCGGCGGGCGCGCCCGATCACGACGGCATGGTGTGGCCGCCACTGACCCAAGTGCAGTGTTCGGTATTGCTCGACCATGACGTGCTGGAAATCAAGGGGGCGCGCGGTCTGCTGATGCCGGCAACAGCATTGGTGTTCGCGCGCACCGACGTTACCCTTTCCAAGTTGTATACCGATCCGCAATTGACCGTGAATGCCGAGGCCCGCGGTCCGTTGCCGGAAGCGTTGGATTTGGTGAATCATTCGCCCTTGTTGGGGCTGACCGCCCAAGCCTTGGTTCGATCCCGTGTGTCCGGGGGCGCAGATTACAAACTCCGCTTGAACATGCCGCTGGAGCGACCCGAGAAAACCACGGTGCAGGGCAGTGTGACGCTCAACAACAATGAATTTCAGTATGCGCCGGAGGTGCCCCGCTTGGTGCGTGCACGCGGTGTGGTCGGATTCAATGAGAACGGATTTTCGCTGAGTGGTGTTTCCGGGCGTACCTTGGGTGGCGATGTGCGACTGGACGGCGGTTTGAACTTCGCCGCCGTGCCGACGCCGGGGAGTCCCAGTGTTTTGCGCATGCAGGGCGTGCTGACGGCCGATGGTTTGCGTCGCGCAAGCGAACTCGGTCCGACCGCCAAACTGGGGCGTATTTTGCTCGGTAATACGCCTTACAACATGACATTGACGTTGCGCGGTGGGGCGCCGGAATTGGCGATTGCCAGTAATTTGCAAGGCATGGAAGTGAAGCTTCCCGCGCCACTTGGCAAAGCGGCCGATGTGGAAATGCCCTTGCGTTTGGAGCTTTATCCGGTGCATGCGCCAGACAGCACGTCAATGCATTTGCGTGATGTATTGCGATTCGAACTTGGACAAATCGCCAGCGTCACATACATGCGGGATATCAGTGGGGCGGTTCCCAAAGTCTTGCGCGGTGCTATCGGGATCGGCCTGACGCCGGAGGAAGTCGCGCCGCTGCCCACGGCCGGGGTCAGTGCCAATATGCATATTGACCAGCTCGATGTCGATGCCTGGATCGCCGCCATCGCGCAGTTTGGGGATGCAACGCCGACAGACGGGACTGATGATGCCGCGCAGGCCTATGCGCCCAATCAAATGGCCCTGCGCACCAATGTCCTGACCTTTCAGGGGCGCAAAATTAACCGGGTGTTGTTGGGTGCCGGGCGCGAAAATAATTTGTGGCGCGTCAATGTGGATGCAGCCGAGCTCAATGGGTATTTGGAATACCGCCAGCCGGTCGCCGCAGCGACCACCCCTGGGCGTCTTTATGCACGCTTGGCGCGTTTGGTCATTGGCCCCAGCGCGGAGCAAGATGTTGAAGCCTTGCTCGATCAGCAACCCGTGAGTATTCCAGCCCTGGACATTGTTGTGGATGATATGGAGTTGCGCGGCAAGAAGCTGGGGCGGGTCGAAATCCAGGCGGTCAATCTGCGCTCACCCACTGCCCGGGAAGGCGGTGGAGCGTGGCAGTTGGACCGTTTTAACATCACCACGCCAGAGGCTTCATTGACTGCCAGTGGCAATTGGCTTGTGCCGGATAATTCGCCGTCGGGACGGCGGCGAACCGCCTTGCAGTTCAAACTCGATCTGACCGATGCCGGTGCCCTGCTGGCGCGCATGGGAATGCCGGGCGTGATAGCCAAAGGCCGTGGGTTGGTGCAGGGCAATGTGGCGTGGGCAGGTTCTCCATTCGCGCCCGATTACGCCAGCATGTCCGGGGGGTTCAATACGAACGTCGAAACCGGACAATTTTTAAAGGCCGACCCGGGTATTGCCAAGTTATTTGGTGTGTTGAGTTTGCAGTCTTTGCCGCGCCGGTTGGCATTGGATTTTCGCGATGTGTTCAGCGAGGGCTTTGCCTTTGACTATGTGCGCGGCGACGTGGCCATTGCCGACGGTATTGCACGCACCGACAATTTGCAGATGAAGGGCGTGAGTGCTGCCGTGCTCATGGAAGGCCAGGCGGATATCGCCCAGGAAACACAGTTGCTCAAAGTGGTGGTAATTCCTGAAATCAACGCCGGTAGTGCTTCCTTATTGGCATCGGCCGTGAATCCCGTTGTGGGGATTACCACTTTTCTGGCGCAGATACTGTTGCGCCGACCACTGATCGACGCCACCACCCAAGAGTTTCAAATTGACGGTACCTGGGTGGACCCGCGTGTGACGCGCATTGCGCGCCAGCCCCATAACGAATTGACTGCCCCGTCGGGAGAGAAAACACCATGAAGGTTGCAAGTTTGCAGATGGTATCCAGCGGCGACTGGCCTGAAAATCGCCAGCGTGCGCAGCGGCTTTTGGAGCAGGCTGCAGGGCAGGGGGCGGAGCTGGCCCTCTTGCCGGAATACTTTTGCCTGATTGGACAGCACGATACCGACAAGCTGGCGTTGCAAGAAACCTTCGGCCATGGCCCGATGCAAGATTTCCTGGCGGAAACAGCGCAGCGTTTGGGTCTGTGGATCGTGGGCGGTACCCTGCCGTTGCGATCGAATCAGCCGGAGCGGGTTTACAACAGTTCGCTGGCTTTCAACCCGCACGGTGAGTGTGTGGCGCGCTACGACAAAATACACTTGTTTCGCTTTGACAATGGGCGCGAGCGTTATGACGAGGCGCGTGTGCTTGAGCGAGGCGCTGCGCCGGTTCACTTTGTGCTGCCGTCGCGCGATGGGAATACCTGGCGTATTGGCCTGAGCGTTTGCTACGATTTGCGTTTTCCTGAGCTTTATCGCCGTTATGCGGACGCCGGCGTGGAGCTGCTGCTGGTGCCGGCGGCCTTCACCCACACCACCGGTGCCGCGCACTGGGAAGTCCTGTTGCGGGCCCGCGCGATTGAAAATCTGGCCTTTGTTGCCGCCGCTGGCCAAGGGGGGGTACATCCGAATGGACGTCAGACCTGGGGGCAGTCGATCCTGATCGATCCCTGGGGCGGCGTGCTGGCGCAACAAGCACAGGGTGAAGGCGTGGTGATCGCCGAATTGGAAATGGCGGCATTGCGTGCGCAGCGCAGTCAGTTGCCGGCGTTGCAGCACCGCTTGTTATGAAGGTTGTTTGCAATCGCGCCGGGTACGTGGTCGTCGGCCTGCTGATGTTGCTGGCAGGCTGCGGCACGGCGCCGATCGATTTGAGCACTCCGCGTCGCCCGCTGCCGCCGCCGACGCCCGTGACCGCCCCGGCGGCGGCCGACCCGGGCGCCGTTTTGGGGCCGGTTTTGTTGCAGGCCAAGAGCCGCTGGGTGCCTGTTCCTTGGGCCGATCTGCCAGGCTTTGCGCAGGATGACTGGTTCGATGGATGGTCGGCCTGGGTGCGCAGCTGCGAGCGTGCAGCGCCGCCCTGGGCGGCCCATTGTCCGGTTGTGCGCAGCCTGAGTTTGGCCACCGTTGCGGAGCAGCGGGCCTGGCTTTTGGCACACTTCCAGGCGTATCGCGTAGAAAGCCTGGAGGGCGACCCGGTGGGCCGGCTGACGGGGTATTTTGAGCCCGAGCTTGACGCCAGCCGGGTGCCCACCGCCGGCTTCCCTGTTCCGCTCTACCGGCCGCCTGCCGATTTGGCTTCCCGCAGGCCGTGGTTCACGCGCAAAGAGGCCGATACGCTGCCAGCGGCACAGGCAGCCCTCGCCGATCGAGTGATTGCCTATGTCGCCGATCCGGTTGACGCCCTGGTTTTGCAAATTCAGGGCTCGGGGCGTTTGCGCCTGGCCGGGCCGGGCGGTGCGGTGCAACGGGTTCGTCTGGCTTACGCCGGGACCAATGACCAGCCTTACCAGAGTGTCGGGCGGTGGTTGCTCGATCAGGGACTGGTGCGCGATGCCAGCTGGCCGGGCATTAAAGCCTGGATTGCCGCCAACCCCCAGCGCCGCCAAGAGTTGCTCTGGAGCAACCCCCGTATGGTGTTCTTCCGTGAAGAGGTCTTGCCCGCTTCGGACGGTGGCGCGGGACCGCGCGGTGGGCAGGGGGTTGCATTGACGCCACAGCGTTCGATCGCCGTTGATCCGGGCAGTGTGCCTTACGGTACCCCGGTGTGGCTGGCATCGGTGGGTTCGCAAACCACTTTGCGCCGCCTGGTATTGGCGCAAGACACGGGCAGCGCCATTACCGGGGCGGTTCGGGCCGATTACTTTGCCGGTTCGGGGCCAGAAGCGGCCGAATTGGCCGGGCGTCTACACCAGCCGCTGCAACTATGGGCAATTTGGCCCCGCCAGTGAAAATTCACGTTACCATGGCCGGTGACACCAATCGTGACTTTTCAATGGGATCTTCCATGAGCACCACTTCTGCAATGCGTGAGATTGACGAGCGTACCAACCTCACTGGTAACAGCATGTTTGAACTCCTTTTGTTCCGCTTGGGCGAAGCGCACAACTCGGACAAGCGTGAGTTGTTTGGCATCAACGTATTCAAAGTACGTGAAATCATGGTTATGCCCGAGATCACATCGATGGTGAATGCGCCCCCATCGGTGATGGGCGTGGCGAATATCCGCGGTCAGATGATTCCCGTTATCAATCTGCCCCTGATTACCGGCTGCAACCCCAGCAAAGGCTTGGGCATTTTGTTGGTCACCGAGTTTGCCCGGACCACGCAGGCTTTTGCCGTAGAAGAAGTCAACGAAATTGTGCGCCTGGAATGGAAGCAAGTGCTGTCCGCAGAAGGGACTGGCGGTGGTTTGGTTACCAGTATTGCGCGCCTCGATGGCAACGCGGAAAACACCCGACTCGCCCAGGTTTTGGATGTCGAACAGATTTTGCGCGATGTATTCCCCGAGCAGCACGTGGCCGTCAGCAACGAAACGGTCCTGCCCAAAGCCAGCATTCCGCCCGGCAGTGTGGTGCTTGCGGCCGACGATTCCGCAGTTGCCCGGATGATGATCGAACAAGGCCTGAAGGCCATGAACATTCCTTATCAGTTAACCAAAACGGGCAAGGAGGCGTGGGAGCGTTTGGGCGTTTTGCATGCCGAGGCGCAAGCCCAGGGCAAATCCATTCGCGACAAAGTTGCTTTGGTGCTAACCGATTTGGAAATGCCCGAAATGGATGGCTTTACCCTGACCCGCAATATCAAGCAGGATCCCCGGTTCGCCGGTCTGCCGGTCATCATCCACTCTTCGCTGACCGGAACCACCAACGAAAGCCATGTGAAAAGTGTCGGTGCCGATGCCTATGTTGCCAAGTTTGTGGCCGAAGAGTTGGGCGCCACCATTCACAGCGTATTGGCGCGTCAAAAATCCTAACCGGCCTGGGTGGGCTGCCTTTCTGCGGGCCCGCTAAATGCCGGGCCTGTGTTGAAGGTCATTGAGACCCTTACAATGCTTCGTCTGTTAGTCCGGTGCTGGCGGTGTCTGCATCGGTTTTTTCGTTGGGGAAAGCCCCCGATAACCCGGTTTTTTGGAGTTTTTGTGTTTATTTCTTCTGCTTTTGCCCAAACTGCCCCCGCTGCCTCGACTGGAGGCGATATGCAATCGTTCCTCACGGGCCAAGCACCGTTCTTGTTGGTGATGATTGCGGTCATGTATTTCATGATGATTCGCCCTCAGATGAAGAAGCAAAAAGAACACCGTTCCATGCTGGAAGCGCTGGCCAAGGGCGACGAAGTGGTTACCGGCGGTGGCTTGATTGGCAAAGTTACCAAAATCGGCGACGGTTTTATCGGACTCGAAGTGGCCAATGGCGTTGAAGTGCAAGTTCAACGCGACGCTGTGGTTCAGGTTTTGCCCAAGGGCTCTATCAAATAAGTACGTAAGTTAGTCAATTAGTTGCGAGCCCGTTCATCATGAACCGTTATCCGGCGTGGAAGTACGCGATCATCTTGGTCGTGTTGGTTGTTGGCGGGCTGTTTGCGTTGCCCAATTTGTTTGGCGAAGCGCCGGCGGTTCAGATTTCGGTGGCGCACGCGTCGTTGACGCTTGGGCCCGATACGGTGGCGCAGGTGCAGGCGGCGCTCAATGCCGGCGGAGTGACAGCCGACGCCGTAACGCTGGACGGCAACTCAATCAAAGCGCGTTTTTCTGGCACCGATGCCCAACTGCGTGCGAAAGACTTTATTCAGAAAGCACTCAATCCCAACCCGGCAGAGCCGGCCTATGTGGTTGCGCTGAATTTGATCAGTCGTTCCCCGGCTTGGTTGACCGCGTTGCACGCTTCGCCCATGTATCTGGGCCTGGATTTGCGGGGCGGCGTGCACTTTATGCTGCAAGTCGACATGGAAGCGGCGTTGTCCAAGCGCGCCGAATCCTTGGCGGGTGATATTCGCAGCACCTTGCGTGAGAAAAATGTACGCCACAGCGGCATCAGTCGCAATGGCCAGACGGTGGAAATTCGCTTCCGCGACACCCCTTCCATGGATGCCGCGAAGGCGATTGTGCAAGATCAGTTTCCTGAACTGCTCACCACACAAACCCCTGACGGTAATGAGTTCAAGTTGATTGCCACCATCAACCCCGTGGCAGCCCGCAAGGTGCAGGAGCAGGCGCTGAAGCAAAACATCACGACCCTGCACAACCGGATTAACGAGTTGGGTGTCAGTGAGCCGGTCATTCAACAACAAGGTCTGGACCGCATCGTGGTGCAACTGCCGGGTGTGCAAGATACGGCCAAGGCCAAAGATATTCTGGGCCGTACCGCCACACTGGAAATTCGCCTGGTAGAAGAGAGCGCAGAAGCCCGCGCTGCGGAAAGCGGCGCCGGTGCCGTGCCGTTCGGCACCGAACGCTACCTGGACCGCAATGGCCAGGGCGTGATCGTGAAGAAGCAGGTCATTCTGACCGGCGACAACCTGACAGACGCCCAGCCTGGTTTTGACAACCAAACCCAGGAAGCCGCCGTGCACCTGACGCTGGATGCCAAGGGGGCACGCATCTTCCGCGATGTAACGCGTGAGAACATCAACAAGCGAATGGCAATCTTGCTGTTTGAAAAAGGCAAGGGTGAGGTCGTAACTGCACCGGTAATCCGCTCTGAAATTGGTGGTGGACGGGTGCAGATCTCCGGTCGCATGACGACCATGGAGGCTGCGGACACGGCCTTGCTGCTGCGCGCCGGTTCATTGGCCGCGCCCATGGAGATTATTGAAGAGCGCACCATTGGCCCGAGCCTGGGCGCGGAGAATATTTCCAAGGGCTTCAACAGCGTGACCTGGGGCTTTGTGGCGGTTGCCATCTTCATGTGTATTTATTACATGTTGTTTGGCGTGATCTCGAGCGTGGCGCTGGCTTTCAACTTGCTGCTTTTGGTGTCGGTGCTGTCCATGTTGCAAGCCACCCTGACTTTGCCAGGCATGGCTGCCATGGCCCTGGTTTTGGGTATGGCGATTGATGCCAACGTGCTGATCAATGAACGGGTGCGCGAAGAGTTGCGCAACGGCGCATCACCGCAAGCGGCCATTCACGCCGGGTACGACCGGGCATGGGCAACCATTATTGACTCCAACGTTACCACGCTGATTGCCGGCCTCGCGTTGTTGGCATTTGGTTCGGGTCCGGTTCGGGGCTTCGCGATTGTGCATTGCCTGGGCATCATGACCAGTATGTTCTCGGGCGTGTTCTTTTCCCGTGGCGTGGTAAATTTCTGGTATGGACGTCAAAAGAAGCTGAAAACAGTGTCCATCGGTACCGTCTGGCGTGACCCGGCCAAGCAACAGGTCGCGCAAGACTAAAGGGAGTAGCAGAATGGAATTTTTCAAAATACGCCGCGACATCCCGTTTATGCGGCATGCGCTGGTTTTTAATGCAATCTCTGCGTTGACTTTTGTCGCGGCAGTGTTTTTCCTGTTCTCTCGCGGGCTGCATTTGTCGGTCGAATTCACTGGCGGCACCCTCATGGAGGTCAGCTATTCACAACCCGCCGACCTGACGGTCGTGCGTGGGTTGGTTGCAGGCTTGGGCATGTCGGATGTGCAGGTGCAAAATTTCGGAACCGCGCGTGACGTTTTAATCCGCATGCCCGCCCAAAAAGGCAGCAACTCGACCCAACAGAGCGACCGGGTCATGGCGGCTTTGCAGACCCAGGATCCATCGGCCAATTTGCGGCGCACCGAATTCGTTGGGCCCCAGGTAGGCGACGAGCTGGCCGCCGATGGTTTGCGTGCGCTGGCGTGCGTGGTGGCCGGCATCATGATTTATCTGGCTATTCGCTTTGAATGGAAGTTCGCTGTGGCGGCCATCATTGCGAATCTGCATGACGTCATCATTATTTTGGGCTTCTTTGCATTCTTCCAGTGGGAGTTTTCCTTGCCGGTGTTGGCCGCCGTTTTGGCGGTGCTGGGCTACTCGGTGAATGAATCAGTGGTTATTTTTGACCGCATCCGGGAAAATTTCCGTCGCTATCGGAAGATGAATACGGTGCAGGTCATAGACAATGCCATTACTTCGACCATCAGTCGAACCATCATTACGCACGGTTCAACGCAATTAATGGTGCTCTCCATGCTGGTTTTTGGTGGTGAGACCTTGCATTATTTCGCTTTGGCCCTCACGATTGGTATCTTGTTCGGCATTTATTCTTCTGTATTTGTGGCGGCTGCAATTGCCATGTGGCTGGGCATCCAACGAGAAGACCTGATCAAAGCGGCGCCGCGCAAGGAAGAAGATCCAGCCGATCCAAACGCTGGCGCACGGGTTTAGTCGCACGTGCTGAGTACATAGTGCTTAGTTTTAGCAAACAATAAAGACGGTCATGGCAACGCAATCCAGCATGCTCCCACGCTTGCAGTTGGGCAAAGTCGTACGCGAGAACTTCTTGGTTGAATTGTTTCAATCGATGGAAGAAGTCGCGTCTGCTGTGCAAAGCCGTCTCACGGAGATGCTGGACGAAGCCGGCAATTTGCGCGACTCGCAGATGCGGCGTGACCTGTGGATGGATTACAAGACCGCGGGTCGCGTATGGGTTGAAAAGACCAACAAGGAGTGGCGTGCCAATTTGCAGCAGGGCAATGCCCAGCCGCTCGCCAGCCTATCGACAAATTTCTCTGAGCTCAATGGCCTGTCTCTGGTTGATACGGGCGTTGTCGAGAACCGTATCTTGGCGTCGCGATTGGCGTTGGCGATCAACGAAAAAGTATTGCCTGAGTTTGATGACGTCCGGGTGCGCCTGAAGGCATTGGAAAATCTCGAAGATTTGGGTGCCAAGGATTTGATGCGCAGCGAGGTTCTGGTGCGCATCCTGGTGGAGCAATGGACGGTGGCCGGTTTACCGTCGGAAGCGTGGCCCTTGGTCAACGCTGCGGCCGAACGCGTTTTGGTGCAACGATTGTTGGTCGCGTACCGGAACGCCAATGCGCTCTTGACCAGTAAAGGGGTTTTGCCCGTTATCACTTTAAAAGACCGGGTAAAAGTGGCGCCCCGTGGCATGCAGGGCGTGCGCGATTCGGCGCGAACGGGCCTGGACAGCCGCAGTGGCCCGCAGTCGCAGTTGCCCAAAGCGACAACAGCAAGCAACCCTTTGAGCGGAACCGGGCAGCCGTTTTGGCGCACCTCCGCTTCGGACCGCAACGGCTTGGCAGCGAGTGCTGCCGACGAAACCCGGATGATGACGGCGGCCAGTCCGATGGCCCGCGCCCGCAGTCGCGCCCAGGGTGTTATTGGTCAGATTCGCCGATTGTTTGTTGGAAGCGTTGGCAGCGACTTTTCCAAGACCGTGGTGACGCCGCCGTCTTCGGCACTGGCCCATGCTTTGGCGCCGCAGCAGATGGCGCAAATGTATGCAACCGGCGGCACGCTCTACCAAGACTTTACCCCGCGTGGGGTTGCACGGGTCGCCGATGACCTGCGTGAACGCAGTGTTGAGCTGAAGAAAAAAGCAGAGACCAAGGCCGAAAAGGCAACCATTGAAATTGTCGCCCTGATGTTTCAAGCGATCTTGGCAGAAGAACGCATTCCGCCGGGCATTCGCGTCTGGTTTGCCCGGTTGCAGATGCCGGTTTTGCGGGTGGCTTTGGAAGATGGTGATTTTCTGGGGTCTTCAGACCACCCTGCGCGTGCGCTGATTGACCGCATGGGCTCCTGCGTCATGGGCTTTGATGCATCCGACGTCAAGGCCAGTGCGATGGAGGCCGAAATCAAGCGGGTTGTTCAAGTGATTGAGCAATATCCGGAGACCGGGCGCAAGGTCTACCAAATTGTGTACGACGAGTTCCAGAAGTTCCTGGGCAAGTTCCTGACGGAAAAAGGCGTGACGCAAAAGGTGGTCAGCGTGGCCCAGCAGGTGGAACAAAAAGAAACTTTGGCGATTCAAAACACCATTGAAATGCGCAATATGCTCAAGGACTTGCCGGTTCGCGATGAAATTCGCGATTTCCTGTTCAAGGTCTGGGCCGAAGTGCTGGCCGTTTGTGTATTGCGCAAAGGCGCGCGCCACGCCGATACCCTGGCACTCAAAGCGTGCGCCACCGATTTGGTGTGGGCTGCCAGTGCCAAGCCGAATCGGGCCGACCGGACCCGTGTGATCCAGGATTTACCCAATTTGTTGGTCCGTTTGCGTGCCGGTATGTCGATGCTGGCGATGGCGCCCAGCGAGCAAGAACACCATGTAAAAATCATCAGTGATACGCTTGCCGACGCCTTCTTGTCCAAGACGCAAGCGATTCCACAGGCAAAAATCGATGCGATGGCACGCCGCCTGGCCAGCCTGGAAGATTTTGTGAGCGAAGACGGAATGGGCGATATCCCGCTGGATTCGGAAAGCTTGGAGATGATGCTTGGTATGGACGCCTCCACCATTGAGGTGGTGTCGATTGGCGGCTCCAAGCCGACTGCACCGATGTTGGCATGGGCTGCCGAATTGCAGTTGGGCGCATGGTTTGCCTTGGATTACAAACAACAGGTGCTCAATGTACAGTTGGCCTGGCGCTCGGAGCGCAAGCATCTGAACTTATTTGCATCCACTTCGGGCACCAGTTTCTTGTTGCAGGGCGGCAGATTGGCAGGATACTTGCAAGCAGGGTTGCTGGTGCCGCAAGAAGAAGAATCTCTGACGGTCCGTGCCACCCGCGACGCGCTCGCCAAGCTGGAGGCCAACCCCGAACGCCTGCTTTCTTAAGTCGGGTTCGGGTTCACCCAGCCTTCGGGCTGGTGCGCTTAACTTTTATCAAAATCTCATGAGCTCACTCAATTTTATTGGCGGCGAAAAAGGCGGCGTCGGCAAGTCTGTGGTCGCGCGCGTTCTGGCCCAGTATTTCATCGACAAGAATTTTCCTTTCACGGGGTTTGACACCGACCGTTCGCACACCACTTTTTCGCGTTTTTATCAAGATTACGCGGCGCCGGTTGTAGTCGACCGCTACGAATCACTGGACGCCGTCGCCAACGTGTTCGATCCGGACACTGCGACGCCGTCGCAACGGGTGATTGTGGATCTGGCGGCACAAACCGCAGCACCGTTGGCACGCTGGATTAGCGATTCTGATGTTCTGGCTTTGTTGGGCGACCTTGGCGTCACCGTTAACTTTTGGCATATTGCCGATTCCGGCACCGATTCCGTCGATCTGTTGCAAAAATTGTTGGACACCTATGGTGCGGGGCCAAACTATTTCGTGGTGAAAAACTGTGGCCGGGGAACCGACTTCACGGCCCTTGAGCGCTCTGAGGCATTGGCCAACGCACTCGAACTGGGCGCGAAGCTTGTCAAGTTGGAGTCGCTGCAAGAAAGCAGCATGCGCAAAATGGACCGCCAAAACGCCAGTTTTTGGGCCGCTTTGAATCGCCCTGGTGCCGAGGATTCGCTGGGACTGCTCGAACGCCAGCGCCTCAAGAAGTGGCTGTCCAAGACCTATGAGACGCTGGACAGCTTGCCCTTATAAGCCAGTCTGCAGACTGTTTCCGGGTTAGTGGGGAACCCGGGTCTGGGCGTCGCTGCAAAGCTCATCGAGTATCAGCGCGTCCGGCTCCTGGCCGAAGCGCCAGTACACCAGCAGCATGATAATTTTCAGGTCGTCCAGTGAAACGGGGCCGCCGGGTGCCGCCATGGCGCGGTCGATAATGATTTCACGCAGCATGGCGGGCAGGGTTCCCGCGTTTTCCATGAATTGCAGAAAACCGATCGCCTGCGTGCCCAGATGCGCCCGCTCGTGTGGCGGGTACACCCGGGAGCTGGTCTGTTGCGGGAGGATCATGGTCGACACAGGGTCGGTGCACAGCGCAACGCCGTCCAGGCCTTTGAGCCACACCAAGGCCTCATCGACTTCGTCGGAGGTAAATCCGTTGGATATCAGCTGTCGCTCCAGTTGGGAGGCTTCCGGGCACGTCGGACCGGCGTCGTAGTGTTGGTAAACGAAGGCGAGTACTTCAAACATGGAAGCCAATATAGCCCAGAATATTTTGAATTCGAGGGGCAGGTTGGACTTACCCCTTTTTTCTCGCGTTCGACCAACCGGGGGCCCTATCGGTACCGTTTAAGGCCTGCCGATGCGCTGAAATCGCCCGCCGGGCAGGCGTTGAATATGTCCCTCAAGCTCCAGCGCCATCAGTTGAACCTGTAATGTCGCTGTGTCCAGACCGGTCGCGGTTTGCAGTGTGTCGAGGGTACAGGGTTCGAAACCCAATGCGTGCAATAGAGCGCTGTCGGCGTTGTCCGCTTGAGCGGAGGCCGTCTGGCGCGGATTGCACGGTGTGCAGTCAGGCCACAGTTCGTCCAATATGTCCTGGGCACTGTCAACCAGTTTGGCGCCTTGGCGGATGAGGGCGTGGCAGCCTTTGGATTGTGGGCTGTGGATAGAGCCCGGGATTGCCAGCACGTCTTTGCCACCGTCCAGTGCCAATTGGGCCGTGATGAGGGAGCCGGATTGCAGCGTTGCCTGCACCACCAAAGTGCCTTTGCAAAGCCCGGCGATGATCCGGTTGCGCTGGGGAAAATGCTGCGGTAAGGGGCCTACCCCGGGTGGATATTCGCCAATTACAAAACCGGCACGGGCAATCGCTTGGGCCAGCTTGCGGTGAGCCGAGGGATATGCCCGATCGGGTCCGGTTCCAATGACGGCAATGGTTCTCGCGCCGTTTTGCTGGTTTGCAAAGCGACTGGCCAGTGCCCCGGCATGCGCTTCCCCATCAATTCCCAAGGCCATGCCCGATACGATGGTGATGCCTTTGTCCGCTAATTCTTGTGAAAAAGTGCGCGCGTTGCGCGCACCTTGCTGACAGGGATTGCGGCTGCCGACCACCGCCAGGCAACGGTTGTCTGCCGGGTTGAGCCAATGACGGTGCCAGCCCTCGGGTGGGCCCGTGCAGTACAAGACCAAGGGTGCGTCTGCCAATTGCAGCAAGGCACGCGGATAGTCAGCGCTCGTCTGGATCAGAATACGCCGTGATTCGGGCGCCTGGTGTGACCATTCGATACACGATTGGGCGAGTGTGGGAATGCCCTCTGGCATCTGCTTGAGGGCACGGGCAACGGCCACTGGCACCCAAGCGGCCAGGCCAGTGACGGTTTGCGCAAACACGCGCTCGGGTGTTTCGAAGGCCGCCAACAGTGCGCTGGCACGCCGCGTGCCCACACCGGGCGTGGCTTGTAGGCGCAGCCAATCGGCCAGGGTGGGAAGGTCCATCCGAAGCATTCTGCTCCGGCGTGGTTGGGCCGATTATTTATGGGGTAACTAAACGGTCACCAACGCGCACCGGGGACGTGATTTCAAGTACCAGGGCGTATGACAAATGCGCAAACGTGCGAAATACCATGAGCAGCCCAACCCGTTCGCTTGGCAGTTGGACCTGTGGGTCCGTGGGACCGCTGCGTGGCAGCATGGCGCCGTTGCTCGAGATGGCCATGACCGTACCGACATCGACGCCTTCGGCACTGCCCTTGCTGATGACAACGATCTGATTTTGGGCAGCGTTGGTCACCGCATCGCCATAGACCGAAACAATCCGGGCGGTCGTTCCGGGGGCAGGTGCGTGTGGCGCATAAGACACGATCTGCAGAGGTTGGTTGGGCAACAAGCGATTGCCGATGCGAATTTCCTGGCGTATTGACGTGACGTCGAGCGCGGCGGCAACCACGCTTTCCACGACCTTGCCGTCGGCGTCGTTGTGATAAAGGCGCTCTTCCGACTTCGCCAAGGTGGCCGTTCCGACGTAGGCCGCTTCATATCCCAGAACCTGATTTGTATCGGGGTCTTTTAATGCCGTGGCTTTGCCGAAGATCCGGAATTTTTTGGGAGTCGGTTCGTCGTCTGCCAGCGGCGCATCCTGGGGACCCCGTGCATATATACGGTCCCCGGGAGAGAGCAAAAGCCGTCCGTCTTGGCCGGCCACGATAATTGGCGCTTTGTCGTATGCGGCGCCGTCCACGCTCATGGGTC